>WNGA01031987.1_pt1 | contig 10063 bp, 9 predicted proteins | sample 5400061 | NCBI WGS metagenome assembly WNGA01 (sample SAMN13153366, study PRJNA577476) | soil metagenome | isolation source: 100 cm soil or saprolite under grassland replicate 2 | place: USA:California | collected 2016-06-15
GACGATCGGGATCAGCGCGTTCCGCAGCGCATGCTTGAGGAGCACGGCCCCGCCGGCCAGCCCCTTCGCGCGGGAGGTGCGGATGTAGTCCGAGCGCAGCACGTCGAGCAGGCACGCGCGGGTGGTGCGCGCGATATTGGCCGCGGCGGCGGTGCCGAGGCAGATCGCCGGCAGCAGCATGATGGTCAGGTTGCGCCGCGGGCTGGTGAAGAAGTCCACCCAGACCACGGAGGGCATCCAGCGCAGGTAGAGCGAGAAGAAGAGGATGAGCATGGTGCCCTGCCAGAAGACCGGGACGGAGAGGCCGAGGAGCGTGCCCACGCGCGTGACGTTGTCGAGGGCGCCGTCACGCCGCGTCGCCGAGACGATGCCCGCGGCGATGCCCAGGAGGAGCGAGAAGCCCACGGCGAGCAAGGTCAGCTCGAGCGTGACGGGCAGCCGCTCGAGGATCAGGGACAGGACCGGCTTGCCGGTCCGCCACGACGTGCCGAGGTCGCCGTGGGCGAGTTGGCCGAGCCAGCGCCCGTACTGGACGTACCAGGGCTGGTCGAGACCGAAGAAGCGCTTGAGCTGCGCCACCATCGCGGGGCTCGCGATGGCGTCCGCGCCGATCATCTGCTCGACCACCGTGCCGGGGACCAGGCGCAGCATGAGGAAGACGAGCAGGGTCAGCCCCGCCAGCGTCACGGCCATCGAGTACAGCCGGACGACCAGGTACCGGGTCACGCCTTGTCGAGCCAGACGTCCTCGAAGCTGTAGAGCAGGGTCGTCGGGTGCTGCTTGAAGCCCTTCACGGAGGCCTGGGTGAAGTCGATCCTGTCGGCGGAGAAGAGCCAGAGCTGCGGCACGTTCTCCAGGATCAGGATCTGGACGCGGTCGTAGATCTCTTTGCGCTTCTTCTGCTCCATGGTGCGGCGGCCCTGCTCGAGCGCCGCGTCGAGGTCCGGGACGCTCCAGCTGTTCCAGTTCTGGCCCTTGGTCGAGTGGAGCGCCCGGAAGAAGGCCGTGTCCGGGTCGGCGTAGCCCGGGGTCGTGTTCATCGTCATGTCGAAGTCACGGGCCAGCCACCGCTTGATCCAGATCGCGTACTCGACGTTCTCGATCTCGGCATTGATGCCGATGCGCTTGAGCTGGGCCGCGACGACGGGAGCGCCAGACACCATGGTGGGGAAGGTCGGGATGACGAGGAGCTTGACGGTGAAGCCGGACGCCACGCCGGCATCCGCCATGAGCTTCTTGGCCTTGTCCACGTCGGGCTTGTAGTAGCGCATCCACTGGTCTTCCGGGAGCTGCCACTGCTTCATGGGCGCCGTCGCCGGCGCCGTGAGACGGCCGAACCCCGAGGCCGCGACCCGCAGGATCTGGCTCCGGTCCACCGCCCAGGAGATTGCCTGGCGGACGCGGACGTCCTTGAGCGGGCCGCGGCTCGCATTGATGTTGAGGAAGTCGTAGCCGAGGCGCGAGCTACGGTAGCCTGCGAGAATCTTCTCCTCCTTGAGCAGGTTGAAGTTCTTGTTGTCCTCGATGAAGGCGTGGTGGATCTGGCCGGTGCGCAGCGCCGCCACGATGTTGGACTCGTCCGGGATCACGCGCAGCACGAGCTCGTCCACGTAGGGCTGGCCCTTCTTGAAGTAGCTGGGGTTCTTCTTGAGCACCAGCTGCTGCTCGACTTTCCAGTCCACGAACATGAAGGGGCCCGTGCCCATCGCCGCCTTGTTGAGGTCGCCGTGCTTCTTGATGCCCGCCTCGCTGATGATGAAGCCCCAGAAGCCGCCGAGGGCGGCGAGCAGGCCCGCGAACGGCTCCTTCGTGATGAACTTGATCCCGTGGCGCCCGGCGGGCTCGACCTTGTCCACGGCGATGAAGTCCGACTTGCCCGGCGAGCTCTCGAAGAGTCGGTCGAAGGTGAACTTCACGTCGGCGGAGGTCATCTCCTGGCCGTCGTGGAACTTCACGCCCTGGCGGAGCTTGAAGGTCCAGGTCAGCCCGTCGGGGCTGATCTGCCAGGACTCGGCCAGCTCCGGCGTCGGGTTCATGTCGGCGTCGAAGCGGACGAGCTGGCTGTACAGCATCGGCGAGCGCCGGCTGCGCGAGAGCGCGGGAACGAGCTGCGGGTCGAGGCCCGTCGCCTCCGTGGTCTGCGCGGAGACGAGCGTGCCGCCTGCCTTGGGCGCCTGGGCGAAGGCCGGCGTGCCGACGCTGAGCGCGCCCAGCGCCAGGCCGCCCGCCTTGAGAAGCTCACGGCGGGTGAGTTCGTTCGTCGTGCTGTGCCGGTCGGGATTGGACATGGTCGGTTCTCCTGTGGCCGGTGGCTACTGGGCGCTGGGGTCGAGGATGTCGCGAAGGCCGTCGCCGATCAGGTTGAAGGCCAGCACGGTCACCATGATCGCGATGCCGGGGAACACGGAGATCCACGGAGCGGTCTCGAGATAGGTCCGCCCCTCGTTCAGCATGTTGCCCCACGACGGCGTGGGCGGTTGCGCCGAGAGGCCGAGGTAGCTGAGCGAGGCCTCGATCAGGATGGCCTGGGAGAGGGCGACCGTGCCCTGGACGACGAAGGGCGAGATGACATTGGGCAGGATGTGCTTGACCGCCACGACCAGCCGCGTCGCCCCGAGGGCCCGGACCGCCTCGACGTATTCCTTCTCGCGCTCCGACAGGACGGGGCCACGCATGACGCGGGCGAAGATCGGCACATAGACGATGGCGATGGCGACGACCGCGCTGTTCACGCCGGGCCCGCGCATCGCCGCGACGCCGACGGCCAGGAGCAGACCGGGGATGCTGAAGAGGACGTCCATCACGCGGTTGACGGCGTTGTCCCATGCGCCGCCGAGATAGCCCGCGCTGAGCCCGAGCGCGCCGCCGACGGCCATGGACGCGCCGATGGCCGTGAGCGCCACGTAGAGGGAGATGCGGGCGCCGAAGATGACACGGCTCAGCACGTCGCGGCCGAAGCGGTCTGTGCCGAAGAGCGCCTTGGCCGTGGGCGCCGCTTCGATGAGGTCGAAGTTCTGCTCGTCGGGCGCGTGAGGGGCGATCGAGGGCGCGAAGATCGCCGAGACCACGATGAGGAGGGCCGCGGCGGCACCGAAGAGGACGAGCCCGCTGCGGAGGACGCGGCGGACCTGACGGCCGAGCCGCACCTCGCCTGTCGTGACGGGCGGCGCGCCGATCAATCTGTCGACCCGGGCTTCCACGACAGGAGACTAGGCACGGTTCCCAGGCCTGTCAAGGGCATGGCCCGGTACTGGGCCAAGTTGCGAGCAGACGAGGCCCGAGGGAGGCAGCAGCCAGAGGCGTACGTGGGTGTACGTTGAGGGTTGTTGCCGACCGAGAACGAAGTATGGCGAAGCAAATTGGCCCAGTACCCGAAGCGCGGTAGAGTTGGGCACAAACCCCATCCCCGAGGAGACCGACATGCCGAACGAAGACCAGAGAGCCATCAGCCGTTTCCCCGTGCCCGAGGTCGCGTCGCTGCCCGCGGACATCCAGGGGATCATCGAGGCCAACACCGCCAAGGCGGGCTTCACCCCCAACGTCTTTCTCGCCTATGGCTACAAGCCCGAGCACTTCCGCGCCTTCTTTCACTACTACGACGCGCTGATGAAGGGCCCGTCGGGGCTCTCACGCGCCGAGCGGGAGATGATCGTGCTGGTGGTGAGCCGGATCAACGAGTGCGGCTACTGCACCGTCGCCCACGGCGCCGCGCTCCGCATCCTCAGCAAGAACCCGTTGCTGGCCGACCAGATCAGCGCGAACTACCGGATGGCCGACCTCACCCCGCGCCAGCGCGCCATGCTCGACTTCGCCGTCAAGGTGACGGTGCACTCGGCCGCCATCGAGGAGGCCGACTTCGACCGCCTGCGCCAGCACGGATTGGCCGATTCCGACATCTGGGACATCGGCGCCGTCGCGGCCTTCTTCAACCTCTCGAACCGCATGGCCAACCTGGCCGACATGAAACCCAACCGCGAGTTCTATTCGATGGGTCGTGCGTAGGGCTCGGGATGAGAGACATGTTGAGGATCGCCAACTGCAGCGGGTTCTATGGCGACCGGCTCGCGGCCGCGCGCGAGATGGTCGAGGGCGGGCCCATCGACGTGCTGACGGGCGACTATCTCGCCGAGCTGACCATGGCCATTCTCTACAAGGCCAAGGCGCGCAAGCCCGAAACCGGCTATGCCGCGACCTTCGTGACGCAGATGGAGCAGGTGCTGGGCGCCTGCCTCGCCAGGGGCGTCAAGGTGGTCGCCAACGCGGGCGGCCTCAACCCCGCCGGCTGCGCCGCGGCGGTGCAGGCGGTCGCGGCCAGGCAGGGCCTCTCGCCCAGGATCGCCTTCATCACGGGCGACGACGTGCTCGACCGGCTCGAGAGCTGGCAGCAGGCGGGGCACGCGCTGAGGCATCTCGACCGCGGGCACCCCCTCGCGGATCTTCGCGCGCCCGTCGTGACGGCCAATGCGTATCTCGGCGGGTGGGGCATCGCCGAGGCGCTGGCGCAGGGCGCGGATGTGGTCATCACGGGCCGCGTGACCGATGCGGCGCTGGCGCTCGGCCCCGCAGCCTGGAGATTCGGCTGGCAGCGCGACGACTGGGACCGGCTTGCCGCGGGCGTCGTCTGCGGCCATGTCCTCGAATGCGGCGCGCAGTGCTGCGGCGGCAACTACTCCTTCTTCCAGGAAGTCCCCACCTACACGCGGATCGGGTTTCCCCTGGCCGAGATGGAGGCCTCGGGCGAGTTCGTCGTCACCAAGCACCCGGAGACGGGCGGCCTCGTGTCCGTCGGCACCGTCACGGCCCAGCTCCTCTACGAGATCGGCGGCCCGCGCTATCTCAATCCTGACGTCACCGCGCGCTTCGATTCGATCCGCCTGGCGCCGGACGGGCCCGACCGCGTGCGAGTCTCCGGGGTCAAGGGCGAGCCGCCGCCCGCCGACACCAAGCTGTGCCTCAACTACTTCGGCGGCTACCGGAACAGCATGACCTTCGTGCTCACGGGGCTCGACATCGCGGAGAAGGCCAAGCTCATCGAGGACACCTTCTGGGGCCTGGCCGGCGGGCGCGAGCGCTTCGCCGAGACCGCCGTGACCCTGCTGCGCTCCGACCGCGAGGATCCGGACTCGAACGAGAGCGCGCAGGCCCTGCTCAGGATCACGGTCAAGGACCCCGATGGGGCCAAGGTGGGCCGCGCCCTGAGCAACAAGGCCATCGAGATGGCGCTGGCGCACTATCCCGGCTTCCACATGACGGGGCCGCCCGGCGAGGAGACGGCCTACGCGGTGTACTGGCCGGCGCTGGTTCCGTCGCGACTGATCGAGCAGCGGGTGCACGTGGACGGCCGGGACATTCCGGTGGAGCCCGTCCTGCCGCCGGGCGGGGCGCCCTCTCCGGCGCTCCCCGCGCCGTCGATTCCGACCGCGCCCGGAGGCAAGACCGTCCGGGCGCCGCTCGGGCGCGTGGCGGGCGCGCGCTCAGGCGACAAGGGCGGCAATGCCAATGTCGGGGTCTGGGCCCGCACGCCCCACGCCTACGCCTGGCTCTTCCAGTTCCTGACCCCCGAGCGCATCCGGCAGCTCTTGCCGGAGACTCGCGGTCTCGAGGTCCAGCGCCACCCGCTGCCCAATCTCCTCGCCGTCAACTTCGTCATCACGGGGCTGCTGGGAGAGGGCGTCTCGTCCTCGACCCGGAGCGATCCCCAGGCCAAGCCTCTGCCTGCAGGAGACCAAGATCCAGGAGGAGCAGCTCACGGCCGACATGCGCGAGCTCGGCGGCTACCGCTCCTACTGGAAGATGGCCGAGAGGAAAGGGTACAGCGGGGTCGCCACCTTCACCCGTCCCGAGCCGATCGCCGTCACGACCACGTTCGAGTCCGCGTGCCTCAACAGCGAGGGGCGCATCGTCCAGACCGAGTATGCGGACTTCCACGTCTTGAACGTCTACTTCCCGAACAGCGGCATGGGCCCGGAGCGGCTGGCCCACAAGCTCAGGTTCTACGACGACTTCCTGGACCTGACCGAGCAGCTCCGGCGGGCGGGCAAGGGCGTCATCGTCTGCGGCGACGTCAATACCGCGCACACCGAGATCGATCTCGCGCGGCCCAAGGAGAACGAGAAGAGCGCGGGCTTCCTGCCGGAGGAGCGGTTATGGGTCACGAAGTTTCTCGGCCACGGCTACCACGACACGTTCCGGATCTTCGTGAGCGAGCCCGGACACTATACCTGGTGGGACATGAGGGTCGCCGCTCGCGCCCGGAACGTCGGCTGGCGCATCGATTACTTCTTCGTGTCGGAGGAGCTCCGGAGCCGCGTCAAGAGCGCGGCCATCCTGCCGCACGTCCTGGGCTCGGATCACTGCCCGATCACGCTCGAGCTGGAATGAGCGGCTACGGCTTGACGATCAGGTCGATCTCGACGAGGGCGCCCAGCGCCAGGCCCGTGACGCCGACGCAGGTACGGCCCGGCAGGCGGCCGGGCTTGAAGTACGTGAGATAGACACCGTTCATGGCCGCGTAGTCCTGGAAGTTCACGAGGTAGACGCGCGCGAAGACGGTGCGGTCGAGGCCAGTGTCCGCCCCGGCGAGCACTGTCTGGAGATTTCTCATCACCTGGTGCGTCTGCTCGACGATACCGCCGGGCACGAGCCTGTCCCCCGTCTTTGGATCGGACGGTATCTGGCCCGTCACGAAGAGATAGTCGCCTGCGCGCACGGCGTGACTATAAGGCGCGGTGGGCGGGGGCGGCGGGGCGTCCGGCACCATCAGGAATTGGAGGTCCATGGCCCGGCAGTCTAGCATGCCGGCAGTCGGGCGGGCAGCGCGCGTGGTATTCTCTGCGCCGTGACTCAGACCTCCGACGTCACCATCATCGGCGGCGGGATCGTCGGGCTCGCCACCGCCCTCGCCCTGACGGACCGCTACCCCAGCGCGCGGCTCGCCATCCTGGACAAGGAGCCGAAGCTCGCCGCGCACCAGACCGGCCACAACAGCGGCGTCATCCACTCGGGCATCTACTACAAGCCGGGCTCGCTCAAGGCGCGGCTCTGCGTGGATGGCGCGCGGCTCATGAAGGCCTTCTGCACGGAGCACGGCATCCACTGGGAGCCGTGCGGCAAGCTCATCGTCGCCACTGACGAGAACGAGCTGTCACGTCTGCAGAACATCTATGAGCGCGGCCAGGCCAATGGCCTCGCGGGGCTGAAAGTCCTCGAGGCCGAGGAGGTGCGCGGCATCGAGCCTCACTGCCGGGCCGTGCGCGCCATCGTCGTGCCCGAGACCGGCATCGTGGACTATGTGCAGGTCGCCGGGAAAATGGGCGAGCTGCTCGAGACGCGCGGGGTCGAGATCGCGACGGCGGCTGGGGTCACCGCTATCCGGAGGCTACCGGGGCAGGGGCTGGTGCTCGAGACTCCCCGCGGCGCATTCTCGAGTCGCTTCCTCGTCAACTGCGCGGGCCTGTACTCGGATGTGGTCGCGCGGCTCATGGGGATACAGCCGGAGGTCCGTATCATTCCCTTCCGTGGCGAGTACTACATGCTGCGGCCCGACCGGCGCTCTCTCGTGCGCAACCTCATCTACCCCGTGCCCGATCCCGAGTTCCCCTTCCTGGGTGTCCACTTCACCCGGACCGTGCACGGCGACGTCGAGGCGGGGCCGAATGCGGTGCTGGCCTTCGCTCGCGAAGGCTATACGCTCGGCACGGTCAGGCCCGCGGAGGTGCTGGGCATGCTCGGCTATCGCGGCTTCTGGTCGATGGCGGCGCGCTACTGGAAGATGGGCGCCTACGAGATGTATCGCTCGGCCAGCAAGTCGGCCTTCGTGCGGTCGCTGCAGAAGCTGGTGCCGGACATTCGCGAAGCCGACATCGAGCCCGGCGGGGCGGGCGTGCGCGCCCAGGCCGTGGCGCCGACGGGCGCGCTCGTGGACGATTTCAAGATCAGCGTCACCGAGGGTGCCGTCCACGTGGTCAACGCGCCCTCGCCGGCGGCCACGGCCTCGCTCGCCATCGGCCGCCACATCGCCGGCCTCGCCGCCGACACCTTCGGCTCGGCTCTCTAGGAGCCTCGAGAGCTCTTAGGCTCCCGCGGCGCTGCCGCCTTCCTCGGCCTTGCGCGCGCGCTCCTCGGCTTCCCGGGCACGGTCCTCGGCCTTGCGCGCGCGCTCCTCGGCTTCGCGCGCGCGCTCCTCGGCCGCGAGCATGCGGCTGGCGAGGTCCTTGATGATGGCCATGGCCAGGGCCGGATTGCTGCGAACCATGGCGTCGAGGCGGTTCGCCGGGATCACCATGAGCGTCACGGCGTCGGCGGCTATGGCCGTCGCCGAGCGTGGGGCATTCCGAAAGAGGGCCAGCTCGCCCAGCAGCTCCCCCTTGCTCTGCACGCGCAGGAGCTTGTCTTCGCCTCCCAGGTTCTTGCGGATCTCGACCTTGCCCAGGTGAACCAGGAAGGCCTCGCTCTTGGCGTCGTCACCCTCCTTGAAGATCACATCGCCAGGGTTGAATGTCCGGGTCGGCACCTCCCCGATCTGACGGCTCATGCGCTTCCCTCATGGTATAGAATGGCCCGCAGTGGCCTTATGATACGCCGATTCTCCCTCTCGGTCGCCCTGGGCCTGGTCCTTGGGGCGACAGGTGCGCATCTCGCGCATGCCCAGCCGCCCTTGTCTGTCCAGGAAAGTAGTCTGCGAGCCAAGCCCGCCGCCGTCCTCGTGATTTCCGAGGTCTCCGCGGAAGTGACGCTCAACTGCGGCGCTGGTTCCCGGACCGTCACGCCGCCCGCCTTCCGCGAGACCGGCACGGGATGGTTCATCGATGCGTCGGGCTGGGTCGTTACCAACGGCCATGTCGTCCAGCCGGCCCACGAAACTCCGCGCTGGCTCGTCAATCAGATGGCCCAGCGAGCGGTGACGTCGGCTTGCCTGGGCCAGGCGCTCCAATCGGCGGGGATGCAGCCCGGCGAAAAGCCGGACGCCGAGGATGCCGTGAAGCGCCGGATGCTCGACAAGGTTCTGCCCACGGTCAAGGTCACGATCACCCCGAAGATCTCCGTCACGCTCTCGAGCGGGACGCGGCTCAAGAGCGAGGTAAAGAAGTACAGCCCGCCTGCCAGCGCGGAGGTCGGCGCTCCGTCTGGCCGTGACCTGGCTCTGCTCAAGGTGCCGGAGGGCAACTACCCGATGCTGCTGCTGGCCGACTCGACGACGGCCCAGATCGGCGACTCCATCCGCATCCTGGGCTTCCCGGGCGTCGTGCTCTCCCACGAGCTGCTGAATGAGTCGGCCAGCGTCGATGCCTCGGTCACCAGCGGCGCCGTGTCGGGTTTCAAGCGGGACAAGGCGAACAACCCGTATATCCAGACGGACGCGCCGGCCGCTTGGGGCAATTCGGGTGGGCCCGTCATCAACGCCAAGGGTGAGCTGCTCGGCGTGCTCACGTTCGTGTCGCTGACGCCTGGACCCGAGGGCAGCATCGTCCAGGGCTTCAACTTCATCATCCCGTCCCAGGCGGTGAAGGACTTCGTCAAGGACACGCCCGTCAAGGTCAACGATCCCGGCAAGCTCAACCCGGTCTGGTTCGCCGGGCTGCACGACTTCTTCACCGAGGACTATAAGGGCGCCGCCCGCAAGTTCGAGCAGGCCGACAAGATCATGGCGGGTCTGACCGACGTCAAGCGGATGCTCGGCGAGGCGCAGGAGAAGGTCAAGAATCCGCCGCCCAAGCCCTTCCCGTGGTTCTGGGTAGCGATCGGCGTGAGCCTGCTCTCGGTGGGCGGCTACGGCACGCAGGCCCTCCTCCGCTGGCAGAAAAACCGCTACCGCGTGGGGCCGTCGGAGGTCATCAAGCTTTTCGAGACGGGCAAGCAGCCGCTCATCCTCGACACGCGCCAGCAGAAGGCCTACGACGAAGTGCCCATGAAGATCCCGGGCTCGATCAGGCTCTCCCCGGAGGAGCTCGCGAGCGGGGGGGTGACCAGCCTCGACCTCGACACGACACGCCCGGTGGTCGCCTACTGCACCTGACCGGACGAGCACACGAGCGCCAGTGTGGCGCGCGATCTGAGGAAGCTG
>WNGA01032978.1_pt1 | contig 10062 bp, 11 predicted proteins | sample 5400061 | NCBI WGS metagenome assembly WNGA01 (sample SAMN13153366, study PRJNA577476) | soil metagenome | isolation source: 100 cm soil or saprolite under grassland replicate 2 | place: USA:California | collected 2016-06-15
CTGATTGCTCGCCCTGATGCTGCTGCAGGACTCACGCCGCGAGGCCCGCGCCGGGGACGAGCTCGTGCTCCTCTCCGAGCAGGACCGGTTGCTCTGGGACCGGGCCGAGATCGCGGAGGGGAAGACGACGCTCGAGCGGGCAATCGCGTTGAGGGGGCCCGGGCCGTATCAGGTGCAGGCGGCGATCGCAGATCTGCACACCGAAGAGGAGACGAACTGGGCGCACGTCGCGGCGCTGTACGCCTCGCTCGCGGTCATGCAGCCGAGCCCCGTCGTGAAGCTGAACCGTGCGGTCGCGGTCGCGATGTCAGCGGGCTACGAGCAGGGGCTCGCCATGATCGACCGGATCGAGGGCCTCAACCGCTACCACCTCTTCCATTCGGCAAGGGCCGACCTACTTCGACGGCTCGGCCGAAACGTCGAGGCTCGCGCTGCCTACGAGGCCGCGCTCGAGGTCGCGCCTGGTGAGATCGAGCGGCGCTTCCTGACGAGACGGATCGCGGAGCTCACTGCCGATCCAGAAGGCTGAGCGCGAGCTCGACCGCCTCGGCAGGCGTCGCGGCGCGCGGCACGCCCGGTACCTCGTGGCCGGGCTCGAGGATCACGACCGGCCGGCCGAGGCGCATCGCGAACCCGATCTCGGCGAGCGTGCCCCAGCTGCCGCCGATCGCGATCACCGCGTCGCCCGACGCCGCGACGGCGAGGTTCCGCGCATGGCCGATTCCGGTGACGACGACGTGGTCGATCCACTCGTTCGCGTCCGCCCGCGTCTCGCCGGGGAGAATGCCGATCGTCGTCCCGCCTGCGGCCTTGGCGCCGCGAGCTGCCGCCGCCATCACCTCGCCGCGACCGCCGGTGACGACTGTGCACCCGCGCGCGGCGAGCAGGCGACCGACCTCCTCCGCCCCTCCCTCGTGCTCCGAGCCGCTGCCGATCACCGAGACCTGGGTCGCCACGGAGAACAGCTACCACACCGTTCTAAACTCCGCGACAGCGATGGCCGCGTCGGCTGCTCCAGTCTTCGTCAGCTACAGCCACCAGGACGAGGCGTGGAAGGATCAGATCGTCCGGCACCTTCGCGTTCTGCAGCTCCAGGGCGAGCTCGACCTCTGGGGCGACCGCCGGATCGCCCCCGGCGAGGACTGGCACGACGCGATCCGGCAGGCGCTCGAGTCGTCGCGCGTCGCGCTCTTGCTCGTGTCGGCGAACTCGCTCACCTCCGAGTTCATCCTCGACCAGGAGGTGCCCGAGCTCCTCCGCCGCCGCGCCACCGAGGGCCTCCGCCTGATTCCGGTGATTCTCAGGCCGTGTGCCTGGCGCGAGATCGCCTGGCTGGCCTCGATCCAGGCCGTTCCACGAGACGGCCGACCGCTCTCGACGTTGCCGGAGCACGAGGTCGATGCCGAGCTCGCCGCGCCGGCGCCTGCAGCGGCGTCGATCACCGTGTCGGAGAGCGACCCGCTGAGCAACTACGAGATCGTCAAGGTCGTCCGTCCGGGCCACTACGGGCGCGTCTTGAAGTGCACGCTCCGCGAGACCGGTGAGACGTGCATCGTCAAAGAGACCGATGCGGCGCGGGTCTCCGAGAGCGCCCTTGCCGCGCTCGCCGAGGTCAAGTGTCCGAACGTCGCCGGCGCGCGCAGAACCTGGAAGGCCGATCTGAAGGTGTACGAAGAGCTTCCATACGTCGGCGGTGTGCCGTTGCAGGACACGATCGCACCCCGCATCGGAGGTCTTTCCGGCAGCGTCCTCGAAAGCTTCCACTCGCAGATCGACCGCGTCCTCGAGACATTGCACGCGGCCGACATCGTCCATCGCGACATCCATCCGGCGAACATCTACGTCGTCGTCAGGCGTCCGGCCGAAATCGCCGAGCTCAGCCAGGGCGACGTGGAGAGCTCCTGGGTCTTCGACGCCTTTGGAGAGGGAGACGACGCACTCCTGATCGCGTGGGTGCTGGTCGACACGACTTTCGCGATGCTGACCTCGGACATCGTCCAGGACGCATATCGCCACGGGCCCTACACGCCCGAGGAGCAGGAGAACTCCGCGGCGACGACGGCCAGCGACATGTACGCGTTCGGCGCGACGATGTACTACGGCATGTGCGGCGAGGATCCGCCGAGCGCGCAGAATCGCCGCTTGAATCCGCGGGCGACGGTCGAGATCCGGGACGCGAAGCATCCGTCGCTCGAGTTCGAGGAGTACGTCGAACGGCTCCTCGCGCTGAGTCCTGAGGACCGTCCGCGCGCCGGATTCGGCCATCGGCTCGAGGAGTCGACGATCGCTCCGCAGTACTGCGGCACGATAGCGCTCGGCGCCGATGAGTACCTGATCGTCGACAGGTTCCCGATGCTGACGCGAGTCGTCTCCCGCAAAGAGGCGCTTCGCATCCATCAGGAGATGTACCGGTCGCCGTGGTACGAGGACGAGCGGCCGAGGCTCGCGAAATGGATCGAGTGGCTGGGACTAGGCAGTCCGCCGGCGTAGCGTCGTCGCGCCCAGCGCGAGCGCGAGCAGCGCCGCCGCGACCACGATCGCCGCGTCGCGCGCCACCGCGCCGCCCGTCTGCCCGAGCGTCGCGGCCCGGTGCATCCCGTCGTAGGCCCAGGTCAGCGGCAGCACGTTCGAGACGAGCTCGAGCGGCTCGACCATTCGGTCGCGTGGGGTCAGGAGGCCGCAAAGAAGCAGCTGCGGGAACACGAAGGCGGGCAGGAACTGCACCGCCTGAAACTCCGTCGCCGCGAAGGCGCTCGCGAACAGGCCGAGCGCCATCCCGAGCACCGCGTTGCAGACGGCGAGGGCGATCACGAGCACGATCGGTCCCGCCACGTCGAGCCCGAGCAGGCCGAACGCGACGGCTGCCGCGATCGAAGCCTGCACCGTCGCGACGAGCGCGAACGCGAGCCCGTAGCCCGCGAGGATGTCGAGCTTCGCGAGCGGGAGCGTCATCAGCCGCTCGAGCGTGCCGGTCGTGCGTTCCCGCAGCATCGCGATCGAGGTGACGACGAACATCGAGGTGAACGGGAAGATCCCGACGAGCGGGCCGCCGATCCGGTCGAACGTCTCGTCCTGGCCCTCGAAGACGTAACGGAAGAGGGTCAGCAGGGCGGGCGGGACGACGAAGACGAGGGCGAGCGTGCGCGGATCGCGGCGCAGCTGGCGCAGGACCCTGGCCGCTGTCCCGAGCGCAATCCGGAGCGTCACGCCGCCTCCACGAGCGCGAGGAACGCCTCCTCGAGGTCGGCGGCGCCCGTGCGTGCAAGCAGAGCGGCGGGCGACTCGGCCGCGACGACCCGTCCTTCCTGGAGCAGCACGAGCTCGTCGCAGCGCTTGGCCTCGTCCATCACGTGGCTCGAGACGAGGAGCGTCGCCCCGCCGTCGGCGAGCCGGTGGAAGACGTTCCAGAGATCGCGGCGCAGCACCGGGTCGAGCCCCACCGTCGGCTCGTCGAGGACGAGCACCTCGGGTTCGCCGAGCAGCGCCGAGGCGAGCGAGACGCGCGATCGCTCGCCGCCCGACAGAGTGCGGACGAGCTGTCCGGCGAGCGGCGCGAGACCGACCGTCTCGAGCACGTCCTCGATCCGGCGCCGGGGCGCACCGACGACGACGCCGAAGTAGCGCAGGTTCTCGAGAACGGTGAGGTCGCCGTAGACCGAGGGAGCCTGAGTCACGTAGCCGACCCGGCGCCGCAGCGACGTTGACCCGGCGGGCTCGCCGAGGACTCGCACGCTGCCGCCGGCGACGACCTGGACGCCGACGATCGCGCGCATCAGGGTCGTCTTCCCGGAGCCGCTCGGGCCGAGCAGCCCCGTGACCGTCCCAGAGCGGACGTTCAGCGAGACGTCCGGCAACACCAAGCGGCGACCGCGGACGACCCTGAGGTGCTCGACTGCGACCGCGTCGGCCACGGTCTCGTGAGAATACGGCGATGAGACGACAGGCGCAGGGTGGCACCCTCATCCTCGGCGGCGGCTTTGCCGGCGCCTACGTCGCGCGCCTGCTCGGCAAACGCGGGGCCACGATCGTCAGCCCGGAGAACTTCATGCTCTACACGCCGATCCTTCCGGAAGCCGCCTCCGGGACGCTCGAGCCGCGGCACGTCGTCGTGCCGCTGCGGGTGATGTGTCCGCGCGCCGAGCTCGTCTACGGCCGTGCGGTAGCACTCGACGAGGCCGCACGGACGGTGGCCGTCGAGACGGCGCTCGGGCCGATCGAGGTGGAGTACGAGCGGCTCGTCGTCGCGCTCGGCGCGGTCAGCCGCTCGTTCCCGGTGCCGGGCCTCAGCGAGCACGCCCTCGGCTTCAAAGACGTCGCCGACGCCATCTACCTCAGAAACCACGTGCTGGAGCAGCTCGAGCTTGCCGACCTCGCGACCGACGCGGCCGTGCAGCAGCGGCACCTCTCGTTCGTGTTCGTCGGCGCGGGCTACGCCGGCGTCGAGGCGCTCGCGGAGCTCTCCGACCTCGTGCACGACGCTCTGCGCCACTACCCGCGGCTCAGGAAGGTGCCGCAGCGCTGGGTGCTCGTCGGGCGACTACGCCGCGCGCCAGCTGCTGAAGCGCGGCTTCGAGATCCACGTCTCGACGACGCTCGAGTCGGTGGACGAACACGCCGCCGTGTTCTCCGACGGCACCCAGGTCCCGACCGCCACGCTCGTGTGGACGGCCGGCGTCCAGGCGAATCCGCTCCTCGGCGAGCTCGGCCTGCCCCTCGACGAGCGAAGGCGGGTCGTCGTCGATGCGACGCTGCGGGTCGAGGGCCGCGAGAACGTCTGGTCGCTCGGCGACTGCGCACGGGTGCCGAATGCGGCGACCCCGGGCGAGTACGACCCGCCGACGTGCCAGCACGCCCTGCGGCAGGCGCGCCGCCTCGCGAAGAACCTCGTCGGAGAGCCGAAGCCCTACCACTACCGCATGCTCGGCCAGGTCGCGACACTGGGGCGTTACAAGGGCATCGCCGACGTTCTCGGCCTCAAGCTCCGCGGCTTCCCCGGCTGGTTCGTGACCCGCTCGTACCACCTCTACCAGCTGCCGCTGCTCTCGCGAAAGCTGCGGGTCGTCGCGGACTGGACGGTGTCGCTCTTCTTCCGGCGCGACGTCGCCGAGCTCGGCATGCTGGGCCATCCGACCCGCATCGGCGATGACTGAGCTCGAGACGTGTCTCGCCTTCATCCGCTCGTTCGAGGAGCGCCGAGCGCGGCGCGTCGTGCCGTTCCGGTTCGGGAAGGCGCTGTTCGACGACGAGCTGCCGCGCGCCTGGGATCTCAACCTCCTCGCCGTCCAGCCCGGGCCGGGTGCGGAGCCGACCGCCGAGCAGCTGATCGAAGACGCCGACCGCATCCAGGGCGGCGCCGAGCTCGAGCACCGAAGGCTGGAGGTGCTCGACGAGGAGCTCGGCGAGCGCCTCGCGCCCCGGTTCGCCGAGCGCGGTTGGACGGTCGTGCGAGACCTGATCATGCCCCGGGTACGTGAGACGGACCTCGTCGACACGTACCTGATCCGCGAGGTGAGCGGCGAGGAGCTCGCGCCGACCTGGGCGGAAGGCATCCGCAGCGCGCCATGGGCCGACGAGGAGACGGTTCGGCAGCTGGTCGCCGCCCAGTTCCTGCGCCGGAAGGCCGCGCGCGTCCGCTACTTCGCGGCGTTCGAGGGCGGCCAGGTGGCCGGCTACTGCGAGCTCTTCTCCGACGGCAAGACCGGCCAGATCGAGAGCGTCCTCACAGTTCCGGAATACCGCCGAAGGGGACACGGGCGCGCGGTCGTGACCAAGGCCCTCGAGGTGTCGCGCGCGATGGGCCACTCGCTCACGTTCCTGCGCGCCCACGAGGACGACTGGCCGAAGGAGCTCTACCGAAGCATCGGCTTCGAGACGGCAGGGCGCGTGCTCACGTTCACCAGGAGCCCAGACCGGCCGCCGAGCCCGGCTACGTAGTCACTTCGGGCCGTTCTCGAGGAAGCGGGCCGGTACGCCCCGGCGCTCGAACCAGTCGACCATCTTCAGCTGCGGCGGCCGCTCCGTGCCGTAGTGAGTCGCGTCGATCAGCGACACGTGCGCACGGTCGGCGAGCGCGCGGAACTCCCGCACTTCCGTCTGCACGAACTCGAGCTCGCACGTCGTCGACGCGTTGCCCGTCACGTAGGTCTCGCAGCCGCGTTCGAGCGAGGCCTCGAGGATCGCGCGGAACGCGCCCCCGCCGGCGGCAACGGCCACGCGACCCGCCAGCTGATGGGTTCGGGTGAGGACGCGCACCGGGATGTCAGGGCCGAGGAACGCGCGGATCGAGTCGGCGAGTCCGTCGGGCGTCAGGTGGCTGTTGCCGATGACGGCAGCGCCCTCCGGCAGGGCCGCGTCGATCTGGAAGTAGTCCTCGAGCGCCTCGAGGCCGATCCCCTCCGCGAGCAGCCGGGACGGCCCGAGCCGCGGGTGCTGGTCGAGCGGCGCGTGAGCGTGGTAGAAGGAGATCCCGCGCTCGCGCATCGTCTCGAACGACTCCCGCGACAGCGGCAGAAAGCCGGGCCGGTCGGCGAAGTCGAGCGGGTGCTCCGAGAAGAGGACCGTGCCGGGATCGAGCTGCGCGATCACGTCGTCGCCGGGAAACACACACGTCGCCGCAGCGCGCACGTTCTCGTCGCCGCGCACCACCAGGCCGGCCCAACGCCCTTCGTACTCGGCCTCGACGTACTCGCGCCAGTACGGGTGCGGATAGCAATGAGCAAAGACCGCCGCCCAGTCGTCGTCGCGCACAAGGTCGATGCGGAACTCAGCATCGAGTGCGGCGACGAGCTCGGCCAACTCCATTGGTGGCGCACTCTAAAGCCCTTTTCGCGCGGGACAAAGCCGCGCTCGCGCTTACCCGAGCGCTCGGAGCGCGGCGCTGAGCGACTGCTTCTCCGTCAGCACGCCCTCGAACAGGTCACCGTGCTCGCGTACGCGCTCGAGCACCGCGTCCATCGTGAACGTGCTCGGGTCGAGTTCTTCGTCCACCTCCTCCCAGCGCAGCGGCGTCGAGACGGGCGCGCCGGGCTTCGGCCGCACCGAGTAGACCGACGCGATCGTCTTGCCCTCGCCGTTCTGGTTCGTGTCGATCAGGACGCCCCGTCGCTTCGACTTCGTCCACTCGGTCGTGACGAGCCCCCGGTGCGACGCGGCGATCGCGCGAGCGACGATCTCCGAGAACTCTCGTGTATCCGCATACGTCCAGCGGCGCGCGATCGGGACGAGCACGTGCATTCCTTCGGCGCCGCTCGTCTTCGGAAACGACACGAGCCCGAGCGCGTCGAGCGCCTGCTTGACGAGAAGCGTCACCTGAACCGTCTCGCGGAAGCCCACGTCCTCGGACGGGTCGAGGTCGAAGAGCACGAAGTCCGGGCGGTCCGGCTTGTCGATCCGCGAGTACCACGTGTTCATGTCGATGCAGCCCATGTTCACCATCCAGAGCAGCGCGAGGTCGTCGTTGACGAGCGGGTAGTCGATCATCCGCTTCTCGCGGGACTCGCGCGACGTCGAGATGTACGCCTTGCGCGGGATCCACTCCGGCATGTGCTTCGGCGCGTCCTTCTGGAAGAAGAACTGGCCCGTGATCCCGTCCGGGTAGCGCTTCATCGTGAACGGGCGATCGCGCAGGTGCGGCACGATCGTCGCCGCGACGTCGTGGTAGTACGAGAGGAGGTCGCCCTTCGTGATCCCGTCGTCGGGAAAGAAGACCTTGTCGAGGTTCGAGAGCTTCAGCGTCCGCCTGCCGCGGCGGATCTCCTCCGGCAGCTCGCGCCGCACCTCCTCGGGCTCCTTGTCTTCGCGCAGTCCCAGGTAGACCGGCGCCCGGAGGTGGCTGTCGTGGGTCCACTCTGCGAACGCGACCTCGGCGACGAGCTTCGGCTCCAGCCAGACGACGTCGCTCTTGCGCACCTTCGGCATCTTCGGGACGTTGGCGAGGGGCGACGTGTCGCGGCGCAGCGGCTCGAACAGCTTGCATAGCCGCTCGATCTCCGCCTCGTTGAAGCCGGTGCCGACGTTCCCGACCCAGGCGAGCTCACCGCCGCGGTCGACCGCCAGCACGAGCGATCCGAAGCTGCGCTCGCGGCGACCCGACCCCCTCGTGTAGCCGACGATCACGAACTCCTGACGTCCCCGGCCCTTGAGCTTGAGCCAGTCGCGCGAACGCTTGCCGACGGCATACCGCGAGTCGGCGCGCTTCGCGATGATCCCCTCGAGCCCCTGCTGCTGAACGGCTTCGAGCAGCGCCTGGCCGTCGTCGAAGACCTCGGAGGCGCGCACCGTCCTCGCCCGCCGGTCGAGCAGCTGCTCCAGCTTCTTCCGCCGCTCCGTCAGCGGCAGATCGACGAGCGGCGTGCCCTCGAGCTCGAGCACGTCGAAGACGTAGTACACGATCGGCGTGCCGTCCTTGCCTTGCTGCATCGCCGAGAAGCTCGGGCGGCCTTGCTCGTCGAGCGCGCACACCTCGCCGTCGAGCACGCCGTCGGGTGACTTGACGGCTTCCGCTACGGCACGCGCGACTGTCGGGAAGCGCGCCGTGAGATCGTTGCCGTTGCGGCTCGTCAGGGTCAACTCGCCGCCGCGGATAGTGGCGATCGCGCGGTAGCCGTCCCATTTGACCTCGTAGAGCCAGCCCCGTCCCTCCGGCACGGCGTCGGCAAGGGTGGCGAGCATCGGCGCGTACGTGCGGCGCTCGGGGCGGGCGCCCTCGTCGCGCTTGCGGAGGATCAGCCAGTTCTTCTCGTCGCCGTTCAGCCGCGCTGGGACGAGCGCCCACGTCCCGTCGAGCCGCTTGCCGTGCAGGCGCACGGTAAGACCGCCGTCGCGCTTGCGCTCCAAAAGCTCATAGGTGCCCGTGTCCCAGATCTCGACGGCGCCGGCGCCGTACTGGCCGGCCGGGATCTCGCCCTCGAAAGTGGCGTACTCCAGCGGGTGATCTTCGACGTGGACGGCGAGTCGCTGCTCGCCGGGCTCCAGCGGCACGCCCTTGGGGACGGCCCAGCTCGCCAGCGCGCCGTCGAGCTCGAGGCGGAAGTCGTAATGCAGACGACGCGCCGCGTGGCGCTGGACGACGAAAATCGGCTGTTTCTCCCGCTTCTTCGAGCCAAATGGCTCGGGCGTTCGCTTCGGGTCACGCCGGCGGCGGTAGTCCTCGAGACTCGTCATCTGGCCTCGTTTCCCCCAAATTTCCCGCTTGAAAAGGGGGTGCACAGTCGGTTGAAAAGCCTGTGGATGGTGTGGAAAAGCTCGGTGGCTCGTCTAGTGACGTTACCGGGGTTCTGGGTCGCCAGCACCAAGCCTGGGCCACACTCACGCGCGGTTCAGAAGGGCATCATTGTCCGTCCATTCGAAGTGGCGCGGGAGAGATCCGTTCCGCGCGTCATTGGACGGGGGCGGTCCGAGGTTCGTTCCGGCCCGCTGTCGGTGGTAGGTCTATCGTGGGCGGGCACAGGAGCCCAGCGTGAGTAGGGGGAGACCATGACTACACTCGAGAACCGGCCGAACACCGCACTCCTCGTCGTCGACGTGCAGAACGGCGTCGTCGAGGGGGCTCACGAGCGCGACGCGGTCGTCGCGAACGTCGGCAGCCTTGTCGAGATGGCGCGGCGGGAACGGGTCCCCGTTGTCTGGGTCCAGCACTCGGACGAGCAGCTTGCGAGGGAGAGCGACGACTGGGGGATCGTCCCCGAGCTGACTCCGGGCGACGCCGAGCCGCTCGTCGAGAAGAACTACGGCGACTCCTTCGAGGACACCACCCTCGAGACCGTGCTGTCAGGCCTCGGAGTCGGACGACTCGTCGTCGTCGGCGCACAGACCGACGGGTGCATCCGCTCGACGCTCCACGGCGCGTTCGTCAGGGGGTACGACGCGACCCTCGTCAGCGACGCCCACACGACGGAGGACCAGAGGGCATGGGGAGCGCCGCCGCCGGACCAAGTCATCGCGCACACGAACCTGTACTGGACGTACCAGACGGCGCCGGGGCGGACGGCCGGGACGGTCGAGACCAAGGACGTCGACTTCGGCGGCACGTCCTGAAGCCTGCGCGACGCGGACGGGAACGCC
>WNGA01036646.1_pt1 | contig 10060 bp, 6 predicted proteins | sample 5400061 | NCBI WGS metagenome assembly WNGA01 (sample SAMN13153366, study PRJNA577476) | soil metagenome | isolation source: 100 cm soil or saprolite under grassland replicate 2 | place: USA:California | collected 2016-06-15
GATGTCGTAGCTTTTCATGAGTTCCGTTCTTTGTCGTTGCCCGCCGGTTCTGCGGAAGTGGGGATGCTAATGTTTCGCGGCATGCTGGCAATGGAATTTTGCGCCGGGTCTCGACCCGCCCGACGAACACCGGCCCACGCCGCCGTTCTCGACTTGATATTCCGGGGTGCGTCTTTGCTTCACGGCGGCTCCCATCGGACGGACCTAGACGCGGCGGACAGCCTCAATATCCCGGTTGCATGTTCGCGCTCACCATGCGCGGCGCGACGCGCGTCAGTTCCTTGCCGGACGGGTCGTACACGATGCCCAGCAAATGAAACGCGCCGGGCGCGGCCAGTTCGTTCGGCCATTGCGCGACGGCGCGTCGAAAATCGCCTTCCGGTTCGAACGTTTCGATTTCGCCCTCGTAATCGCCCAACTTCTTTCCCGCGAGGTCGAGCACGCGGAAAACGACTTTGCCGATCTGGCGGGTGAGATTCGGCGGAAGGGCCAGGTAACCGGTAACTCGTGGTGTCGTGTCTTGCGTCCAGGCCGTGTCGCAACGAACCGGCATCATCACCGGCCCGCACTCTTTCCAGAACGACGGCGTCAGCTTCTCCACCAGTTGGATTTTGCCTAGGTTCGCCGGTTGTTGCACGGACAGCGGACTGCCGTAAGCGAACGTGCGGAACACGCGCGGCCCGCCGTCGCTGTAACAAAGTTCCGCGTCCAGCGCGATGACTTCGCCGAGCTTCGGTTTGAATTCCGGGAAATTGGCCCAGGGCAATTTGAATTCGACGTCCATGCCGTGCTGAGTTCTGCGCGCGGCGACTTCGATGCCGATTTTTTGGATGGCATTGAGATAACCCGGCCGGAGACAGAAGCGACCCTGGATGTTTGTGCCTTTCAACCCGGTCCAGTAACAATGCACTGCGCTCGGGTTCGCGTTGGTCGGCCAGGCCTTGCCGGAATTTTTCTCCCGCCGCGTGTCAAAATACCACTCCACGCCATCGCCTTCCCAGAGGTGATTATCGTCCGCGAGATTGGCCGGTGTTTCATCCAGTGTCCGCAGGCCGGCATAAAACGCCTCCGCATCCCACATGTAAAAAAACTGCGCCGCGCGGTTGTGCAGCGTCTTCTTATCGAAGCTGAAATATTCGACCGGCGTGCAAAAAGCGTCCTTGAACTCGGCCAGGTCGCCGTCGATTTTCATGTTTTGAGGCGCCCGCGTGGCCACGCCGCGCACGCCCGGAGCGAGCCCCGCCGAAGCCGGACGGGAGAAAAACAAAAGGAGCGCGACAAACAGAGAGGGCAGCCAATGGCAGAAGAACCGGGAGGTTTTCATGCGGTGATTCAGCCACAGATGGCGAGCGGATGGAACACGGATTTTGGCGGCGAAAGGTCGCCGAGCGAGCAACGCCACAACCAGGATCGCGGCAGGAGCGCGGGATTTATCCCGCAGGAATGTGAGCACCGCACAGACGCGCCCGCAAATTCCAAAGCCTCCTTCGCTCACCAACACCCCTGCGGACTGAAGTCCGCGCTCGTGCGCTTGGGCAGCGATCACGCCAAATACATACCGGCGCGTTGCGCCGACCGGACGCCGCAGGTATGTGTCCAGCGTTTCGAGCGCGCTTGTGGAGCAGCCATCCTGGCTGCCAGTTCTCCTGGCATCCTTGCCTGGGGTGCTGCACTGGCGGCAGGGATGCCGCCAGAATCGGCAGGCAAGGATGCCTGCCCGAATTTTCAATCTCGACACCGCCCGTCGGTCATCTTAAATGGGTCCAGTTTAACCCCAACGAAAGTGTCGCGTATGTTGACGAACAAATATCTTTTCCCGCAGCGGTTCACCCGCCGCGATTTCATCCGGATAGGCGCGCTGGCCACGGCCGGACTTGCCACGACCACCCTCGCTTCGGCGCAAGAAAACAAAACTCCCGTTCGCATCGGCGGCGGGCAGTGGACTTACACGCTCGACGAGAACTGGGGCAAGCTGCCGGCGGGCATGAGTTATGGCCTCGGCTGCGGTGTCATCGTGGATTCCAGAGACCGCGTCTATGTCACCTCACGCTCCACCAGTCCGTGTGTGGCGATTTTCGATCGTGACGGCCGGTTGCTCGAAACCTGGAGCGATGATTTCGCCGGGAAGATCGGCTTCACCGCGGCCCAGGTCAAAGACACCGCGCACTGCCTTTACCTGAGCAAAGAAGGCAACGATGAGTTCATTTACTGGACCGAAAACGTCAGCACCAACAAGGAAGGACCAAAGCTGGGCAAGCGCGTCTATAAAACAGACCTCAAGGGCAAAGTGCTTTACGAGATCGGCAATGTCGCCCGGGAAGACAGCACGTCCCAGAAGTTCGATTGGACGAATCCCACCGACGTCGCCGTCGGGCCCGACGGCGACATCTACGTCGTGGACGGCTACGGTAGCCAGCGGGTCAGTCACTTCGACAAAAACTTCAATCACATCAAAACCATCGGTGGACGCAGCCCGAAACCGGGCCCGGACGCCGATCACGGCACCTTCAACACCTGTCACGGCATCTGGATCAGCACATTGAACAAAGGCGGACCGGAAGCCTACATCGCGGACCGGCACAATGACCGCATCGAAGTTTTCGACCTGGAGCTCAACTACAAACGGACACTCAAAGGCGACGTGCGCAACCCCTGCTGCTTGTACCAGCACGCAGGCCATCTCTACGTCCCTGATCTGGCCAGTCGTGTGACCATCTTCGACGCCGGCGATCAGGTCGTCGCGCAACTCGGCGATGGCAAGAGCGTCCCCAACGGCAGCATGGGTGTGAAGCAGGAAGTGGCCGATGCGAACCCGGAAAAATTCTTCGCGCCGCACGCGATGGCGGTGGATTCACACGGGGATTTTTACGTGGTCGAATGGGTCACATTCGGCCGTCCGCGGAAGTTCCGGCACACGCCGCAGAAGGCCTGAGGTAAAAAGCCGCAACCCGCTCGGGACAGGGTACAAATTATGTTATAGCTATAACAATAAATGTACTCTTCCGGCATGGCTCGTATTCCGCGCAGCGCTACGGCAACTCCTCGATCGTGATGTCCTTGTACCATGCCTCGGTCTTGCCGCCGCCGTGGACTTGCAGACCGATGATGCCGTATTGCGGGATGGCATCGTCAGGCTCGCTGTAATCAAAGGTCTGATAGCCGTTGAGCCAGGCGCGCAGCCGTTTGCCTTCGCAGCGGATGACGTACTCGTTCCAATCGCCGCGCTTGAGCACCTTGTTCACCTCGGCCATGTCCGATTTGGCGACGACTTTGTCGCGGCGCGATTCGTCGTAGAGACAGCCCCACCATTCCGGGTCGCCCATGTCCACCTGGTAACCGCTCAATTCATAGGCCGGGTTCGCGACGTGCTTGCTGCGCACCTGCACGCCCCCGTTGATGAACCCTTCGTCGCCGTGAGCGAACCACCCACCAACGCGCCGTCCGCGATGCGCCACGTTTTGTTCGTGTCGCCTTCCCAGCCATTGAACGTTTTGCCGTCGAGAAGGGGAACGGATGTGGAAACGCCGGCGCCGTTCAGCACCGGCGCACCCAGCGAAATCAGGCCAACAATGAGCAGCATTTTCATAGGCTGGAGATGTTATGCAGAAGTCCCTTTACAGGCGGCGCGGACTTCTGTCGAGCCGTGACTTGAGCACACGGCAGGGAAGCTCAAAGGCTAAAGCGCAGAGCCCAAGAAAAGCTCCAAGCGCTAAGCTCCAATAATCACTGCAGGATTTTGCGCCTTGCACAGACTGAGGAATCCTGACTCCGCGCCTCGGATTGGCTGCTGATGGAAGAGAGGTGAACCGAAACGACCACCCTCACCCCGGCCCTCTCCCCCAGGAGAGGGAGAAAAATGCGCCGCGATGAGGCGAGTTCGGGCCACAGTTTTTCCACAGTGTCCGGAGTCCTGAGACTTTGGGGGGCACGAGGGCTTTTCGGGGCTTTGGCATTGGAGCTTATTTTGCGCTTTGAACTTTGAGCTTGGGATTTTCAGTCCTTCCACCGTCGCAGGCGCAACGCATTGCCGATGACAATCAGGTCGGACAGGCCCATCGCGAGGGCACAAATAACGGGACTGAGAAAGCCAAGAGCAGCCAGGGGCACAGCGGCGGCATTGTAGAAAAAGGCCCAAAACAAATTCTGTTTGATGGTGCGCAGGGTGGCCTGCGCCAGGCCGAGGGCCTCGGGTATCGCGTGAATGTCCGACTTGAGCAGAATGATGTCCGCGGCTTCGCTGGCCACGTCGCTGGCTCTGGCGACGGCAATACCGAGGTCCGCCTGCTCCAGGGCCGGCGCGTCGTTGATGCCGTCGCCGACGAAGGCGACGCGGGCGCCGCGACTTTGCAATTGCCTGACAATTTCCGCTTTTTGTTCCGGGCGGATTTCGGCGAAGACGTTTTCGTTCGGAATGCCGACCTGCTGCGCGATGGCGGCGGCCGTCAGATGATTGTCGCCGGTGATGAGATAGACCGATTTCCCCTGTCGTTTGAGTTGGGCGACGACCTGGGCTGCGTCCGGCTTGGCCGCGTCGCGAAGGGCGAACAGTCCGATGACACGCCGGTCGGCGGCGAGACCCAGGACAGTGGCCCCCCCGGCCGACCAGACCTGCACAAATTCTTCGTCGGGGGCCGAGTCAACGCCGGCCTCGGCCAGCCACTGGATCGAGCCGAGTCGGAAGAGCGCCCCGTCCAACGAGGCTTGCACGCCTTTGCCCCGCAGTTCCTGCCAATTCTGTAATTGTAATCGCGATCCATTACCGCCGACGGCCGCGGGCGGCGTCTCGAGGAAGCGGCGGTCAAAGACCTTCGCCACCGCCCGGCTCAGCGGATGATTCGAGGGAGCGACCAGCCCGGCAACGATTTGTTCGACAGGTACGGACGACGGCGAATCGGCGCGCCGGAATACCACGGCGCCGAATGAGAGTTTCCCCTGCGTCAATGTGCCGGTCTTGTCAAACGCGACCGCGGTGATCAGCCCGGATTTTTCCAGGGCCACCCCGTCGCGAATCAGGATGCCGCGGTGGGCCGCGACATTGGTCCCGGCCATGATGGCGGCGGGCGTCGCCAGGCCCATGGCGCAGGGACAGGCCACAATCAATACCGCGGCCGCCTGGATGAAGGCCGCGGCGAGCGCCGTTGAAGGGAAGCGGACCGGCCAAAGATACGGTGCGATGGCCTGACCGACGTTCAACGCGCGCTCGTAAGCGAGCCCCCACCACAGGCCGGTGGCCAGCGCGACCAGCACGACGACGGGCACAAACACGTTGCTGACGCGGTCGCCCAGTTTCTGGATGCTGGCGCGGCTGTTCTGCGCGCGCTGGACGACGGCGATGATTTGCGCAAGCGCGGTCGCTTCGCCGGTGGCGGTGACGCGCATCAGCAGCCGCCCGTTCTGGTTCACCGTGCCGGCGTAAAGTTTCGCGCCGGCGGCCTTGTCGATGGGCAACGATTCACCGGTCAGCATCGATTCATCGACTGCGGAATCGCCTTCGACGACTTCGCCGTCGGTCGGGACGCGGTCGCCGGGTTTCAATACGATTTGATCATCGGCGCGCAGCGCGGCCACCGGCACCTCTGTTTCACTTCCATTGGCCTCAAGTTTCCGCGCGGTTTGCGGGGCGAGGTTCATCAGGGCGCGCAACGAACTCGCCGCCCGCGCGCTGACGAGCGCTTCCACGAAATGTCCCGCGCTGATGAGCGTGATGATGGAAGCCGCCTCCATGAAATAGAGATGGCCGTGCCAGCCGTTGAGCAGGCCCCACAGGCTGTAGCCGAAGGCGGTGCTGGACCCGAGCGCAACGAGCGTGTCCATGTTCGAGCTGCCGCGCTTGAGCTGGCTCCACGCGCCGCGGAAGAAGCGCGCGCCGCACACGACCATCACCGGCGCTGAGAAAGCGAACCCGACCCATTTGAACCAGTCGCGCATGCCCCAGCCGAACACCCATTCGCCGATGATGAGGGGCAGTGTGAGCACCGCCCCGAAAATCACGGTGAACTTCCAGGTCGCCATGGGCGAAGTGCCGGAAGGTTCGGCATGGCAGCTTTTTTCTTCCACCGGCGTCGCGACGTAGCCTGCCTCCTTGACCGCGCGCACCACTTTTGCCGCGTCCGCCTCCGCGCCGGGCCGCCAGCGCACGGTGGCGCGGCCTTCCTCGAGTCGCACGATGGCCCTCGCCACCCCCGCGACGCCCTGGATCGCCTCGGTCACGTGGCGCACGCAGTTGTTGCAGTTCATTCCTGCGATCGCGAATTCGGAAGCGGGGCTCGAGGCGGCGACGGAATCGGCGGAAGGCTTTTCCACATGAGCGTGCATAGGCCCGTTTATCTTTCCACGGCTGCGGCCACAGTCAAATTCACGTTGACCCCCGGCGCTGCTTTTCACTAAGTTACCCGCCGTCAAACGCACCAACAAAACCGAAAGGATATAGTTTATGGCTAAAATTGTTCCTCTGATCAGTTCAGGAGTCGCCGGACCGTTGGGAGTGCGGCACCTGCCGCGCCTGTGGTTGAAAGTGTCGCTCGAATGCCGCGGCAAGCTGGCCGACGGTTATCCGGGCATCGGCAAGGGCTACGACATGATGACGATCAACGCCCTCGGGCTGAATGCCGACGCGGTGAAGAAGTTCATTCATGACAACAAACCGACCTACGCGCAATTTGAAGCCTGGGTCAAAAAGCAACCGGGCGTGAAGCTGGACAAGGCGACGGTCTATAAACACAACGCCGCGATCATGGGCTACATCCACGACGATGCCACGCGCAAAGGGATCCTCGGCGCCAGCGGCATTCCCGATGACGGATCGGTCAACCCCGGCGCGGTGGACCTGAACAACCTCGACGACTGGTATGAATTCCACCAGGCGGAATTGAGGTAACACGCCGAATACACCATTGCTCCGTCGTAGCGGCGTCTGGCCAGAGCGCCGCAAGCTTCTTTTCCACACAGGAACCGTGGGAGGCTTCGAACGTTGGGACAGCGTGTCAGGAAATAAAGTGTGGCTTTCTGCCGAAAGCCGCTACGCCAGGACGAGCATGGCTGGCCCTGCCCAAATGCGTCGCGTAGAATTCACAAATTCGACCTTTTAATCGTGAGGAAGCCTGCTAAACGGCACCGGCCGCAGCCGCCGCTTCTGATACCAGGCGACGCCCATCAAATCGAACATCCCGCGCCCAAGCCGGTTCCATACGCCGTATTTCGACGCGCCTGCGACGCGCGGGCGATGGTTTACAGGAACTTCCCTCGTTTTCACGCCGCCGCCATGAACGAGAATCGGCAGGAAACGATGCCAGCCGTTAAAAGGGAGAATGCCCGCCAACACCGAACGCTGGAACACGCGCAGCGAACAGCCGGTGTCGCGAAAGTCCACGCCCAGCGCGGTCTTGCGCATGGAACGCGCGATCCTCGAAGAAACGCGGCGCAGCCAGTTGTCCTGGCGATTGACCCTGATGCCGGAGACAAAGTCCGCGCTCTTCAGTTCGGCAAGCATCCCGGGCAAGTCGTCCGGATCATTCTGCAGATCGCCGTCGAGCGTGGCAATGATGCCGCCGGTGGTGGTTTGAACGCCGGTCCAGAGCGCGGCGCTTTGGCCGGCATTACGCGCATGGCGCACGCCGCGCACCCGGGGGTCAAGCCGATGCGCCTCCTGGATTCTGTCCCAGGTTTTGTCGCGGCTGGCGTCATCCACGAAAACCAACTCAAACGCACGCGGTTCCTTGTCCAGGGCCCTGGCGATCTCGCGCGCCAGCGGCAGGATGTTGTCCTCTTCGTCGAAAACAGGAACGATGATCGAGATGTCAACGGGCACGAACGCAAGCGTAACCGTTCAATGTTCAAGGTTCAAAGTTCAAAGTGCGCGGTTGGCAGGACAGGCGTCCCGCCTGTCAGGATAGAGCCAGTGGGGCAGGCGTCCCGCCAGTTGTGTTCGGTAGAAGATTTGCTTTGAGCGCGCAACCGCGTTTTCTCTCCCTCTCCTCCTCGAAAAAGGAGGAGAGGGCCGGGGAGAGGAGGCGCTTTTTATCAATTTCCCCTCTCTCCGACTCTCTCCCCGCTCGTTCCTCTCGGGGACAGAGAGGCAAAACGCCGCAAGCGTTTTGCGTGCCGAACACAACAGGCGTCCCGCCTGCCGTTGGGATTGCGCCACTACGGAGCCGCCGACTTTCATCGAAGCGTATTCAGATAGGCGAACAGGTCGGTCACGTCTTGCGGCTTCAACCCTTCCAGCAAACCTTCGGGCATCATCGAGAGCCGGGTGAAGGCGGCGCGCTTGACATTGCTGCGCGGGACACGCAGGTCTTCGCTGTTGGGTTGGCGCAGCACGATCGCGTTGTCGTCCTGCGAAACCAACGCCTCGACGCCGTTCGCGCCCGCGCCGTCGAGCACCGGGCCGATCTTCGCGCCCTGACCATGAACGCTGTGACACACGCCGCAAGTCGTGGTGAAGATTTGCCGACCGCGCGCCAGGTCGCCCGGTTTGTTCGCCAATTCGCGGAATTGCGCGAATTTCGCCTCGAGCGTCCTGGCTTCAGACTCGGTTTGCAACGGCGGTAGATCAGCCGTCTTCTCGATGCGCGCGTCACCGTGGAGGTTACCCCACCCTTCGCCCGCGCCGCGGTAAAGCAGGGCCGGCAACCCACTTTCCTGCGCGGAACCCGTGTTGGGCCGGGCAGGCGGGACGCCCGCCTCACTTTCGAGGATGACATTCGCCGTTGCGCGGATTTCATCGGACGATCGACAGATGGCCCAGACGCGAAACTCGGCCAGATCGCCGGCCGTGCCGCCGGCAGGATTCGAATAGCCCACCTTCAAATGCTCGAATGCGCGTTTTTCGACGGCCTGACTCGCCACATCGAGTTCGCCGTTCAGATACAGGCGAAATCGACCTTCCGCGTCGCGCGTGAAGGCGACATGGGTCCAGGTTTCGGGTGCGATGGGTTTGGATGCCATCACGATGTCATTGATCGCTCCAGCGACCCAGACACGGAAACGGCTGTCATGAAAATTCGCGTCGAGCGCGCTCGGAGCCGCGAGGATCGAGTCGTGGTTGCCGATGCCGGGATCGAGCTTCACCCAGCATTCGACGGTGAAGGGACCGCGCAGCGTTATGTCCGTATCCACGTAGTCATCGTCGCCGCCGTTGAGTCGAAGCAGCGGCTTTAAAAACGATCCCATGTCCGCAACCAGTTTTTTCACGAACGCGTCATCAGGCAGGACCGTGACAAGTTTGTCGAGCAGGTAACCGTCGATTTCGTCGCGCGCGATCGCCCCGCCGCCGACAGCAGCCATCAGTTGCTTCGCGCGGAACGCGGAACCGGCCAGACGATCCACCGCCGTCTTTCGCAGCGAAGGTGTCAGCGACGGCCAGACGTCGAGCAGCGCGGGAACCGCGGCGTCGGATTTGGCGGCGGCCAGCGCCGTAACCGCTTCGTGGCGGACGGCGTCATCCGCGATGGTTGCGAACTGACGAAAGACATCCCCGCGTGGCGAACCTGACTCTCGCAGCGCCCGGAGGGCGGCGACCCGTCGTTCCGCGCTGGCTCCGGCTCCGGTTGCGGCCGCAATCAGTTCGTTTTCCAACCCCTGAAGGCGAAAACCGGTCGCGAGCTTCACGAGCAGGTCGAGATTCGCTTCGCTCGGATCGTTCTTCATCAGCGCGCGGATCGCGTCCCTGAGGAGAGGCGCGAGCGCGGCGTGGTCGGACAGGCGGCTGCGATTGTCGTAGAGAAATCGAAGAGTTGCGGCATTGGCCAGATTGGATTTGAGGACCGCATTTGCGGCGGGGTCGTTTGGCGCGGAAGCGATCAGCAGAAGTTCTTCGGAACTCGGACCGCGGTCGAGTTGGGGCAGGAGAGCGGCGAGGCGCCGGGCGCCTTCCGGACCGCCCACGGTGAGCGCGGCGAAGGCGCGCGCTGAAAGCAAGGCAGGGGATGCGCTTGCGCGGCTATCGAGCCACGCGGTGACGAGCTTCGGTTGTTTTTCCAGAGCGACACGCGCGAGAAAAGCTTCGAACGACACGAAGTAGTTCCGCCATTTTTCGCTCGATTCGGCCGGCGGCGATGAA
>WNGA01015534.1_pt1 | contig 10058 bp, 5 predicted proteins | sample 5400061 | NCBI WGS metagenome assembly WNGA01 (sample SAMN13153366, study PRJNA577476) | soil metagenome | isolation source: 100 cm soil or saprolite under grassland replicate 2 | place: USA:California | collected 2016-06-15
TCGCCAATCGGTTCCTCCCGTTGCGGAAGAGTCTCACGATCTCGGGAGCGACGAGCCCTTTTTCCTCGTGGCTGAGGACGTGAGCGAATGCGGCGAGGATCAACATGATTCCGGACAGGTCGAGGGTGAACAGGGTGGACGAATAATCGCTGACGCGGGCGGCCTCCTCTGGGGTGAGGGTCGGGTTGACGACCTCGACCGTGTTCAGTAGGTAGCGGATGACCGCAACCAGGAGGAGAAGCACGACGTTGAGGAGCGTCACCGATTTCGTCTCGATCGGCAGCACGGACATGTAGGTCGTGTAGATCAGCCAGGCCGTAATGAGGATGAGGAAGGTGAACCCGAACGCGACGATGTGGCGGTTGATCTCGTCCCCGGACACCGGCGGGCTCACGAGCAGGGCGAGCGATCCGATCGAGAGTGACAGTCCGAAGATGAGGTCGGCGAGAGTCTCGATTCGGGGACGCGGTCGGCGGCGCGCTTCTGCGTCCGGCGAAGGGGATTCGGCTTCGTGATGTTCGGAACCAAGGGCCAAGGTGCCTTCGGCAGCGGAACGCGCTATTTCTATTTGTGCTGGGGCCTCCAAAGCCATTCATTTCGGCCGGCGGCCAGCCGAATGACGTCTCGATGCGGCACGCCTCGACCAAACGCTTCACACGAATCGATGCTAGGGGCGTGAGATCACCTCATTTCCTCAACGATGGGCCTCCGAGATTTGATATACGGTCCGCCCGACTCCGCGGAGGGGAAGGAGTTGCGCAGGGAGCCTATCGTCGCGTCTCAGATGATGCCTCGCGCACGTGTTCGGACGATTGCACTAGTCGTCCTGGTTGCCTCGTGGGCGGTCGCCGTGTCCGTCGGAGTGGGCCCCCGCCGCTGCAGCGGGTTGCGCACCCGCCCACCACGGACCGATCCTGATTGAGCGGGACAGCGACTTCACTCCAGCGAACGGCGTCGTGTCGGGCTCGGGGACGGCCGCCGATCCGTATCTCTTCGCGAACCTACCACTTCGAGTTCGGATTCGACCCTGCGCCGCCTCCCGCGTGCTGAACGTAGGCCGAAGGGTGAGAGTCATTTGCGCAGGAACCGGGTCCGCGACCGACCTCGTCGCGTGCGTTCCAAGGTCAAGAAGGCGAGGGCACCGAGAGCCGTCCCGGACCCCACGACTGAAGCCCCGAGCAGAATTGGAAACCGTTGAGGCCAACTCATCGGCTCGACCAAGAAGGATCTGATTGCGGCAAGAAACACCACGCGGTAGGTGTTCGCGTCGTGGGCGAATGAGGTCCCGATGACGATCCACATCCGGGCATGGGCCTCGCTGACGACGATGGCCCAAAGTTGGAACAGCGTTCCCGATTGAAGTGAGACCTCAAACATCGCCGCCCGCGAATTTGCCGTCGGCACAATCCGAGGTTCCTGGAGCAATGTCGCGGTCGGATCCTGACCGCGGATCTGAGAAATCGACTCTGAAGCCGCCGAAAGCAAGGAGATATCCTGCTCCGTGAAGGAACCCTGCCGGGACTTCACGAGGAGACTCGCCGGGCCCGCTCCCAGGGACGAGCCCTCCGCGAGCACATCCGCGGTGCCGGCGTTCGGAACGTCGACTCCGAATCGGGTCACCCATGTGTCGACGACTCCGATCCGGAAACCCGACCGGTAAGGCGCGACTTGGACCATCGAGACGCCGACCACCACCACGGTCATCGCTGCGCTCCCGACGTTTGAATCATCGTCGGCGACCGTCAGTGCGACCGCGTACGTCCCGGGCCTCTCAAATACGTAGGACGGTCGGACGCCGTACAGGATGACCTGCCCGTAATCGGTCAATATCCACGTGTAGTTCGCGACACGGACGTTATCCCATGACGCGGAGCCGTTGAACGTAACTCGCATCCCGGCATAGACGGTCTGGTCCGGCCCTGCGTTCGCGATAGGCCGGACGGGATCGCGAACGACCGTAATGGTCACGACATCCGAATCCCGATTCCCGGCGGCGTCGGCAACGTCCAGGCTCACATCGTAGGTCCCGATGGCGTCGAAGACATACGAGACGCGCTCGCCGTATAGTGCGTGCCACGAGCCGTCGTAGAATCGCCACGTGTAATTCACGGTGCCGACGTTGTCGGAAGAGGCGGAGCCATCCAAGTCGACGGATGTGCCGTGCACAAGGGTGGCATCCGGTCCTGCACGGGCGACAGGTGGCGTGGTGTCCCGGACCGTGATCGTCACGTTGTCGGTCGCGGAATTTCCGGCGGCGTCCCACACCGTGAGGGCAACGGCATACGTCCCGGCGTCCGCAAACGTGTAGGTGGGGGAGACGCCGTATCGGTGGAGCCGGGGCAATCGAACGGCGAAGACTTGGCTGCCCGAGGTCGCGATGGCGTCCTCGCCGCGGATGGCGAGCATCGAGGGCGCGCTGGTGAGATTCCCTTGACCAATGAGTGCGTACGAGTGACTGTCGAAGAACTCCAACGATGTGTCGTCTGCCAGGGCGATGAGTCCTTGCCCGGGATCGAACGCGGCGGCGACGATGTGCGTTGCCGGTAGCTGTACGAGGAGTTGCATGTCTTGGCTCGCGTTGTCGAGGGACGCGAGGAGCATGCCATTCGCCGCGAGCAGGAGGTCACCGCCCGGGCCCATCCAGATTTCGTATCCCGGGTACGTCCCCCAGTAGGGCCAGTCAAGCCAGCTGGTGAATCCATCCTGCGGGAGAAAGTCGCGTCGATGGACGCTGGGCGGGTAGATCCCTTCCTGATCCACAGAGTAGATGCGGCGCGAGTCCGGGTGCATCACGATGTCCGAATATTGCCAGATGATCGTAGCGTTCGGAGAGGCGACGCCGTCTTTTGTATACATCTGAAGCGGCGCCCACTGTCCCGATCCTCCCGCGACGATCACGTACCCATCGTTCGACACCTGCACGCGATAGATATCGTTCGCAACTGAGAACTCCCCGATCTTCGTCTCATTGACGAGATCGAAGCTCGCGACGTATCCCTGATATGGACCGAAGTAGTAGTAGCCGCGGTCCCCCGTCGGAATGCCGACGACGAGGCACGCGCCGTTGGGCGATACGCCCAGCGACATCGGCCACCGGGCCGAGTGGTCTAGCGCAAGTGTTTGTTCAACGGACCCTGTGGAGATGTTGACGACATCCACATGGAAGCCATTGAGGACGTATACGTATGGCCGCACGGGATCGAATGCCACCGTCGACCCGCTGAGGTCGAACAGCAATCGGGGCTGTCCAGGCGTGTCGGGCAGCGTCCAGGTATAGTTCACGATGCCAACATTGTCGCTCGAGCCGGACCCATCGAACGTCACCGGGACATTCTGGTCCACGGTCTGGTCCGGACCCGCGTTCGCGATCGGGGGTGTCGAATCGCCAGCGGCAGCGGGCATACTTCCCGCGGGTTCGGGCGCCGGCTTCGTGATTCCGAGGGGTAGAAGCGTCCCGCACAGGAGCAGCACAAGGAGACATGTGAAGACGGCCCGTCGCGCGCCAGTCGCTCCGGAGATGAGCGGTGCTACGGGTGTCAGGCTACTTATGTGATTCGACGCCGCCCTGCCCTCGGGCAAATCAGGGCGCCTGGCCTAGGGCGGTTGAAAGGGTGAAGCCGGGGGGCTCACATTCGGCGGCGCGCTCGGTCCGGCGGGGGCCGCGGCCGGGGGCGGGATCTCGCCTTTCTTGATTCGGGCGAACGCGAGGTAGTTGGCCAGAGCATAGAGCCCCGCCGGGATTACGCCGAACGGGGTCAGTCCGCTTGCATCCCCGCTGATCGTCGCCGAAATCAATGTCGCGTCGAAGCGTCCCATCGTCGCGATTTCACGGGCAATCTCGGCCGCGAGCCCGGGGATCAGGGGTAGGGTAAGGACGACGACGGCCGTCTGGAGTCCGAGTGTCGCCCCGTACCCGGCCCAAAGGAGGAGACGGCCTTCGCGCTTCTGCAGATCATAGGTGAATAAGACGAACGAGAGGCTCGTGATCACGGCAGTCGCCACGCCGAGGATTAGGAGGTTGGTGAACGTGGTCTGGAGGACGGCGGCCACTTGCGCCTGAGTGCTTCCCGAGGGGATTGACGCGAGCGCGAACAGCACAATCGCAATGGCGCCGATGAGGGAGGCGCCGATTCCAATCCCGAGGAGGACGATGGAGATGACCAGATTGCGTCGATGGTTTGGACCGAACGCCTTACGGCCGGAAAGGACCGTGATTGCTCCCACGAAGCTCACCAAGAGGCCCACCACGCCGATGACCGGGATCCAACTAATCACGGTGCCGACGAGGAGCAACAGGACTCCGATTAGCGTTCGACGAACCTGTGCTTGCCGCGGCACCTCCCACCGCGGCACGCGGTGCGCGAACGCCGGCGGGCCTGGATACGGCGATACTGGCCGATAGGGCGGGGTGACCGGGTAGGGGGCAACCGGGGGGGCCACCGATGCCGCGGGCGGTCCCACAAACGGGTTCCCGCAAATGCCGCAAAACCGAGCCCCGGGCGGGGCCGGGGTCCCGCATCGAGTGCAGTAAACCGGCGCGACGAAACCCTCCACCACCCGATAAGCGGCCATGCGGTAGCGAAAGCAAAAGCTTTTCGCGGAACAGGACGCAACGAGATCGCGCGTCCTTGGAGGGGCTCGAGATCTGCGCGTGTGGTCCTCGGTGTCTGCCGGTGCCCGAGCGTCTCGGGCCGCACAGCCACCGCGGGTTCGGCCGTTACGCTTAAAGGCTCAAGGACCCTTCGTCGGTCGCGAGGGGGGAACGAATTGCAAGACGCGATGATGCCGCCGTCCACCCAGGTGGATCGGGAACCCACGCTGGATTTGTTTCTGTCAGTCGTCGGGATTCTGCTCACAGTCCTAATCTTCACCGGGATGATCTCCTATCATGCCGCGTTGCTGATTCCGCCTCCCGGGTCGTCACCGGGGACCGATCCGGCAACGATTGCGTATGTGGACACGATCCGGATCTTGGGATGGTCCTTTGCGGTCGCGATGGATCTCGCGGTCGCGCTCAGCGTCGGCCTTGCATGGATTGTCGGGACCTCTAAGATGGAAGTCGCGGACGGAGCGCGGCGCGGGATGTACATCTTCGCGACGGTATTCCTCGTCGTCTGGCTGATCGTCTCGGCCGTGCCTCTCCAGGTCCTGAGGTTTCGCTGAGTCGTTAGGGACCTGGGCCTGACCGAATTTCGACGACAGGTCCTCGAATCGCCGCGTCGTGCGGGTCCGCGAATTCTGAGGGCCACGAGTCATCTGCCCCCGAGTGACTCGAGGTGTGCGGCTGTTCAGATTGCTACCCGGCGCCCTGCTTACGTCGGGCGTACAGCGCGTATGCGAGTGGGGGCGCGACGGCAACCGCGACGGCGAGAAGCAAGGTCGGATATCCGTGAAAGGGTCCCGTGAAGCTGAACGCGTACGTGTCGACTTGGAATCGAGCTTCCGCCGTTGCGACGTTGCCCGCCGTGTCGAACACCTCAAGCGTCAATCGATGCGCTCCGTCGCCTAGTCTGACCTTGACGCTTGTACTCTTCCCCATGGAATCGAACGCGCCTCCATCGATGCTCAGTCGAAATTCTTCGATCCCGGAGGTGTTGTCGGATCCGCCCCAGAAGAGCGTCACGTCATTCGTCGTGACCGGCCCCGTCGGGCCAATGCCCGAGATCGTAGGCGGGGTCGCGTCGATTTTGATCGCGGCGGACCGCACTGCCTCGACGTTGCCCGAGAGGTCCGTGGAGAAGAATTCGATCGTGTGGACGCCCTCCGTCCGAATCGAAAACGGATTCGAGTAACTCGTCCAAGATCCTCCATCGAGGCGATACGATGTGCTGGCCACCCCAGACCAGTCCGCTGCGTTCAACGTCACCGACACGAACGAGGTGTACCAGCCGTTCGCTCCGGTCTTCCCTGCGATCAGGGCGGTCGTCGCCGGGGGTCCGGTGTCCACGACATCGGTGGCGAAGACGAGGTCGCCGAACGAACGGTTCGTCCCGAACGCAAGGCCGGCGTACCCGAGTGGATCCAGAGCCATGCCAATCCCCGTGTCGCCCATGTTGTGGGAGACGACTTGGATCCTCCAGGTTCCGTTGTGAACAGCATACCGCACATCTCCGCTCCACCCCATCGCGTATCCAATGTGCGGATTGTCGGAGCCGTCGAATGCGAGGGCGACGGAGTAGAAATGCTTCCTATCCACGACTTCTTTGACCCACGTCGCTCCGTTCTGGCTCGCATACACGAGACCCGTCGAGTTGCCGAAGGCGACGTGAGAGGCACCGAACCGGTCGACTTTGAGCGAGACGGTCCACACAGACGTGGGATCAATGACCGAGATCGCCCATGACGCACCTGTCCATTCCGCGTACCTCAACTCGTACGTGAGGCCGCCGGAATAGGCGATTCGGGGTCGGCCGAGCGCATCGAAGGCAAGGGAGGGGTTGAACCCGGCGTACCCCCCGTCCACCGTCAGCGAGGACCAGGTCCCGTCGTTCTCCGACGCGAGCGTGAGGCCTCCATTGGGAACGACGTAGTACGCGATTGCGGGCCTATCTGTCACCGGGTTGATGGCGATCGATGTTTGCGTATACTGGGACGACGCGACACTCTCGAAGGCCCATGACCCGCCGTTCAGGTAGGCGTGTTTGACGACGTAGTTCCCGCCGTAATCCGGACCGGAGATGTAGCTAATATGGGGGGTCCCTTGCTGGTCGATTGCGATCGAGCACTGCTGCCCGGTGGAACCGCTCGTGCCTTCGAGGCTCTGATTGACCCATCGGTTGGAGGACAACGTGGCGTAGACGAGGCCCATGTTTCCCGAGATGTCCCCGCCGTAGAAGCAAAGGTGAGGAACGCCATTCTGGTCGAACGCGAGGGACGGCATGAGCCCATACCCTACCGGGAGCGTCGTCCAGATCCCGGCGCCGACGGTCAGGTGTCGCACCTCGGACGCGAAGACCGAACCCGTCGAGTTCTGCGCCCACACCTGGTACACGTAGACGCCGTTGGCGAGGCCGCTCAACGTCAACTCCCATTCGGTGAGACTCCCCACCATTGTCTCGTTCGTCCCGTCGAAATTCACGACGGCGGTCCCGGCCTCCACCAAGCTCACGTTAATCGTCGTGGACCGTCGGTCGATCAGGTACGCGCCGTCCGGATCCGTCGGTGGGCGGAAGGCGACGAAGACGCGATGCCCCCAGAGCTCCCAAGAGTACGTCTCGTCGACTTGGGTCCCTCCGTTCGAGGGATAGATGGAGAGGGTGAGGACAACGAGGCGAACGAAGTCGATCTTGAATCCGACGAAATCCGGCGTCCGGGCAAACCAATACGTCTCGTAGGCCGCGGACCCTCCTCCTCCACCCGAAGGGACCCACCAGGTGTCCAGTTCGACGACTTCGTCAATGGCGTCCGTCAGCAGCGCCGTGACGTGATCGAAATCAGGGTCCGACGACGAAGTGAAGTTCGTGGTTCCCGTTTGATTCTCGGAGAGCCCGTCGCCAAGGTCCCACGATTCGCCACTCGGGCTCATGAACGTCGGAGACATCACGAACAGGTTTTGGATCGCCCACGCGGTGACCGAGGACCAACCGTTCATACTGCCGTTCACAACCCCGAGACGGACTGGAGGCGCGGGCACGAAGTCGGGTTTGATCGCCGGACCTGTTTGCGTTGGAGCCATTCGGGCCTCCGGTACGACGCTCGGCGCTGGCGAGGACCCCCGGTCGCTGCTTCCGGCGCCGAGTCCGAAGGTGAGAGAAAGGAGCCCGATCAGGAGGAGAACCCGAAGCACGACGCGTCCCTGCGATTGATGGTCGGGCGCCCACTTAGACTTGCCGCATCCTTCCGCGCGAGTTCGGTGCATTCATGGAGGCTCCGGTCGCCCGGCTTCCGCGGTTTGAGTGGCGGATCATGCTGGAATCCGGTCCCCCGCGGACATGGTCTGCGTTCGGCGTGCCCACTGGTGGGGATACAGTAACGCTGTCGCGGGCCACATTCCAAATGACCTTCGCTCAGGTGGCTCGGGTCGATGGAGAATAGCCCGTCGACCGACGTCAGCCGATCCGCGCGGTAAGACCCCGGCAATCAGATGTTTGAACTCGCGGACCCGGAGGGATGCGCCATTTCTCCATGTGAACATGTCAACGTCTGACACAACAGTCTGTTGCGGGAGTGTGCCAAGACGAGCAGGTCCCATCCCCGTCTTGGGCAGAGCCATGAACCGGACCATCTTGAAGTAGGCAGATGTGTATGACTTCATGTGGGGGCATGACGCAACCGCGCCGGTGCTTATGGCTGGCTGTCGTCGTGATGCTTTCTACGGTTGTCGCGTTCCCCCTCGGCGTTCAGGGATCCAAGACTCCAGGCGGCTGGTCCATTAACGGCGACCAAGAGATCCTCGCGGATCCTACAAGACCCGTAATCTACGAGGCGTACCCCCTGGGGGACTCGTTGAGTTTTCTCGACGCGTTCACGGGGAACGTGGTCTCGACCGTTACTGTCGGGCAAGGCCCGATGTCCGTGGACCTGAGCCAAGACGGCTCATGGCTCTACGTGGCTGCGTCTGGGGCGAACCAGACGACCGTTGTTGACGTCATTAGCCGGACAGTCGCCCGCAAGATTGCTCTTTCGTTCAGCCCCCTTAGCGTGCGGGCTGGGCCGAACGACCGCTTGTACGTCTCGGGTGCCCAGGACGGCATCGTCCGAATTCTGAACGCAACGACGGGCCTTGTGCTCGCCGAGATGGCGCCGATGCCGGGCGCCCCTCGATGGCTCCTCGAGGCGAGTCCGGACGGGACCTACATCCTGGTCCATCTTCTTACAAGCGGACAAGTGCACATTGCCAAGTATGGCGTGTCCGCGGACCAATTCGTGTTCCTCGCGGGCGACAATTCGGATTTGGGCGAGAACTTCATGCAGATGGCCGTCGACTGGGCGGCGGGCATCGCCTACCTCGTTTCGGGGACACCGTACGGTATCGAGATGGTCTCGTTGGCAAACTTGGCGCGACTCGGATGGCTCCCAATGTGGGCGTACCCACAGGGAGTCGCCCTGATTCGGGACCGGCATGTTGTGATCGGGATCCATCGGAATTTCTACGACGCCGATCTTTGGGCCTTCGACACGACGACGCGCGCTCAATTGACGAAGGTGCCGATCGCGGTGAGTCCGGGGTCCGGTTACGTGTCGGAAGAATCCTTGCTAGTCGCCTCGGCGGTCGCAGGCACGGTCCTCCTGTGGACCGAGGGCGAGCTGCGCATCCTGACAGTCGATCCTTCGGTATCGCCGGGAGCTCCTGCGCCCGACAGCGAAGTCGTGGGCCTTCCCCCGTTCTACGTGACGGCGCGTGTCTGGCGGGGACTCGTTGAGCCGCCATCGAACACCACGAGCATCGCCGTTGATGGAACGGCGCTGAACGGCGTCTACGATCCCTTTTACAACGAGGTCCGAGCGCCGGCGCCCGTCCTTCCCGTGGGACGCCATCGGGCTTGTCGCAACGTTCGATATCGTCGGTTCGACCCCGTTCCGCCCCGGACAGTCCATCGAATTTGACGCGACCAACTCGACGGCACTGGGGACGATCACGTTCGCTTGGGACTTCGGAGACGGGTCGGGGGCCTCGAGCGTGCGAGTGACGCACACATTCGCCGCGCCTGGGACCTATCGGGTTTTGCTCACCATTCGCACAAACCTTAACGTTTCCGACTCCCTTGCTCGGCAAGTCGTCATCGAGGCGGGCTCTGGCACCCAGCCGACATCGCCTGCGTACATCGTCGCGATGGTTGGGATCGTCAGTTCTGTCGCCGCCGCCCTCGCGGCCGGCGTCGCGGTTGTGGTCCTTCGACACCGGCGGCGGTCGGGCACCGTGCAGGGTCCGGGAGCCAAGCTTAGGCCATGACGACCTATCGCGCGCTCACTGTGTTGATCGCCCTCGCGCTGTCCCTGGCCGCCCTGCCGCGCGCGGACGGGCAGGGTACGTCCGACGAGTTCGTTTGGGTCCATCAGTTCGGCACATCAAGTGACGACTACGGCAGCGCCGTTGCGGTCGACGGATCCAGCGTGTA
>WNGA01020771.1_pt1 | contig 10058 bp, 5 predicted proteins | sample 5400061 | NCBI WGS metagenome assembly WNGA01 (sample SAMN13153366, study PRJNA577476) | soil metagenome | isolation source: 100 cm soil or saprolite under grassland replicate 2 | place: USA:California | collected 2016-06-15
CCGTCGACGACGGTCACCTTGAGGTCCACCACCGGGTAGCCGGCGATGACGCCGTTCTCCATGGCTTCCTTGATGCCGGACTGGATCGCCTTCGACCATTCCTTGCTGAGCCCCTGGCCCTTGACCTTCCAGTCGAACTCGAAGCCGGCGCCACGCTGGAGCGGCTCGAAATCGGCGATCACGTGGCCCCACTGGCCCTTGCCACCGGACTGGCGGACGTAACGACCTTCGGCCTTGACCGGCTTGGTGATCGCCTCGCGGTAGGCGACCTGCGGACGACCGACGTTGGCGGCGACTTTGAACTCCCGCCGCATGCGGTCGACGATCACCTCGAGGTGCAGCTCCCCCATCCCGGAGATGAGCGTCTGCGCCGACTCGGGATCGGTGTGCACGCGGAAGGTCGGATCCTCCTCCGCAAGACGGGCGAGCGCGAGCGACATCTTCTCTTCGTCGGCCTTCGTCTTCGGCTCGACGGCGATCTGGATGACCGGCTGGGGAACTTGATCGTCTCGAGCACGATCGGCTTGTCCGGGTCGCTGAGCGTGTCGCCGGTGAACGTCTGCTTGAGCCCGACGGCGGCCGCGATGTCGCCGGTCGCGACGAACTCAACATCCTCGCGGTCGTTCGCGTGCATCAGGATGATCCGCCCGATGCGCTCTCTCCGGTCCTTCGTCGGGTTGTAGATGGTGTCGCCGGCCTCGAGCACGCCCGAGTACACGCGGAAGAACGCGAGCTTTCCGACGAAGGGATCGCTCATGATCTTGAACGCGAGCGCGCTGAAGGCCTCATCGTCGCGCGCTTCGCGCACGAGCGGCTCGCCGGTCTTCGGGTCGAGGCCCTCGACGGGCGGGACGTCCAGCGGTGAGGGCAGGTAGTCGACGATCGCGTCGAGCATCGGCTGCACGCCCTTGTTCCGCAGCGCCGCGCCGCACAGCACCGGTACCACCTTGTTCGCGATCGTGGCCGCGCGCAGGGCCGCGCGCAGCTCCTCGGGCGTGATGTGGTGCTCTTCGAGGTAGCGGTGCAGGAGCTTGTCGTCGGTCTCGACGACCTTCTCCACCATCGCCTCGTGCGCCGCTTTCGCTTCCTCGAGCATGTCGGCCGGGATCTCCTCGATGATCGGCTCGGCCGGTGTGTCCTGCGGCCAGAGCATCGCCTTCATCTCGATGAGGTCGATGACGCCGCGGAACTTGTCCTCGCTGCCGATGGGAAGCTGGATCACAGCCGGGTTCGCGCCGAGGCGGTCGACGATCATGGCGACGCAGCGCTTGAAGTCCGCGCCAAGCCGGTCCTGCTTGTTCACGAAGCAGATGCGCGGGACCTTGTACTTGTCGGCCTGGCGCCACACGGTCTCGGACTGCGGCTCCACGCCGGCGACGCCGTCAAACACGACGACTGCCCCGTCGAGGACGCGCAGCGAGCGCTCCACCTCGACGGTGAAGTCCACGTGCCCGGGCGTGTCAATGATGTTGACGCGGTGATCTTTCCAGAAGCATGTCGTGGCGGCCGCGGTGATCGTGATGCCCCGCTCCTGCTCCTGCGGCATCCAGTCCATCGTCGCGGCGCCATCGTGGACCTCGCCGATCTTGTAGATCTTCTTGGTGTAGAAGAGGACGCGCTCGGTCACGGTCGTCTTGCCCGCGTCGATGTGCGCGATGATCCCGATGTTGCGATAGCGCTCCAGGGGATACTCGCGGGCGACCTTCGGGGCCTTGCTCGTCTTCGTCTCGATCATCTCAACTACCACTTGCACTTCGTACTGCCGTGGTTCACTTCGTTCACCACTTGTAGTGAGAGAACGCCTTGTTGGCCTCGGCCATCTTGTGCGTCTCTTCTTTGCGACGGACGGCGCCGCCGGCGTTGTTCATCGCGTCCACGAGCTCGCCGGCGAGACGGTCGGCCATCGACTTGCCCGGGCGCTTGCGCGCGGCCTGGATGAGCCAGCGCATCGCGAGCGAGGTGCGACGGTCCGCGCGGATCTCGACGGGGACCTGGTAGGTCGCGCCACCGACGCGGCGCGGCTTGACCTCGATGAGCGGCATCGCATTCTTCAGCGCGAGCTCGAAGACCTCGATGCCCGGCTTGCGCGTGGTCGTCTCGGCCTGCGTGAGGGCGCCGTAGATGATCCCCTCCGCGGTCGTGCGCTTGCCACGCTGCATGAGCTTGTTGTTGAACTGCGCGAGCGACACGTTCCCGTACTTGCGGTCGGGAGCGGTCTTTCGTTCCTGCGGCCGAGCTCGTCGTGGCACGTTAGGACGCCTTCTTCTTCTTGGGGTTGGGGTTCTTCGCGCCGTAGAGGCTGCGACCGCGCTTGCGGTCCTTGACCCCGGCGGTGTCGAGCGTGCCGCGGACGATGTGGTACTTCACCGACGGAAGGTCGGGGACGGCGCCGCCCTCGATGAGGGTCGGGGACGGCGCCGCCCTCGATGAGCACGACCGAGTGCTCCTGGAGGTTGTGGCCGATGCCCGGGATGTAGGCGGTGACCTCCATCCCGTTGGTCAGGCGGACACGCGCGATCTTTCGCAGCGCCGAGTTCGGCTTCTTCGGGGTCATCGTCCGGACGACCGTGCAGACACCACGCTTCTGAGGCGCGCCACGACGCAGTTTGGTGTGGCGACCCTTGAGCGAGTTCCAGGTCGTGCGCAGGGCAGGTGTATCCACCTTCTTCTTCTGCGCCTTTCGCCCGCGACGGACCAGCTGCGAGATCGTCGGCACGGTGACTCCTTCTGTTACGTCTCTCCTGGGCACGCGGACGCGCCAAAGAGGACTCTTGACCGATGTGCGATTGGGCTCCCCAGCCGACCGAGGAGCCGACCCTCGCGGGTGCGGTCCCCAGGCGCAGCGCGGCCGCAGTCACAACATCGCGACAGGGCCGATGCGCGAAATGACCGCCCTCAGTGGGCGGTCACCGTCTCGAAAGACAGCCGAAGGTGAAGTTTAGGGGGTTTCATTACGGTTGGTCAACCGCAGGGGCCCGCGGAATGGCCCGCCAACGACCGGCTCTGGTAAGCCTCCCGCCTGACCCTCGTCCCGGCGACCGAGCGAGCCCCAGCGATGCGGTCGAGGCCGCGCGCCGCGATCTGGTCATAGGAGAGCGTCGTAGAAGGCGATCGTGCGCGTCCACGAGTCGCAGGCCCGCTGGTAGCCGGGCGTGCTCTCGTCGTCGAGCGACGCCTTGAGGAAACCGTGGCCGAGGCCGGGGTAGATGTGGAACTCGTGCTCGACTCCCGCCGTAGTCAGTTCTCGGTCCAGCATCGACACGTTGTCCATACCCACGCCCGTGTCCTGATCGCCCCACAGACCGAGGATCGGACCCTTCATGTTGGCGGCGAGGTCGATCGGCCTCGCGGACGTGCGCGTATCGGCCGGAAAGCCGTAATAACAAACGGACGCGGCGACATCCCGCCGACGCGCCGCCAGTAGCAGGACGATCGTCCCGCCCATGCAGAAGCCGATGGTGCCCACCGCGTCCGTCGTGTCGGCGCGACCGCGAAGCCAGTCAATGGCAGCGGACATGTCGTCGACGGTCCGCGAGAAGTCGAGGCGCTTCGCGCGCGCCATCGCCGCGTCGCGGGTCGGCTCCGGGAGCGGACCTTCGCGGACGAAGAACTCGGGTGTCGCCGCCACGAATCCCGCCTGCGCGAGACGGCGCGCGATGTGCTCGTAGAACGGAGAGCGCCCGAAGACGTCGTTCACCACCAGCACCGCCGGCGCTGGCATGCCCTCGGGGAGCGCGACGAACGCGGGCATCGCGCCGTCGCCGACGGCGATCGTCGCCTCTTCGGTGCGGACGTCCGGAGGCGCTGTGCCTTCGGGCACCTCGGGATGGCACATGTCGCGCGGACTCTACCGCTAGGTGTGAGCGGCGAACTTCTGGATCGTGTGACAGCCGGGTCCGACGAGACCTTTGCTCACTCCGATCGTCCACGTGACCTCAGCCACGTACAAGTCGCCGTTCGGGTCGAGCGCGAGGCCATGCGGCGCGCCGAAGTTGCCGGCGCGGCACGGATCGGCCGCGCCCCAGGTCTCGTCGATGGCGCCCTCATCCCCGAGGCGAGCGAGGACCTCGCCGGCCGCATCGAGGAACGCGATGCGACTCGGGGTGTGTTGTTCGATCGGACCGTTGCGGAAGGAGCGCAGGCCGGCACGCCAAGTGAGCTCGCCGACGATTGCGACGCCGCGCTGGTCGAACACGAGCTTCGTCGGTCGCTGGACCTCGGTCCAATCACCCTGGAACTCACCATCCGGACTGAAGATCTGGATGCGGTCGTTCTCCCGGTCGCACACGAAGACGCGGCCGTCGGAATGCACCGCCACGCCGTGCGGCACCATGAACTGGCCCGGTCCGCTGCCGGGCTCGCCCCACGAATGACGGAGCTCGCCGGTCGGCGAGAAGTGATGCACGCGTGCGTTCCCGTACCCGTCAGACACGTAGAGATCGCCGTTCGGCGCGACCGCGAGATTCGTGGGCCGGTTGAACGGCGGCCCGCCGTGCGTGATCGATGTGACGGTCTTCCCGTCGTAACCCGTATCCGACGCGCGGCCGCTCGTCCCGAGAGTCGCGAGGAGTTGGCCCTCGCGCGTGAATCGCCGCACCGTCTGATCGCCGTCGTCCGTGAACCAGAGCGTGTCGTCGGGCGCCAGGGTGATCCCGTGAGCGCGCATGGTGAAGACGCCTTCGCCCCACGAGCGAACGAATCGGCCATCGCGCTCGTATACGAGGACCGGGTGCGCGCCGCGGCAGAAGAGGTACACGCGGCCGGTCGAGTCCACCGCGACATCCGCGACGTCGGGATGCGAATACTCTGCCGGGAGCTGCTCCCACGCATCGACAACTTCGAACGACGGCGTCGACGTGATGGCCACCGACGAAGGTTACGACTTAGGGGTTCGTTCGGCCGACCAGCGCGCGTTGCCGGATCGCGAGGCGCCTGCGGCGGAGTGTCGCCGGATCCACGCTGCGTTGCAGGTCGATCCGCTTATCGCGCCAGGCGCGCACGGCGGTGAAGACGAACACCCACGCGAGACCCGCGAGCGGCACGGCGAACAGCGCGCCGATAACGCCCCCCAGCTCGAAGCCGAGCACGAGCGCGAGGATCGATCCCACCGGATGGAGACCGACGGCATGCCCGGTCAGCCGCGGGAGCAGGAAGTTCGACTCGACCTGCTGTATGACGACGAACGCGATCGCGACCCAGATGACGGTCGGAAGCGGAAGGGTCGCGGCGACGAGCAGCGCGGGCACCGCCCCGGCGACCGGACCGACCATCGGGATGAGCTCCGCCAGTGCCGCGAACAGCGCCAGGAACAGCGCGTACGGCACACCGAGCGCGACCAGCACGATCGCGACAAGAAGACCGAGCGATGCCGCGACCATCAGCTGCGCACGGACATACGCGCCAAAGACGCGCGCGATCTCGCTGAACACACGCCGCGCGCCAGGGCGGTGTGAGGGCTCGAGCCAGCGCAGGACGATGGCACGCAGCCGCCGAACGTCCAGCAGCAGATAGAAGGTGACGACCAGCACGAGCACGAGATCGATGAGCGACGTGACCAGGCCGATCGACATTGCGGCCGACCACTCGTCGATCCGCGCTCCCTGATCCGACAGGTCGCGGACGCGCTCCTGGATGTTCGGCGGGATCTCGTACGGACCGAGCGCCAGCGATCGATTGCCCCTGAGCGCGTCGGAGAGCTGCGTCAGTTGATTCGACAGGCGCTCGCCCTCGCCGCCAAGCTGCCATGCGACGACCGCGGCGAGCGCGAGCAGGGCCCCGAGCGTCCCGAAGAAGACAAGCGTCGCCGCCGCGCGCCGCGGCATCCAGTGCTCCAGGCGCGACACGAGCGGCGCGAGCGAGAACGTCAAGACGCATGCGATGCCCGCGATGACGATGACGTGCCCGAGGGGACCGAGGAAGTCCACGGCGAGGCGGATCGTGACGAGGACCGCCAGGACGACGAGCGCGATAAGAAGGACATACGCCGGCCACCAGTCGATCAGCGCGGGCACACCCGCGCGCCGCGGCGTCCAGCGGGACCAGCCGCTGCGCTGCAGGTCCTGGATGACGTCGTCCGCGGGACGTGGCGGTGGGACCGGCGAGGTGGCCATGTCCGCATGCCTGGGCAGGGAACGTGCCAGCGGCCGCGTACGAACGAAAGGAGGCCGGCAATGCCGGCCTCCTTCATCGATGCCGGGGTGCGCTTGTCAGACGACGATCGCGTCCGCGTAGACCAGGCGCCGATCCGACGGCGTCGGTCCGAACTTCTCGAACTCCTTGATGACCACACGAAGGCGCCGCGGCGGACCCTTCGGCAGCGTGATCTGCCCGCTCCACACGGTCGTGTCATTGGGGCCGGCCGCTGCCGCGAGCTGCTTCGTAGAGCCGGCGACCTGATCCCACGCCAGCTCTCCGGCGTCAGGCCCAGCGCTCGGTCGCTCCTCCTCGAGGCTCACCTCGACGATGCTCGCGCCCGCGGTGCCTGCCAGCTTCGAGTAGCTCAGACCGGACACTGCGACGTTGAGCGTGTCGGACTGCTTCGATAGGCGCGTGAGACTGGCCGCGCGGCTCGCCGTCAGCTGGACGAAGTCGGCCAGGACAACGCGAGAGAGATGCGCGTTCGGTACCGAATTCGGTTGATAGCGCGCGAGCGCGAGGCGGACGAACGGGAAGTACGACGCCCCGGCGTCGATCTCGAGGTCGGCGTACCAGAGCCGGCGCTCGGCGTCGTAGCCGACGGAGTGCCCCGCGACGTCGAAGGTGTTGAGGTTCTGGTCCAGTTCCTGGAGCGAGAACGTCGTGGCCGGGTGCGGCACCGCGACCTTGAACGCGCCGACCGTCGGCGCGAGTGACGTGGCCGCGGACTTGTACAGCGGGTCGGAGCCCCAGTCGGAGGCGAACGGCTTCACGTTCTCCGGCATCGGCGACGCGCCGGTCCAGATCACGGCACCGAGGAGCTCACCGTCGCCGGAGGAGAACCAGGGCCGCTCCATGTAGGCGCGCAGGCCGCCGCCGTTGCGGGCGCTCGTGTACTGCGTGCCCTCCTGATTCGACGTCGACGTCCAGCCGAATGTCGGGATGAGGTAAAGGACCTTTGGCGCGGCCGGGCGCGCCGTGCTCAGGATGTCGAGCTGCACGGGCGCCGCGGTCTTCCGCACGATCGGGGTCGGCACATACGCGATGACGACCATCTTCCCGTCGAGGCCAGCGGCCGCGGTGAAGGTACCCAGCGCGTAGTCCATCGTGTAGTCGACGCCGCGCACGTACTTCGTCGTGCGGTCGGCTGCCGTGACGGTCTCGGATCCTTCGACGACGCCGCCCCAGTTCACGCCGTCATCGGTGACGGGCGCGTGCAGCAGCACCTTCTGTCCGTCGTGGACCTGCATCTTGGTCTTGCGCTCGGCGAAGTACTCGGCGAAGCGCGACGTCGCGTGGGCGGAGTAGCTGATCTTCCGGTACTTCGTGTCGCCGAATTCGTGCTGACCTTTCAGGTCGAGCGTCGTCTCGTGCGATGGGTCGAGCGGCACCTTCACCTGGATCGGCTTCGCGTTCCCCTGCGCGGGGATCGGACCCGGGTTCGCGAGCGAGTCGATCATCTCGGTCCACTGCGCGACGACGTCGACACGCACAGTGCTTTTGCGGCTGAGCTCGAACGCGGCATCCTCGAGTTTCACGAACGTGTCCCCGAGCGCGCGCGTCGGCGTGAGGCTCACGTACCTCGGCTGCATGAGCGGCTGGCGCACCGCGTGGACGAGCGTGAGCCGGTGGAATGGCGTGACCATCCAGTGGATGCCGGCGTAGACGCGGTTCTTGAAGTCGTTCTTCTCGGTCTCCGAGGCGCCCTGCGCCTCGAGCCAACGGAGAAGGCCCATGCGCTCGGCGTCGGGCGGATCCATTGAGGGGTCCATGTATGAGGAGAGGCGGATCGTCGCGACGTCGGCTTTGCCGAGATGGAGGTTCAGATCGCGCGGCCCGGCCTGGAACGACGGGGCGCCGGCACCCTCGCTGAGGACGAGGTCGAACGGGAGCGCGTCGGGCCACGTCTTCTTCTCGTAGAAGGGGACCTTCACCGGGACCGAGCTGCCGGGGAGCTCGCGCAGCGTCGCGCCGCGCGAGAGGAGATCCGGCAGATAGGGAAGGATCGCGCTGCTCTCCTCGGTCACGTAGTAGACGCCCGGGTTGTTCGGGTCGGCCTTGCCGATGTCCGTCCACGACCCGCCGTCCTTCTGCTGGAGGAGCTTGTATGCGTCGGCGTCGAGACCGCCGTTCGCGCCGTCGAGGTTGCCGAGCAGCTCGGACATCGTCTCGGCGGCCTTCGGCGGCGCGACGTGCCGGATGGCGGTGTCGGCGCTCGTGTTGTAGTTGCTGCGGATCACGACGCGATCGCGCGAATCGCCCTCATCGAGCGGCTTCGCGAGGACGACCTCGGGCGACGCGACGGGATCGAAGCGGCCGTACGTGGCCGCGGCGCTCGCGTTCGCGAAGTTCGTGACCGCCTCCCGCGGCGTGCGGTTGCCGGCGAGGTCGACCGCCCGTGCGCGCAGCCGGTACGTCGTGCCGTAGCGAAGCTTCGGCAGCGAGCCGGGCTGCGCTTCGAAGTCGACCGTGAGGTCGAACTGGCCCGTCGGTGCGCTCTGCGTGTACGAAGGATTGCCGTCCTTGTCCATCGTCCTGCCCGGGCGCGGCGCGGAGAGGCTCCAGCCCCACCAGTTGAAGAGCGTCTCCTGGAGCTTGCCGTCGTTCGACGACCCATCGGCGGGCTTCGCGAGGCCGGTACTCACCCACCCTTCGTCCTCGACGCCGGCGAGCGTCGTGCCGGCGAACTCGTACGTGCCGATGCGCTCGTTCAGCGAGTGCCACGCCTGCGACTTGTCGTCGTACACGTCGATCGCGTACCCGCGGACGAGGTCCTCCGCATCGAACTCGACGCTGCCGTTCTCGAGGTCGCCGTTCTTTCCCGCCTGCGTCTGGAGGTTCGCCTCCAGCTTCTTCGCGCGATCGACGCGCGCGATCGCGAGACCGATGGAGTTGAGCGCCGGGATGGAGTACGAGGTCGGCGTGTCGTCGGTCTTGTACATCTTCGGATTGCCCGAGGGGTACACGTAGCCCTCTTTCAGCTCGTAGTCGGGGTAGTTCGTCGGGTCGTGGATGTCGAACGTCGCGCGCGTGACCTGCGACACGAAGTTCAACGTCTTCATGACCGCGCCATCCTGATTCACCTGCAGGAGCTCGTATTCGTTCGCGTCGTTGAACTTCAGCATGCCGAGACCATCGCCTGAGAGCTCAGGGCTCGTCGCGCGCGGGCGCGCGTAGAACGCCGTCTCGCCGATGAAGCAGTTCGTGTTCACCGCCGGGACGAGTGAGCCGCCAATCGTCGGCCACGTCGCGACGACCTGCACCTTCCTGATGCCGAGCGCGCCCGGGTACGGCACCTCGAGATCGCGCACGATCCCGAGCATCCGCATGAGGACCGGATAGCGCCCGAGCGCTGAGAGCATCTGGTGGAAGTCGATGTCCGGCGGCGCGGGCGTGATGCGGTTGTCGGGGTTGAACGGCTTGTGGAAGTCCTGGACCGCCTTGAAGTCCTGCTGCACCTGCGGCGCCGCCATGACCGCGGCGAGCCCGGGGCCCTTCACGGCGGAGATCGGGTTCGCAGCGCATTTCGTTCCGTCCCAGTAGTAGCCCTGCGGGCACGGCGGATGCGGCGTCTCCGCCGGGAGGAACATCGACGCGAAGTCCTTGAGCGGGCTCTGCGTGATGATCTGCATGATCGACGGATGGTCTTCCGGGCTGTTCTTCGCGAAGTACGTGTAGATCTCCTGGATCTTCGCGTGGACCGCCTTCGCCGGGTACGACGCGAGCTTCGTCTGCGTGAGCGTCGTCTCGAAGGTGCGCGGCGCGAGCTTCGTCGTGCCGCCGAAGAGCATTCCCCACAGATCGCGGTTCGGCGGGTCACCGACGGGCGTCGCGGCCAGCTCAGTCGCGTTCGGCTGCGTGTCGAATAGGACCTTGTACGTGATCTTCTTCTCGGTGTCCGGCCAATTGACCCAGTCGACATA
>WNGA01014234.1_pt1 | contig 10057 bp, 8 predicted proteins | sample 5400061 | NCBI WGS metagenome assembly WNGA01 (sample SAMN13153366, study PRJNA577476) | soil metagenome | isolation source: 100 cm soil or saprolite under grassland replicate 2 | place: USA:California | collected 2016-06-15
CCGTGTCTTGCCGCCCGACTTGATCGTCCCCGCCCAGGAGTCGGCGCCCCGCATGAAGCTCACGGGCCCGGAGGCGAGCCCGCCCTTGGAGAGGTGCTCCTTGGAGGAGCGGATGTTCGAGAGGTTGATGCCGGACCCGGAGCCGCCGCGGAAGATCATCCCCTCCTTGGTGTTCCAGTCGAGGATGGACTCCATCGTGTCCTCGACCGAGAGGATGAAGCAGGCTGAGCACTGCGGGTGCTCCTCGAAGCCGACGTTGAACCACACCGGGCTGTTGAAGGCGGCCTCCTGGTGCAGGAGGATGTGCGTGAGCTCGGCCTCGAACGCGGCCGCGTCGTCCTCGGAGGCGAAGTAGCCGCCCTCGCGCCCCCAGCCGGTGATCGTCCCCGAGACGCGGGTGATCATCTGCTTCACGGAGCGCTCGCGCTCGGGCGATCCGAGCTTGCCGCGGAAGTACTTCTGCGCCACGATGTTCGTGGCGTTCTGCGACCAGGTCTTCGGAAATTCGACGTCGCGCTGCTCGAAGACCGGCTTGGCGGGGTCGCCGATCACCGCGTCGCGAAGCTCCCACTCGACCTCGTCGAAGGGGTGGACGCCGGCGGTGGTATAGCGGCGCTCGACCGTCAGCCCTGCAGTTGTGCTTCTTGCGTCGTTTGCGGCGGTTTTACTCATCAAGTCCTCTCCTTCAAGTGGCATTCGGGGGTAACTCCGAATCCTCGCGCCCAACCCGGACGGAACCGACCGGGGCCGGTTGGCCGGAAATTGCGGAAGCCGGCTCGGCCAGAGTCCCGGCGAACTGGAGGTACGCGCCAAGATCCAGGTCGCGGAGGCCCTCCATGCAGAGCTCGCCGACCTCGGCCGATGAGAGCTCGCTCCGGTCCGCCAGCGAAGCCTCGACCCGGTCCACGATCGCCTCGACGTCGGAAGCGGTCACCGGGCGCTTGTGGGCGGCGTTCAGAAGCGCGGCGCGGAGCTTCGTGCGCTCGAAGCGCTGGCGCTCGCCGTCGCGCTTGATCACGTAGGCGGGCTCGGGCTCGCGCCGCTCGAAGGTGGTGAAGCGGCGCGAGCAGCCGGAGCATTCGCGCCGCCGCCGCACCGACGTTCCGTCGGGTGCGCGGCGACTCTCCAAGACGCGGGTCGGGGCGTGGCAACGCGGGCAAACCATCAGAGGAGATTCTACTAGGAGTAGCGGTGTCCTTCTTTCGAAGGACACTAGATGTAGGGCCTACTGCGTGGGTGTGATCAAGGGTCACACCCATCCGTCCGCGTCGGCTAATCTCGCCGCTCGATGACCAGACGCGAGCGAGCCAAGGAGCGGGTTTCCGACGCCAAGGCGGCCACCTCCGAGCGCGTTGCCGATGCGCGAGCGGCCGCGACCGAACGGGTGGCCGAGGCCAAGGCCGCAGCCGGGGAGTTCGTCGAGCGCCAGAAGCCCCGCCTGCGCGGCGTCTCACACGAGTGGGCGTTCTTCGTCTCGCTGGTCGCGGGCGGCGCCCTCGTCGTGGCGGCGCCGAGCGGGCGCGCACGGCTCGCGGTCGCGGTGTATGCCGTGTCGCTGTCGGCGCTCCTCGGGGTGAGCGCCCTCTACCACCGCGTCGATTGGCGGCGCCCGGAGATCCGGCGCTGGGTGCGGCGCCTGGACCACTCGATGATCTTCCTGCTGATCGCGGGCACGACCACGCCGTTCGCCGTCCTCGTCCTCGATGGAACGTGGGCGAAGGCGCTCCTGATCGCGGTCTGGGCCGGAGCGGCGGCCGGGGTCATCGTCGAGCTGATCTGGGTGGAGGCGCCGAAGTGGGTGACGGCGGTCGTCTACCTCGCCGTGGGCTGGATCGGAGCGCTCGGCTTTCCGGGGATCGTCGTCAACGCCGGGATCGGAGCCGGCGTCCTGATCGCCGTGGGCGGATTGCTCTACACGGCCGGCGCGGTGATCTACGCCCGCCAGAGCCCGGATCCCAACCCCGCCGTGTTCGGATACCACGAGATCTTCCACGCCCTCGTCCTCGCCGCGGCGGCGGCGCACTTCGCCGCGGTCGCGATCTACGCCCTTCCCGCGGACTAGCCCGGCGTCGGTGCGGCGTGGCGCTCTTGCGCCGCCTCGATCAGCGCCCGCACCTCGTCCTCGCGGCCGGCGCGGATCAGCTCGACGGGGTCGGGGTCGCCGTTCACGATCCCCTCGAAGAACTCCTTGCGGTCCTGATAGGTGGGCAGCGTCGCCTTAGCCCAGCCCCGCGCCTCGTTGAGGATCTCCGCGAGCCGCGCATAGGGCACGCCGAACGACTCCGCGATCTCGCGCTTCATGCGCTTGGCGAGGGCGGGTGAGGCACCCGAGGTCGAGATCGCGATCGCGAGCGGCCCGGTGCGCACGATCGCCGGCAGGATGAAGCTGCAGAGCGGCGGCACGTCGACCACGTTGCAGAGCATCGCGCGCCGCTCGGCGCCCTCGTAGACGGAGATGTTCACCTCCGTCACGCTGGTTGCCGCGATCGCGAGGAACTTGCCGTCGAGGTCGGTGTCGCGAAACTCGCGCCGCTCCCAGCGGATCGAACCCTCCCGCGCGTACTCCTGGAGCGCCGGGACCGCCTCGGGCGCGACCACGGTCACCTCGCCGTCGCAGGTGAGCACCCCCTCAACCTTCTCGAGGGCGACCTCCCCGCCGCCCACGACCAGGCAGGGCCGCCCGCCGAGGCGCAGACAGGCGATGTAGAGCGGCGTCTCTAGCAGACCGGCCACGCACGAGGAGTCGCAGATCCCCTTGCGGAGCTGGCACACGCACTCCTTGCCGGCATAGGCCTGAGCGGGCATGCAGAACAGGGTAGAGGTCATCCGAGAAGTCTCGAAAACGCCCCCTGCTACCCTCGCCGTCCGATTGGAGGGGCATCGTAGGCTCAGCCACTCCATATATAGGGAACAACGACCGAGAGGGCATGCATGCGCCTGATCGTCACCGAGAAGAACAACTCAGCCAAGAAGATCGCCGAGATCCTGTCCGGCGGCGACGCGAAGGCCGATGCCGCCTACAAGGTGCCGTTCTACACCTGGACGGACTCGGACGGCGAGCAGATGGCGATCGGCCTCAAGGGCCACGTCATGAGCCCGTCGTTCCCCGAGGACTACTCCAACTGGCAGCAGACGGACCTCCACGACCTGATCGACGCCGACCTCGTCAAGGAGCCAACGGACAAGAACGTGGTCCGCGCCATCCGCAAGGTCGCCAAGGACGCCACGGACATCGTGATCGCGACCGACTTCGACCGCGAGGGCGAGCTGATCGGTCTCGAGGCGCTCGAGGAGATCGTCGAGGCCAACCCCGCCGTGGTTGCGGGCGGCGACGTGGCCACGCGTCCCACGGTCAAGCGGGCGCGCTACTCGGCGCTGACTAAATCCGAGATCGAGCGTGCCTTCGCCGAGCTGGACGACCTCTCCTTCGACCTCGCCTACGCGGGAGCCGCGCGCCAGGACATCGACCTGATCTGGGGAGCCACGCTGACTCGCGCCGTGTCGCTCGCCACCCGCCGCTTCGGCTCCAACTTCCTCTCCGTCGGGCGGGTGCAGAGCCCCACCCTGGCATTGGTCGTCGAGCGCGAGCTGGAGCGTCGCGCCCACGTCCCGAAGCCCTACTGGGAGCTGCTCGCCCGCTTTCAGCATCCGGACGGGGCGTTCGAAGCGCACCACGCCACGGACCGCTTCTGGGAGAAAGCCGAGGCCGACGCCGCGCTCGCTGGCACCAAGAGCCCGGGCACCGTCAAGGAGGTCTCCTCGAAGCGCAACTCACGCCAGCCCCCGACGCCGTACAACACCACCGCCTTCACGACGGACGCCTCCAGCCGGCTCGGGATCACGCCGCGGACCGCGATGTCGATCGCGGAGGACCTCTACATGGACGGCTTCATCTCCTACCCCCGCACGGACAACACGGTCTATCCGCGCTCGCTGAACACCCGCGAGCTGGTCAGCTCGCTCGCTCGGCTTCCGGATTTTGAGGCGGCGGCCCCATTGCTCGACGGTGACCTCAAGCCCACCCGCGGCAAGAAGGAGACCACGGACCACCCGCCGATCCATCCCACCCAGGCCGTGTACCCGGAGGCACTCCAAGGGCCCAAGCGCCGGGTCTACGAGCTCGTCGTGCGGCGCTTCCTGGCGACCTTCGCGCCGCCGATGATCACCGAGTCAACGCGCGCGGACATCGAGACAGGCTCTGAGACCTACTTCGTTCGCGGCTCTGTGGTGGTGGATCCCGGCTACGCGGCGATCTACACCTATGCGCGCTCCTCGGACGAGGAGATCCCCAAGCTGGAGGAGGGGCAGGAGCTGGCGCTGGAGGGCGAGCCTTGGCTGGTCGACAAGGAGACCCAGCCGCCGTCGCGGATCAGCCAGGGCAAGCTGATCGAGCTGATGGAGGAGCGGGGCCTCGGCACAAAGGCCACCCGCGCCGACATCATCCAGAAGCTGTACGACCGCGGCTACGTGTTCAACAACCCGCCCGAGCCGTCGGAGACCGGGATCGCGATGTACAAGGCGTTCCACGAGTACGTGCCGCGGATGGCGACGCCCGAGATGACGGCCGAGCTGGAGCAGGACATGGACCTGATCGCGGCGGGGCAGACGTCTAAGGACGAGGTGGTGCGGATCAGCCGCGAGATGCTCCACTCGACCACCAGCGACCTCCAGGAAAAGGGCGAGGACCTCGCGAAGCAGATCTGGGCGGGAATGGACGAGGACAAGTTCCTGGGCCCGTGCAAGGTCTGCGAGGAGGCCGGCCGAAAGCACGAGGACGGCTCGCCCAACCGGCTGCGGATCATCCAGCTGAAGGGGGGCAAGCGGATGTACGGCTGCGAGGGCTGGAATCGCGACGATCCCGAATCGCCCGGCTCCTGCCAGGTCAGCGGGCCGCTGCCGGGGCGCGGCTACGAGCTGTGGCGGCTGGAGGAGCGCTGCTCGATCTGCGGCGAGACGCCGCGATTGACGGTGAAGGGGTTCCGCGGCCGTCCCTGGAAGCTGTGCTTGAACGACGACTGCCCCTCGATGGTCGAGATGCGTCAAAAGCGCGAGGAGCGCCAGCGAGCGCGCGCCGCGAAGGCGGAGGCGGCAGGCAACGGCACCGCCCCCGAAGAGAGCGGCGACGGCTCAGCTGCGGCGGCCGGCAGCTCCGGTGGCAACGGCACAAAGCGCAGGCGGCGCCGCAAGCCCTCGCCGGGCACCGCGCGGACCCGGCGCGCGGGTTCGGGCGCGCGCTCCAAGAAGAGCTAGCGGGCGGGCGGGACCGCTAACTTCCCCGCGTGTTCGTAACCCTCGAGGGGATCGACCGCTCGGGAAAGACGACCCAGGCCGCCCTGCTCAAGGACGCTCTCGGGCCCGAGACGCTGCTGCTGCGCGAGCCGGGAGGCACCCAGGCCGGCGAGCGGATCCGCGACCTGCTGAAGGACCCTGCGATCGACCTCGATCCTCGCGCGGAGCTGCTCCTGTTCTGCGGCGCGCGGGCAGAGCTCTGCGCGCGGGTGATCCGGCCCGCGCTCGAGGAGGGCCGCGACGTCGTGTGCGATCGGTTTGTGGATTCGACCGTCGCGTACCAGGGCGCGGCGCGCGGCCTCGGGATCACTGTGGTCGAGAGCCTCAACGAGGTTGCGATCGCCGGCTGCCTCCCGCAGGTGACAGTGCTCTTGCGCATCGACCCGGGACGCGCGGAGGAGCGCGGCCAGCAGCGGCTCGCCGCGGGTGCGGCGGACGGCGCAGACCGGTTCGAGGGCGAAGGGCTCGAGTTCCAGGTCCGCGTTGCCGCCGCCTACGACGAGCTCGCCGCGCGGCATCCCGAGCGGATCGCGGTGGTTGACGCCGAGGGCTCAATGGACGAGGTCCACGAGAGGGTGATGGAGGCCGTGAGGCAGGTGGCGCGGATCGACGAGCCGAGATGACCAGGACCATGACGCCGGAGGTGCCGAGGGCGGTTCGGGAGGCGACCGAGCATCAGGCTGCCGCCCAAGCCGCGCTCGCCGCCGCGCTCGCCGCACCTGTCCACGCGTATCTCTTCGCCGGCCCGCCCGGGTCGGGGAAGCGGGCGGCGGCGCGCGCCTTCGCCGCCGAGCTCCTGGCGGATGGCGCGCCGGATGCCGACGACGCGCGCAGGAGGGCGCTCGCCGATCCCTCGCCGCATCCGGATCTGGTCTGGCTCGCACCGCCAGGAACCCAGCATCTGGTCGAGGAGGTCCGGGGGCGGGTGATCACCGCGGCCGCCTACCGGCCGTTCGAGGGCAGGCGGCGAGCCTTCGTGATCGAGGCAGCGGACGCCATGGCCGACGAGAGCCAGAACGCGCTCCTGAAGACGCTCGAGGAGCCCGCGCCCTTCGTCCACCTGATCCTGATCACGTCCGAGCCGGCCGCGCTGCTCGAGACCGTGCGCTCGCGATGCCAGCCGGTGCGGTTCGCCCCGGTTCCAGAGGACGCTGTGCGAGCCAGGCTGGAAGAGCTGGGCCTGGGGTCCGGGGAGGAGGAGCGCCGCGCCGTCGCCCGTCTCGCCGGGGGTGACACGGAGCGGGCGGCGTTCCTGCTCGGCGATGAGGGACGCGAGCTACGAGCTGGGGCGCGGGCCTGCGTCGAAGCAGCGCTCTCCGGCGAGCTCGGCGATGCCCCGTGGCAAGAACTTCTTGGAGCGGCGGAGGCAGCCGGCGCACGCGCCGGCGAGGAGGCACGCACCCGACTCGCGAACCTGGCCACCGAGTTCGGGGAAGGGGAGGGGCCGGCGGGCCGGCGCCGCACGCGCGATGCGGAGGAGACCTCGAAGCGCGCCGCCCGCCGCGCACGCACCGAGGCGCTCGACCTCGGCCTCGCGCTGATGGCAGCCTCGCTGCGCGACGTGGCGGCGTTCGCCGAGGGCGCGGGCGATGTGGTGTTGACCGTCGACGACGCCGACGCGCTCCAGGAGGCCGCCACGGGCCTCGACGCCCGTCGCGCCCGTCGCGCCGCGGAGCTGGTGATGGACACTCGCCGGCGACTGAGCGTCAACGTGGGCGAGGAGCTCGCCCTCGAGGCGCTCACGTTTCGCCTGGAAGCGCTGCTAAGGGACGCCTAGACTCACGGGATCGTGAGCGACACGGCTTCGATCGGGGAGTCCGCGTCGGCCGTCCGGGCGAAGCGCCCGTTCGGCGTGCGCCTCTATCTCACGCTGGGCTTCGCCGCTGTGACCCTGATCACCGCCGGCCTCGCGTATCTGCTGACGACTGGATCGAGCAACGAGGCCGCCAGCCAGCGGGCAGCGGACATCACCGTGGGCCGGACGATCCGGCTGGCGGACCGCATTCGGACCCATCCCCTCGGCGAGGATGCGGTGTCGGCCGCCGACATCAACTCGATCTCAGACGAGGGCTTCTCGGCGTGGGTCTTCAACTCGCAGCACGAGCTGCTGACGCCAAGGGTCTCCCGTGCCGTCCCCGTGTCGGCGGTCCCCATGCGGGGCGAGACGCTTGCCGCCGCGCTGCGCGGGTCCCGGGCGGTGAACCAGCTTCCGAGAACGGTGACGGTCGTCAGCACGCCGCTGGTCCGCAACGAGCGCATCGCGGGAGCGCTCCTCGTCCGCGCCAAGCCTCCGGAGGCGATCTCCCGCGCGATCGCGTCTCTGCGCGGCGACCGCCTGACCGCAGGGGCGATCGCCGTGGCCGTCGCGGTCGTGATCGGGTTCCTGATCGCGACCGCCATCACCTCGCGTGTCAAGAGGCTCGCCGCGAGCGCCGCCCGCATCACCGAGGGCACCCTCGACGAGCCGCTCGAAGGGACCGGCGGGCGGGACGAGATCACGGACCTGGGCGCGGCTCTGGAGACGATGCGGATCGCGCTCGGCGAGACGTTCGGCGCGCTCTCCTCGGAGCGCGACCGCCTGTCGGCGATCTTCGATGCGCTCGACGAGGCGGTGATGGTCGTGGGAAGGGATGGAGAGGTCCGCTACTCGAATGCTGCGTCCGCGCCGCTGATCACCTCGGACGGCAACGTGATCCCGGAGGTCGAGCCGTGGCTTCACCGAGCAGAGCAGTTTGGAACCGCCCAGCACCATGGCCTGCGGGTGGGCGACCGCGTGTACGCGCTGGGCGCCCGCGAGCTTCCCGCCGAGAACGCGGTGCTGACGGTGATCCGCGATCGCACGGAGGCGCTTCAGCGCGAGGTCGCCGAGCGCGACTTCGTCTCCAACGCGGCACACGAGCTGCGCAACCCGATCGCGGGGATCTCCGGAGCGGTGGAGGTGCTTCGGGCCGGTGCGAAGGACGATCCCAAGGCGCGCGAGCACTTCCTCGGCAGGCTTTCCGAGGACGCCGAGCGGGTCAGCCGGCTCACGGATTCGTTGCTCACGCTGGCCCGGATCGAGGCCGTCGGGGAGGGCACCACCGAGCCGCTCGACGTGCGGCTCGTGATCGAGGAGGCCGGACAGGCGGTGGCGGCGCCCGACGGAGTCGAGTTCAAGGTGGAGGTCGAGGCCGATCTCGGGGCCCAGGGCGACTCCGTCCTCCTTCGCCAGGTGCTGATCGGCCTGCTCACGAACGCGTTCAAGAACACGCCTGCACCCGGCGCCGTTACGCTTCGCGCGCGCCATGCGGAGCAGGCCGAAGTGTTGATCGAGGTAAACGACACCGGTACCGGGATCGCCGCCGAGGAGATCGGCCGCGTGTTCGAGCGCTTCTACCGCGGCTCGGGCTCGCTCGAGAAGGAGGGCTTTGGCCTGGGCCTCTCGATCGCGGCGCGGATGGTCGACGTGATGGGCGGCAGGATCGGCGTCGAGTCCGAGCCCGGCGTCGGCACCACCTTCTGGGTTCGTCTACCGGTCGCGAATCTGGCCGCGACTCCCGTCGCATGACCGACGGACGGATACTCATCGCGGACGACGAGACCTCGGTGCGGGACGCCGTCGGCTACGCGCTCGAGCAGGAGGGATTCGACGTCACGCTCGCTGAGGACGGGGACGACGCGGACCGCAAGCTCGGCGATGACCGCCCCGACTTCGACCTCCTGATCCTGGACATCATGATGCCCGGGCGCAGCGGCCTCGACATCTGCCGCGACGTGCGCGCCCGCAGCCCGGTGCCGATCATCCTGCTGACCGCGAAGGACGCGGAGGTCGACAAGGTCGTCGGCTTGGAGGTCGGCGCGGACGACTACGTGACGAAGCCGTTCTCGGTGCGCGAGCTGCTCGGCCGGGTGCGCGCCCAGCTTCGCCGCCGCGAGCTCGACCGCAGCTCCTCGGTGCGCGAGGGGAAGACGATCGATGCGGGCTCGGTGCGGATCGATCTGGCGCGCCACCTGGTGACGATCCGCGGCGGGCCGGTGAACCTGACCCGCTCGGAGTTCCAGGTCCTCCGCCTCCTTGCCGAGAGCCCCGGCCAGGTGTTCAGCCGCCTCGAGATCATGGAGGAGCTGTGGCAGTCGGAGTTCTCCGGCGACGTCCGCGCCTGCGACGTCCACATCTCCAACCTGCGTCAGAAGATCGAGCGCGACCCCCAGGACCCCGAGCTCGTGCTCACCGTTCGCGGGGTCGGATACCGGCTGTCGGAGGAAGGCGCGCCGTAGGGGCCGCTCGCTCGCGTAGGAGGAGGCCGCCTAAACTGAGCGCGGCGCCGGCGTAGCTCAGTTGGCCAGAGCACTTCACTCGTAATGAAGGGGTCCCCGGTTCGAATCCGGGCGCCGGCTTCCAGCCTTGCCCGGATCGACCCGGGGACACCGCTCGCCGTCCATGGCTCGCTGCGGTTCGAATCCGGGCGCCGGCTTCCAGCCTCTGCATCGGTTGACGCTTCCGGCTCCGCCGCAATAGGGTGCGGTTCGCAAGGGCCACACAGGAGGAAGAGCAGCAATGGCGCAGGACAACGTGGACGTGGTGCAGACGGCGTGGGACGCATACGGCCGCGGTGACATCGACGCAGTCCTGGACGCGATCGCCCCCTCGGCGGAGACCAGGGTGCCCGAGTCGCTCCCGTGGGGCGGCACCTACACTGGCCCAGACGGCTTCGAGGACTTCCTCGCGAAGCTGCGCGGGGTCTTCGAGCAGTTCAGCGCCACGCCCGAGAAGGTCCTCGGGGCCGAT
>WNGA01014235.1_pt1 | contig 10057 bp, 10 predicted proteins | sample 5400061 | NCBI WGS metagenome assembly WNGA01 (sample SAMN13153366, study PRJNA577476) | soil metagenome | isolation source: 100 cm soil or saprolite under grassland replicate 2 | place: USA:California | collected 2016-06-15
GGCCGCTCGGCCATCGTCGCGGCGGCTCGTGCGATCGCCGACCTCCGGCTCGGGCGGCTCGACGACGAAACGACCGCGAACGTGGGGCAGATCCACGGCGGAACGGCGCGGAACGTGATCCCCGAGCACTGCAGCTTCGTGGCTGAGGCCCGCAGCCACGACGAGCGCAAGCTCGCGGACGTCGTGCAGGAGATGCTGGAGACCGTCACGTTCGCGGCGACGCTGGCGGAGTGCGAGGTCGAGACGCACGTGGAGGGATCCGCACGCGGCTACCGCTTCAGGCGCGACGCCCTGTCGGTGCGGCTGGCTTCGGCCGCGCTGCAGCGAACGGGCCACGAGCCGAGCTTCGTCCTCTCCGGGGGTGGGGCCGACGCGAACGTCTTCAACGAGCGCGGCCTGGAGTGCGTCAACCTCGCCAACGCGATGGTCGACATCCACACCCCCGACGAGCGAATCGCCGTGGCCGATCTCGAGGAGATGGTCGACGTGACTCTGGCGCTCGTCGCCGAGGCGGCGGAGGCGGGGGATGCCGCTTAGCCTGCGCCGCGGGCGCGTCACGGCGATCGTCGAAGAGCACGAGGGACTGATCCGGCTCGAGGTGGACGGCGCGGCGTGCGTCGCGTACCCGCAGCTAACGGGGCCGGTGGAGGTGGACGACGAGGTTCTCGTCAATGTGCAGGCGCAGGAGCTCGGTTTGGGCTCCGGCGGGTTCGACGTCCTCTACGCGAACCTGACGCGCGGTCTCGAACAGCCGGCGGCGGACGAAGCACACGTGATGAAGCTGCCGTACACGCCGCTGCAATGGGCGGAGCGTCACGCAGAGGAGGACGGGGAACTCGCCGCCAGCCTCGACGGCACGCCGGTCGTCTGCTGCTCGCTGCACAGCCAGGTTGCTCCTGTGTGCGCGGGACTCGAGGGCAAGCGCGTCGCGTACGTCCAGCTGCCGGGCGGCGCGCTCTCGGTCGCGCTCTCGGACACGGTGCGGCTTCTGCGCTCGCGAGGGTTGCTCGCGGTGACGACCTCTGCCGGGCCGTGCTTCGGTGGGGACGTCGAGACGGTCGGCGTCCCGTCGGCGCTCGCGTGGGCGGTCCAGGACGGATGCGAGGCGATGGTCTGCGCGATCGGTCCCGGGATCGTCGGCACCGGGACGAGCCTCGGCCACGGCGGACTCGCCGCCGCCGATGCGGCGAACGCGACCGCCGCGCTTGGCGGCCGGCCGGTGCTGGCGGCGCGGATCTCGAGCGCTGACGAGCGCGACCGCCATCGCGGCGTCTCGCACCACACGCGCGCAGTGCTCTCGCTCTGCCGCGGCGGCGTCGCGGTCGCCTGGCCGGCGGGGCTCGAGGCGCCGGACTGGGTCGAGCCGCGGAGCGAAGTCGACGTCGACGAATGGCGGGAGGCCTGCGTCGGGCTCCCGTTGTCCCACATGGGCCGCGGCCCCGACGAGGAGCCGTGGTTCTTCGCAGCCGCGTTCGCGGCGGGCAAGCTCGCACGTAGCCTGGCCGGCTAGAGGCCTGCCCGCAGGCAAGCGAGCGCGACGATCGCGCCGCCGCCCTCGGGGCGAGGGGCGACCACCCGGGTCAGGAGCCGCTCGACGTAGCTCTTCTGCCGCTCCGCCGGTGAGGCGATCGTATGGAGGAAAGGCGCACGTGTGAGTGACGCAATCGTGTCGAGTGTGCAAACACCTGCGGTTGCCGCACGACACCTCGCGATACGCCGACAAGCTAGGGTTTTCCGCCCGATGCGCATCGGTGTTCCAAAGGAGATAAAGGCGGACGAGTACCGGGTCGCCCTCACCCCGGCGGGCGCCCGCGAGCTCCTCCAGCGCGGCCACGACGTTCTCCTCGAGGCCGGCGCCGGAGAGGGGAGCGCGTTCTCCGACGAGACGTACAGGGCGGTCGGCGCAACCCTCGGCTCGGCCGAGGACGTCTGGCGCGATGCCGAGCTCCTCCTGAAGGTCAAGGAGCCTCTGCCCTCCGAGTACCCGCTCCTGCGCGAGGGGCTCGTCCTCTTCACGTACCTCCACCTCGCGGCGAGCGAGGAGCTGACCCGCGCGCTGGTCGAGAGCGGCGCCGCCTGCATCGCCTACGAGACGGTCGAGACGGACGGCCACGCCCTCCCGCTGCTCGCGCCGATGAGCGAGATCGCGGGGCGCCTCGCCGCCCAGGCCGGCGCCTACTTTCTGGAGAAGCCTCTCGGCGGGCGCGGCCTTCTGCTCGGCGGGGTCCCCGGCGTGGCGCCCGGCCGTGTGCTCGTGATCGGAGGCGGGATGGTCGGCTACAACTCCGCCGTGATCGCGCTCGGGCTGGGGGCGAGCGTGACGATCCTCGAGCGCTCGATCGACCGCATGCGCCACCTGGACGAGATTCTCTCGGGCCGGGTCAGCCTCGTCATGTCATCGAGCCTTCAGATCGAGGAGTCGATCGTCGAGGCCGACGTCGTCATCGGCGCTGTTCTGATCCCGGGCGCCGTCGCTCCGAAGCTCGTGACGCGCGAGATGGTGACCGCGATGAAGGACGGCGCCGTCCTCTGCGACGTCGCGATCGACCAGGGCGGCTGCGTCGAGACGTCGCGCCCGACGACCCACAGCGAGCCCATCTACGTGGTGGACGGCGTCACCCACTACTGCGTGGCCAACATGCCCGGCGCCGTCCCGATCACCGCCACGAAGGCGCTCACCAACGTCACGCTTCCGTACGTCGAGGAGATCGCCGACTATGGGCTGGCCGAAGCCGTCGCCCGCGACCCGGCTCTCGCGCGCGGCGTGAACGTTCTCGACGGGAAGATCACGTATGAAGCGGTCGCCGAGGCACACGGCCTCGATTTCCGTCCGCTAGAGGACGTCCTCCCGCTCTCGCCGGTTTAGCCCTTTTCGTCTTTGCGCGCCGGGCTCAGTCTCACCACGACCCACGTCATCGCCGCCGCGAGGACGATCACGCACGCGGCGAACACGACCAGCCCGAACAGTCCGAGGACGGCATCCACGACCGACCTAGAATAGCCGCGTGCCGCGCGCCTGCGTGATCGTGCTGGATGCTGTGGGCGCGGGAGCGCTCCCGGACGCCGACGCCTACGGCGACGAAGGTTCTGACACGCTCGGCAACGTCGCCCGCGCCGTCGGCGGGCTCGACCTGCCGAACCTCGAGGCGCTCGGCCTCGGGAACATCGAGCCGCTCGAGGGCTGTCCTCCGCAACCGGGCGCGCCGGCGGTGGCGGGCCGGCTGCTCGAGCGCTCCAAGGGCAAGGACACGATCGCCGGCCACTGGGAGCTGATGGGCGTCGTCACGGCGACGCCGTTTCCGACGTACGCGCAGGGCTTCCCGCACGACGTGATCGACCCGTTCATGCACCGCACCGGCCGTGGCGTGCTCGGCAACAAGCCGGCTTCGGGGACGGAGATCATCCAGGAGCTGGGCGAGGATCACCAGCGGACCGGCAAGTGGATCGTCTACACGTCGGCCGACTCCGTCTTCCAGGTAGCGGCGCACGAGGAGACGATCCCGCTCGAGGAGCTCTACGCGGCGTGCCGGATTGCGCGCGAGGAGATCCTGACCGGGAAGCATGCGGTCGGCCGCGTGATCGCGCGGCCGTTCGTCGGGGAGCCGGGAAACTACGAGCGGACGCCGAACCGGCACGATTTCTCCCTCGAGCCGCGGCGACCGAACTACCTGACGCTCGTGCGCGACGCGGGCAAGACGGTGCACGGGGTCGGCAAGATCGGCGACATCTTCGCGGGCCAGGACATCGACGAGTCGCGGCCGACCAAGTCGAACATCGAAGGGATCCAGCAGACGGAGACGCTGTTGCGTGAGGTCGACGAGGGGCTCATCTTCACGAACCTGGTCGAGACGGACATGCTCTGGGGGCACCGCAACGATCCGGTCAACTTCCACCGCTGCCTGCAGGACTTCGACCGGCGGCTGCCGGACCTGCTGGATGCGATGCAAGAGAGCGACCTCCTGATCCTCACGTCCGACCATGGCTGCGATCCCACAACCCCGTCAACCGATCACTCGCGGGAGCACGCCCTCTTGCTCGCCTACGTCCACGGTCGCAACGCCGCCGGCCGGATCCACGAAGAGGGCGAGTTCGCCGACGTGGGGGCGACCGTGAACGCCTGGCTCGGCGGGAAGTCGCCCGGGCGCAGGCTGCCCGGCCAGGCGATCGTCGAGCGGTGAGGCCGCAGGACGAGAGCCTTGTCGCGTCGCAGTACGCGACAGAGGATGCGCTCGAGGCGCGACGGTCGGTCTACGGCGACGTGGAAGGGCCCGATGCGAAGGAGGTCGCCTTTGCGGCGATCGCCGAAGCCGCGCCGAAGCGCGTGCTCGAGGTCGGAGGCGGGCCGGGCGAGCTGTCTGAGCGAATCGCCCGCGAGCTCGGCGCAGAAGTGGTGATGGTGGACAGCTCGTCGCGCATGGTCGAGCTGGCCCGTGCGAGAGGCGTAGACGCGCGCGTCGGTGACGTTCAGGCGCTGCCGCTCGGGGACGGCGAGTTCGACTGCGCCGTCGCCGCGTGGATGCTCTACCACGTGCCCGATCTCGACCGCGGGCTGTCGGAGCTCAGGCGGGTCCTGCAACCGGAAGGACGGCTCGTGGCGGTCACGAACGGGCGCGAGCACATGCAGGAGCTCCGGCGCCTCGCGGGCGACTGGGCGTGGGAGCGCCGCTTCCGCCGCGAGGAGGCCGTTGCGCTGCTCGAGCCGCACTTCGCGCGTGTCGAGCGCCGGGACGTCGATGCCTGGGTTTCCGTCGACCCGGACGGCGTGCAGCGCTGGGTCGAGTCGCTCGGGGGCGGGCCACGACCAAAGCTGGTCGACGAGCCCGTCCGTGCCCACATCGCCTGCGCGATCCTGGTCGCCGAGGCGTGACCTACGCCGCCGAGCTGATCGCGCGCAAGCGGGACGGGGGCGAGCTCAGCGCGCAAGAGATGAGCGAGCTGATGCTCGGCTATGCCCGCGGCGAGATCCCCGACTACCAGCTGGCGGCGTTCTGCATGGCCGTCTTCTTCCGCGGGTTGACCGCGGCCGAGACGTACGCCATGAGCCAGGCCATGATCGACACCGGCGAGACGCTGGACCTGCATTCGGCGCTCGGCCGCAAGGTGGTGGACAAGCACTCGACCGGAGGCGTGGGGGACAAGACGTCGATCGCGGTCGGCCCGGTGGTGGCGGCCTGCGGTGTGCCATTCGCGAAGATGAGCGGCCGTGGCCTCGGGCACACCGGGGGCACGCTGGACAAGCTCGAGTCGATCCCCGGCTTCCGCGTTGAGCTGTCGACGGACGAGTTCGTCGAGCAGGTGCGCGACGTCGGCCTCGCGATCATCGGGGCAAGCGCGAACCTCGTGCCGGCCGACAAGAAGCTCTACGCCCTGCGCGACGTGACCGCGACGGTCGACAGCCACTCGTTGATCGCGGCCAGCATCATGTCGAAGAAGATCGCCGCCGGAGCCGATGCGATCGTGCTCGACGTCAAGGTCGGCGAAGGCGCGTTCATGAAGTCGCTCGAGGACGCGCGGACGCTCGGCGAGCTGATGCTCGACCTCGGCCGGAGCGCCGGCCGGGAGACGGTCTGCCTGCTGACGGACATGGACCAGCCGCTCGGGAACGCGGTCGGAAACGCGCTCGAGATCAGGGAGGCGCTCGCGACGCTCCGCGGCGAAGGGCCGCCTGATTTCGCCGAGCTGGTCACCGCCGCCGCCACACGCCTGCTGCTGCTGTCGGACCTGGGCATCGACGAGACCGAGGCACGGGCACGGGTTGAGCGGACGCTCGCAACGGGAAGCGCCGTCGAGGCCTACGAGCGCTGGATTCGCGCCCAGGGCGGCGACCCCGGCGAGGACGCGCTACCGACTGCGCCGGTCGTGCGCGAGCTCGCCTCGCCCGCTGCCGGCTACGTCGCCGAGCTCCGAGCGGTGCGGGTCGGAGAGGCCGCGCTCCACCTCGGCGCCGGCCGCCGCACGAAAGACGATGCCATCGACCACGCCGTCGGCATCGTGTGCCTGCGGAAGCGCGGTGACCGGGTCGGCGCGGGGGAGCCGCTCGCGGAGATCCACGCCCGTACCCCGGAAGGCGCCGACGCGGCCGCCCGGGAGCTGGCGGACGCCTACGTCGTCGGGGACGAGCCTCTCGCGCAGCGGCCCGTCGTGCTCGACGTGCTCGACTGAGGCTCGGCGAGCCGTCCAGACCGGACTAGGCTGGGCCCATGCCCGAGCTACCCGAGGTCGAGACCGTCCGCGCCCGGCTCGAGCCGAGGCTCGTCGGCCGCCGCCTGCAGAGCGTCGAAATCTCCGACCCGCGAGTCACACGGCCCTTCGACCCCGCCGAAGTCGCCGCCGAGCTCGTGGGAGAGCGGGTCGCAGCGCTCGAGCGCCGCGGCAAGTATTTGGTTGTTCGGTTCGAGAGCGGTCGCGTTCTCCTGATTCACCTCCGCATGACGGGACAGCTGCTGCACGGGAACGGCGCCTCGCCGGCGGACACCGACCCTCACCTTCGTGCTGTTGTCAGACTAGACGACGGATCGGACGTCATCTATCGCGACGTCCGCCGCTTCGGTACCTGGCTGCTCGTCGAGCCGGGCGAGCTCGAGCCCTACCTCGGAACGCGCGTCGGTCGGGAACCGCTGGCACCCACGTTCAGCGCCAAGCGGCTCGCCGAGACGATCGCCGGCCGGCGCTCGCCGATCAAGGCGGTCCTGCTCGACCAGCGCCGGCTGGCCGGCGTGGGGAACATCTACGCCGACGAGGCGCTCTGGCGGGCGCGAGTCCACCCGCTGCAGCCGGCGCGAGATCTCCGTCCGGCGGAGGTCGCCTCGCTACACCGCGGTGTCAGGGCGGCGCTACGGGCCGGAATCGCGCGCCAGGGCGCGACGCTGAGCGACTACCGCACTCCCGAAGGCGCGCGCGGGCGGATGCAGGACGAGTTCAAGGTCTACGGCCGCGCCGGCGAGCCGTGCGAGCGCTGCGGAACGCCGATCGAGAAGATCCGCACGGCCGGACGCGGGACCTGGTACTGCCCGGGCTGCCAGCGGCTCTAAGCAGCCAGCCGCTCGAGCTCGCCGCTGCGGTCGAGCTGCCAGAGCTCCGTGTACCCGCCGATGGGACGGCCGTCGACCACGATCTGGGGCACGGTCCATCCGCCCGTCAGCTCGAGCAGCCGCCGGCGGAAGGTCGGGTCGTCGTCGTCGAGCATGACCTCCTCGTACTCGAGGCCGCGCGCGTCGAGCAGCGCCTTCGCCCGCACGCAGTAGCCGCACCAGCGCGTGGTGTACATCTGGATCGTCGGCATACAGCTTTAAACGCGTAAACCGCCTCGACGATTCCCGGCCTGGGCCGGATCTACACTTGACGGGGTGGGTCGCGCGTACAAGTCCGAAGCGGTCGTGCTGCGCTCGTTTCGCCTGGGCGAGGCCGACCGGGTTCTGCACCTCTACACCCTCGACCGCGGCCGCGTCGGCGCCGTCGCGAAAGGCGTGCGCAAAACGAAGTCGCGCTTCGGAGCGCGGCTCGAGCCCCTCAGCCACGCCGAGCTCGTCCTCCACGAGGGCTCTGGCGAGCTCCAGACGGTCACCGGAGCAGAGCTGATCCGATCGCACCGCCACGCGCGCGAGCAGCCGTACCGGCTCGCAGTGGGCCTCGTCGCGGCAGAGGCGATGCTCCGCCTGTTCCCCGAGCAGGAGGCGAACGAGCGTGCCTTCAGGGCGCTGACTCGGTTCCTCGACCTGCTGGACGAGCTCGAGCCTCGCCCCGAGGAGACGGCGGGCAGGGATCCGCTCGTGCTCTCGTTCCAGCTGAAGCTCCTCTGGCTCTCGGGCTACCTGCCGCACGTCACGAGCTGCGCCGAGTGCGGGGCCGAGGAGGCGCTCTCAGGCTACTCGCCGAGGGCGGGAGGAGCGATCTGCCAGGCGTGCGCGAACGGAGAATTGCTTCCGCTCTCCGCAGACGGCCTGTTCGGGATCGAGTCCCTGCTCCGCCGGCCGCTGAACGAAGCCGGCGCTGCCGGGCTGACCGATCGGGGAGCGCGGGAGGCGCTCGGCGTGATCACGGCGTCCTACGAGTACCACGGCGGCTTCCGGCTGCGGACGCTTCGCTGAGCCTCAATCGTTCTCCACACGTAGGCGGTTAGGCTCAGCGCGGTGAATTTCCAGGAGATGATCCGCGCGCTCGAGGGCTACTGGGCCGACGAGGGCTGCGTCCTGATGCAGCCGTACCACACCGAGCTGGCCGCGGGCACGATGAACCCGGCCACGTTCCTGCGCTGCCTCGGCCCGCAGCCATGGAAGACGGCGTACGTCGAGCCGGTCATCCGCCCCTCGGACGGTCGTTACGGCGAGAACCCCTACCGCTTCCAGCACTACTTCCAGTACCAGGTGATCCTGAAGCCCGCGCCCGAGGACGTGCTCGACCGCTACTTCGCCTCGCTCGAGGCGATCGGGATCGACCTCCGGCGGCACGACGTCCGGCTCGTCGAGGACGACTGGGAGCAGCCGACGCTCGGCGCCTGGGGTCTCGGCTGGGAGGTCTGGTGCGACGGAATGGAGATCACGCAGTGGACGTACTTCCAGCAGCTCGGAGGTTTCGAGGTCGAGCTCGTCCCGGCCGAGATGACGTACGGGCTCGAGCGCCTGGCGATGTTCCTGCAGGGGAAGTCCACGGCATTCGATCTGGAATGGGCACCGGGCGTCACGTGGGGCGACGTGTATCGCGAGAGCGAACGCGAATGGTCTGCGTACAACTTCGAGGTGGCTCCGGTCGACGTGCTGTTCCGCCGGTTCGACGAGCACGAGGAGGAGACACGCCGGCTGCTCGATCGGCGGTTGCCGCTGCCCGCATACGACCAGGTGCTGAAGGGCTCGCACACGTTCAACCTGCTGGACGCGCGCGGCGCGCTCTCCGCGACCGAGCGCGCGGCGTACATCGGGCGGGTTCGCACTCTCGCACGAGAGGTCGCACAGCTGTACCTCGAGCCGGAAGCGGATGCCGACGCTGCTGCTTGAGATCGGCTGCGAGGAGCTTCCGGCGGAAGCGTGCCGAGCCGGCGCGCAGCAGCTTCCCGCCTTGGTCGAGCGGGAGCTGGGAAGGCAGCCGGACCGTGTGTTCGCCGGGCCCCGGCGGCTTGCGGTGCTTATCGAGGACGTTCCCGAGCGGACGCCGGACGAATGGATCAAGGGCCCGCCGGAGCACCTTGCGGACCAGGCGGCGGCCGGTTTCGCGAAGAGGCACGGCGTGCAGGTTGCGGAGCTCGTCTCCCGTGAGGGCTTCCTCGGCGTCGAGCGCCCGGGCCGGCCGCTGCGGGACGAGCTGCCCGAGCGTTTCGACGCGATCGTGCGCGGCCTCACGTTCCCGAAGTCGATGCGCTGGGACGAGAGCGGCATCCGGTTCGCGCGGCCGGTTCGCTGGCTGCTTGCGGTGCTCGACGGCGAGACGGTCGTCGGCGAGGCCTCGTTCGGGCACCGGTTCACCGCGGGCAGAGTCGACATCCCTCACGCCGGCGAGTACGCCGAGCGGTTACGTGAGGCGGGCGTCGAGGTGGATGCGGACGAGCGCCGCCGCCAGATCGTGGCGGGGCTCGACGCGACCGGAGACTGGAGCGATCCTGGCGGCGTGCTCGAGGAGGTCGTCCACCTGGTGGAGAGCGTGCAGGTGCTCGAAGGAACCTTCGATGAGCGTTTCCTCCAGCTTCCGGAACGCGTCGTGATCACCGCCATGCAGTCCCACCAGCGCTACTTCCCGTTGGGTGGCAACCGCTTCGCGTTCGTTTCGAACGGGGGAGACCCCGAGACAGTGCGCGCGGGGAACGAGGCTGTGTTGGAGGGACGCCTCGACGACGCAAGCTTCACCTTCGAGCGGGACGTCGAGGTCGGCATCGAGAGGCTTGCGGAACGGCTCGGCGCGATCACCTTCTTCGCCGGGGCGGGAAGCTTCGCGGACAAGGCCGAGCGGCTCGCCGCGCTGGTCGAGCAGCTCGGCGGTGGCGAGGCCGCGCTGGAGGCGGCGCGGCTGGCCAAGGCCGACCAGGCATCGGAGCTCGTGCGCGAGTTTCCGGATCTCGAGGGTCACATCG
>WNGA01020271.1_pt1 | contig 10056 bp, 11 predicted proteins | sample 5400061 | NCBI WGS metagenome assembly WNGA01 (sample SAMN13153366, study PRJNA577476) | soil metagenome | isolation source: 100 cm soil or saprolite under grassland replicate 2 | place: USA:California | collected 2016-06-15
GCGCTCGGCGGCCTCGGCAACCTGCTCGGCGCGATCGCCGCGGGCCTGCTGATCGGCGTCGCCCAGGCGATCGTGGCGGCTTACTGGACCGAAGCTTCCACCGCGGTGATCTTTGCCGTGATGGCCGCCGTGCTTCTCGTCCGCCCTCAGGGCTTGTTCGGCATCCGATGAGCCGTGCATCCATAGCAGTTCTGGTTTCAATAATTCTTCTTCCCCTCGTCGTGCGGCATGCCATCGCCACCGAGATCTGGATCTTCGCCATCTTCGGCCTCGGGCTGAACCTGCTGCTCGGCTATACCGGCCTGCTGTCCTTCGGCCAGTCGACGTTCTTCGGCTCCGCGGCCTACGTCGCCGGCTGGCTCCTCAAGCACTACGCGATCGACGTCTTCCTCGCGCTCGGGGTCGGCGTCGCGGTGGGCGCGGTGTCGGCGCTGCTGGTGGGCTACCTCTGCGTGCAGCGCTCGGGCCTGTATTTCATCATGCTCACCTTCGCGCTGAACCAGCTCTTCTACTTCATCGCCTACCAGTGGACCAGCGTCACGGGCGGCGAGGACGGCATGGCCGGCATCCCGCGGCCGGCGCTCCTCGGCATCGACTTCAAGGACCCGCTCAATTACTACCTCTTCGTCTCGCTGCTATTCCTGATTTCGCTTTGGCTGATGCAGCGCATCGTCGAGTCGCCGCTCGGCAGGATCCTGCAGGCGATCCGCGAGAACGAAGTGCGCGCCGAGGCGGTGGGCTACAACGTGCCGCGCTTCAAGCTGCTCGCCTTCGTCATCGGCGGCGCCTTCTCGGGCCTTGCCGGGGTGCTCTACGCCATGCTGTTCGGCATCATGCCGCTGGAGGCGATCAGCTTCGTGTTCTCGGGCAACGTCGTGTTCGCGACCCTGATCGGCGGCAGCGGCTCGCTTTACGGGCCGATCATCGGCTCCTTCGTCTTCATCTGGCTGTCCGAGTCGGTGAGCGTGCTGTGGGCGCGCTGGCCGCTGCTCCTCGGGCTGGCGTTCGTAATCGTGGTGCTCTTCCTTCGAGGGGGAGTGGTGGAGGCCTGGTCGCGTTTCTGGTTATGGCATTCCTCGAAACAAAGAACCTGACGAAAGCGTTCGGCGCCCTTGCCGCCGTCAACGATGTCAGCCTCAGCATCGAGGCCGGCACGCTGCACTCGATCATCGGCCCCAACGGCGCGGGCAAGACCACGCTGTTCAACCTGCTCACCGGCAGCTTCCCACCTACGTCCGGAAAAATTGTTTTTGATCAAAAGGAAATTACCGGCACGCCGGCGCACCGCATCGCGCACCTCGGTCTCGCGCGCTCCTACCAACGCACAAGCGTTTTTCCGGCCTTCTCGCTGCTCGACAACGTCTGGACCGCCGCTTTCGCCACCGGCCGCTCATGGAATGGCCTTTTTTTCAAGAATACAAATCAGTACCCCGAGGCTGCGGAGCGCGCGCGGCAGGCGCTCTCCGACGTGGGTCTATCCGATAAGAGCAGCCAATTGGCCCGTGAAATCTCGCATGGCGAGCAGCGCCAGCTCGAGCTCGCCATCGCGCTCGCCGCGGCGCCCCGCGTGCTGCTCCTCGACGAGCCCGCCGCCGGCCTCTCGCCCGAGGAGACCCGCAGGATGGTCGCGCTGGTGCGCTCGCTGAAGGGCCGCTACACCATCGTGCTCATCGAGCACAAGATCGACATCATCATGAGCGTCTCGGACCGCATCTCGGTGATGCACTTCGGAGCGATAATCGCCGAGGGCACGCCCGGCGAGATCCAGCGCAATGCCGAGGTGCGGCGCGCCTACCTGGGTGGGGTGGCCGCTTGATTCTCGAAATCAAGGCCATCGACACCTACTACGGCCTGGGTCACATCCTGCACGGCCTCTCCCTCGGTGTCGGCGAAGGCGAAGTGGTGGCAGTCCTCGGCCGCAACGGTGCCGGCAAGACCACTACCCTGCGCAGCGTCACGGGCCTCACACCGCCGCGCGCGGGTGAAATCCGCTACAAGGGCCGCGACATCGCCGGGCTGGACCCGCACCGCATCTCGCGCATGGGCATCGCCCTGGTTCCTGAAACGCGCGACATATTCAGCTATTTGACGGTGAGGGAGAATCTTGCGATCGCGCGGCGCAACGCCTCCCGCTGGCAAATGGACACGGTGCTCGAGCGCTTTCCAAACTTGAAAGAAAGAATGAACAACAAAGGACGCCAGCTCTCGGGCGGCGAGCAGCAGATGCTCGCCATCGCCCGCGCCCTCCTCACCGGCCCCGATCTCCTGCTCCTCGACGAGCCGTCATCGAGCAGAACGCCGAGATGGCCCTGCAGCTCGCCGATCGCGTCTATGTCATCGACCACGGCACCGTGGTATTCGAAGGCACGCCCGCGCGACTGCGCGCCGACCGGCAGGTGATGACGACCTATCTTGGCGTCGGCGGCTAGCTGGCGGCGAAGAGAGCTTCGTCGACGCCGAAGCGCTCGACGAACATGGCCCGGCCGCGCGGCGTGACGACGAGCTTGCGCGATTCCTCGATCGCGAGCAGCCAGCGCCGGTCCTTGTAGGCGCGCAAAAGCGCGGCGCCGAGCGATCCGGCGATGTGCGGCCGCCGCTCGGTCCAGTCGACGCAGCAGCGCGAGAGCGGCCGGCGCTGAGATTCGAGCGCGTCGAGATCGATGCCGAGCTCGGCGAGCACGCCGCTGCCAAGCAGCGGCAGGCGCTCGGTGATCGCGACGCCGAGTCGCCCCGCGAGATGGTCGTAGCAGCAGCGCGCAAAGCGCAGCTCGTGCGCGGCGGGCGGCAGGGTGCGGCCCGCAGCGGCGCCGAGCTCGCAAAGCGCCTCGACGGCGTGCGCCACCTCGGCACCGGCGATCCTGAAGTGCTTGAACCTGCCGCGCGCCTCGCAGGCGAGGATGTTGGCCGCCACCAGCTTCCTCAGATGCGCGCTCGCGGTCTGCGGCGTGACGCCGGCGTCGAGTGCGAGCTTCTTGGCGACGCGGCTGCGGCCGTCCATCAGCGCGAGGACGATCGCCGCGCGGGTCGGATCGGCGAGCATGGAGGCAGGGGAGGAAATCCGGTTGTGTTGCATCCAAGAATTCTCACACCGGGCGCCGCTCGAGTCCACGCGGATCGTTCGATGAGCGTCGAAGCGATCGGCATCTCGCACGAACGGCGCAGTGCTAGCGTCAGGCCATGAACCCGATCGAGCTCATCTACCGCGAGTGGGACGAGCGCAACTCGAAGCGCGACGCCGAAGGTCTTCTCGCGCTGTATGCGCCCGACGCGACGTTCGAAAGCCCGCTCGTGCCGCACCTCATGCAGACCGAACGCGGCATCCTGCACGGCCACGACGAGTTGTGGCCGTTCTTCCAGAAGCTCGCGCAGCGCAAGCCCAGCGCCCGCGGCCACTACCGCGCCGGCTACCTGACTGACGGCCGCACGCTGTTCTGGGAATACCCGCGCGAAACGCCCGGCGGCGAGCAGATGGACTTCGCCGAAGTGATGGAAATCGCGGACGGCCTGATCCAGCGCCATCGCGTCTACTGGGGCTGGTTCGGGGTCAGGGTGCTGCAGGACGACGCATACCACCGCTAGCAGGGAACGTCGCCGCTGATCGACGCCGAGTGCAGGTCGCCGAGAAGATGTACTGTTCGTCGATCCCGCGGACCTGCGCATCCACGGCCTCGACGAGCGCATCGAGATCCGCAGCCTCTACGCCGGCCGCGAGTTCATGTACGAGATGGTGAAGCGCCTGGCGCAGTAAACGCGCGCTTGCCGCGGTGTCTCGCCCAGGCATCAAGGGCGGCGCCGAGAATGCCCTTCGGCATGTAGATGATGAACAGCACCAGCATGGCGCCGTAGAGGGTGAGGTCGAGCGCCGGGAAGCGGTTGCCGAACGCGAGCCGCAGCCCTTCGGCGAGCAGCAGCGTGAACGCCGCCCCGACCGTCGGTCCGAGCATGACGAACATGCCCCCGGCGATGGCGCCGAACACCATCTGCAGGCTGATGCCGATCCCGGACACCGTGTCGGGGTTCACGTAGAGCTGGTACTGGGCGTAGAGCACGCCGCCGGCGCAGGTCATCAGCGCGGAAATCAGAGTGATGCGCAGCTTGGCGCGCGTGACGTGAATGCCGATGGAAGCGGCCGCCTCTTCCTCCTCGGCTATCGCCTGCAGCGCGAGGCGCGCCATGCCGCGGTCCACCGCGCGCCACACCCACAGTCCGAACAGCCAGAAGGCGAGCACGATGCACAGCCAGACCCATTTGTCCGAGAACTGCAGCGCGCCGAGCGCCACGGCTGCGCCCTCGTGCAGCGCCGAGTCGGGTGTCACACCGAGCGAGCCGCCGGTCTCGTCGCGCAGCGCGTTGATGAGCAGCCGCACCACCTCCGAGAGCGCGAGCGTCACCAGCGCGAAGTAGTGCCCCACGATCTTGAAGCGGAAGCAGGGATAGCCGATGACGAGCGCGACCAGCGCCGCGAACGCGAGCGCGGCCGGCGCGCCGAGCCACGGCGACAGGCCGAAATGGTTCCACAGCATCACCACGGTGTAGGCGCCGATGCCCATGAAGGCGCCGTGGCCGAAGCTCACCATCCCGAGGCGCCCCATCAGCGCCCAGCTGGTGTAGATGTAGCCCCACAGCAGCACCAGGATCATGAGATGCAGCGGATAGTTGCCGATCATTTCAGCGCCGCCCGAGGATGCCCTGCGGCCGCCAGAACATCATCGCGATGAAGAACACGAAGGCGATGACGTAGCCCCATTCGAGGTGGAAGAAGAACCCGCCCACCGAGATGAACTGCGCGAACACGAAGGCGGCGATGAAGCCGCCGGCCATGCTGCCGAGGCCGCCCAGCACGCAGATGAGAAAGGTGATCGGCCCGAACGACAGGCCGATCGCCGGATGCACGTCGTACTGCAGCACCAGCAGGCAGGCGGCGAGCCCGGCGAGCGCGCCGGCGAGCGCCGAGGTGACGGCGAAGATGCGCGCCGGGCTCACGCCCATCAGCGGCATGATCGCCCGATCCTGGCTGATGGCGCGAATCGCCGTTCCCAGATACGTTTTGCTTAAAAAGAGATACAGGCCCACCATCCCCGCCAGCGCGACGCCGAAGGCGATGAGCCGCGCACCGGAGAACGAGATCTCGCCGAGGCGCACCGAGGGCAGCGTGACGCCGAGGTTCCTGAACTCGATGCCGAACACCAGGGTCGCCGCCGCCTGCAGGAAGAACAGCACGCCGCCGGTCACCAGCAGCTGGTTGATCGGCTCGGCGGAGAGCACCGGCCGGATCACGAACTGGTGCAGCGCCGCGCCGAGCATCGCGACCACGATCACGGCCGCGGGCATCGCGTAGAAGAGCGGCCAGTGGTACTGCACGTGCAGGTAGTACACCGCGTACATGCCGCACATGATCAGCTCCGCGTAGCAGATCCACACCACGTCGATGACCCCGAAGACCAGGTTGAGGCCGAGCGAAAGCAGCGCGAGCAGCCCGCCGAGCAGCAGGCCGTTCAAGACGGCCTCCAACAGGAAGACATCAAAGACTTCCATCACAGTCCCAGGTAGGCCTTGCGGATTTCCTCAGAAGACAGGAATTGCTCCGAGCTTCCGGAGAGCTTGATGCGGCCGGCCTCGAGCAGGTAGGCGCGGCCGACCACCTTCAGCACCTGGCGGATGTTCTGCTCGACGATCAGCACCGTGTAGCCCTCGGCGCAGATGCGCCGCACCAGCTCCATGATCGACTGCACGAGCACCGGCGCGAGGCCCGCCGAGGGCTCGTCGAGCAGCAGCAGCTTCGGCCCCGACATCAGCGCGCGGCCGATGGCGCACATCTGCTGCTCGCCGCCCGAGAGCGTGCCGGCGAGCTGGCGGCCGCGCTCCTTCAGGCGCGGAAACAAGCCATAAACGAACTCGATCCTCTCCGGGAATTTTTTTCTGCAAGCAGCAGGGTAAGCGCCCATCCGCAGGTTTTCCTCAACAGTAAGCCGCGGAAACAGGCGCCGGTTCTCCGGTACCTGCGCGATGCCGCGAGCCACCACTTCATGGGGCGGCACCGCGGCGAGCGACTCGTCCTGCATGCGAATCTCGCCGCCGGTGGCCGGGATCAGCTTCGAGATCACGCGCAGCAGCGTCGTCTTGCCGGCGCCGTTCGGGCCGATCACCGCGACCGATTCGCCGGCCTTCACGTCGATGCTGACGTCGAACAGCGCCTGGAAGCTGCCGTAGGCCGCGGAAACCTTGCTAAGCGTAAGCATCGGCGTCGGCGCCGAGATAGACCTCGATCACCTTCGGATCGCGCGCCACCTCGGCGGGCCTGCCGCGCGCGATCACCACGCCGTGGTCGAGCACCACGCAGCGATCGACCAGGCGCATCAGCACTCCCATGATGTGCTCGATCCAGACGATGGTGATGCCGCGCTCGGCGCGGATCGCGGCGAGCATCTCCGCCGCCTGCTCCATCTCGGCGTGGTCGAGGCCGCCCAGCGACTCGTCGGCGAGCAGCAATTTCGGCTGCGTGGCGAGCGCCCGCGCGAGCTCCAGCTTCTTCAGCCCCGCTGCCCCCAGCCCTTCCACTCTCAGAGATTCGCTGACTGGAAGATTGACCAGCCGGAGCGACTCGGCGGCAAGGGCAAACGCCTTTTGCCGATCGAGCTTTTCATTGCTGCCATAGAAAGCGGCGAGCGCGACGTTCTCGATCACGCTCAGCTTCCTGAACGGGCGCGGGATCTGGTAGGTGCGCGCGATCCCGGCGTGCGCGACGCGGTACGCCGGCAGCCCGGCGATCTCGGCGCCGCGAAAGCGCACCGCTCCGGCGCTCGGCCGCAGCGCGCCGGCGACGAGGTTGAAGATGGTGCTCTTGCCCGAGCCGTTCGGGCCGATGAGGCCGAGGAACTCGCCCTCGGCCACCTCGAATGAAACCCCGTTTACGGCGGTAAACCCGCCGAAGGCTTTCGTGAGTTTTGAGACTTCGAGAAACACCTATGGCGCGTACGCATGACCCTTCGGGAACGGCAGCACCGGCTCGCGCGTCTGGATCTCCTTCGGCCAGACGATGCTGCCCTTGCCGCCGACGAACTGGATCACCACCGGGAAGGCGCGCTCGTTCTGCCCGGCGAGCGGGTGCCCGGGCGGGAAGAACCTGACGCCGTAGCCCTGCAGCGTGCCGCCGACCGGGATGTCGGTGTCGAGCGCAGCCTTGCGCAGCGCCTCGGAGTCGATGCCCTGGTATTTGCGGATGGCGCGCGGCAGCACGTCGTTAAGCAGGATCCAGGTGTTGTTGAAGCCCATCGACACGTGCGGCGGCAGCTCGCCCGGCCCCTTCACCGCCTGGTAGCGCTTCACCATCTCCTGCGTCATCGCCCAGACGCCCGGCTTGAGCGTCTTCGGATCGAGCAGCTGCGCGGCGGCCGGGTCGATGGTGTGGAAGTAGTTGACGTCGTCGCCGAAGGTCTGGCGCAGCTTGTCGATCTGGCTGTGGCCGGCGCCGTGGCCGATCACCGCCTTGAAGCGCAGGCCCTGCTCCTTCGCCTGGCGCAGGAACAGCGTGATGTCCGGGTTGTAGCCGGTGTGCAGCAGCACGTCGGGCCGCGCGCGCTTCAGCTTGGTGACCAGGCTGGAGAGGTCTGGCGCGGTGGCCGAGTAGCCCTCCTTGAGGACGATGTCGAGGCCGTGCTTCCTGCACTGCGCCTCGTTGCCGCTCGCCACGCCGACGCCGTAGGGGCCATCCTCGTGGATGATCGCCACGCGCAGGTTCTTCGGCTCGACGCCGAACTTGGATTTCGCGTAGTAGTTGAGGTAGTCGCACGACCAGGCGCCGAACTGGTCGCTGTGCGCCTGCGGGCGGAAGACGTACTGCAGCTTCCGGTCCTTGAACACCGCCGTGGCGATGCAGACGTTGACCCAGACGAACTTCTTGCGCGCGTCGGCCTGCTGCACCATCGGCACGCACTGCGCGCTAGAGTAGATGCCAGCGATGATGTCGACCTTCTCCTGGTCGATGAGGCGCGTCATCTCGTTGATCGCGACGTCGACCTTCGACTGCGCGTCGACGAACAGCGCGTTGATCCGGTAGCCCTCGACGCCGCCTTTCTCGTTGAAGTAGTCGACGATCGCCCTGGTGCCGAGCTGCGCCGGCTCCGAGCCGCCGCCGGCGAACGGGCCGGTGACGTCGTAGATGAAGCCGATCTTGATTTCCTTCTGCTGCGCTTGCGAGAGAGCCGCGAATGCAGCGAACGCGATCGCGGCGAAAAGTCGGGTGTTCCTCATGGGACGCCTCCTCTGGGCGCAAGTCTATCCGAAGGCTTCATAATTGGAACACTGAGGAGGCAGCCGACATGCATTCAGCCCTGATAGCAGTCTTGTGCGCGCTGCTCGCGCTCCTGCCGGGAACGGCCGCGGCGGCTTATCCGGAGCGCGTGATCACGCTGCTCGTCGCCTATCCGCCCGGCGGCGGCACCGACGTCGTCGCGCGCGCGATCGCGCCGTTCATCGAGAAATACCTGGGTGGCGGCGCCAAGCTGCTGATCGTGAACCGCTCGGGCGCCGGAGGCGAAGTGGGCATGGGCGCGCTCGCCAACGCGCCGGCGGACGGCTACACCATCGGCTTCGTCAACACGCCGCCGCTCATGACGATCCCGATCGAGCGCGCGGCGATCTTCGGCGGCCCGCAGCGCTTTGAGCTGCTGGGCAACATCATCGACGACCCCTGCAACTTCGCCGTGCACGCCGACACGCCGGTGAAGAACCTGCAGCAGCTCGCCGCCTGGGCGCGCGCCAATCCCGGCAAGCTGACGGTCGGGACGACGGGCGTAGGCTCCGACGACCACCTCCTCATGCTCATGTTCGAGCGCGCGGCGCGCGTGAAGCTCACGCATGTGCCCTTCAAGGGCTCCTCCGAGGTGCGCGCCGCGATCATGGGCAAGCAGATCGACGTCGCGGCGATGAACGTCGGCGAGGCGCTGCAATCGATCCGCGGCGGCGCGCCAATGCGTAACCTCGGCCAGTTCGGCCCGGCGCGCTCGAACCTCGCGCCGGACCTGCCCACGGGCCGCGAGCAGGGCTTTCCCTTCGAGATGGTCGCGCTGCGCGGGATGGCGGCGCCGAAGGGCATGCCGGCGGACATCCTCGAGCGCCTCGTGAAGGCGGTGGCACAGGCTGCGGCCGACCCCGAGTTCCAGGCCCAGGCGGTCAAGGTCTTCGCGCCGCTGCGCTACCTCGCGCCGGCACAATTCGATGCCGAGATCCGCGCGGGCGACGCCCAGTTCAGGCAGCTGTGGAAGGAGCTGCCCTGGACGGACAAGTAGGTTTGCCCCCCTGACAAGGGGGGAGCGAGCTTGCGAGCGGGGGGTTCAGGAACGCAGCACTTTCCCCGCCGCGGCGCCGGTGAGCGCGCCCTTCTCCCACGTCAGCTCGCCGTTCACGATGGTGTACTCGATGCCTCGCGAGCGCATCACCATGCGCTTGGCGCCGCCCGGCAGGTCGTAAAGCCGCTCGGGCCGGCCGCCGGAGCCGACGGTCGCCGGATCGAAGATCGCGATGTCGGCCGCGAGGCCCGGCTTCAGGCGCCCGCGGTCGCGGATGCCGAAGAAATCCGCCGGGTCCGACGTCATGCGCCGCACCGCTTCCTCGATTGTGAGGACCTTTCTCTCCCTCACCCAGGTGCCGAGCACGTAGGTCGGGTAGCCCGAGTCGCACAGCATGTCGAGGTGCGCGCCGCCGTCGCCCAGGCCGAGCAACACCGAGCGATCGTTGAGGATCTCCGCCATGCGGTCGACGCGGTTGTTGTACGACTGGATGGTGAATTCATTTTCCAGATCATCTTGCAAGGTAATATCCAGAAGGGCGTCGACCCCGTCCTTGCCCTGCTCCGCGGCGATTTCCGCGACGGTTTTTCCTTCCCATTTCTTCAGCTCTGGCGAGCGGACTTCATGCAGCGTAATGCGCGCCCAGTTGCCGAATGAAGCGGGGCGCTTCAGATCCTCCCGAAATTGTTTTCTGAAATCAGGATCCCGGTACACGGCGGCTTGCGCGGCCTTCGACTTGTCCTCGAAGGCGCGCTTCCACGACGGGAAC
>WNGA01014239.1_pt1 | contig 10055 bp, 9 predicted proteins | sample 5400061 | NCBI WGS metagenome assembly WNGA01 (sample SAMN13153366, study PRJNA577476) | soil metagenome | isolation source: 100 cm soil or saprolite under grassland replicate 2 | place: USA:California | collected 2016-06-15
GACGACCCGGCCAGCGGTGGTCCCGTCGACCAACACGGTGCCGGCGACCTCCACGACCGCGCCGGTCACCACCGGCTGGCCGACGACCAGTACCCCGCCACGCCCGACCGGCACCGTCGTGCTGCGGGCGGACGGGCTCGGCGTGGCGGCCTTCGGCACCGCCGAGGGGGACGCGTTGCGCGCCCTCCAGGACCGCCTCGGCCCGACGGAAGAGCGCGGCTCCTGGAGCGGGGCGACGCCGTTCGGCACCTGCCCCGGCCCCGTCAGGGCCGCTCGCTGGGGCCGGTTGTACGTGCTGTTCACCAGCGGCCCCACTCGCTACGACCCCGCCGGACGGTGGCACCTGTTCGCCTACCAGGTGGACGCCGTGCAGCGCACCACGCTGGACCCCCAGTATTCGGGCCCGCCGCCGACGGCGCCGCCGCCGCTGCGTGGCTACAGCCCGAGGACCGCGGCCGGCATCGGCTTCGGCTCGACCGTCGCCGAGCTGCGCGGCGCCTACGGCAGCCGCGCGCGCATCACCTTCGGCGAGCCGGGCATGATCTACCGGTTCACTGTCGCCCAGGGCGCCGCCGGCGAGCTGTTCGGCTCCCTCACCGGCGACACCCCCGGGGCGACCGTCACGTTCCTTGCCGCCGGCGCGGTCTGCGGGGAGTAGCCGGGGTCGGCGCGCGGGCCAGCAGCAGCAGGCCGGCGACCAGCAGCGCCGCGCCGGCGAGCCCGGCCGCCGTGAGCCGCTCGCCGAGCAGGGCGACGCCGAGGGCGGCCGCGGTCAGCGGCTCGGCCAGCGACATGGTCGCCGCCGTGGCCACCGTCACCCGCCGGAGCCCGGCCGCGAACAGCGCGTAGGCGGCGGCGGTGGCCAGCAGCCCGAGGTGCAGGGCGACCAGCGCCCCGCGGGGTGTCGCCAGCCAGCCCAGCGGCGCCAGCACCGCCACCGGGACCAGCAGCAGGGCGCCGCCGGCGAACAGCGCCGCCATGACCTCGACCTGACCGTGGCCGGCGAGCAGGTCCTTGGCGGCCACGGCGACGACCGCGTAGGCCGCGCCGGCCCCGATCGCCAGCGCGACGCCGCCCGGTGAGAAGCGCACCGGCTGGCCGGCGACGGCGAGCAGGCCGCCGCCGGCCACGGCCAGCGCGGTCGCGCCGTACCAGCGGCGGCCCGGAGGCTCCGCCCTGGTGACCCAGGCGAGCAGGCCGGCCAGTGGCGGCGCGCTGCCGATCGCGACCATCGTGCCGACCGCCACGCCGGTCCGGGCGACCGCGGAGAAGAAGGCGAGCTGGTAGCCGGCGACCGCGACCGCGCCGGCCACGACCGTCCCCAGCGGCCAGGTGCCGCCTCGGCGCAGCTCGCCGCGCAGGCGGGCCACCACGACCAGGGCGGCGCCGCCGACCGCGATGCGCACCGCCCCCACCGACAGCGGCGAGGTCCCCGCCGGCGCGAGCGCTCGCGCCGTCCCGGTCGTCCCCCACAGCACCGCCGCCGCCAGCACCAGCCCGGCGCCGCCTCGGTCCGCGGTCGTGGCCATTCGCCGACGGTACCGGGCGAGCCGGCACAGCGACGCGAATTCGTGTGTTTAGCAAGCCGAGCATGTGGGTAGGTACCATCTGGACGCCGCCGCCCCGTCGGCCCCCCCGCGGGGCGTCGGCGTATCTCTTTCTCGGCCTTCGCGGGTCAGCGGCCCGCTGGTCAGCGGGCCGGCCCCGGACTCTGGCCGCGAGCCAGCGCGGCCTCGATCCGGTCCAGGCGCCGCAGGACCTGCTCGGTGCGGTCGTGCTGCTCGACGGTGAGCGCGCCGTTGGCCTCCAGCACCACCACGTCGATGTCCTTCAGGTTGCGGGCGCCCTGCCGGCGGACCGGGCGGCAGGCTGGGTCAGGGGCGTCCCGCCGTGGTCGGGTCGGCCGACCGCCAGCCGGACGGGCCGAGCCCCGGCGTGACGGCACGCGCGATCTCGGCCTGGGTGACCACCCCGACCAGCTCACCGCCGACGACGACCACCGCGATCCCCGAGCCGCCCCGCAGCCGGCCCAGCAGGCCGGACACGGGCTCGTCCGGACGGGTCACGGCCACCGCCCAGGCGGGCACGGCCACGTCCCCGGCGCGCACGAGGTGGCGCTGGGAGGGCGGCACCGACTCCAGCGCGGCGATCGTCACCACCCCGGCCGGCTGCCCGTCGAAGCTCCGCAGCGGGAGCGCCGTCGGCGCACCGGTGGGGCGCCACGCCGCGGCCTGGTCGCGGAGCAGCGCGTCCACGGTGAACCAGGCGGGAGCCAGCACCGAGGTCGGGGTCATGACGTCGCCGACCCGCAGGCCCGCCAGGCCGTGGCGGACCACGGTCTGCTCGCGCTCCTGGCGGGCGGCGGCGACCAGGAACCAACCGACCAGCACGGTCCACAGCGTCCCGATCCCCCAGCCGGTGAGGACGCCGAGCAGGCCGTAGGCGATCAGGATCCCGCCGGCGACCTGGCCGGCCGTTGCGGCCGTCACCGCGGCGCGGGCGCGGTTGCCGTGGCGGCGCCACAGCAGCGCGCGCAGCACCCGCCCACCGTCCAGCGGCGCGGCCGGGATCAGGTTGAACACGGCAAGGGCGACGTTGCCGACGGCGAGCCAGCCCAGCACCGCGACCGCCAGCGCCGGGGCACCCAGCAGCGCGAGCCCCGCGGCGGCCACGCCGAAGCCGACCGCCAGGGCGAGGCTGATCGCGGGGCCGACGATCGCGACCCGCAGGTCGTCGCCGGGACTGGCCGGCTCGTCCTCGAGCTGCGCGACGCCGCCGAGCAGCCACAGGGTGATGCCGCGGACGCGCAGGCCCGCCCGCCGGGCCACCAGGGCATGGCCGACCTCGTGGGCGAGCAGCGAGCCGAGGAACAGCCCGGTGGCGACCACGGCGGCGAGCCAGTAGGTGGACGGGGCCAGGCCGGGCACCAGGCCGGGCAGGATGCTGCCGGCCAGCGACCAGGCGAACAGCGCGGCGATCAGCAGCACGCTCCAGCTCGCACCGACCGGGATCCCGGCGATGCGACCGAGGCGCAGGCTCGCGGTCATGACGACTCCTCTTCCATCCCCTGCCGAGCCCTGCCGGGCCCGGCTGGCTGGGAAGGTCTCGTCCGCCCGCGGGGCGGGGTGAGCCTCCGGGCGGGCATCGGGCCCGCCGTCCTGACGGCTGCTCGCGGGGCCAGCGGCCCCGGGACTACTCCCCTTCGCCCTCCATGGTACCCATCCGGGGTAAGTGGGACGTAAGCTGGGCGCCGATGCCATCGCCTCCGAGGTCGAGCGCCGGCCCGGGCCCGCTGGCCGGCGTCGTCGTCGCCGACTTCAGCCGCGTGCTCGCCGGTCCCTACGCCACCATGCTGCTCGCCGACATGGGCGCGACCGTCGTGAAGGTCGAGCGGCCGGACGGCGGGGACGACACCCGGAGCTGGGGGCCGCCGTGGTCCGACGGCCTCAGCACCTACTTCCAGGCGGTCAACCGCAACAAGCGGTCGGTCGCCTGCGACCTGTCGGCACCCGGGGGCCGCCAGGCGGCGCTGGAGCTCTGCGGCCGCGCCGACGTGGTGGTGGAGAACTTCCGCGCCGGCACGATGGACAGGCTCGGCCTCGGCCCGGCGGACGTGCTCCGGGCCAACCCGCGGGTCGTCTACTGCTCCATCACCGGCTTCGGGCCGGGAGCGGGCGCGGACCTGCCCGGCTACGACATCCTGCTGCAGGCGGTCGGTGGGCTGATGAGCATCACCGGCGAGGCCGGCGGCGACCCGACCAAGGTCGGCGTCGCCGTCGTCGACGTCATCGCCGGGCTGCACGCGCTCGCGGGGATCCTGGCCGCGCTGCGCCACCGCGACGCCACCGGCCAAGGCCAGCACCTCCAGGTGAACCTGCTGACCTCCCTGCTCAGCGGCCTGGTGAACCAGGTCTCCGCCTATCTCAACGCCGGCACGGTGCCTCGCGCGCTCGGCAACCGGCACCCCAGCATCGCCCCCTACGAGGTCGTCCGGGCCAAGGACCGGCCGCTGGTGCTGGCCGTCGGCAACGACCGCCAGTTCGCCGCGCTCTGTGACGAGCTGGGCGTCGGCCAGCTCGCCAACGACCCGCGGTTCGCGTCCAACGCCGGCCGCGTCGAGCACCGCGAGGAGCTGGTCGCGCTGCTGGACCAGGCGCTCGCCACCGCCGCCGCCGACCGGTGGGTGCCCAGGCTGGCGGCGCGCGGCGTGCCGTGCGGGACCGTCAACGGCATCGACGAGGCCGTCGAGCTGGCCACCCGGCTCGGGCTGGAGCCGGTCGTCGAGGTGCAGGACGACCGCGGGCGCGTCTCGCGACAGGCGCGCCACCCGGTCTGGTTCTCCGCGACCCCGGCGTCCTACCGGCTCGCCCCGCCTGTGTGGGACCAGGTGCTGCCCATCGAGGAGGTCGTGGCCCTGCTGCCGCCCCCGGACGGCTAGTCCCGTTCGTGACGCGCCTTGACCCGGCAGCCCGGAGGTCCCTGCCGTCGGGGTTCGGCGCCAGCTCCAGCCAGGGCGGCCGGGTCCAGCTCCACCGGCCACGGCGGCTCGTCGACCGGCAGCGCCACCGGCTCGGGCAGCTCATGCCGCCCTCCCGGGAGCCGCCCGCCGCCGATCGTCCCAAGTGTGCCAGCTCAGGCGTCCCGGCGGGTCAGCACCAGCGCGGCCGCGACCACGAAGGCGACCAGGTAGACCGCCAGCAGCCCGATCGACTGCGCACCCGAGAGCACGGTGAGCACGCCCGGCGCGCCGCCCACCTCGGCCGCGCCCGCCGCCCCGAGGGCGCCGGCCAGCGACCCGGCCGCAGTCCCGGGAAGCAGGTCGGTGACCGCCTCCAGCGGACCGAGCAGGCTGGCCACGCCGCGCAGCAGGTTCTCCACGATCAGCACCCACACCAGTCCGAGCCCAACCGACAGCCCGGGGCTCCTGGCGACGATGCCGATCAGGGCGCCACCCGCCGCCCACGTCCCGCCGATCAGCAGCGCGCCGCCCAGCCCCTCGGCGAGCGCGCCGAGCCCCGGCCAGGTCAGCGCCTGCCCCTCGACGGCCATCACGATGGAGCTGGCCGCCAGGTCGGTGAGCAGCGTGAGGACGGTGAAGACGACCAGCACCACCGCCAGCGCCAGCATCGTGCCGCCCAGCGCCGACAGCCGGCGGGGCCCTTGGGTGAACACCGTCCTCCAGGTGTTCCAGCCGTAGCCGCTGCCGGTGGCCAGCGCCGCCAGGATGAGCACCAGCGCACTGCCGAACATCGGCAGCCCGGTCACCATCGTGGACGGCACCTGCGACGGCGAGAGCTGGGCGAGCAGGGCATCGGCGAGCCGCTGGTCCCCGCCGCCGACGGCGTCGCGGTAGCTGAGGTAGTCCAACAAATAGCCGAAGAACACGTTCAGGGTCAGCCAGACACCGGTGATGACCCAGGTCACCGGCCATTTCCGCAGGCGCAGCAGCTCTGCGCGCAAGCTCGCGATCATCTCGCCATCTCCTCCCGCGGCGCGTGGTTGGTCATCTCGAAGAAGGCTTCCTCCAGGGTTCGTTCGAACGACCGGATCTCGTGCACCTCGACACCGGCGGCGACCAGCGCGCGGACGAGCTCCGGGTTGCGGTCGGGCTCGGCGAGGACCTCCAGCCCTCCGTCGGCGGTCCGCCGCACGTCGACGGCGCCGAGGGTGGCGGCGATCACCTGCTCGGCGCGCACCGCCGGCTCGGCGCGCAGCAGCAGCGAGCTCGCGCCGCGGAGCGCGGCGACGGTGCTCTCCGTCAGCAGCCGGCCGTCGGCGATCACGCCGACGCGGTCGCAGAGCTGCTGCACCTCGCCGAGCAGGTGGCTGGAGAGCAGCACGGTCCTGCCGCGGGCGGCGAGCCGGCGGATGAGGTCCCGCATGTCGGCCATGCCGCTGGGGTCCAGGCCGTTGGTCGGCTCGTCCAGGATCAGGAGATCCGGCTCGCCGAGCAGCGCGGCCGCCACCCCCAGGCGCTGCTTCATGCCCAGCGAGTAGGACTTGTAGGTGTCGCCACCGCGTGCGCGCAGGTCGACCTGGTCCAGGGCCTGCTCGACGTCGGCGTCGGTGAGGCGGTTGTACCTGGCGAGCACCCGAAGGTTGTCGCGACCGGAGAGGTAGGGGTAGAAGCCGGGGCCCTCGATGAGGGCGCCGACCCGGCGCAGCACCGAGGCGTCGCCGGGGCGACCGCCGAGCACCCGCGCCGAGCCTCGGGTGGGGCGGACGAGCCCGACCAGCATCCGCAAGGTGGTGGTCTTGCCCGCCCCGTTGGGGCCGAGGAAGCCGTAGATCTCGCCTCGGCGCACCGTGAGGCTGACGGCGTCCACCACCGTGTGCCGTCCGTAGCGTTTGGTCAGCTCGTCGGAGACCACGATGGGTTCGTTCATTGGCGTGCTCCGTTCTGCCGAGAATCAGCTCCACCCCACCCTGGCCCTGGCGGCGTACGCGCGTCATCGGGCCGGGGGCGACTCGTGGGGTACGTCCGCGGACGTACCCGACCTGCGTCCCGGAGCCGACTCGGCGACGGTCGGCCCCGGCTACCATCGGTCGCATGAGCGTGGTGCGGTCCCAAGTCGCGCGGGTCGTGGTGTTCGACGGCCTGGTCGTCGCGCTCGTTGGGGCCGTCGTCCTGGTGGGCTCCTGGCGAGCCGCGCCGTGGACCGGGGGCGCCCGCGCGCTCGACCTCTGGGCGTACGCCCTCATGGCGGCCGCCGTGGTCGCCCTGGCCGCACGGCGGGTGTGGCCGCTGGCGACCCTGGTGGTTACGGTGGCGCTGTCGGTCGCCTACCTCGCCGTGGGCTACCCGGTCGGCCCGTTCTTCCTGGCCCCGGCCGTCGCCATGTACTCGCTCGCCGCGCGCTGGCCGGTTCGCGGCTCGTTGGTGGCCCTGGGCGTGGGCTTCGTGGCGCTGCTCGCCGGGCACACGCCGGGGCTGGTGGAGGCCGGCCGGGACGAGCTGCTCGCCCAGACGGCCGCCGGGGCGCCGTGGGCGGCCGGCTGGCTCGGGCTGCCCTGGGCGATCGGTACCCTGATGCGGCTCGGCCGGGAGGGGGCGACGCGCGACCGTGAGGAGGAGGCGCGCCGCCGCGCCTACGAGGAGCGGCTGCGGGTCGCCCGTGACGTCCACGACGTGGTCGGCCACGGCCTGGCGGTCATCAACATGCAGGCCGGCGTCGCCCTGCACGTCCTCGGCAGGCGCCCCGACCAGGCGGAGGTGGCGCTGGAGGCGATCAAGACCGCCAGCAAGGACGCCCTCGACGAGCTGCGTGCCACCCTGGCGGTGTTCCGGCAACCCGACGAGGCTGACGCGCCGCGGCGGCCGACGCCAGGGCTCGACCAGCTCGAGTCGCTGACCGCCGACATGGCCGACAGCGGCCTGCCGGTCGAGCTGCTCGTCACCGGCGAGCGGACCTGCCTTCCCGGCGCGGTCGACCTGGCCGCCTACCGCATCGTCCAGGAGTCGCTCACCAACGTGCTGCGCCACGCCGGCGGGGCGACGGCGACGGTGCGGGTCACCCACGAGCCCGACACCCTGGACCTGGAGATCACCGACGACGGCCGCGGGCGGGCACCGCGCGGCGACGGGCGGGCCGGGCAGGGCCTCACCGGCATGCGGGAACGCGCCGCCGCGGTCGGCGGCACGCTGGAGGCGGGCCCCAGCGGGGGCGGCGGGTTTCGCGTGCACGCCCGCCTGCCATCCGGCGAGGACCACCGGTGATTCGCGTGCTGATCGCCGACGACCAGGCGCTGGTCCGGCTCGGCCTCAAGGTGCTGCTCGAGTCCGAGGACGACCTGGAGCTGGTCGGCGAGGCGGAGCACGGCAAGGCCGCCGTGGACCTGGCCCGCCGCGAACGGCCGGACGTGGTGCTGATGGACATCCGGATGCCGGTCATGGACGGCATCGAGGCGCTGCGGGCCATCGTCGGCGACCCCGGGCTGCGCGACACGCGCGTGATCATGCTGACCACCTTCGAGCTGGACGAGTACGTGTTCGAGTCGCTGCGGACCGGCGCCAGCGGCTTCATGATCAAGGACAGCGAGCCAGGCGAGCTGCTGCACGCCGTCCGGGTCGTCGCGCGCGGCGAGTCGCTGCTGTCCCCCACCGTCACCCGCCGCGTGATCGGCGCGTTCGCCACCCGGCCGTCGCAGGGGCTCGCGCCGCACCCGGGCATCCGCACCCTCACCGACCGCGAACGCGAGGTCGTGGGACTGGTCGCCGAGGGGTTGACCAACGACGAGATCGCCGAGCGGCTCGTGGTCAGCCCCGCGACCGCCCGGACCCACGTGAGCCGGGCGATGGTGAAGCTCAACGCCCGCGACCGAGCCCAGCTCGTGGTGTTCGCCTACCAGTCCGGCCTCGGGCCCCCCGCGCAGCCGCATACTGGGCGGTGAAGCCGCCGTCGATGGCCAACGCCGCACCGGTGATGAAGGCGGCTTCGTTGCTGAGCAGGAACGCGACGAACGCCGCGATCTCGTCTGGCCTGGCGACCCGGCCGGCCGGGTTCATGCCGGCGACCTCCAGCTCGCCGTCGGCGGGCGCACCCAGCAGGCCACGAAACAGCGGCGTGTCCACGTTGCCGGTGACCAGCGCGTTCACCCGCACGCCTTGGCCGGCGCACTCCAGCGCGGCGGCCCGCGTCAGGCCGACCACGCCGTGCTTGGCCGCCACGTACGCGGCCATGCCGGGCACCCCGACGACGCCCGCCAGCGCCGCGTTGTTGACGATCGCGCCGCCGCCGGACGCCAGCATCGCCGGGACCTGGTACTTGAGGCTGTAGAAGACGCTGGACAGGTTCTGGTCCAGGTCCGCGCGCCATTCCGCGTCGTCGATCTCCTGCACCACGCCGGAGGCGTGCACGCCGCCGGCGTTGTTGAACGCTCCATCCAGCCGGCCGAACTCCGCCACCGCCGTCCGCGCCAACCCCGCGACATCGGCTTCGACCGTGACGTCGGTGGCGACGAACAGCGCCCGGCCGCCGGTGGCGCGGATACCCGCGGCGACCTCGCGCCCGAGGTCGGTCCGGCGGGCCCCGATCACCACCGCGGCCCCCTCGGAAGCGACCCGCTCCGCGACCGCCCTGCCGATCCCGGAGCTCCCTCCGGTGACCACGACGACCTTGGACTCCAAGCGAGGTGTCATGCCCGCATTCTCACACCCACCTCAACGCCCGAGATACGGAGGGGGCGTCACGACCCGCTGTAGCGGGCCAGGGCGAACCTCTGGCGTCCGGACCCGGTGATCGTGGACCCGGCCGCCACCAGCTTGCCGCCCTGCACGACCAGCGCCTCGGCGCGGTCCTCGCCGCCGGCGAAGTCGGTGGTGGCCTTGCCGCCGGCCCCGAACGTCGGGTCCAGGGTGCCGTTCTGCCGGTAGCGGGCCAGAGCGAATCGAAACTCGAACCGGTGAAGGCGAACCCGGCGGCCACCAGCTTGCCGTCCTGGACCACGACGGCGCTGGCGCCGGCGTGGCCGGCGAAGTCGGTGGTCACCTTGCCGTCCCTGCCGAAGCCGGGGTCCAGCTGGCCCGGTATGGCCGTGGCCGGACCGGCCGCGACGAGCTGCCAGGCGAGCAGCCCGGCGACGGCGAGCAGCCAGCGCAGGGCCCGAGGCTGGCGGACATGGACATGCATGCTGATCTCCGTTCCGCGAGGCCGAGCCGAGCGAGCAGGGCGAGGTCGTCTCAACACGCACAGGCTCGACGTCCACCGGCAGCCTCGACACCCTCAACTGCTGCAGTTGCCATGGGCGTTCTGGCTAGTGCCAGTCGCTGCGCGAACATCCACCCGTCGGCCGCCGTTGCGACAGTCGGCTGACCGAGGGAGCTGGGGCGGCTGGAGGAGGGCCGGGATGCTTCGCGGCCGGGGCGTGGTCGGCTCGTCAAGTGGTTGTGCCGCAAGCCCATCGGGGCTGGCGGTGATCGTGGCGACTCAGCTTCCAGGCCGCTGGCGACCGGGGGGCAGCAGCAACCCGGCCACGCCAAGCGCGAACTGGCGAACCACCCGAGCAACAAGGCGGATCAGCCAGACCGCCGCACGCACGATGCCCTCGACCAGATC
>WNGA01018178.1_pt1 | contig 10055 bp, 9 predicted proteins | sample 5400061 | NCBI WGS metagenome assembly WNGA01 (sample SAMN13153366, study PRJNA577476) | soil metagenome | isolation source: 100 cm soil or saprolite under grassland replicate 2 | place: USA:California | collected 2016-06-15
ACATGACGATGTGTGCGTTGTCACGTGATCCCGAATATCTTTTTGCCTGCGGCGTCTCGAAATATGGGGATTCGAATTTGGTCAGTTCCTGGGCATTGTGCGAAAAACGTCTGCGCCTTTATACAGAAATATTTTTGGGGCATCCTGCTTCAAATACTGCTTTCTATTTAAAAGGCTCACCAATCACCGATGTCAAGAATGTTCAAAAGCCCATGTTGATCCTGCACGGACTGCTCGATACGATTGTTCCACCCGAATCCTCTGAAGAATGGGTAGAAGCATTGAAGCGGTATGACAAAGTCTTTGAATACAAAACCTATGGTGACGAACCGCATGGATTCCTGCGGCGGGAAAATCTCCAGGATGTTTATGAACGCATGGAACAATTCCTGGACTGGTATCTGTTACCGAGTTGGTAAAGTACGCCCCTGAGTTTGCGCTGTTTTCTGTTTAAACAAATAATTATAGGAATATTCCTTAGTGATATATTGGCTATACGCAAATTATTAAGTTCGGTGGAGGTTTCCAATGACGGATTTCTTCAATTATGATGAGATGGCCTGGGACGCGGTTGCTGAGCTGCCGCGTGATACACCGCTTGTTTTGCCCCTCGGCTCAGGTTATGACCTTGATCTACTTGCCAGCCAATTGAGCAGCCCACCCCGAATCGGCCTCCTACCAGCGTTCCCATTCGGTTGGCGCGGCAGCGGACTCGAAATCCCTGAACCGATTTTTATTCCATATATTTCAAACCTGTTGGATAGCCTGCGCGATGACGGCTTTTCTCGCGTCTATTGTCTTGCACCTGCCGGAATCGATCCACAATCGTTTTTTATTCAGACGCTCTCTTCATCCTACTTGCGTCTTCCACACGTAACACATGATTCACAAAATTTTCAAATCCCGCCCGATTCAGAACGCGGCAAAGTGATCCTAATCCCTATCGGGCATACTGAACAACATGGCTATCACCTGCCCCTCTCGGTGGATACCATCATCATAGAAGCTATTGCAAAAGGTACCGTCAACATATTGCCTACGCGCAGTTATGCATTACCTGTTATGCCGTATGGAGTTAGTACTCATCGCTCCTCGTTCGCAGCAACGATGAATGCAGGTGGACGTGCCTTCGAAGATTTCTGGCTGGCAGTGATCGATATCCTTGTGGCGCGCGGCTTTGATCGCTTTTATCTGATGAGCGGACATGGCGGCAATACATCATTTCTCGTTAATATCGTGAAATATGCAGGCGAACGCCATCGCCGGATTTTCTGCGCAACAACCTGGCTTCACACCTCAGGCAGAATCGGCGCGGAGGTATTACCAAAATATCGTACATCGGCAATCGGCGGGATGGGTCATGCGTGTGAGTTAGAAACATCGTATCTGCTTCATTTGCGCCCTGATCTATGCCACATGGAACGCGTGGTCGATGAGACCGATTTCGTCGCGACACCCGATTACTACATGGACTGGATCGAAGGAGGCTCTCTCGTTGCGAATCCGCCCTGGGATGACGATACGAAAACGGGCGCGTATGGCGCAGGGAGTCATGGAGGAAAAAGCCGACCACGTGAATCAAATCCATGAACAGCATGAACGCCGCGAAAAGCGGAGGAATGAAGGTTACGGATTGTGGGGAAAGTTCAAGGAAGGTTGAGCCACTCTACCGTGGATAATATTTGCAGATTTACGGAAAACAGCGGGTTGTAAAGAATGCGATAGGTCGCGTCAGCTCGCTCCACAAGAATAACGGTCCGTGTCCCTTGATCCCATCCAAATGTATATTCGTAGGCGGGCAGAGACGCGCAAAGCGTTGCTTTTAATTCCGTGATTGCCAACCCGGGAAACTGATTCGGAAGATATTCTTTATGTCGCTGATATTCAGACTCTGCCGTGAGCAAATTATATTTGCTGACCTCGAAATACACTTCTCGACTATTCGGTGAAAGGATATGAACTCGAAGCATTCCATCCTGTTGAGTCTCCATCCGATCAACAGGCTCACCATCCGTCGCTAACCTTGGATATTTTAACTGCAGTGCAAATCGAGGATCACGAAATTGCTGCCAGTTTTCTATTTGGAATAGTATACAGCCAATCAGCCCAACGGGCGCCCGTTGGGCTGATCATTACTTGACAGCTCTCTGCTTTTCCCACAAACGCCGGTCTTCTTTGTTCTCAGCATCTAAATCGCGTGGGTCGACCTTGACAATTCTGTGACCATGTGAGGTCCATAGCTCGGAGGCAAGTTTGCGCGGATTCGAGCGGATCCCTTGCGAATTAAAATACTGGCAGATGCGAGTCACATCCCGCAGGAAAATTGTCCAGGCGGCTGGATTGGCTTCCGGCGGAACGACCTGGGGAAAATCGATCAGCGTGATGTCGCCATCCCAGTAAAGGATGTTATACGCGGACAGGTCGCCGTGGATCCGCTGGTTGGACAGAAGCAGATCAATGTTCCGAATGACTCGCTCAAAAAGAGGTTGCACTTCGCCGGCGTCGAGAGACACAGAGTTGAGAGTCGGTGCGGCACTGTCAAGATCCCCAATGTAATCCATGAGGATCGCATTCTTCTCCATCGCATACGGCTTCGGAACTTCTGCGCCCGCAGTATGAAGCATTTCCAACGTTTGGAACTCGTACGCAATCCAGGATTGATGTCGTAACTCTTCACCGTAGGCCGTGCGTTTCTGCATGGCATGGATATCTCCGTCTTTGACAATCGCTTTGCCTTCTGCATCCAGGTCCGTTCGGCCGACACGATATTGACTATCGTTCTTGAGATTCCGCAGGGAGCGCGGGCGATAAACTTTTGCCGCGACGAGCGGTGCATCGATCGCGGGACCTGACCGACAGAGGTAGACTGAGGCTTCCTTACCACCCTTGAGGCGCATCAAGACATCTGTGATCCATTGGTGTTCGTAGAAATCTCCAAGGGACTCGAGCAACCACCCCTCTTCAAAGCGAGCCGCGGAATAAGTGAAGTTAAAGCTTCGACTCGAGTCGTCCTGACCCTTCAGGAACCCAGAGTTTGCCTCGCGCACATATTTGAAGTGCCGCTCCGGGAATCGTTGACGGCGCTTATCTTTATTTAGAAAATTTTCCGTTTGTTCATCGTTATCTAATTCATCGAACAAATTTATGTACTCATCGGTATTCATTATTTATCAAAAGACCTGACAGGTTTGATTCATTTCAGTCCAAACCAAGTCGTATGGATAGAAATGAGGAGACACTCATCACACACCCGCGGAGACCTGTCAGGTCTATAATTAAAAGAAAACCGCAGGGCGAGACACGCCTGCGGCTGGATGACAAATCAAAACGACTGAAGTCGTTACTACAATTCACCTTTAGGAGGCGCGCTCAATACATGGTTTCTGGATACAGTGATAGATTTCATTTGTACGTGCCTCCTTTCATGAGAAAATAAGATGGCCAGAGTTTATCATGTGGTCTCGACTCCGTCAATGTAGGGAATACCCACGTAGGACACATTTTCAAGTTCCCCCTAATCATCCCGAAAAAATCAAACTTTCTGTTCCTAATAAGAAAATGAACCGAAACAAACAAGTTCAATACGCCATTCGAAATGTGCCAGCCAGGATTCTAAATCTGATGGATGATTATCCATTACGAGCTGTTGGGATTATTTTTATTTTGGGAATCCTGGTATCAGCAGCCGTCATGTTAAATCATCCGCCTTCCTTGAAATCGGGAGAAACCGATTCCTGGTGGATGATCTCACTGAACCTGATCCATGGTCATGGATACAGCTTATGCCTGAAGCAATACTTTCCATTTTGTGGACTATCCAACCAGGTGACTGCCATGCGTGAGCCAATTCCAGTTTTCCTGTTCGCGCTAGTTGCCTGGATTGGAAAAGAATCCCTGTGGATAGCCGAGACGGTTGAAGCAATTATCTATCTTGCAATTATTCTATCTACATATTATTTGACCCGTGAATGGACAAACTCGCGTTCAGCGGTTATGGCCTCTTTTGTTTGGGCGATTTATCTCCCGGCTCTTGAGCTGATTCCACAGGTATCCGGTGATTTGCTGGCGGCACTTTGCACGACCATTGGAATCTTTTTTACATTACGTGCGAGAAAGACACAGCGGACTCGCGACTGGCTTATTACGGGGATTTTCTTAGGGTTTGCTGTGCTGTCACGGTCGGCAACGCTTGTGATCGCGCTGCTTGTGATCGGCGGACAGATGATTGAATCCTGGCGTCAACGCTTGAAGCGAAAGGAGTTGATACGGCCAGGATTACTCATGTTTGGTCTCATAATGCTGATCATGGGACTCTGGGTAGTCAGGAATTATGTTTCTCTGGGCAGACCCATCATAGGTTCCAGCTTGACCGGGTACAACCTCTATCGGCATAATTATATGATCGACAAGAGTCACTATTTTCGCTATGTAGGACCGGAAGAGGGACTTCAAGCCATTGAGAATCTAATTTTCAGCCGCCGGGATATGCGCGGTGACGAAAATGAAGCTCAAATGGATTTCATCTACCGGAATGAAGCATTAGAAATCATTAAGTCACATCCGACACAATATGTCCTGCTATCTGCTTATCGGTTTTTTCCGCTGTGGTTCGACTGGAAAATTGCGGAGTCTTATGGTCGCCAGACAAATCGATACAGCTATCTAGTCATGATGGTTCAAGGAATGTTATTGATTCTGGCTTTCCTAGGATTGAAAAAAAAGGCTAGTCTGGTCTGGCCTGTATGGGGAAGTATTCTTGCGATTAGCCTGGCATATATGGCTGTTGACGCGCGGCTACTTTACGTGATGCCGGTGATGCCACTCATGATTAGCTTAAGTGCAGCTGGAGTAAATAAGCTACTTACGTCTAACTCTGCAACTTAATAGTCCGGTTTATTATCTTCCCCTTCCGAAATCTTTTTAAACGATTCGTTTCCGAACCGCTGGGTATTCTACAGGCACGGGAAAGACACGTTTGAACGAGAATGCATAATCGGAATCGCCGTGCTGACGAAGGTAATCCAACCTTTCCTTGCCTTCTTCTATACTTGGCAACTCTCCGGCAGGGATCCACCACAGGGCATAATAAGGACCATCGAATTTCTCGAACCAACGTTGACGGTCGCGCAAAACTCCATAATGAGCGTTTTTGTAGACAAATTCACGCAGGGACTCAGGGCCTTCCCAGACGGTCAAGTTGACAATGATCATGTCGTCATCATAGACCTTGATGCCGGTCGCATCGCCGCTATCCGTTTGAAGCCGCCAGACAAAGCCGGGACTATTGTCGGCAAGCGCGTTGACCGGAGCCAGTTGCGCCACAAATTCCGCCATGATCGGGTCGTCAATTGGGGCGAGCATTCGGGCAATGTTGATTTGAGCGAGATGATACTCAGGCATTTTGATTCCTTTCAAAACCAAGTAAACCTCAACTTATTTCACTGGCAGTGAATTAATAAACTCCTCTCCTTTCTTTATCAACTCCTCATGATCCTCAGGAGCAGGTAAATTCTTCAGGAATTCAATCCCATAATCCTTCAACCGTTTCTGCACATGGGGCTGACCGGCTTCGATCCATTTCTCCATGCTCCAACGCGGGAAGATCGGGCTGACGTAATATCCATTTTTGTATTTCTTGAGCGTTGTCGGCGCGGAGACGTATCCCTTGCCAGGACCAACCTTGTGAATTTCATCCAACCCAACATTCGCATCATCCAGTTGAAAACCGCCCGCAAAGCGCAATGCCTGGTCAATGATCTCGTGACAATAAATGAACGTCAACGGCGAAATCGCTTTCGAGCCGAGCGTGTCACCGACGAACGGCGCGATGCCGCCTTTCGTGAGTGAGAACATGAGCGTGTTCATCCAGTAGGTTTCCGCGGCGAGCAGGTCCATGCCCCAGCCCGTTCCGCTCCCAGACGTTCCACAATGCGGGATACTATAATGCGCCATCATCTCTGCGCATGCCAGGCTGACCAAGATACTTTGTGGGTCATAGAAATTCAGCAGAGTCTTCATGTCGAGATAGACAGGCAGCATACCGAGGAACATGGGTGCGCCTTCCTTGTAGAGTTGTCCAATCACCAAACCTGCCAGTAACTCTGCGAGCAAAACAGCGACCGTCCCGGCGGGTGTGATTGGCGTCGTCGCACCGGATAAACTGTAATTCGAGATGATCACCGGCAAGCCGCGCTCGATGGCGATCTTCATCTTATCCACCGTGCCTTGGTTCATGACCAGTGGCGAGACGGGATTGAAATACGGAATAATAAATGGCTTCTCACCCAGGTCACCGCCATGCAGCGTCTCGAACATGCGCAGCACATCATCGAACTTATGCTCATCCGAGCACAGCAGCACCATCGGTTTGACCCCATTCGCAAAATGCTCAAGGCTTCCAATGAGATCCGTCAGATAGTCAGGCACATCCCGCACGATGCCAATCGTCGAGACCATATCGTAGTGTGGGAGTTTATTTCCGACGCGGACCATGTCCTGCATGTGCCTGCGCTGAAACAGGACTGGCGTGTCTGTTTCTGGCTCCTGATAATACAACGCCGTGACGCCGATCCCGAAGCGCGTCCGATCCTCTTCGCCACCGATCTTGAATTGTGGATTTCCGCGCCGATCATAGATTTGGATTTGACGTGGCGCGACCTTGAGCGCCCATTCAACAAGCTCCGCGGGAATCCGCACTGTTCTTTCGTCGACGTTCGAACTGCCTACCTTTTTCTTGAGCATTTCCACTGCTGACGGTGAGTCCACGCGTACGCCGGTCGTTGCGAGTAGTTTCATCGTGTATTGATGGATATCCTGCTTTTGTTCTTCCGTCAGCATTGTCAAATGTGGGCGGACGTTGTTCATTGATATTCTCCATTATTCGTTACACCGCACTGGCGTACGGTGCAAGTGTTGCGAGAAGCGTAGCGACGAAGCAATCTCCCATTAAGTCGGGATTGCCACGTCGGGCTACGCCCTCCTCGCAATGACATGATTCTTATTTCACATATTTATCAAAAAACCGCAAGGTGCGCGCCATAAAGTCAAACCAGGGCTGACCGATAAAAGAGTGACCCTCGCCTTCGTACTGTAACAACTCGACCTGCTTTCCCGCGTCGCGTAATCCTTGTGTCAGTTTGACAGACCATTGAGGCGGTGTTCCGCTGAGGAACTTTCCATCTTCAGTACCATAATGGATTTGAATGGGAACGGTGATCAGATCCAGATGATAGAACGGAGAAATTTCCTTCAATGTATCCGCATCGGACGCAGCGAAGCGATAAGCATCCTGTAAATTACGTGGCGAGTCAATTGGGATAACGTCCGACGAATTACAGCCAACGATCTGCTCTCCTTCGGCGATATCCCCAAAACAACCCATGCCCCAACGATCGATAATATCCGCATCATCCGCGCTGACAGGAGAATACAAAACGGCCGCCTTGACTCGGGTCTTAACGTTTACATCTCGGCCATCAAGAAGTGTAAGCACTTTCATCGTCACTCCCCCACCCATGCTGTGACCCCAAATGCCAATGCGGCTTGGGTCTGCCTTCGAGATCGATGGAATAGCATTGATCAAATTAATGACATCAATCACCAAACCAGAGTAAAAGAAACTATAGCCAGGATCCGAATCTCCCCAACTGCGATAATCAGAGGCGATAGTGATATATCCATGTTCAGTCAGATAGGGTGAGGCGCGGTCTGTCCCATCGCCTGAGTGATAAACACTTCGGCTAAAGAATCCATGATTCATGATGATTACAGGGAATGGACCTTCCCCTACAGGAATTTGCATCACGCCTGTAATCGTCAACCCATCACTCGGATAGTCAATCAAGTAGCTTGTGTAAAACTGATTTTCATCATCAATCGTCGAACGGATATGGATCTTCCCGCTTTGAAAATCATGCTGACGAAGTCCATCAATCGTATAGGGAAAAATCAACTGCTCGATTGTTGGAGTTGGAGAGGCTGTGAATGGTATTGTGGGAACAGGCGAGGGAGTAAACGTCTCGATTACAGCTTGCGGCGGAGTCTGCGTTGAAGGCAAAGAAGGAAGGGAGGGTTGACATGCCACGACGAAAACAATAAAAATAAACAGCCAAACGCACTGTTTCATAAAACGATTGTATCAAATTTAAGCGGCACTGTATTCACAATGGATGTCTAACAGACCCGCCGCGGACATTTCCTGGGCAATCCGCAATAACTGTGACGCAATATCTTCGTCTACATAAGCTTCCCCGCAACTGGGACAAATCTGCGCAGGTATGTTGTTCACGACCAATCGCATTTCGCCGCGCTCGAATTTAACAGATGTTAACCCATCAATAATATCAGCCTGCCTGCAAATGAGGCAGATCATGATAATAAAGCCATTTCACCACAAAGGCTTGTACTGAGTGAAGTCGAAGTGACACGAAGGGACACAAAGATTTTTATCAACCATCCTTCGTGAACTTCCCTGGCACCGTGCGGCTTAAGCCGTACCAGGGCAGGTGTGTATCCCTTGTATTTAAAGCTCTTATTCTTCACTTTCGACTCTTGAATTCTTTATTCCATTTATCTGGATCGGGAATGTAAACCGTAATGATTATTATTTCGTTTGTTTCTGAATTTTCAGAAGTCACGACATGAAATGGACGTTTGCCCTGAAACCCTAAGATCAAACGGCTTGGTTCAGGCATCTCTGCTGAATAATCTTCGATAATTTCTCCTGATTGAAGCGCCTGAGAGACTTTCTTCACGGAGACATTGCGTTCAAACATCCGCTGAACAGCATGAACACGAAACACTATTTTGGGGTTATTCACTCCTGAAATCCCGTCTTATACAATTCATAATACATTCCCTGATTCGCCAGCAAATCAGAATGTGTCCCTTGCTCGATGATCTTGCCATCATGGATGACGACGATCTTATCCGCATTCGTGATCGTTGAAAGACGATGTGCGATCACAAAGGATGTGCGTCCTTGCAACAGAGTGGCAAGCGCCCTTTGAATGATCTGTTCTGTTTGTGTATCGACTGAAGAAGTCGCTTCATCCAAAATCAAGATACGCGGGTCAGCCAAGAGTGCGCGTGCAAACGAGATCAACTGGCGTTGGCCCACGCTCAACGTCGCGCCGCCTTCTTCTACGGACGTATCGTATCCGTTCTTCAGGCGCATAATAAAGTCATGCGCACCGACTGCCTTCGCCGAGGCGATCACATCCTCATCACTGGCGTCCAAGCGACCAAACAAAATATTTTCCTTCACCGAGCCATTGAACAGGAAAGGGTCTTGCAGTACCATGCCCATCTGTTTGCGGATTGATCCTTGCGTCACCGTCCGCAAGCCAATGCCGTCGACGCACACAGAACCTGATGTCGGATCATGGAAACGAGTCAGCAGTTTGACGATTGTTGTCTTACCCGCGCCTGTCTCACCCACTAACGCGACCGTTTCACCGGCGCATACCTCCAGATCGATTCCATCCAGGACTAAGGCGGGGTCATCAGAATAATGAAATGAGACACTCTCGAATCGAACATCGCCAAGAATTGCGGTCATTTCACGTGCGTTTTCCTCATCCTGAACTTCGACTGGTGTGTTAAGTAGTTCCAAAATTCTTTCACCACCTGCCATGGTGGACTGAAGCGTATCAAAGCGTCGACTCAGGTCACGGATCGGGTCGAAGAGGCGGTCAATATACAACACGAACGCAATCAGCACACCCGCGGTCATCGACTCACCCAAGACTGCTGTACCACCAAGATAAACAACTACCGCGGTCGCGATCGCACCCAGCACATCCACAATAGGCGTGAAGACAGAAGCGACTTTCGCCGCGTCCAGACTTCTTTCTAAAAAGTAGCGATTGACATATTCCTTGAAATTCTCGTAATTGTGTGATTGCCGTGAGAACGCTTGCACCACGCGTACGCCATTGACATTCTCAGCCAGCACAGAGTTGGTCCATGAAACTGCCGCACGAACCTTGCGATAGTTTTGCCTGGCCGCCCGTCGAAACAGGATCGTCGCAACAACCATTACAGGCAACACCGTA
>WNGA01026910.1_pt1 | contig 10055 bp, 9 predicted proteins | sample 5400061 | NCBI WGS metagenome assembly WNGA01 (sample SAMN13153366, study PRJNA577476) | soil metagenome | isolation source: 100 cm soil or saprolite under grassland replicate 2 | place: USA:California | collected 2016-06-15
GCTAGCCGGGTGTTTCGCACATGGGGGTTGGTTGGGGTGGAGAGGTCATGATGGCCTCCTGTCAGTCAGCTCGCCCAGCGCGGGCGGGTGGGGTCGACGTTGAGCAACTTCCAACAGTCTGGCCTGCAACGGTGGTGGCGTGGGGATGGTGGGCGGGTCGTGGCCTCGGGCGGGGTTGAGGCGCAGCCCGGCCAGCGCCTGGAAGATCAGCCGTCGGTGGCCTGCTCGGCGTCCAGGGCGGCCTGGTCGAACCGCCACGAAAGCGTCTGCTCGTCGGTGGCGGGGATCGGTACCGACCTCGGCGCACAGCAGGGCGGTGGCCTTGCGCTGGCGAGCGATGACCTGGACGCGCTGGCGGACCTGCTCGGGCGTGCGGTAGTAGCGGCTGCCAAGCCCGCGCTGCACGCGCTCCAGGTCCGCTCGACGATCCCGGCCACGTCCAGCCGCCGGCAGAACTCGCCCACCACCGGCAGCGAGCCCAGCAGTTTCTCGACACTGGACGGCGCGTAGGTGTGGCGGACCGGACGCAAGCCGGGCGGCGCATCCCCGAACCCTGCCACACCCACCCCTACCGCACGCCATGTGCGGACGGCAGGGCTAGCGCCCAGCGGTTGGGTCCCACCCGTAGCGCTCCGAGTCCAGGATGAAGGCCGCCGCGCCGAGCAGGGGCGCGTCGGCGCCGAGCTTGCCGGGAACGATCTGGCAGGCGGCGGCGAACTCCATACGCGCATGCATGGCGAAGGCCTCTTGGACGGCATCCCAGAAGGGCGGCCCGGACTGGGAGAAACCGCCGTCGATCGCGACGACCTCGAGGTCGAGGAGGTGGGCGCAGGAGGCGAGCGCGATGCCGACTGCGTGGCCGGCACGCGCAAGGTTCCGGATGGCGACCCCGTCCCCGGCTGCCGCGGAGGCGGCGAGCCCGACGCCGTCCGCTCGCATGCCCTCGCCCGGGCGCCAGCCTTCGGCCAGTGCCCGCCTGACCGTGTTCGGGCCGGCGGCGATCGCCTCGACACAGCCGCGTCCACCGCATGCGCAGGGGGGTCCGTCCGGCTCGGCGACAACGTGCCCGATATGACCGGCGTTCCCGCTGGTCCCGTGGTAGAGGCGTCCGGCGAGGATGAGGCCGCCACCCACGCCGGTCGACACCGTCATGCCGAGGAGGTTGGCAGTACCGACCCCGGCTCCCCTCCAGTGCTCCCCTACGGCGATGCCGACCGCGTCGTTGTGGACGAGCACCGGCTCGACCTCGAACTCCCGGATCAGGCGCCGGCGCAGCGGGAACTTCCTCCACGCCGGCATGTTGAGCGGCGAGACCTCACCGGCAGGCCAGACCATCGGGCCCGCGCACGATACGCCGACGCCTTCGAGGTCGCCCGGCAGGGTGTCGGCTCCTCTCAGCGCCGCGGCGCAGCAGGCGATCAGCGCTTCGTAGAGCGCCTCGGGGGCGGTTCCGCTCGGTGACGGGACACGGCTGCGGCCCAGGATGCGGGCGCTGGCGTCGACGACTCCGGCGGCGAGCTTGGTGCCACCGACGTCGACGGCGAGGACAAGAGCCACGCTTATTTGATCTCGAGCAGCTTCTCTCGCACCGCGTACACAACCGCCTCCATCCTCGAATGGAGGTGCAGCTTCTCGAGGATGTTGCGGATGTGGTTCTTCACGGTGTTTTCGGAGATGTAGAGCTCTTTGGCGATGTCACGGTTGTTGTGGCCCTTGGCGACGAGCTTGAGGACCTCCATCTCCCGGTCCGTGAGCCGTGGTGTGGGCAACTGCTGCTTCTCGTCGGCCCGCTTGACCATGCTTGCGAACTCGTCGAGCAGCTTCGAGGCCATTGACGGGGAGATCAGCGACTGGCCCTTGGCGACTGAGCGAATCGCGTTGGCGACCTCATCGATGGAGATCTCCTTCAGCAGATAGCCGTTGGCGCCCGCCTTGATCGCGTCGTAGAGGTCCGCCTCTTCGTCGGAGATGGTCAGCATCAGGATCTTGGCGTGCGGGATCAGGTCCTTGATGGCCTGCGTCGCTTCGATGCCGCCCCGCCGTGGCATGCGAACGTCCATCAAGACCACGTCGGGCATGAGCTCCTGCGCCTTTTCGATCGCCTCGGCCCCGTCGCCCGCTTCCCCCACGACCTCGACGTCGTCCTCCTGCTGGAGGACCATCTCGAGCCCGCGGCGGAACAACGCGTGGTCGTCCACGATCAGCACACGGATGGCGTCCCCAGCGCCCCGCGGTCGTGACTGCCGGTCGTCCGCCACGCTTTCCCCTCTCACTTCCTGGCGCATGCCAGCGCCCCTTCACACTTCGGGCTCGATGAGCCCATAACCGCCGTTACGGCGACGGTACACGACGTTTGCCTGCTGCGTCTCGGCATTCGAGAACAGGAAAAAGTCGTGCCCAAGGAGCTCCATCTGCTCGACGGCCTCCTCCGGGGTCGTTGGTTTCATCTCGATTCTCTTGTACCGGGCGAAGGGCTGCTCCGCGGCCTCGTCCCGCTCGAACTGCTGGATGGCCGGCGCCATCGCCTTCACGCCCTCGGCGTGCTGGGTCCTGTCCACCCGCCGGCCCTTGAGCTTCTTGATCTGACGCTGGAGCCGGTCGATGACCTGATCCACCGCTGTGGCCGGGTCAGCCGCGCTCGCGTGGGCCCGGACGAGCCGGGACTTGGTGGTCACGGTGACCTCCACCGTGTGGGCTTCGGGCACCCGCGGGTTGCGCTCCTCAGAGAACTCGACGTCCATCGCCAGGATCCGGTCGTCGAAGCGCTGGACCTTGGCCAGCTTCTGCTTGGCGTGTGCACGCAGCTTCTCGGGCACGTCGATGTTCTTGCCCTTCACCGTCACCTGCATGGGCTGCTCCCAATCTGACCGTCGGCACTGTCGGCAAGGTGGACGCACGCACCGCAAGCCGCACCCCCCTCGGCCGCCAGCCCGAACCCCGGGCTCGGACCCCCGATCACTCGACGCGGACCGCCTCCCTTTCGGCCCGCCGCCGCTCGCAATGGCGGGATTCTACACACTCAAAACATGGGTCAACCAGACAATACGACCGTCACAGTGTCGGCAACGCCCCTCTGACCAGCGAAGTTAGCACGACGCAAGAACGGCTGCCGGGATACGCAATCCTCCTCGTCTCGTCAGCCATTATTTTCGATGCTCGCCGACCGCCGGGAAGCGGTCGAACGCCCCGTCCCAGGAGGGCCGAATGCGGCGCTGGCCGCGGCGAGGACGGCGACCTCGACTTCGTGGGCGCCCGCCTGACGCAGGGCTGTGACCGCCCCGGCGAGGGTACGGCCCGTCGTGGCGACGTCGTCGACCAGGAGGACGCGGCCGCCCGCGAGGCGTTGCCGGACCCTCGGCGGCGGCCGGGCGGGCGCCTGGTCCGACCGGTCCCGGTGATCCGGGTAGTGGTCCCACCGGTCCCACCGGTCCTGCGGGTCCTGGTGATCCGGCTGGCCCCGCTGGTCGTGACCGGCATGCCCGTCACGGCGGGAACGGCCCAGGTCCCGACCGGCTGTGGGCGCGAGCAGGCTGGCCAGCGGCAGGTCGAGCGCTGCGGCAACGCCGGCCGCGACCTGCTCGGCGTGGTCCCGTGTGACCAGATCGGCGCCAACGCCCGCGGCGAGCAGCAGCGCGCCGAGGCGGCTCCCGAGCGCCCGGAGGGCGGCCGCCTGCCCGCGGAGCTTCCCTGCCAGCACGGCCGCTCGCAGGACGTCGCCGTAGAGCCCGAGCGCCCACAGCGTCACGGTGGGGTCGGTGGCCAGGCGCCACGGCCCGGCGCCCGCCGGCTCGGGCGGCAGGCAGGCAGCACAGCACGGCCAGGCGTCAGCGGCCCCGCAGGCGAGGCAATCGGCAGGTCGCAGCAGCCGGCCGAGCGCGGTGAGGATCAGCATGCCAAGAGGCTACCCGGCCGGACCACCATCGTGGACCGGTTGTCCACAGCCCTCCGGCGGGCGGGGCGGCCGCCCTGGGGGGTGGGGGCGGCCGGGCTCATCGGGTGGCGAAGCTCGGCTCGTTGTCGAAGCCGTTGGTCCCCGGCGAGGTGAGCTGGTGCTGGCTCGCGCCGAGCCGGTCGATCATCCAGAGCGAGGTGCCGTCCTCGGACTGGACGACGAAGATGAAGCGGTTGCCGGTCGGGTCGACCGTGAGCTGATCGCCGATGTCGATGGCGTTCTCGCTGGTCGGGACCAGGTTCAGCAGGGGTGTCGGGTCCCAGCCGTCGGCGTCCATGATCCATAGCTTGCCCAGGTCGTCCTTGTTCCCGGTCCTGCCGATGAAGGCGACCGTCGAGGTATCGACCCAGACCGGGCTGAACACTTCGCCGAGCCCGGGCGCGATCGGACGGGGGAACCAGTCGACCACCCCGGACGGACCCAGGAGACCGAGGAAGAGCAGGCCGCCATCGCCGAACTTCGCCTGCCTGCCCGCGCCGACGGCGAGGACGAACGCGCCGTCGGGGCTTACCCGCAGGACGGTCGGCTGCAGCCCGCCCGGCATCGGCGCGAGCGCCAGCCTGGACGGCTCCGGCATTCCCGGAACCACCCCGAGCAGCTCGACCTGGCCGCCCGCGCGCCGCAGGAGCAGCAGCTTCGAGGAATCCGGCAGCCACGACGGCGCCGAGAGCTCGCCGCGCACACCGGACGACCTGACCGTGATGCCGTCCCCGGAGCCGATCCACAGCGAGCGCTCGCCGCCTTCGCCGAGCAGCAGGAACGCGAGGCGGTTGCCGCGGGGCGCCCAGGTGGGGGCGAGCTTCTGCCCGGTGGCGTTGTAGGGCAGCAGCATCGGCCGGGCGCTCGCGGCCAGCTCGGTCGTGTACAGCTCACCGTTGCGGGCGAACACCAGCCTGCCGGGCCCGTCCGGCCGCCGCGGCCACAGACCGGTGAACAGGTCGCCGAGCGGTGGCACGCTGCGCCGCCAGACCTTGGCGGCGTCGAACCGGTCCGGGCCGAGGGCGCTGGCCGGGCGACCGTCGACGGTGACCTTGACGGTGGCCGCGGGGGCGAGGCGGGCAAGGGTCCACACGACCTGGCCCACGCGCACCTCGCCCGACCCACCGGTGGGGTCGGCGAACTCGCCGGAGAGGTCGACGCTCACCAGGTTGTCCGCGTAATCGAGATGCCGCAGCTTGGTGCCCCGCGGGATTGCGCTGGTGAGGGTTCGGCTCACCCGCCCCTCGGGCTCGCCGAGCAGTGCCCGCACGGCGGCCTCCGCCCGCGTCTGCAAGGCGACGACTTTCGGCGTATCGGCCGCCGGCCGCGGCAGGAAGATCTGCACCGGCGCCAGATGGCGCTGGTCGGCGGCGACCAGGAAGAGCTCGACCGGCCCGTAGCGCTGCTTGAAGCTGGTGACGTCGATCCAGGGCGCCTTCCCGGGATTGGCCACCCGCCACTCGCCCCCCACCTGGCGCAGGCGGAGCTGGATGCTGACCTGCCGCGAGTCCGGGACCCAGCGGCGGTCGTCCAGCGCGCCGACGAGTTGGAGCCGCACCGCCACGACCTTCTGGTCACGGTCGTCGATGGGTGCCTGGGGCTGGAACTCGCCGTGGTAGACGCTCACGGCCCGACCGCTCTTCCACGCCTGCACCTGCGCCTGCGCCGCCTTGTCGGGCACGATCCAGGGCAGCGCGCGGTCGGGGTCCCCGGTGGCCATGGCGAGCATGAAGCCCTGCGCGACCTGGGCCTCGCTCAAGCCGGGGCGCGGGCCGCTGCCAGGGCCGGACGACTCCCTGGGCTGCGGCGCCGGCGGCACCGGGCTGACCACGAACACTTTGTTGCTCGGCGGCACGCCGGTCGAGCAGGCCGCCAGCAGCAGCGTGGCCAGGAATGTCCAGAACGCCCGAATGACGCGACGGTCAGCCACCGAGCACGACCCGCGGCTCGCTCTCGCTGGCCGCCCCAGCCACGGCGTCTGGCTCCGGCTCGCCCGCGGCGGCCTCCTCCGGCCCCGGCTCCGGCTGCGGCTTGGCGGCGGGCAGGACCACCGTGAACACCGAGCCCTCCCCCACCTCGCTGGTCACGCGGATCGAGCCGCCGTGCAGGTGGACGTTCTCGAGCGCGATGGCGAGCCCGAGCCCGGTGCCCCCGGTGGTCTTGGCACGATGGGCGTCGGCCCGGTAGAAGCGCTCGAAGATGTGCGGCAGGTCCTCGGCCGGTATGCCTTCGCCGTCGTCTTCGATCTTGACCACGACGTCGTTCCCACGGCGGGCGGCGCTCACCAGCACCGCGCCGTCGCTGGTGTGCTCGATCGCGTTCTTCACCAGGTTGGAGAAGACCCGGTCGAGACGGCGCGGGTCGGCCTCGACCAGCGGCGCGCCCTCCCTGATTTCGACCTCGAGGCTGATGCTGACCCTGCGGCCGTGGGCGATCGGGTCGAGCGCGTCGATCACCTCGTCGAGCAGACGGCCGAGGTCGACCTCGACCGGATCGAGGCGGACCACGCCGGCGTCGAAGCGGCTGATCTCAAGGAGGTCCTCGAGAAGGTTCTCGAACCGCTCCAGCTCGCGCTCCAGCAGCACGGCCGCGCGCTGCGCGTCCGAGGGCAGGCTGGCGCGGGCCGCATGGATGTAGTCGGCGGCCATGCGCACGGTCGCCAGCGGCGTGCGCAGCTCGTGGCTGACGTCGGAGACGAAGCGGGCCTGGAGGTTCGAGACGCTCTCCAGCTCGCCGATCTTCTGCGCCAGCGCGTCGGTCATGCGGTTGAAGGACTCGGCCAGCCGCCCGAAGTCGTCGTGAGTGGTGATCTGCGGGATGCGCGCTTCGAGGTTCCCCGCGGCGATCTCCTCCGCGACGTCCCGGGCACGCTGGACCGGCCTGAGCACGCGGCCGATCAGGATCGCCGCCATCACGATCACGGCGGCGAGCAGCCCCACGCTCACGATGACCAGGAAGTTCGTGAGCCGGTTGAGCGTCTCCTCCTGAAATGTGAGCGGGTAGAAGAAGTACGACTCGTAGTCGCCCTGGTCGGACCGGATGGGCGCCCCGACGACCAGCATCCGACCTGGCCCGATCGGCGAGTCGATGTAGACGTAGGCGATCTCCGACTTGACGAAGACCCGATTGACCAGGGCGGACGGCACCTGCTCGATTCTGAGGCGGTCGTCCGACTCGCTCGACAGCTCGGTGCTGCGGACGATCACGGCCTTGAAGCCGGGCGGACCGCCGCCCCGCGCGCTGGTGAGCTCCTGCACGAGCGCCATCTGCGCCTCGCGCTCTGGCAGGCCGACGGTGCCGGCGAGCGTCGCGGGCGCCTGGCTGATGAGCCGCTGGACCTCCTCCACGGCCTCGCTGCTGCGCTGGTCGTAGAGCGAGTTGGCCAGCAGCGCCCGCAGCGACAGCCCGAGCAGGAGCAGCGCGCCGATCGCGACCGCGGAGGCGAACAGCACGACTCTGGCTCGCAGGTCGAGGCGGGGCAGACCGAACCAGCGCACGGGCAGTTCCTCTTCGGGACGTCTAGGTCGCGGCGTCGGGAACGATGCCGGGATCCTCGGCACCCGTCTCCGGCCCGATGCGGTAGCCGACACCGCGGACCGTCTGCACGACCCGCGGGTTCTCCGGGTCGTCCTCGATCTTCGCGCGAAGCCGCTGCACGTGCACGTTGACCAGGCGGGTGTCGCCAGCGTAGCGGTATCCCCACACCTGTTCGAGCAGGACCTCACGAGTGAAGACCTGCCGCGGCCGGCGCGCCAACGTGGCCAGGAGCTCGAACTCGAGCGGCGTCAGGTTGATAGACTTGCCGCCCTTGATGACCTGGTGCGCCATGACGTCCATCTCGATGTCATGAAAGCGCAGCGTCTCGGCGCCGTCGGTGTCGCGCCGGCGCAGCCTCGCCCGGATCCGCGCGACCAGCTCCTTGGCGGAGAACGGCTTGGTGATGTAGTCGTCGGCACCGGATTCCAGGCCCAGCACGATGTCGACCGTGTCGGTCTTGGCGGTCAGCATCACGATGGGCACACCGGATTCCATGCGCAGCTCACGGCAAATCTCCAGCCCGTCCTTGCCAGGCAGCATCAGGTCGAGCAGCACCAGATCCGGCTTCGCTTGGTGAAACGCCGCGACCGCCTGGTCCCCCGAGCGCACGAATACGGGCTCGAAGCCCTCTTGTCTGAGGACGATGCCAAGCATCTCCCCCAGGGATGGGTCGTCGTCGACGACCAGGACTCTGCCTCGCAAGCCTCTCGCCTCCTCCCGCCGGCAACCGGCCAAGGATGCCATGACCTTGGGACGGAGGGCAGTCCCCCCGTTGTCCACAGAGCCGTGACCGGCCATTGACCGACTCCGGCACCCCCACGAAAATGCGCGCGAAGACGGGCATGACAGCAGGCCGCGGCAAACGAATCAACGGTAGTCGAAGCAGGTCGACGCGCGGATTGCAAGCGCGATGCCTACAGTCGAGATCGGAGATGACGCTGGTGGGCAGTTCACCGCCGCCTCACGGGCCGGACGATGGGTCAGAAGAGGCGGCCTCGCCAAACGGTGGCGACCGCGACGCCACCTTCCATGGGGATTCGGATTCGGATGAGGAGGATTCGGGTTGGGTCGCTCCGGGCGCGCCAACCGGGCCGGGGCCTGGCACCTCACCACGCCCGGGCCCGCCACCGGGTGAGCCGTCGCCGTGGCAGGGCCCGGGTCAGCCGCCGCAGCCGGATGAGCGGCCCGCGTGGTCCGGCTGGCAGTCCCCGCCGCCCGGCGGGGCCCAGACGCCGCCGGCCGGCGGCTGGCAGTCCCCGCCGCCCGGTGAGGGCCAGGCGCCGCCGGGCGAGCCGTCGGCGTGGCAGGGATGGCAGCCGCCGGCGCCGGGCGGGGGTGAGCCGGGGGTTGGATGGGGGCAGCCGAGAGAGAGCGGGGGCCGCCCGGGCCCGGATCAGGCCGGATCGGGGCCGGCGCAGGGATGGAGCCCGCCTCCGCAGCCCGCGTGGAGCGGGGCCGGTGGCTGGGGTACGCCCGGTTACGAGCCGCCGGTGTCCCTGCCCAAGGCCTACAACGCCCGGACGGGACCGCTGCCGTTGCACCCGATGTCCTTCGGCGACGTGCTCGACGGCGCGTTCCGCCTGCTCAAGGCGAACCTCGCCACGATCGTCCTGGTCACGGCGGTCTTCTTCGTACCGCTGGAACTGATCAGCGCCTTCTTCACTCGCCATCTGTCCGGCGGCCCGGGCTTGCTGCAGGTGCTGCGGGATACATCCCTCGCCGAGCAGGGAGTCGGCGAGGGACTATCTCCGATCGAGCTGGGTGGGATAGCCGGCACCGCCCTGCTCGGCCTGCTGATCACCCCCTTCGTCGGCGGCGCGATCACACAGGTGGTGGCCGCGAGCTATCTGGGCCGGCAGCTGTCGGTGGGTGACGCCATCCGAACCACGGGACGTCGCGTGTGGGCGCTGCTGGGAGCGGCGATCTTGGTACACCTGATCGAGCTTGTCGGGCTCGTGCTGTGCTTGCTGCCCGCGCTGGTCGCGATGGCGTTCCTGATCTGCACCACGCCGGCGGTCATGATCGAAGAGCTTGGACCGATCAAGAGCATGCGCCGATCGTTCACGCTGGTGCGGCCCCGCTTCTGGCCGGTGCTCGGCATCGCGCTGGTGAGCGGGATCCTGGCAATCCTGCTGCGGAACGTGCTGGGCACCCCGTTCACCCTGGCGGCGAGGCTGGTGGGGTTGCAGTGGGGCTTCATCCTCCTGGCGATCGGCTCGATCGTCCCGATCCTGGTCGCCTCACCCTTTGTGTGGATCGTGGCGACGCTCGTCTACTTCGATGCTCGCATCCGCCACGAGGGCTTCGACCTTCAGATGATCGCCAGGGGGCTCGCCGATGGCGACGCGCCAGCCCAGTGACCCGCCAGGGCGCCAGCCCATGGTGGGATCCGGCCGCCCGCTGGGGCGCTGGATCGCCGAACGACCGGGGCCCCGGATAGCGGCGGCGATCACCGCGGGATTCCTGGTGGACCCGCCTGCGCCGTCGCGGGATCCCGGGCAGGTCCATCGGGCCGTCGAGGAGGTGCTCGCGCGGCCGGAGTTCCGGCCGGCGGCCCGGCCGCTGCTCGACCGGATCTGGACGTGGA
>WNGA01034040.1_pt1 | contig 10052 bp, 12 predicted proteins | sample 5400061 | NCBI WGS metagenome assembly WNGA01 (sample SAMN13153366, study PRJNA577476) | soil metagenome | isolation source: 100 cm soil or saprolite under grassland replicate 2 | place: USA:California | collected 2016-06-15
GGTCGACCTCGGCGCCGGCGTCGGCGCGGCGGTATTGGCGCTCGCCGCGCGCGCCGACGACGTCATCGTCACGCTCGTTGAAATCGACGCCGGGCTTGCGGCGCTGGCCGCCGCCAATGCCGAGCGTAATGGCTTGGCGGCGCGCGTGCGCGTGGCGGCGCTCGATGTCGCGGCGCCGGCGCGCGCATTCGCGGCCGCCGGTCTTGCGCCCGAATCGGTTGCGCGCGTGCTGGCAAACCCGCCGTTCAACGATCCGGTGCGGCAGCGAGCGTCGCCCGACCGCCGGCGCCGCCTCGCCCATGTGGGTCCGCGCGGGACGCTCGCCGCCTGGATCAAGACCGCGGCCCGGCTGCTGCGGCCCCGTGGCACGGTCACGTTGATCTGGCGGGCGGACGGCCTTGCCGATGTGCTGGATGTGCTTGCTGCCGGCTTCGGAGCGGTGACCGTGCTGCCGGTGCATCCCAAGCCCGGGGAGCCGGCGATCCGCATTCTCGTGCGCGCCACCAAGGGAAGCCGGGCGCCGCTGGCTGTGCTGCCCGGCCTCGTGCTCAACGACCGCTCAGGCGGGCCCACTCAAGAAGCCGAATCGGTGCTGCGCGGGGGCGCTGTGCTGCCGCTAGCTAAAATCTGAGCACGCTGTTGCCGATGCCGCGCTTGCCTGCCGCTTGTGCACGGTTGCCCGGCCGTGCGGCATCACGCGGAGCATTTTCCGGCGAAAGCCTGCCCCGGACTTGATCCGGGGTGGGAACCGGTTCGCCGAAGAAAATGCGACAAAACAAAGAGCAGCAGCAAAGGCGGGCGATCGTCAGGCCTGCTGCTCGGGCGATTTGCGTTCGAAATTGATGTGGGAAAGCGCGGCAATCGCGCTGATCAGGACCATCAGCAGGTAGATTTTCATCGGTTCCCCCTCGATCATTCTGGCTGCTGCCGTCCACCCCTGTCGCACCCTAGCAATTAGCATTCCAATGGTTGACGAACGGTAACTTGAGGCCGCTGGATAGGCCGCCTATGACGCGGCGGGAAGCCGAAAGGATAAGAGGCGCATGGCCGACCGACAGATGTCCGAGCACCTCAAGCAGCTGTTCGCCAGCGCCCGCGAAGCACTGCGCCCGCTGCTGCCGCAGCGGCTTCGCGGCGGCGCGCCGGTCGTGCCGGTGGTGCGGCTGTCCGGCGTGATCGGCCTGTCGACCCCGCTGCGGCCGGGCCTCACGCTTGCGGGCCTGGCGCGCCCGCTCGAGCGCGCCTTCGGCATGCGCAAGGCGCGAGCCGTCGCGCTGGTGATCAATTCGCCCGGCGGGTCGCCCGTGCAATCGCACCTGATCTATCGCCGCATCCGCCAGCTCGCCGCCGAGAACGGCCGCCCGGTGATCGCATTCACAGAGGACGTCGCCGCATCCGGCGGCTATATGATCGCCTGCGCCGCCGACGAGATCATCTGCGATTCGTCCTCGATCCTCGGCTCGATCGGTGTGGTCGGCGGCACGTTCGGCTTCAGCAAGCTGATGGACAAGCTCGGCATCGAGCGCCGGCTCTATGCCTCGGGCGAGCACAAGGCCATGCTCGATCCGTTCCTGCCGGAGAAACCGGAGGACGTGGAGCACCTCAAGGCCGTGCAGCGGGAAATCCACCAGGGGTTCATCGATCTGGTCAAGCAGAGCCGCGGTGTGCGGCTCAAGGGCCCAGAAAAAACCTTGTTCTCCGGCGAATACTGGACCGGCGCCAAATCGGTCGAGTTCGGCATTGCCGACGGCATCGGCGACCTGCGCACGACGTTGCGCGAGCGCTTCGGCGAGAAGGTCGTCACCCCGCTGGTGTCCGCCGCGCGCGGCTGGTTCGGCCGGGTGCAGCCCGGGGTCGGCGCGGCCGGCTTCGACGGTTTGCTGCGCCGCGCGGATTTCGCCGAGGAGGTGATCTCGGCGCTCGAGGCGCGCGCATTATGGGCGCGCTACGGATTGTGAGGGCGTTCGAATCAAGGAGATCGTCCATGCCACCCATCGTCGCTGCACCGCTGGTCAGGATCGCGCTCGGCGCGCTCGGCGGAGCCGTCGTCATCCGTTGGGTGGTCAAGGAGGTGCGCCGCATCAACGCCGAGCTCGATCGCGTGAAAGCGGCCTCCGCGGTCGATCCGGCCGCGCGCCAGGAGCTGCCGACCTTACGCCGCGACCCGCGCACCGGCGATTGGCGCGTGATGTGACGGCCGTTGGCCGGCTGTCGCCGAATTCCGGGTTTTGGTGGACGTGAACGCGGCCTGCAGCAGCAGCACGTGGCCGAGCACGGCGATCGCGATGAAGGTGATGACGAACGCGGTCACGAGCGTTTCGGGCTTCCCTAGTCGCCTTTGATGCCCTTTTCGCGGATCAGCCTGCCCCAACGGGCGATCTCTTCATGCAAATAGCGGCCGAACTCCTCCGGGGAACTGGGCGAGGGCGTCACGCCGGCTTGCTTGAGCCGGTCGCGGACGTCCGGATCGTTCAATACCGCGGTGAAGGCCGCATTGAGCCTCCTGATTACGGCCGGCGGGGTGCGCGCCGGCGCCAGCGTGCCGGCCCATTGGTTGGCGACCGTGTCGGCGAAGCCTTGCTCGACGAAGGTCGGAACCTCGGGGAGGATGTCGGAGCGCTCCTTCGAGGTCGCGGCCAGCGCCTTGAGCTTGCCGGCCCTGACTTGCGAGATGATGGTCGGCACGTCGCCGAACAGCGCGTCGAGCTGGCCGCTGAGCAGGTCGGTCACCGCCTGGGACGCTCCGCGGTAGGGCACTGCCTGGAACTTGACGCCGGCCGCCGCCTGGTAGAGCTCGAGGCCGAGATGCGAGATGGCGCCGAGCCCGGTGATTCCGACGGTGATGGCGCCGGGCCGCTCGCGGGCGAGCGCCGCGAGCTCGCGCGCCGAATCGACCTTCATCGCCGCGTTCACCACCAGCATGGTCGAGTTGAACACCGCCAGGCCGACCGGCGCGAAGTCCTTGACCGGATCGTAAGCGAGGTTGCTGCGGAAGCCGGGATTGATCGCCACCGCTCCGACCGTGGTGAAGAACAGCGTATGGCCGTCGGCTTCCGACTTCGCCACGTATTCGGCCGCGATCGCGCCATTGGCGCCCGGCCGGTTCTCGACGATGACGCTCTGTCCGAGCGAAGCCTTGAGCCGATCGGACAGGAGCCGCGCGACGAAATCGGTGGTGCCGCCGGCGGTGAAGGCGACGACCAGCCGGATCGGACGGGATGGAAAATCCTGCGCCGATGCCGCGCCCAACGGCCACGCCGGAAAGGCGAGGACGGCGGCGACCAATACGCCGAGGCGGCGGAGCACGTCGATCTCCCGGATCAATGCCGACACGTTCCGAGCATAGTGACAGATCGCGCCATCGTCATCGCTGCGGCGAATGGGTGCAGTCGTGTCCTTGACCCTCCGGACTCCGGCCGGTAGGTCTACCGCGCCGTTTTTCTCCGGGTCACATGAGCAACGATCTCCCCGCCCACATGCGTCCCGAGCGGTCGTTCCAGGGACTGATCCTGGCGCTGCAGCGCTATTGGGCGGATTACGGCTGCGTGATCCTGCAGCCCTACGACATGGAGGTCGGCGCCGGCACCTTTCATCCGGCCACGACCTTGCGTGCGCTCGGGCCGCGTCCGTGGAACGCCGCCTATGTGCAGCCCTCGCGCCGACCCAAGGACGGCCGCTACGGCGAGAACCCCAACCGGCTGCAGCACTACTATCAGTTCCAGGTCATCCTCAAACCGTCGCCCGACGACATCCAGGAGCTTTATCTGAGATCGCTCTACGCGATCGGCATCGATCCCAAGCTCCACGACATCCGCTTCGTCGAGGACGACTGGGAGTCGCCGACGCTCGGCGCCTGGGGGCTCGGCTGGGAGTGCTGGTGCGACGGCATGGAGGTATCGCAGTTCACCTACTTTCAGCAGGTCGCCGGCTTCGAATGCGCGCCGGTCTCCGGCGAATTGACCTATGGGCTGGAACGGCTCGCCATGTACGTGCAGGGCGTCGAGAACGTGTTCGATCTCAACTTCAACGGCCGCGAGGGGGCGGGCAAGGTCAGCTATGGCGACGTCTTCCTGCAGGCCGAGAAAGAATATTCGCGGCACAATTTCGAATTTTCCGACACCGACATGCTGTTCGAGCAGTTCAAGATGGCCGAGGCCGCGTGCCGGAAATATCTCGACGCCGGCTGGGTCACCGAGGGCAATACGCGCCGGCACCTGATGGCGCTGCCGGCCTACGACCAGTGCATCAAGGCGAGCCACGTGTTCAACCTGCTCGACGCGCGCGGCGTGATCTCGGTAACCGAGCGGCAGAGCTACATTCTGCGGGTGCGCGAATTGGCGAAGGCCTGCGGCGAGGCGTGGCTGGCGACCGAGGCAGGAGGAGGGAGCGCATGAGCAGCGAACCGAAAATCGGCGGGCGCGAACCGGTGCTGGTCGAGTTGGTGGCGGGCGAGACCTATTGGTGGTGCCGCTGCGGGCGCTCGCAGAGCCAGCCGTTCTGCGACGGCCCGCACGAGGGCACCGGCATCGAGCCGATGGAATGGAAGGTCGAGCGCAACCGCCGCGCCCTGCTGTGCACCTGCAAGCTCACCAAGCGCCCGCCGATCTGCGACGACAGCCACAAGAATTTGTAGACGCGCGTTCGGGACCTTTTGCGGAGCGCGAAGGTGCAGCAAGCTCCTCCCCCCTGCGGCCCACAAGGGGGAGGGAGCGGAGAGAGCGCGGCGCTTGATTCAATTAAGTCGATCGCGCTTACCTCGCGCCAACCATCCGATCGCAGCGCCCGGAACCGACTGCCCTTCCGTGTGTATCCTCCCTCACGGGAGGATCGCGAGGCGAGCCATGGCGCAGCTCTGGTACGACGTCGTTCCGCATGAGAACGGCTGGGCGATCGTGATCGCGCCGAGCCGCACCGATTCGTTCCCGACCAAGAAAGCGGCCTACGACGCCGCCGTCGAATACGCCCGCAAGCTGCGTTTCGTCGGCTATGCCGTGCAGGTCCGCATCCAGCACCGGAGCGACGGGGCGGCCGAGCCGGAGAAAAAAGCGTCTTGAGTCGAACGTGGCTCCGTTTGCGGCGCCATAGCGTTTGATCAGCGCGACCGCTCCGGCTTGCCGACGAACGTCAGATCGTTGTTGACCAGGTCCCGCGCCGTCGGCGGCCCGGACTTCTGCGGCGCCGGGTAGCTCACATGCAGCCGCGCGATCACCTCCAGCTGACTGGGCGGGGTTCCCCGCGCCGGCGTGATCAGCAGCATGGCGCCCTGCACGTCGGCTTCCGGCAGCTGGGCCGCCGCCTCGGGCGGCGCGTTCGCCTGCAGCAGCGCCTGGACGATCGAGGTCGCGACGATCTTCACGAAGCGCGTGAAGTCCGGATCGCGGACCACGAACGTGGTCTTGTTGAGCTTGGCCTCGTATTTCAGCACCCGTCCCAATCCGAGCTTGGTGAGCCACGGTAGGCCACCTCGCCCCCGGCGGCCGGGCCGGCGAGAGACAACAGGGCGGCCGCCAAGATCGCGACGCGCAGACGAAAGCCGCGGCGGGGAGTTTTCATCGGGCATCCCGCAGGAATCGACGGTTGCGCCGGCAAGTCTGCGATGCCCGCGCACCGGCTGCAAGCGCGCCGGCCGGCGGATTGGCCATGCGGCGGGGTCGAACGTCCATGCTTTTCGACTTAACAACGGCGGCTGCGCCTGCTACCTGCCAACGCCGTCAGGAGCCGCGATGCCCGACCTGCTGCTCGAGTTCTTCTCCGAGGAAATCCCCGCGCGTATGCAGGCGCGCGCGGCCGAGGACTTGCGCAAGCTCGTCACCGACCGGCTGGTCGGCGCCGGGCTCAGCTACGAGGGCGCCAAGGCCTTCGCCACCCCGCGCCGACTGGCGCTGGCGGTGCAGGGCGTGCCGGTGAAGCAGCCGGACGTGAAGGAGGAGAAGAAGGGCCCGCGCGTCGGCGCGCCCGAGGGCGCGATCCAGGGCTTCCTCAAGGCGGCGGGGCTCAAATCGATCAAAGAGGCAAAAGTCCAGCCCGACAAGAAGGGCGACTTCTACGTCGCGGTGACCGAGAAGCCGGGCCGGCCGGCGATCGAGGTGATCGGCGAGATCGTGCCGGCGGTGGTGCAGGGCTTCCCCTGGCCAAAGTCGATGCGCTGGGGCGACCACAAGCTCGGCTGGGTGCGGCCGCTGCATTCCATCGTCGCGACCTTCGGGCCGGAAACCGAGGAGCCGGACGTGGTTGCCTTCGCGGTCGACGGGATTGCGGCCGGCGACGAGACCCGCGGCCATCGTTTTATGGCACCAGCGCCGTTCAAGGTGCGCCGGCTCGACGACTACCTGGCGAAGCTCGAGAAGGCCAAGGTCGTGCTCGACCCCGAGCGGCGCCAGGCGATGATCCTCGCCGACGCCAAGAACCTCGCCTTCGCGCAGGGCTACGAGCTGGTGGAGGATGCGGAGCTGCTGGCCGAGGTCGCCGGGCTGGTCGAGTGGCCGGTGGTGCTGTTGGGCTCGTTCGACGCCGACTTTCTCGCGATCCCGGACGAGGTCATTCGGGCGACCATCCGCAACAACCAGAAATGCTTCGTGCTGCGCGATCCGAAGACGGATCGACTCGCCAACAAGTTCATCTTGGTTTCCAACATCGAGGCCGAGGATGGCGGCAAGGCTATCGTAGCCGGCAACGAGCGCGTCATCCGCGCGCGGCTCTCGGACGCGAAATTTTTTTACGAGACCGATCTCAAGACGCGGCTGGAAGACCGGCTGCCGAAGTTCGAGCACATCGTGTTCCACGAGAAGCTCGGCACCCAGGCGGAGCGCATCAAGCGTATCGAAAAGCTCGCGGCCAAGCTTGCACCCATCGTCGGTGCCGACGTGATGAAGGCGAAGCGCGCAGCGAGGCTCTGCAAGGCCGATCTGTTGACTGAGGTGGTCGGCGAGTTTCCCGAACTGCAAGGGCTGATGGGGAAATACTACGCGCTGGCACAAGGCGAGGACGCGAGCGTCGCGCTGGCATGCGAGGAGCATTACAAACCGCTGGGACCGAGCGATAGCGTGCCGACCGATCCCGTTTCCATCGCCGTCGCGCTTGCCGACAAGATCGACACTTTGGTCGGCTTTTGGGCTCTCGACGAGAAGCCTACCGGATCAAAGGACCCGTACGCGCTACGCCGAGCTGCACTCGGAATGATTAGGGTGATTCTGCACGCAGGGTTGCGCTTGCGGCTTTTGCAGATCGTGACCTTTTCTCATCGGTTGTATTTGGATTTCTACAGGCGAATTTCCGCCCTTTCTGGGAAGACATCTATCGGTCGCTTTAAGCTTTGGCCGGCGCACACGATGTTAGACAAACCTGATCCGATCCGACCAGAGTTCTATTTGGACGTGAGGGCCATTGCTGCAGGTGATGCGATCACCGCCATGGAAACCAAAGGAGTTCCTATTGAACAAGACGCAAAGAATTTTCCACCATTTTTCACATTGAACGAGCTGAAGAACAGCTTGATTGCTTTCTTCGCTGACCGACTGAAAGTCCAGCTGCGCGAGCAGGGCGCGCGGCACGATCTGGTTGACGCAGTGTTCGCGTTAAAGGGTCAGGACGATCTTCTGCTCATCGTCCGCCGGGTTGAGGCGCTGGGCAAATTCCTCGACAGCGAGGACGGCAAGAATCTGCTGGCCGGTTACAAGCGTGCCACCAACATCATCCGCATCGAGGAGAAGAAGGACGCGCGCCAATATGTCCGCAAGCCTGATCCTTCGCTCTATCGCCAGGACGAGGAATGGGCGCTGTCGAAGGCGATTGACATCGCCAAGGAAGAGGCCGCGGCCGCCGTCGCCAAGGAGGATTTCGCCGCTGCCATGCGCGCCATGGCGAAGCTTCGCCCGCATGTCGACGTCTTCTTCGACAAGGTGACGGTCAACGTTCCCGATGGTGCGGACAAGCGCTGAATGTGCTCCCGATTTCGGGTCATGGAGAGTGGAATGAAAGCCGCAGGGAAGAAAACCGCGAAGAAGCCAGCCCCGAAAAAGGCGGCAGCCAAGAACAAGAAGCCGAAGAAGACCGCACCCAAGAGGACCGCCAAGACGATGTCGCCGCAAAAGCTGCGCGAGAACAGGCTCAAGCTGCTCAATGAAATCCGCGCGGCCACGCGCACCGTCGCCGATTTCTCGCGCATCGAGGGCTAGACCAGTCGTCTTGCGGATGATGACAATTCGTAACTGAGTGCTGGTTCCTTGTTGGAACCCTCCTGTGCCAGCATCATTGATGTTCCAGGTCCCCGAAGGAGCCCATCATGACCATCACCGTTGCCCATATCACGCCGCTCGTCGCCATCATCGCCGGCATCTTGATTTTGATCTTCCCGCGGCTGTTGAACTATGTGGTGGCGATCTATCTCATCATCATCGGGCTCATCGGCCTCAACAACATCCACCATTTCATCAAGTGATACGGCACGTCGCCCAGCGCGGATATCCGGACTTGCATCGCCATCCGGGACCGTGATCTTTAGGGGGCCGGGCGCACTCAAATCGTGGTTCCATGGTCAAATCGACGTCGCCCCGTCCGCAATCGAAGAAGCAGCCCGCCCGAGCTGCGCCCACGCGCAAGGGCGCGGCCGCGCGCAAAGCCGCGCCGAGCAAGGCCGCCCGTCCGCAAGCGGCAGCCAAAGCCAAATGGGTCTACAGCTTCGGCGACGGCAAGGCCGAAGGCCGCGCCCAAATGCGCAATCTGCTCGGCGGCAAAGGCGCCGGCCTCGCCGAGATGGCCAATCTCGGCCTGCCGGTGCCGCCGGGCTTCACCATCACCACCGAGGTCTGCACTCACTACTACGCCAATGGAAATGCCTATCCGAAGGACCTCGAGCGGCAGGTCGAGGCCGGGCTCGCGCATATCGCGCGCATCACCGGCAAGAACTTCGGCGATCGGGTGAACCCGCTGCTGGTCTCGGTGCGTTCCGGCGCGCGCGCGTCGATGCCCGGCATGATGGACACGGTGCTCAATCTCGGCCTCAACGACGCGACCGTCGAGGCGCTCGCCAAGAAATCCGGCGACAAGCGCTTCGCCTATGACTCCTATCGCCGCTTCATCACCATGTATTCCGACGTGGTGCTCGGCCTCGGCCATCACCACTTCGAGGAGCTGCTCGACGACCACAAGGACCGCAATGGCTACATGCTCGACACCGATCTCGAGGCCGACGATTGGGTCGAGCTCTGCGGCCGCTACAAGGAGCGGCTCGAGGAGGAGCACGGCGAGCCGTTCCCGCAGGACCCGCACAAACAATTGTGGGGAGCAATAAGTGCCGTGTTCGGCTCCTGGATGAACCAGCGCGCCATCACCTATCGCCGGCTCCACAACATTCCGGAAAGCTGGGGCACCGCGGTCAACGTCCAGGCCATGGTGTTCGGAAATATGGGCGAGACCTCCGCCACCGGCGTCGCCTTCACGCGCAATCCTTCGACCGGCGAGAAGAAACTTTACGGCGAGTTTCTGATCAACGCCCAGGGCGAGGACGTGGTCGCCGGTATCCGCACGCCGCAGGAGATCACCGAGGCCGCGCGGGCGGAGGCTGGCTCCGACAAGCCGTCGATGGAAAAGGCGATACCGGCGGCCTTCAAGGAACTCACCCGCATCTACGGCGCGCTCGAGAAGCACTACCGCGACATGCAGGACCTCGAATTCACGGTCGAGCAGGGCAAGCTGTGGATGCTGCAGACGCGCTCGGGCAAGCGCACCGCCAAGGCGGCGCTGAAGATCGCGGTCGAGCTGGCGAACGAAGGGCTCATCACCCGCAAGGAAGCGGTGACGCGCATCGACCCGGCCGCGCTCGACCAGCTCCTGCATCCGACCATCGATCCCGACGCCGAGCGCAAGGTGATCGCCACCGGCCTTCCGGCCTCGCCGGGCGCCGCCTCCGGCGAGATCGTGTTCTCGGCCGACGACGCCGAGACGCTCAGAGCCCAGGGCAAGCGGGTCATCTTGGTGCGGGTCGAGACCTCGCCCGAGGACATCCACGGCATGCATGCGGCCCAGGGAATTCTCACCACCCGCGGCGGCATGAC
>WNGA01014249.1_pt1 | contig 10050 bp, 8 predicted proteins | sample 5400061 | NCBI WGS metagenome assembly WNGA01 (sample SAMN13153366, study PRJNA577476) | soil metagenome | isolation source: 100 cm soil or saprolite under grassland replicate 2 | place: USA:California | collected 2016-06-15
CGAGCGCCGCGGGCCCGCCGAGCGGCGCGGCCGCGTGGAGCGGCGCTCCCCGGCGTCGCGCCGCAGCTGGATCGACCGGCGCGGCTCGGGGATGATGGCCCCGGATTTCAGTCCATCCTCACGCTGACCACCGCCCACCCGTCTCGCCCCGCCCGCGCATAGCGCGCGTCCCGCAAGTACACCGTCACGCCCGGTCGCCCGAGCGCGGTTGAGTCCACTTCCGCGACGAGGAACCGCGCGAATTGACGCATCGCGCGGCCCTCGGGCGTGTCACTTAAGGCGCGCGCGACGGGCGGTGCGTCGAGGTGGCGCGCCAGGCGCCAATCGACCCCCGCTACCGTGTCCGCGCTGGCGTAGATCGGCTCCCAGGTGAACGGCCATCCGATCTGTGTAAGCGCCGCCCAGCGCGCGCCCGCCCCGAAGCGGCGCTCGGCCTCGCGGCGGACCTTCGCCTTCTCATGCAGCGCGGCGGCGCCCTGCGCTCCCGTGTAGAGTGCGAGGACCAGCATCGCGCCCGCTGCGGCGCGGCGCCGGGCGGCGGGACCGAACCAGTAGCGCACCCAGCCGATCACGCCTACCACGCACAGGGCGGCGTACATGGCCAGGACCCACGGGGCGATGAGGTCGGCCGCCCGCGCGACCGCGAAGGTCATCGTGCCGCCCACGACCGCCGCCCCCGCCAGGGGGAGCCAGTGCCGCTCCGTCCCCCACGCCAGCGCGATCAGCGGGACCAGCCAGAAGAACGGATCGATGATGGCGACCCAGTCACCGTAGTACCACGTCCCGTCCCAGGGAAGGAACGGCCGCAGGCCGTACGAGCCCTGCCAGTCCATGAAGAGATGGCTCAGGATGGTCACCCCGATGCACGCCGCGAGCCACCTCCAGGGCGGGGCGATGCCGCGTCCGCCAGGACGGCGCGTCCACCACCGCGCGCCGAGCCCCACGACCAGCGTGAGCAGAGCGGTCTCGAGGACTGCTCCCACGAGGGAGTGAGTGACTCCGCGGTGAAGCAGGAGATAGTCACCTCGGTTGCCGGGGAGCCCGATGAACAGCTCGCTCCAGTCGGGCGCGTTGGCGGCGACCGCGCCCAGCAGGCCGGCACGTGCGACTTTCCCGTCGGCGACGACTCTGCCCAGCGCCGCCCCGACCAAGGCGTGAGCGAGGTTGTCCATGGCCTACAGGATGCGGGGGCACCTCGCGGCGCGTCCAGACCGGCCGTAGGTTTGAGCCGATGACGCCTCCTCCCCCCTCTTCCCCCCCGTCCGGTCCGCGGCACCCAGGGTACCCAGACCGCCGCCGACGTGCGGATCGCCGCCAGCTCGACGACCGTCGGTCGGGCGTGGACCGCCGAAGCGGCGCAGAGCGCCGGACGAAGGGTGGCTCGGTGACCGTGGAACGCCGGGCCGGGGGCGACCGCCGCGGTCAGTCCGAGCGCCGCCAGGGCGTGCGCCGCCGTGCTTCCCGTCGCCAGCTCCCCGACCGCCGCCAGCGCAACCCTCAGCCGTAGCTACGGCGACGTCATCCGCCTGGGCGAGTCGGGCCCCGACGTGCAGGTCGTCGCGGTGGCTGAGGCGGCAGCGCTCGATTCGACGGTGCCGGTGACAGGATCGTGTTGGGTCAGGGGGGGCCGGCGCTCATCGTCGAAGGCATGGGCACCGCGCCGGTGAAAGCGGTGCCACGTCCGGCCGGCTGGGCTTGTAGGCGGGACCGCGCTTAGTTGCGGGAGTAGTCGATGGTAACGACCAGCCGGTCACGAGTACGCGCCACTGTCACGACACTCTGCTGACTTTCCGTTCTCGAATCCGTCCCGGTCGTGGCCGCAGCCTGGATTGCAGTGCGGGCAGCCTGCAGCCCCTCGAAGGCCGGCCGCGTATCGACAACGGTCGCAGTGGCTTGCAGGGTGCCACGGGCCTGGGCTTCTGCCACGGCGGGCCTGCTGACCAGGGCTAGCACACCGAGCGCCCCCAGGATCAGCGCCTTGGTCATCGAAAACCGGGCCGTTGCACGCATCGCCTGCTCCCTTGCCTAGTGTGGTCGTCGCTTCCGGCCACCCCTATGGCATGCGGCATACCGCTCGGCGCTTCATGGTTAAATCAATTAATTTCAATGTGTTACACAGTGATCATCAAATCGGTGTGGCATGGCCGCACCGTCATGAATCTTGACACACCGTCGCGTTTGCGTTCTGTAAGCCCTGATCCTATCTTCGCCTCCCCCTTCGGGGGCTTTTCGTAAAGAAATTAGACACCTGACGAAGAATTGGACGCTGGCACGCGGATTGCCCCCTGTAGCGTGGCAGCAACAGGCCGGACAAGGGAGCGCCGAATGGCCTCCCCCATAGCAGGATCACAGCTCGACACCGTGAGGTAAGGATCCAATGCGTACCGCTTCCCAGCTGTCCCTGGCCGTGCTCGCGCTCGTCGTTTTCAGCGCCAGCGCTGCCCAGGCCCAGACCAACAATGCCACGATCCAGGCGACCGCCACCGTTCAGTCGCCAATCAACGTCGCTGGCTTCCAGCCGTTGGCGTTCGGGAACGTCTTCCCAGGGGTCATCAAGTTGGTCGACCCCAGCGACCTGACCAACGCCGGCCGCTTCGACGTGACCGGCCAGGCCAGTACCGCCGTGACGCTGTCGTTCACCCTGCCGGCGGCGCTGACGGGCCCCGGTGCCCCGCTGCCGATCGCCGGCTACCAGGCCATCCGGGCTGACGACGCCGCGCAGACCACGAATGCATTCTTCTTCGCCCCCGGTGCCAGCAACGCGGCGACGCTGAGCGGCGCCGGCGCCCTGTACGTATGGGTCGGCGCAACCGTGACTCCGCCCACGAACCAGGCCGCTGGTCTCTACACGGGCACGATTACGATGACGGTGGTCTACTAAGCGATACCCATCGGCGTCGAGCTGGTGGCGCGCCGGCAGAGGGGCCAACTTCCCTCTGCCGGCGCTGTCGCAAGCGGGAGGCTCGAGTCCATGAAACTCATTTCCTGGTTGGCGGTGGGCGCGTCCGTGCTCGGGGCCGCCGTGCCGCCCGTGCTGCGGGCGCAGGGCAGGCCGGTCACGGTCACCGGCGTGCGCGGTATCACGTTCGGGGCCGTCCTCCCCGGCGTGCCCCTCGTCATCCCGCGCACCGATCCCGCGAACAGCGGTCAGCTCGACATTCGGGGACCGAACCAGATCCGGGTCTTGCTCACCTTCATCCTCCCGTTGACTATGACCGGTCCCGCCGGCGCGCTGATGCCGCTCACGTTCAGCTCGGGCGACGCGGGGTACTCGCAGTCCCAGTCGATCGGCAGCCAGGTGGGCTTCGACCCGAGGCAGCCGTTCACCGCCACGCTCTCCAGCAACGGACGTGGGTCCGTCTTCGTGGGGGCGACGGCGGGGCCCGCCGCCAACCAGCGGGCGGGTGCCTACACGGCGACGATCACGCTCACCGTGACGGTTCTCCCATGACGCGCGTGCTGTGGTTCGCCGCCGCGCTTGGCCTGCTGGGGACGTCGCTCGACGCCCAGGGGGTCATGGTCGCGCCCCACGCGGTGTACATCGACCACCGCGTCCGCAGCGGATCGGTGCTGCTCTACAACCCGGGCACCGAGCCTGTCGAAGTCACGATCTCGACGTTCTTCGGCTACCCCGCGACCGATTCGGCGGGCGCCATCGTGTTGCGCACCGTCGCGTCGCCGGACTCGACGTTGCCGTCGGCCGCCGCCTGGATGCAAGCGTTTCCGCGCCGCCTCACCGTGGCGCCGCTCGAGCGGCAGACGGTGCGTCTCCTCGCCCGCCCCCCCGTCAACCTGGCGGACGGAGAGTACTGGCTGCGCCTCGTGATCGCGGCGAAGGCGGGGCAGGTCCCGATCACCGGCGTGAGCGACACGTCGGGGATCCAGGTCGGGCTCACCCTCGAGGTCCGAACGGTAATCGGCGTGGCCTACCGCAAAGGCGCGGTCAGCACCGGCGTCACGCTCTCCAACGTCCGCGCGCAGCTGGTGGGCGACACCCTGGTGACCTGGAGTCGACTGGCGCGGCGCGGCAACGCGGCTTACGTGGGGATGGTCCGCGGCAGGCTCGTGGACTCGGCAGGGGCCGTGCGCGCCGCGTTCAATTCGCCGCTCGGCGTCTACTTCACGATGGAGCCGCGCATTGCGACCGTGGTCGGAAAGCTGCCCCGCGGCCGGTATTGGCTGCGCTACGAAGTCGTGGCCGAGCGGGAAGACTTCGACGACCCCAGGCTCGTGCTCCCCGCGCCGGTGGCACGTGACTCCGTCCAGCTCGTCGTGCCGTGAACCGTCTCGCGGCGCCGTTGCTCATCGTGCTCGGTGGGCTCGCCTTCGCGCGCTACGGCGCCGCGCAGGCCCCCGGCGCGTCCGTCTCGGCGGACGCCGTCGTCGTGACCGTCGGCATCGCGATGACGTCGTTGCGCGACCTGGCCTTCGGCACGGTCCCCAAAGGCGTGGCCACGCCGGTCCTGCCGACGGCCGCCAACGCCGGCGCGTGGCAAATCACGGGGAATGCGAATGCCTTCGTCAGCATCGCGTTCACGCTGCCCACCCAGCTGATGAACATTCAGGCGCTTCCGGGATCCACCATGCCGATCGCGTTCAGTGCGACCTCAGCGATCTGGCGTCGCGCCAACAACATTCCTGCTGGGGGGAACGTCTTCAACCCTGCGACCGGCGCGACTGGCCGGTTCGGGCCGCCGGGGAACGCGACGCTGTACATCTGGATCGGTGGCACGGTGAACCCCGCCCTCACGGCCAAGCCCGGGATCTATCGGGGCGCGATCATCGTGTCCCTGACCTACCTGTAGCCGAATGAGCCGCGGCCGGAGCGCCGGGCTCCCCCCTGGGCCGCTCGGGCTGCTGGTCGCCGCCGCTCTCGGGGCCCTCCCTGGGGCGCTCGCGGCGCAGGCCGACACGACCGCCGAGCCCATCATCGTCGAGCTCCAGATCGGGCGCATCGCCCGGGCGACGGTGCAGGGCTATCGCATCCGGACCGAAGTGCTCCTCCCCCTGTCCCCGTTCTTCCAGCTCGTCGAGGTGCGCCACCGGCTCTCCCCCGCGGGCCGGCTCGAGGCCACCATGGATCCGGGCAACCGGCGCATCGTGATCGACGTGGCCGACGACACGATGCAGTTCGGCGAGCGGCGGGTTCGCATCGAGCCCGAGTTCCGGCTGCTCGAGGGCGGCGAGCTGTACCTCGGCGCCGAGCGGCTGGGCGACCTGCTCGATCTGCGGTTTGTCGTGGATTGGGCGGAGCTCACGGTGACGGTCGTCGATCCGGGGGACCTGCCGATCGCGCGGCGGCTGCGGCGCGAGGCCGCCCGCGCGGCGTACCTGCGGCGGGGCGAAAGCGCGCGCGCCGACGTGACGTTCGCGCTCGAGCGGCCGAGCTGGGACGGGGTCGTGGTCGACTACTCCCTGTTCTCGCCGTCGGCCGACCCCGTCGCGGGCTCGGCCTACTCGATGGGCCTCGGCGCCGACGTGCTGGGCGGCGCGTTCGAGGTCGTCGGGCAAAGCGTGGGACCGGCCGCCGACGGCCGCGTGCGCGCGGATGCGTCGTGGACCGGCGTGTGGCGGGATCGGCGCTGGCTGCGGCAGCTCCGGCTTGGGGACGGCGGGACCACCGGCCCGCGCGGCCGCGCCGTGCGCGGCGTGATGCTCACCAACGCCCCGTTCGTCCGGCCCTCGGTCGTCGGCGCGCTGCGCTACGACGGCCGGCTCGAGCCGGGCTGGTCCGTGGAGGCGTACCGCGGGGGCGACCTCGTCGCGTTCGATTCGACCAACGCGCAGGGCGGGTTCGCCATCGACTTGCCGGTGCGGTACGGCGAGAACCCCGTGGATTTCGTCGCCTATGGCCCCTTCGGCGAGGTCCGCGAGTTCAACCGCACCTACCGCGTGCTGACCGAGCTCCTGCCCGCGCGCCGGCTGGAATACGGGCTCTCGGGAGGGCAATGTCGGGCGGTGTTGTGCGAGGCGACGGCCAACGTCGATCTCCGGTACGGGGCGTCGCCCCGCTGGACAGTGCAGGGGGGGCTCGACCAGTTCTGGCGGGACACCCTTCCCAACCGGCTGCATCCGTACGCCGCCGTGGTGGCGAACCCGACCAACGCCTGGGCGGTCCAGGGGGAAGTCGTGGGCCGCGCGTTCGCGCGCGGCGCCGTGCGCTACGAGCCCTCGGTGGATCTGCGGCTCGAAGGCGACTACACCCGCTTTGCCCGCGACTCGTTTTCGGTGTTCGCGCCGCCGGGCCGCCGCGCGCAGTGGAGTCTGACGGGCTTCCTGCGGCCCCGCACGCGCCAGGGGTTGTTCCTCTTCGATGCCCGGCTGGAGCAGGCGGTGACCACGATTGGACGGACGACCCAGGCGAGGCTGGGCGCGTCGTTGCAGGGCACCGAGATCCGGCTGTTGCCCTTCATCCGCGTCCAGCGCGACGCGCCAGCCGGTGGAGCCCCGGTCACGAGCCGGGAGGTCATCGGCGTGCAGACCTTCGTGGTGCCGCGCCCGCGGTGGGGGCCGTTCCTCGCGCAGCTGCTGGTGCGCACGACGACCGAAGTCGAGCGGCGCGCGGGGCTGTCCGCGTGGTCGGCGTTTGTCGCCCGGCCGGTCGCCCGCGGCGTGCGTGCGGAGCTCGGCGTCGCGTGGCAGCGCGGCAGCGCGGCGGGAGGCATGACCTACACTCTGTCGCTCACGTCGTACCTGCCCGCCGTACGGGCCGTCACCGCGGTCGCGGCGACGCCGGGGGCCCCGGTCACCGGCAGCCAGTTCGTGCAAGGGTCGGTGGTGTGGGACCGCCAGGCGGGGCGCGTGGGCGTGGCGCCCGGTCCGTCGCTCGAGCGCTCGGGCTTGTCGGGGCGCGTCTTCCTCGACGAGAACGCGAATGGCCTGCGCGACGTGGGAGAGCCGGGCCTGGCCAACGTGCAGGTGCTCGTCGGGTCGGTCGGCGCGCGGAGCGACTCCTCGGGCGGGTACCGGGTCTGGGATCTCGTCCCGTTCGAGCCGATCCTCGTCAGCATCGACTCGCTCTCGCTCGAGTCTCCGCTGCTGGTGCCGGAGTTCGGCCGCGCCAGCATCGTGCCGGGTCCGAACCGGTTCCGCACGCTCGACATTCCGGTGGTTCAGGCGGGCGTGATCGAGGGACGCGTGGTGCGCGAGGAGCGGGGCGTCGGCGGAGTGACGCTCGTGCTGACCGACCGGCGCAGCGGGGCCCGGCGCACGCTCGTGACCTTCAGCGACGGCGCCTTTTACCTGCTGGGCGTGAAGCCCGGCGATTACGAGCTGACCGTGGATCCGCGGGTGCTGGACGCGCTCGGCGTGAACGCCGAGCCGCTGCCGTTCTCCCTGACGCCAACGCCCCAGGGTCTCGGGCGCTCGGACCTCGACGTGCGGCTCAAACCACGGCCCTAGCGGTTGTCGCGACCTGGCGGAGCAGGGCCTCCAGCTTCGCGAAGTCGAACGGTTTCACGAGATAGGGGAGGGCGGCCTCCCGCAGCAGTGCGACGGTGTCCGCCGCGAAGCTGTCGCCGGTGGAGAAGATCAGCCGGCCCACCATCGCGGGGTGCTCGCGGCGGAGCCGCTCGAGCAGCTCGCGGCCGTTCATCCCCGGCATCCGCAGGTCCGATACGATCACATCGAACGCCTGCTCCCGCAGCGCGGCGAGCGCGTCGGCGCCGTCCCCTACACCGACCGCGCGGATGCCGCGCCGCTGGAGAAACGCGAGCACCGCGCGGCGCAGACCCTCCTCGTCGTCGACGATCAAGACCGCCAGCGGCTCCGGCGGGGGCGCGGGCGCCGGGGACGGGGGTGGCGTGAGGCGCTGCCGCGTGCGCTGATCGCGGGGGAGTTCCACGGTGAAGACGGCGCCCTGGCCGGTCTCGGATTCGACCGCGATGCGGCCACCGTGATCGCGGGCGATGCCGTAGCAGATCGACAACCCGAGGCCCGTCCCCATCCCTTCCGGCTTCGTCGTAAAGAAGGGGTCGAAGATCTTCCCGTGGATCGTGAGCGGGATGCCCGGCCCCGTATCGGCGACCTGCAGCCGCACGTGCTCCTCGAAGGCCGTAGTGCGCACGGTGATGGTGCGTCGCGTGGCTACGCTCGTCAGCGCCTGCTCCGCGTTGATCAGCAGGTTGAGCAGCATCTGCTGCAGCTCGGAGCCGTTGGCCCAGACCCGCGGGTCGCTGCCGTCCAGTTCCAGCGTCACCGTGACGTTGAGTGTGGAGAGGTGATAGGAGCGGAGCGCGAACGTCCGGCGCACGATCTCGTTCAGGTCCAGCAGGCTGCGCTCTTTCCCGCCGGCGCGCGCGAAGGCCAGCAGATTCGACGTGATCCGGCCGATGCGCGTCGCCTCGTCGTAGATCATCTGCACTGTCTCGCGGTGCTCGGGCGGCAGCTCGTCGAGCAGCAGCGTCTGCGCGAACCCGGAGATGATCGCCGCGGGATTGTTGATCTCGTGCGCCACGCCGCTCACCAGCTGGCCCATGGCGGCCAGCTTCTCGGCCTGCTGCAGCTGGGCCTGGGTGCGGCGATGCTCCGTGATGTCGCGGACCAGTCCGAGGACCTTGGTCACGCGCTGGCGCTCCCGCACCGGCGCGTACAGCACCGCGCTCACGCCTTCCGCGCCGCCGGCGCTGCGCACCGGAACCTCGAAGCGCCGCAGCTCGCCGTCGAACGCCGCCAGCAGGTTCTCGCGCACGAACGGCCCGACGGTCGGGTCCAACCACTCGAAGAACGTGCGCGTGGCGAGCATCGCACGCCCCGCCGCGTTGCAATCGAGGACGTGGCCCTCGCGGTCGAGCACCACGATGGCGTCGGGGACCGATTCCATCAGGAGGCGGAGGCTGTGCTCAGCCGACGCCGCGGCCGATAGCGCGCCCATCAGCGATCGCGTCTGGTGGGCGACTTCCTCCTCGAGCAGCTGCGCGTAGCGGCGATCCACCCCCAGCGAGTAGATCACGCGCGTGGCGATGATCGCCATCCCGATGCCGATGGTGACCGCGACGTCGGGTGCCGGCTCGGGCCGCAGGATGGCGACGATCGCGAGCGCGGCCATCCCGAGGAGGCCCACGAGGATCGCGACGGTGCGGGCCGCCGGGCCGAGGCCCGCCCCGCCGGGGAGCGCGGTGCCGGGAATCGCCCCGCGCTCGGGGGCGACCGCCGCCGCGGCGGCGAGCATCAACAGGCCGGCGTCCCAGGTGAGGTCGAGCACGCCGCCCGTCTGATACGTGCCCCGCAGGGCCACGACGGCGTACGCGAGGTTGCCGACGGCGACGACCACGACGCCGGGCAAGACGAGCCCGGCCGTCGCGAGGGGAAAGACGGTGCGGCGGAGCATCTGGATGAGAATCATCCAGAGCACTGCGATGCCTCCGATCGACCACCCGATGCTGGTCAGCACGGCGATCAGCGACGCGCGGGGGTCGATCAGCGGCTCGAGCAGGAATTCGTACGCCAGGGCGCCCGCGGTGAACGTCACGAGCACTGTGTCGAGGATCAGCTCCGGGTCGGCGCGCCGGGTCGGCTGCGCGCGCAGCAACGTCGCGATACCCACGAGGAGGCAGGCGTAGACGCCCAAATAGCCCACATCGGCCAGGGAGGGATAGACGGGCGGGGCGCCGAGCACGACGTCGTGATAGGTCCAGACGAGCTGGCCGGCGAGGAACGAGGCGCACCCCGCGCCGATCCACAGCCAGGCGCGCCGCCCGTCCCGCTCTTCTACGCGGCGCGCGGCGAGGAAGCAGCAAAAGGCGCCATACGCCCCGGCCCAGATCCAACAGAGGTCGGTGAGGAGTGAAAGCGCCGCGCGGTCGCGCGGAGGAAACAAGTACACCAGCGCGATGCCCGCGAAGGAGAGCGCTGCGAGGGCGACGAGCAGACGGGCAGTGCGACTCAGGCGGGGCACGCGGGACTCCGCGCGTAACCTAACTGCATTATGTTTGGCCGCCAATGAACCACCTTGGGTGGATTCGCGCGCCGGACCACTCGCTCGGCCAGTGGGACCAGTGGGCCGCGCTCGCGGCGGCCGCGCGCGCCGACGGCCTCGATCGCCCCCTCGTC
>WNGA01014250.1_pt1 | contig 10049 bp, 11 predicted proteins | sample 5400061 | NCBI WGS metagenome assembly WNGA01 (sample SAMN13153366, study PRJNA577476) | soil metagenome | isolation source: 100 cm soil or saprolite under grassland replicate 2 | place: USA:California | collected 2016-06-15
AGTCGCGATAGGGCACACGGGCATGCACCAGCGCGGCACCCGACGCGTAATAAACGCTCGCGTCGTAGCCGAAGGCGCCTGCGAGCCCACCGGTCGTCAGTGGAACAAGCAGTCGCAACACAAGGGCGACACAGAAGAGGCCGACGTAGGCGAACCTGCCAGCCGACCGTTGTGTCACTCCGCCAATGGCGTCGCGGATCATGGGGAGTACTTTCGCCGCCCGGCAAGGCTGCCGCCCCAGGAGGAAGTACACCGCAGCGAGGTCGAGAAGCCGAGTCCACACACCACGCATCGTCTCCAAGCTAAGACGGCTACGGCGCCTCCCGACGTTGCTGCTTCGTGCGCATCCAGCACCGTCGCGTCGCAGACCGACTCCGCCACCTCTTCCCCAGCGAGGTCCGCGAGGCCGTCTCGATGCTTGACCGCATGGTCATTAGGTGGTCAGCCGACTCCTCTTCGGTGCAAGCCGGCGGTCACGACTCCGGAAGAGAGTTAAGTAGAACGTAAGTAGAATCAGGCGGGATGCGCTAAGCGTTCTTCGCAGTTTCGCAAGCAAACTCGCATGGTTCTGCAGAGGAGTCGAGTGGGCGCACCTGTGATCGAACCACACACCTGCGCCACGGCAGCCTCCGGCACCGACCGGCAGCAACGGCAAAACACGCGCACCACCAGGGATTACGAGCACCGGCCGTCCGGCAGCAGGCGGCGACCGGCGGCAGCATCGGAACGCGCTACGGGAAGCCGCCGTCTGACCAACGTCTGACCAACGTCGCTCCGGACGATCCTCCGACAGTCCACGCGAACCCGGTGCCACACTCATTCCCTTCCCTTTAGCCGGCGGGCGAGCAGCTCTCTCAGCAGCTCCCAAGCCCTCCCAGGCAAAGGGACTCACCGACGGAAGGAGGTGACTACCGATGGAGAAGTTCAGCCAGCAGACGACGCCGGGCGGCTACCTGAAAGGCGAAGTCGCCTCCGCCTTGCAGAAGTGCCTGCGCCGGGGCGACGAGCGCGGCGCGCTGTTCTGGGCGACCGAGCTCGAGCTCGCCGGCCACGGCGAATACGTCTGGAAGCGGCTCAGGATCATCGCGTCAGAGGACGTCGGCATCGCCGACTCGACCGTCGCCTTGACCGTCCGGGCCCTGTACGACAACTGGCGCGAACTGAGCAAGCAGGTCCGCGGAGCCCAGGCACGCCGGGTTCTACCGCGTGTTCATCGCCCACGCCGTCTGCCTGCTCGCCCGGGCGCCCAAGAGCCGGATGCTCGACCACGCTCTCTGGCTCATGTACGAGGGGAAGCGGGAGCACCACGAGATCCCCGACGAGGCCCTCGACATGCATACAGCCAGAGGCGCCAGGCAGGGCCGCGGGATCCAGCACTTCCTCGAGAAGGGTGCCAAGCTCGAGAACCGCAGCCCGATCCCCGACCCGTACGAAGAAGAGGCAAAGCAGAGGGTCTTGAAGCGCCGGCAGCAGCACTCAGAGCCAGAGCCCGTGCAGGAAGGTCAGCTGTTCGACGAGTAGATGCCGAGGTCGGCTGGCAGCTCGAGGTCGAGAAGCCGGGCGGGCAGGCGGGCGGGGTCTCTTGCTGGTCGTTGGCGCCGACTAGAAAATCACAGGCGCGCAGTTGGGTCTCCCCCCGAATCGCGCGGCCAACCATTGAATCGACACTGCAGCCGGGCCAACAATGGAGAGGCGATGCGTTATCTCGCCGTTCTCGCGCCGCTCCTCCTAGCGGCCTGCGGCTCGACGAAGACGATCACGGTGACGGCGACCGAGACGCGGACGACGACGGTCACGGCGTCTCCGCCGCCGAAGCCGCTCCGGCTGCCGTCGCTGCAGCAGCTCGCTGTCGCTCGCAGCGGCCTTTGGTGGTGGACAGAGGAGCGAGCCGAGCACCTGCTCGAAGCGAACGCGCTATGGGCGCTTCATGACGTTCCGCAGTTCGCGGCCTGGAACGTCGAAGCGCCTCATTGCACCGGAACCGGCGCGCGCATCCACTACCTCGCGCGGAAGCCGCTCTTCAGCGAGTTCAACTGCCTGGTCTCGACGTTCGTTGGTGTCAGCACCATTCAGCACGGCCCGACTCTGAATCTGAGCGTGATGACGAGGACGCGCGACTACTTCGACGTCGACCTATTGCCGTGAGCAGCGTTCGTACCGACTCGTGGCTGGTGCTGACGCTCGAAGTCGAACGGTCGCCCGTCGCGCCCGCGGTGGTCGCGGCGGTCGCTCGTAGCCTCGCCGCTGTTTTTTGAGGTAGCCCGTCCTGACCTTACTCTCCCAACCCTCCATGTGAGGCCGCGATTCCCGCACGATTTTTTCTGTGACGTCGGCATTCCTCCCTCCGTGCTGCCGACCGGTCCGATTCTCAGAATGAGGTTGGCCAAGTACGTTGGCCAAGTACCCGTCAACCGGAGGACAGAAGGATGAGCAGCTTGAGCAACAACGAGAACACGAAGAGGCGCCGGGACCCGGAAGCCGAGTACAGAGGCCCGGTAGCCGACGCCGTCATCGCAACCAGCGCGGCCCTCACAGGCATCAAGACCGCCGTCGATCTCTACGGAGCGGCTAAGGGGAAGAACGGGAAGAAGGAGAAGAAGAAGGAGGACTAGGAGGGTTTGGCGAAACGCCGCGCAACAAATCGTCCGACGAGGATGCCACACACCACGCCTGCTGCTGCCGGGGGCAGAAGGAGCGCCGCCCAATCCGACCGTGGAGCCTCATGTCCGCGCTGATCCCAGGGCGTCAGCAGTATCAGAGCTGCGATGGCACCTGGAAAGAGGAAGGCCCACAGGCTCCGAAAGATCACGCCCAAGAGAAAGCCAACGGCGAAGATGCCGATGAGCCACGGGTCCACCATGCAGAAGTATCGGCACTTCGCCAAACCATCCTAAGAGCCCCGCGGCAGCGGTGAGCATCTGTGGGGGGCCGACTGCGTCGCCCGTGTTCGTGTGCGTGCCGCCGGTGCTGCGGGCGAGGTCTGCTCGCTCTGCGGGATGTGCACGCCGGTGCGGCCGGACTTGCTTAGCGGCCGTCTCACCGTTCGGCCTCGGCGTGGCGGGCGCCTTGTTGCGCCCCATCCTGGGAGTCGTCCGGCACGACGCGGGTGCGGCCGACCTTGATGCCGTGCTTGGCGAGCAGTTGGCGGCGGTCTCGGCGGCGCTGGCGTCTGGTCTCAAGCTCCTCGAGCTCGAGGCGTAGCAGCGGGTCACGGTCGAGCGGGCTGCTCATGCTGTCGCGGCGCGGGCGGCGCGAGCCTTTCGCATCCGCTTGACCTTCGGCGAAGTCGTCAAGGACCGCACCTTGGCCGGGACCGTGCCGAGCTCGGCGGCGATCGACTCGACGCTTGCGCCTTCGACGTAGAGCCGGGCCGCGCGGCGGCGCAGCAGCGGCTCGTCGAGGTCCGGTGCAGGCTGCTTCGCCGGCTTCTTTGCTGGTGCAGCCTTCTTAGCCATTCGTTTCTCCCTTCCCCAGCCCACACGGGCCGGGCTCATGGGCATACAGGCACGTTCATCGTCGCATCCGTAGCTGAAGCTGTAGTCGTGTGGCCCGCAGCTCGCGGATGATCGCGTTCCACTGCTCGCGTTCCTCGGCGTGCGTCTTCGCCTTGAGCGGAACACGTCCGCGGCGGGCGCCCGCCTGGTAGGCGTCCTCGCCGACTCCGGCGTGGCGGCGCCGGTAGGCGCGCTGCCGGCACGACGGCGAGCAGAAGCGTCTCGGGCCGGTCGCGCTGCTCGTCGGCAACGGGTCGCCGCAATGCGCGCAGACGCTCGCCACAGCCACGCCGACGCCCGAGGAGCGGTGCGGAGGGTGTTCACTGGCGGTGCGTCCATGCGCACGCGCAGTTTGCGCTTCGTGCGAGACGGCGTTACGCGCGAAGCGAGCGAGCCCGCTCGCGCTCGGCGACGATGCGAATGTCGTTCGAGTCCGCTGGGAGGGAAACGATGGCGGACGACTTGAACGACCTGCTCGGGCTGATCAGCGACGTGCGCCAGGGCATCAGTGCGATGCGCGAGTCGCAGGAGACGCGGATGACGCAGCTCGAGCGCAGGCTGGAGCGGCAGGCGAACGGACGCTCGGCCGAGGGGTACACGCCCGGCGATGTTGGCCTCGACGGCCGCTCGCGCTCGCGGCGCACGGGTGTCGAGCTCGGCCCCCGCGACTCGATGGCCGAGTGGATGGCCGACCGGTCCGGCGCGGAGCCGCCTGACGAGGAGTTCAGCCTCGGCCGGCTGGTGCAGGCGATGATCACCGGCGAACGCGGCTCGCTGAACAAGCTCGAGCGCCAGGCGCTCACCGAAGGCGCCGACAGTGCCGGAGGCGTCCTCGTTGTGGATCAGCAGGCGGCGACCGTTCTCGACCTCGTCCGCCCCGCCGCACGGGTGCTAGAGGCGGGCGCGACCGTGATTCCGATGGGAAGCGACACGTACAAGTGGCCGCGCGTGGTCACCGGCGCGACGCCGGAGTGGAAGCCCGAGCTGGCCCCGATGGGTGAGAGCGATCTGACGTTCGACGCGATGACGCTGAACGCCCGCACGCTCCGCACCCGCGTGAAGCTCTCCGCGGAGCTGGTCGAGGACATGTCGCCGGAGGGGTCGGGTGCGATCGAACGCGAGCTCACGAACGCGTTTGCGGCCGCGCTGGACAGGGCGGCGTTGCTCGGGACCGGCACCGGGGCGGAGCCGCTCGGGCTGGCCAACATCCCTGCCACGCTCGGCGACCCTGCGGTCGGGACGCCGACGAACTTCGCGTTCCTCGCCGCCGCCGTCGCCGCGATCCGCGGGGCGAACCACGAACCCACGGCGGCGATCCTCAGCTCGACCGTCGCCGGCACGCTCGACGTGCTGCAGGCATTGGACGACCAGCCGCTGCGGCCGCCGCCGTCGGTCGAGCAGTTGAAGGTCCTCGTCTCGAACCACGCCGGCGACACCGGCTTCGTGGGCGAGTGGCCGCTGTTCATCGTCGGTGTGCGCCCGTCCGTCGGCGTGAAGATCCAGCAGACCGACTCGAGCCTGGCCGAGGACTTCTCCTACATCCTGGTCGCGTCGCTGCGCGCCGACGTCGGCGTCGTCGACCCGACCGCGTTCTACGTCGCCGGAGGGATCACGAGCACGTAGCCCAGCCGTAAGAGCTGCGCGCGCATCACGGCGTCCATCACCGCCGCGCGCCGCTGCCCAGGGCCGGTGTTGGCCTTCTCAGCTCACCGACCCGGCCCTGGGCCATACCGCCGCACTTCGCCCGTGGGCGACGCGCTGAGAGCGACGCTGACGCCTTTGCGATCGACCGGCGAAGGTACTCGGTCGAGCTCACAGGCCGTGTTGCCAGGTTAGGCGCGACCGTCCGCCTTGTCGCGTAATGTCCGTCGCGACGAAAGTCGTGTTCGTCATCATCAGCCGGCGGTCGGGCCCCTCCTGCGGGGCCCGTCGTCGTTCTGTCCGGTGCGCGGTTCATAGTCCGGTGCTGCTGATGCTGAACACGACCTTCCTGATGAAGTGACGCAGCCCGACTCGGCTGACCGGTCACCATTCGGCGGCTGGGTCATCGTCGACGAGTTCCACGCCTCCCGATGGGTGCGGCCGCTGTCGCCGCGACGTGGCTGTGTTCGCCCCCGCTCGCGTATCCGTTCGTCACGGCCTCGAGCTCGGCGCACGCGCCGCATCACTCGTTCGCGCGCCGGTCCGTTACCGGACGACGACGACCCGGAACCTGAACCTGAACTAGCCGCCGCCCGGGAGGGCGGTGTGAGCGACCCGCGGCAGCCGCCGCAGGACCCGCTCGACGCCGAGTTCTGGCAGCCGTGGCCGGACGATCTCGACGCGGAGCTCATGCCCGGCAGAGACGCCTCTGCGTCGCGTCGGCGTCCGCCGGTGCGGCCGATGCCGCGCACGCTTACCGCCGCGGCGCAGCTGTACGCCGCCCGCAGCTGGCTCGTGTTCCCGGTTCGGTCCCGGTCGAAGGTGCCGGCGACCAGGCGCGGACTGCACGACGCGACCTCCGACCCGGACACCGTCAGCCGCTGGTGGCGGTCGACGCCCGAGGCGAACATCGGTGTCGACTGCGGCCGCTCCGGCCTGCTTGTCGTCGACCTCGACGGCGAGCAGGGAATCGAGGCGTGGGCGGACCTCGCCGCGACAGCTGCGCCAGGCACACACGCGCACGAGCCGACGCTCGTCTCACGGACCGGCGGCGGCGGTATGCAGCTGTTCTTCACGGTGCCCGACCAGGCCGACGGGGCACGCTCGACGGTCGGGCGGCTCAGGCCGGGGATCGACACGCGCGGCCTGGGCGGCTACGCCGTCCTGCCGCCGTCACAACATCCGTCCGGCCGCCGCTACCGTTGGTGGACACGCCACAACGAGCTCGCGCCCGCGCCGCCGTGGCTTGCCGAGCTGATGCGCGACCTGCGAGTCGTGTCGCCGCCGCCGGGTAGATGGCAGAGGCAGCCTCTGGGGCAGCAGGCGACCAGGTACGGCACCAAGGCGCTCGCCGGGATCGTTGACGAGATGCGTCACGCGCCGGAGTCGACGCGGCACAACACGCTGAACAGGCTCGCCTTCCGCGCGGGCCGCCTCGCCGCTGCCGGACAGTTCGACCGCTACGAAGCCGAGCGGCTGCTCGTCGACGCGGCGCTGCTCACCGGCCTCGAGCAGCGCGACGTCACCCGCACCTGCCGAGACGGGATCCAGGCGGGCATCGAGACTGGCCCCGCGCAGATCACGAGAACGCCGGCGGCGGCGACGACGACTGATGAACCCGAAAACCTCCATTTCCATAGAGAGGGGTTAAGGCGGTAGCTCTCTCTAACCTCTCTACGGCGAGCCGCGCGCACCTCTCTAACCTCTCTATGGAGAGGCTCGAGGACGACGCCATCCGCGCGTTCGCTGAGGAGCACGGTTGGCGGCCGCGTCCGGGTCGGGAAGGACAGCTGAGCCCGGTGGCGTTCGCGCTCTGGGCGAGACGATGCGAGATCGAGAACGGCTGGCGCGTACCGGCGGCCGTTGACGCCGCCGACCTGCCCGACCAGGTTCCCGACTTCGTCCGCGTGTACTGGCAGGGCTTTCTGCTGCTGCTCGGCTGCCGCTGGCTCGACGAGCGTTATCGCGGCAGGCCAGCGCCGTTCACCCACGACTGGGCATCCGCGTGGTGCGGCCTCACGCTCGAGGAATGTAAGGCGGCGCGCATCCACCTGAAGAAGCTCGGCGCGCTCATCGAAGCCAGCGAGAAGGCCCGCTACGCGAAGAGATGGCTGCCATGGAGGCGCTCATGAGCGTCCGCGTCTATCTAAGGGCGGATCCCGGCGCTGTGATTCACGTCCGGATTCCCGCTTCGATTCCCGTCCGCATTGCTTGCCGGTTCGTGGTCGAACCGGACATATGACACCGGAATACTTCGCGGTAAAGCGTCGGAAACGTGGACGCTAACCGGAAAGTGATGCTGGAGCCGGCCGGCTACTCCTCGATCGCGCAGCTGTCGCGGCTGATCGGCGGCTCGGACCGTCTGTACCGCGGCGAGATCGCGGGGGGACGGTTGCCGGCGATCTTCACGGGCGAGTGGCGCATCCTGGGCGCGGACGCGCTTCGGTGGGCGGCCGAGCGGGCGGAACGACGTCGGGCGGGACGGGCGGCAAATCCGTCGGTCAGGATGGACGCCCACCCGCTACCTTCCTCTAAAGGAGGGGTGGCATAGCCAGAGACTCCAGCGGCCGGCGGGTCGATGACCGCGGCCGTGTGCTTCCCGCTGGCGTGTACTTCCGGCCCGGGAAACCGAAGCCGTACCTCGTCACTGTCGGACGCCGCGGCCGCGGCGAGTCGTTCGCGTCGTTCGAGCGGGCGGTTGTGCGGGCGGAGGAGATCCGTGGGCTGCGGGCGCTCGGGATCACGCCGCCGCCGGCGCGCGCGTCGGAGCGGACACTGCTGGATGCGATCGACGAGCTGCTCGCACGCAAGCGCGTGTCCGGCTGCAAGGGGCCGCTGACGGCGCGCGGCCTCGAGGACTGGGAGCGGAAGATGCTGTTCTGGCGGCGGCAACCGTTCGCGCGGGTGCCGCTCAGGCTGCTCGACCGCACCACCGTCGAGGACGTCCTGCTCGAACGGGCCAGCGTGCATCCGACGGCGGCGCGGGAGGAGCTGCAGAAGCTGAAAGCCGCCTTGCGGTACGCGGCCTCGCGCGGCTCGCAGTTCCAGCTCGGGCTGCTCGAGATCGACCCGGTCCGGGTCAGCCGCCAGCCGGAGGGCAGCGCGCTCACGTTGGCGGAGCTCGACTTCTTCTGCCGGTACGCGGTTGAGCATGAGTGGCGGGCGCTCGCGTTCGCCGGCACCGTCGGCCTCCGCGTGTCGGAGCTGATCGGGCTCCAGGATGAGCACGTCGACCTGGAGGGGCGGGCGCTGCGGATCCCGGCGTGGCTGTGCAAGGAGAAGCGTCCGAAGGTGATCCCGCTGTTCGTCGACGAGCTGCAGCTGCTCGCCGAGCAGCTCCAGCTTCGGCCGGCCGGGGCAGAACGAGTGTTTCCGCGTAAGGGCGGCAGCCCGTGGCGGCGCGAGCACTTCTACAGCCAGGTGGTCGTCGCGACCCGCCGGCGGGCGGCGGTGGCGTGGCGACGCGAACACGGTCTGCCCACCGGGGCGGCGACGCCGTTCGACGCCTTGGCGCCGCACGACCTGCGCCGGACGGCGGCGACGTTGATGCGGGACGCCGGCTTCACGCGGGAGCAGGCGGCGGTCCGGCTCGGCCAGGGCGACGACGGCCAGCTCCTCGACCGGGTGTATGACCGCGGCGATCGGGTGCAGCGTGCACGCCGCGCCCTGGACGAGATCGGCAGCCTCCGCGAAGCCTTGACGCCAGCCGGACCAGTTGGTCCGAGGCGGCTGCGGGTGGTCGGCTGATGCTGCGGTCTGACCAACGTCTGACCAACCGCCGTTGCCACGGTGGCTAACCCCGGTCTTTCCAGGGACTTCGTGGATGGGCGCACCTGGGATCGAACCAGGGACCTCCCACGTGTGAAGGTATCGCGAGGATGGAGGCGGCCGCGGAGTACCCGATTTGCAGCACAAACGTCTAATGGAGCTAGCCGGACTCGAACCGGCGACCTCCTGGGTGCGATCAGTCCGCGAGCGTTCGCGCGCGTTGGCTGCCGTTCGCTGAAACTGCCAGTTTGCAGGGACTCTCTCGGATACAGCCGAACGCTTGCGATCCCGAGCGAACCGTGAGCGTTGCCATTGTTGCCACGCCCTACGCTCCGAACGCCTCGGCAAGTTTCGCCCCGAACCCGAGGCTGAGCGAGGACTTGACCCCTGGAGAGAAGCGGGTCACCGGCCACGCCTTGCTCACCCAGAGCTCACTCACCTATCTCGATCGGAGGTCGCGCGTTCGAGTCCCGTCGCTCCCGCTCTCCTCGCAAGCCGGCCACGCCGCGCGTGGCCATGGCGACTTGCGACGATTCGTGTGCTTATCGCGCGGTCGTGAGCCGCAGCCGCACATGTCGCCGGCGGCGGCTACTCGGGACCCACTCGGCGCCTTGGCGGACGACCGTCAGAAGCGCATAGTGCAGCTGTGCTCATCCTGAGGGGTCTGCGACTTTCGGTCGTCGTGATGTCCGCGGTGGCACCCGTCGCCGGGCCGACGCAGCGGGCTCCGCACCGAACGCGAGTCGCATGGCTGTCGGCGAAATCGCAGTCACCGTCCAACACGGAGACGGCGACGCGCCGTGGGACGTCTACATCATTCGGACTGACGGACGCTGGGTCCTCAAGAAGACGACGACGCGCCTGAACGAAGCTGATCCGGTGTGGTCGCCGGACGGCCGTCGCGTCGCGTTCGACGCGTGGACCATCCCCGGCGGCGCGGATACGTCGATCTACACGATGAACCCAGACGGAACGCACCGACGGCGTCTCGCCCGTGGGGACCTCCGTCAGTGGTCACCGGACGGGCGACGGATCGCGTACGTCGATGACGGCGGCATCTACGTGGTGAACATCGACCGGACCGGAAAGAAACGCGTGGCGCGCGGCGGCGAGCCGCGCTGGTCGCGCGACGGAAAGCAAGTCGCG
>WNGA01045744.1_pt1 | contig 10049 bp, 11 predicted proteins | sample 5400061 | NCBI WGS metagenome assembly WNGA01 (sample SAMN13153366, study PRJNA577476) | soil metagenome | isolation source: 100 cm soil or saprolite under grassland replicate 2 | place: USA:California | collected 2016-06-15
GCTGCGCCGCGAGGGGTTCGCCTACCGCGTCGTGAATGCCGGCGTGACCGGAGACACGACCGCGGCCGGCCTGCGGCGTGTGGAGTGGGTGCTACGCGCGCGACCGGCGATCGTGATCGTGGCGCTCGGCGCCAACGATGGGCTGCGCCACCAGAGCGTGGCGGCGATGCGCGACAACCTCGTGGCGATCGTGCGGCGCCTGCGCGACGCGGGCGCCACCGTGCTGCTGGCCGGCATGCGCGTGCCGCCGAACTACGGCGACGAGTACGGGCGCGCGTTCTCCGCCGTCTTCCCCGACGTCGCGCGTGCGACCGGCGTGCCCCTCGCCCCCTTCCTCCTCGACGGCGTGGCCGGCGACCCTCGCCTCAACCAACCCGACGGCATCCACCCCACCGCCGAAGGCCAACGCCTCGTCGCCGACCGCCTCTGGCCCTATCTGAAGCCCCTGCTGCTGCGTAAACGCTCGTGATGCGAGCCGGCCTCACCTACTACTTCGGGCCTGCGCCGTAAAGGCGGCGATATTCCTCCCACGACAGCATCACGCGCTTGACGTACTGGCGCGTCTCGTCGTACGGGATCTGCTCGACCCACGCCTCCACGTCGTCGATCTTGCGCGCCTTCCACCACTCGCGCGCGCGTCGGGGCCCGGCGTTGTAGGCGGCGAGGGCCACCCGCGGATCGCCGAACTCGCGCACGAGGCCGGCGAGAAACGACGTACCGATTTCCAGGTTCGCGTCGGGCTCGTCGAGGAGCTGGCCGTTGCGGAAGGCCAGGCCGCGGTTCTCGGCCATTGGCTGGGCCGTCGCCGGCATGAGCTGCATCAGGCCGCGCGCGCCGGCGCGCGAGACCGCCCGCGGATAGTAGCTCGACTCCTCGCGCACGACCGCGGCCACCAGGAACGGATCGAGCCCCGCGCGCTGCGCCGCCTCGCTGACCTCGGAGCGCCAGCCGAAGGGATAGACCATCTCCCAGAACGCGCGCGGCACCGTGGGATGACCGGTCGTCGCCAGCCCGGTGAAATGGCGCCGGACGATCCGGAGCGCCAGATGGTAACGCTCCTCCTTGACATACGCGCTCGACAGCGCGTACAGCCGCACCGGATCCCCCACCGAGCGCTGGATCACGTCTTCCAGCTCCTGCCAGGCAAACTCCACGAGGCCGATGCGACGGAGCAGATCGACCCGCGCGAAGCCGGGATCGTCGGCGATGATCTGCTGCGGATCGGCGGGCAGCCGGATGCTGGGCTCGACCGCGTGGTCGGCATCCGCCGACACGCGCCGCGCGGCCAGCAGGCCGTAGTAGCTCCGCGGCGACTCGCGAAGGACACGCGCGTAGGCGCGCTCCCCCTTCGCGCGCTGGCCGCTCCGCTCCTGGGCACGTCCGGTCCAGTAGAGCGCCGCCAGGCGAAAGGCGCGTCCACCCGGCAGCTCGGCGAGCCGGCTCCACGTCTGCTCGGCGCCGCGCACGTCGCCGCCGAGGTACTCGAGCCAGCCGAGACGCCACTGGGCGGCGCCCGCGACCTCACGGTTGGGAAATCGCGCGACGACCGTCCGGTAGGCCGCCACCGCGACGGCTTCGTGACCGGGCTCGTCCAGCACGCGCGCCTTGAGGTACGCGGCCTCCGCGGCCTCGGCCTCGGCGGCGCCTGCCTGCACGTGCCCGAGAACGGCGAGCGCGCGGTCGCGCTTCCCCGCCCGCAGCAACAGCCGGGCCTGCTCGAGGCGCAGACCGGGTTTGCGGTCGTCGGCCGCGCGTCCGATGGCGAGCTCGATCGCGCGCGCCGCCAGATCGTAACGGCCGAGACGCTGCGAGGCGTCGGCGACGATCCTCAGCGCGCGCACCGCGACGCCGGGATCCCGGGTCTCGGCCGCGATACGTTCTGCCTCGTCCGCGGCCGTCTTGGGCACCCCGCCGCGCAGCAGTCGCTCGGCGCGATCCACGCGCTGCGCGATCGACAGCTCGGGAACGCGGACGCCGGCGGTGGCCAGCGCCGCGAGGCGATCGCCCGCGCCCGCCGCCCAGCCGCCGGTCGGCGCCAGGACCTGCAGCTCGCGGTAGGCGTGCGCCGCGGCCTCGACCTGGCCCCGCGCCTCGCCCGTCATGCCGAGCAGGTAGAGCGCCTCGGGCACCTCACCCGAGTCCGGGTAGGCGTCGAGGAGACGCTTGAGCACGGCTTGCTCAGCCGCCGCGTCGCCTGACCGCCCCGCGAGCGTCGCCGCGAGAAGCAGCGCGGCGGGCGCCAGACGGCTGTCGGGATACCGGTCGGCGACGCCGACCGCCGCCGCGCCCGCCGCGGCGAAGTCGCCCTGGCGCGCCAGCGCGTCGGCCAGGAGCCAGCGCGTGTACTCCCCGATCGCGCCCCGCCGCGAGGTCTCGGGGGACATCTCCCGCACGATGGGCCCCGGATCACCCTTCTGGAACGCCTCGACGGCGTGCGCCCAGGCCCGGGCCGTCTCGACCGTGATCGTCTCGGCCGGGGCCGGCGCGGGCGCGCCCCAGGCCGGGACCGCCGCGCAGAGCGTGGCGATCACGAGCGGCACGATCGCGGCGCCCCGCATCGCGCGACGGGTGAAGACGATGCGCTGGAGCGCGGTGAGGTTGGCCAGGATCGCGAGCAGCCACAGCGCCGGCTCGAGCAGATCCAGCAGCGCGCCGGCGATCAGGCAGATCATCCGCTCGGGGCGCTCCATCATCCCGACGTTGCACTCGACGCCGATCGACTCGGCCCGCGCCTTCGTGTAGCTGACCATCACGCTGCCCACGAGGCCCGCGCCCACAACAGCAAGCCGCCCGCGGTCCGGACGCCGCCGGCGACGAAGGACGCCGCCGCGAGCAAGCTGACCACGAGCCCGCAGAGCGTCAGGTGGTTCGGGCGCAGCTTCAGGCGGAAGAGGAGATGACCGACGGGGTCCGTCCAGCTCCGGAGACTGTCGCGATAGCGCGTCAGCACGCCCGACTCATACCGGCTGAACCAGGGCCTGCTCGAGGGCGGTGCGTACCGCGTGCATCGTCGCGGGATCCTCGACCTTGCGCTCCTTGGCGTCGTGCACGTAGAAGGTGTCGAAGGCCTGGTCGATCTCCGTGGCGATGCGCGCGCTCGCGATGTCCAGCTCGAGCGCGCTCAGCGTGCGGGTGACGAGATAGAGCAGGCCCAGGCGGTCGGGGCATTTGATCTCGATGACCGTGTAAACGTCCGACAGCTCGTTGTTGATGCTGATCTTGGGCAGCGCGGGCTCCGGCGTGCCCCGCGCCGCGGCCCGACGCTGGGCGAGGAGGCTCTCGACGCGCTGCTCCGCGGTGAGCACCGCGCGCAGCGTCTCCAGCGTGCGGGCCCAGTGCGCGGCCGAGGTGACCACCTCGCCGGTCGGATCATTGACCTGGAACGTGTCGATGGCGATGCCGTCGGCGCGCGTGTGGATCTGCGCCGACATGATGTTGATGTTCCGGGAGGCCAGCGTCCCCGCGATGAGGCTGAACAGACCGGGCACGTCGGCGGTGACGACCACGAGGTCCGAGGAGCCGAGATCGGGGTGATGGAACAGCTCCGTCACGACCGGCGCCTCCTCGAGGCGGCGCAGCATGCGCAGGTGCTCGGCCATGCGCTGCACGCTCGTCGAGGTGACGTACCGATCGGAGACCATCGCCACGTGGGCCTTCACGGCCTGGCGCGGCACCTCGTCGCGGACGAGCCCGAGCAGGCGCTCGGTGAGCTGCGGGCGGCTCGGTCGCTCGATCCGCCCGCCCGTCAGCCGGCTGAGCGTGCGGCGGTACAGCTCGTGAAGCACGACGGCCTGCCAGGGCGTCAGGATGCCGGGGCCGACCGCGCGCATGTCGGCATACGTCAGCAGATAGAGCATGCGCAGCCGCTGCGGATCGCCGACCGTGTCGGTGAAATCGGCGATCGTCTTGGGGTCGTCGATGTCCCGCCGCTGGGCCACGTGCGACATGGTGAGGTGATGCGCGACGAGGAACTCGACGACGCCGGCATCCTCGGGCGGTAGGGCGAGGCGGGCCGTGAGCTGTTCCGCGAGCGGAATGCCCTTGGCCACGTGGCCGTGCCCCTTGGCCTTGCCGATGTCGTGCAGCAGCATCCCCAGCATCAAGAGCTCGGGCTTGTCCACCTCGCTCCACACCTGCGCGACGCCTTCCGACTCTGCCGATTTCCCCGGCGCCACCGCCTCGAGATGCTCGACGGCGAGGAGCGAGTGCTGATCGGCCGAGAAACGGTGATAGACGTCGTACTGCACGAGGCACGTCAGGGCGCCGAATTCCGGCAGATAGCGGCCGAGCAAGCCCAGCTCGTGCATCTCGGAGAGCGTGAGGGCCACCCGGCCCCAGTTCCGGCAGATGTCGAAAAAGAGATCGCGCACCAGCGGCGAGCTCCGGAAGTCGTCGTCGACGGCCTCGAGCGAGTCCTCGACGGCGCGCTCGAGGTCCAGGGACAGCTCGCAGCCGAGCCGGTGCAGGTGCCAGAAGACCTTCATCAACCGCAGCGGCTCCTCGCGGAAGATGCGGGGGTCGCGGTCGGTCGCGTGCAGGCGACCGTCGATGAAGACCAGGCCATCGGCCAGCGCCTGCTGGCGCTCGCGTCGCTCCGCGGCGCGGCGGCGGGACAGTGTCTCCTGGCAGCGTGCGATGAGCCGGCGGGAGACCCGGTGGATGGCGCGCGCGTGGAAGTAGTAGTCGCGCATGAAGCGCTCGACCCCGAGGCTGGTCACGTCGCTCACGTAGCCGAGGTTCTCGGCGATCCGCGGCTGGACCTCCCGCCCCAGGACGTCGTTCTTGTACGCCGACAGGAAGTGCAGCTCGTTCCGCACACGCCACAGGAAGGTCAGCGCCGCGTCGGCCTGGGCCTGCTCGCGGGCCGTGATGAGCCCCTTGTCCGCCAGCTCGCGGAGCGTGCGCGCCTCGAACTTGGCGGCCCCCAGCCACATCGCCGTGTGCATGTCGCGCAGGCCGCCCGCCGACTCCTTGATGTTGGGCTCACCCATGTAGGGCGAGGCGCCGAACTTCCGGTACCGCTGGTCGCGCTCGGCCAGCGTCGCCATCAGGAACTGCGCGAAGTCCCGCCGGTAGACGTTCTCGCGCAGCACCCGGCGGAACCGCGTGAAGAGCCGGCGGTCGCCGGCGACGAACCGGGCCTCCTGCATCGAGGTCCGGCTCGGCAGATCGGTACGCGCCATGGCCACGCAATCGTCCAGGGAGCGGAGACTGTGGCCGATCTGCAGCCCCAGGTCCCACAGCGTGTACAGGAGCTCCTGCGTCACGCGCTGCACGTACGGCGAGAGCTCGCCGTCGTGAACGACCATGAGGTCGATGTCGGAGGACGGATGGAGCTCCCCCCGGCCGTAGCCCCCGAGGGCGACGACCACGAACGGCGTGGGCGGCAGCGTCTCGTCGGCGAGATCCGTGGTGATCAGGCGCACGAGGGAGCCGACGAGATCATCGACGAACCGCGCATGCGCGCGCACGGACTCGTGACCCGACGCGCCGTCGTGGTGCCTGGCTCTGAGGGACTCGAGTCCCTCGGCGAGGGCGGCGCGGAAGAAATCGACCCGCAGGCGGCGCCGGTCCGGGCGACGCTCGGCCTTCGCCTCCGCGCGTCGGGCCCGGCGATACAACTCGGGCGACATGTCGGGGCCGAGCGTAGCAATGCCGGACGAAGACTGTCAAATGCGGCGCAGAGTTACTACAATGCAGGACGTGCGCTCACTCTGGCGTCCCGTTCTCGACCAGATCGTCCCGTACGAAGCGGGTAAGCCGCTCGAGGCCCTCGAGCAGGAGCTCGGCGTCGAGGGCCTCGTGCGCCTGTCGGCCAACGAGAGCCCGCTCGGCCCGTCACCGCACGGGTCCCGCGGCCGTCGTTCGAGCCCTACACGACCGTCGTGACCATCGCCGGCGCCTCCGTGCGCGAGAGCCCGCTGGCCGGCTACGAGACAGATCTGCACGACATGGGCCGGCGGGTCGGCCCTCGCACCAAGGCCGTGATCATCTGTTCGCCGCACAACCCGGCCACCACCATCGTGCGACGCCGGGCCTTGCTGGCGTTGCTCGACGCGCTCGGGTCCGACGGACCCCTGGTCGTGCTCGACGAGGCCTACCGCGATTTCTGCGACGATCCCGACTATCCCGACGGCGTCGAGCTGCTCGAGCGCTACCCGCGGCTCCTCGTGCTGCGCACGTTCTCGAAGATCGCCGGTCTCGCCGGACTGCGCGTAGGCTACGCGGTGGCGGCCGCGGAGACCATCGACTGGCTCAACCGTGTGCGCGCGCCCTACAACGTCAACCGCCTGGCCCAGATCGCCGCCGTGGCCGCGCTCGAGGACGAAGCGCACCTGGCGCGGACCCGACGCGTCGTCCTCGAGGAGCGCGCGTTCCTGTCGGCCGAGCTCGCTCGACGCGGCTACGCGTTCCCGGCCTCGCAGGCGAACTTCCTGCTCGTGCGCGTGACCGATCCCGAGGCGGTCCGTGCACGCCTGTTGCGCGCGGGCCTCATCGTTCGCGACGGCGGCGCCGTCGGCTTCCCCGGGCACCTGCGCATCGCGGTCGGGATGCATGACGTCAACGTCCGTCTCCTCGCGGCCCTCGATGGAGGCCGATGAAAACCACCATTTCGGTCATTTCACCGCTCGGCTCGCGCCGGCGGCCGTCGCTCACCTCGCACTGCGGCCTAGCATCTGACCGGTTTTGATCGGCCTGTATCGATCCGTTGTCGGATCGCTCAGCTTCGGCCGTCGGGGACCTGCGCGACCGTAGCATCGGCGCAGCGTTTGAGCGCTGAGGTCAGCGTGGCTGGCGCGTCGGCGGCGCTGGTGGTCTGATCCACCAGGGCGCGGGGAATTTCGCAGCGGGCGATCACGCCGGTGGTTCCGGCAATGGTCACGGCGTAGTCACGATCGTGCTCGGCGACCTCCACGACGGTCGCGTTCGGTGTCACGTGCGTGACGAGAGCTTCGATCAGCCGGCGGGGTTCCATGCATCACCTCGTGTGTCGAGACTGCGACCCTCGCCGTGGAGTGCAATGGCGGTGCCGCGGTGCGCTCGACGCGCAGTTCTACATACCGCCCGTCTGATTTCTACACGGTAGCCGGTTTCTCGCGCGGGCGATTCCTCCTATCCTCGCGTCAGCATGCGATTGTCTTCGTGGCGACTCACTTGCACACCCTCGTTCGCTCTCGGCGGACAGCTTGTTCTCCACCCGAAACACAATCGAGGGAGCCCAATGGAAGTCAACCCGATCGAAGAACTGCGGGCGAATGGCCGCATGACCTGGAACGAGGATCAGCGTGCCTGGCTGGTCGAGCCCGACGAGATCGTCAGCGCGCTGGCGGACTCCGGCTTTCACGAGTACAAGCGCGAAGAGGCACGCAGCCGGCGCGATCGCCAGCCGACCGGCGGCATGTGGCAGGGCATCAACACGGCGACCGGATCCGTGGCATCCGCGGTGTGGGTCAACCGACCCGGCGTCCCCTCACCGATCGTTTACATCGACATCGACGGGGAGCCGCTCCATGAATAGTCGCGACGACTGGTGGCAGGACATGGAGGAGGACGTTCTGCGCTGTCTCGAGGGACGCGGCTCCGTCCAGCCGATCGAGATCGCCGGCAAGCTCGGCATGTCGGAGGCGGCGGCCACGTCGCTACTCACGATCCTGGCCCGCGAGGGCAAGGTGAAGATCAGCTCGGTTGAAGCCGCGTGAGGCCCTAGCGGCGGCGGGCGGGCGAGCGGGCGGGCGCCGAGAGCGCTCGCTGGGCTTCCTCCAGCCGCCGCGCCAGCGCGTCCCGCTCGGCGACGAGCGCGGTCATCTGCTGATCCCTTAGTGCCGTGCGCTGGTCCTGCTGCGCCATTCTGGTCTGCAGCGCGGCCTCGCGCGCGTAGACGTCCTTGAGCTCGGCCTCGAGCTGCGCGACCCGTTGCTTGGCGGGCACGTAGGCAGCAAAGAGCACGTACAGGAAGAGCAGGGCGAGCAAAGCGCTGCCCGCGACGATGAGCCACGGCAGGCGCGCGCGCGGTCGATCCACCACCGCCGGATTCTAGCAAATGCTATCATCGGCCGTGGCGACGATGGAGCTGCGACGCTTCTTCGATCGGGCGCTCCGCGCGAGCTTCCATGATCTCGCGCTCGACGGAGACCCTGCCGTCCCGTACCTGGCCGATCTCCTGACCCGATTCGCGCGAACCGAGAATCTGCATCCACGGGGGCTCAGCCTGCCTCGACTGGAAAGCGTCGTCGACATGATGCTCGAGATCCAGAGCGCGTGGCAGCCCGACGTCCCGGAGTTCCGTCCCGAGCACGAGGTCAGCGTCCGCCGACACATCGGGGACTACACGTTGTTCATGACGGGGATCTTCCCGGAGCGGGTGGAGCGGCAGGCGGGCACGACGTTCTACATCGCGCAGGGCAAGCGCGCCTACCAGTTCGTCTCCGAGCATGCACGCGCCTCCAGCTCGGGGGCCTCCGCTCCGTACCGCCGCCTGGCGGACCGGTTCGAGAGCTACGTCGGCGCGCTCGACTATGCGCGGCGCGTGCACTTCTTCGACGCCCCCGCGCACTCGTTCTTCCGTCTTCGGTTCGAATGACGTCGCCGAAGCGGGCCGCGTGACTCCGCCCCCGGGCGAGGCTCCGCATGTCGCCGCCGGCCGCGCCGTCCTCGAGGCCGCGCTCGCCCGCGCCGGCGCCGAGCCCCTCGCGCTCACCGAGCTCGCCGCGTTGCCCGGCGACGTGCTCGATGGCGTCGTCGCGGAGTTCGCGACCGCGCACGGGGCCGAAGCCGTGCCGCTGTTGATCCGGCTCGCGGCGCCCGGCGCCGAGCGTGCGCTGCGACGCGCCGCCAAGCGGGCCCTGTACCGGCTCTCCCAGCGTGGTGTGGCCGTCAGGCCGACGGTCGCGCCCCGGCCCGTCATCGAGCGCCAGAGCGAGCGGGCCGTGCGCGCCTGGCTGTCCGGCATCGACGGCAGCGGGTCGCGGGCGGCGTGGATCGTCTTCGAGGGCACGTATGGCGGCCTCCGGCTGTGCTCGCTGATCCTCAACGACACGCTGGGAATCAGCGAGGTCGCGGGGGGAGACATCACCAAGAAGAGGCTGGACCGTGAGCTGGCGGCCCTGCGCGCCTCGCAGAAGCTGCCGTGGGTGGAGGCCGAACCCGCGCGCGCCGTCGGCCTCGTCGCCGAAGCGCTGGCCATGCATGCGGCGAAGGGCACGTCGCCGCCCGCCGCCTTCAACACCTGGCGCCCGGCGTTCGCGTCGGCGCCCATCGCGCCGCCGCCCGCGCTGCCCACCGCGCCCGATCCCGGCCTCGTCGAGCGCTCGGCCACGCTGCTCGATCGCCCGGAGCTGGCCGGATGGTTTCTCGACCCCGGATCGGTGCAAGCCGATGCCGTCGACCTGCTCGCCAGCCGCGAGAGCCGCCTCGTGCTGTCCGACCAGCTCAAGGCCGAGCGCGAGGACGCGATCGTGGTCCGCGTGATGGAGCGCGAGATCGACGACGCCGGGCGCCGGCTGTGGACGCGGCGGCTGGCCGAGATGGCGCTGGTCCTCGAGGCGGCCGGCGAGGCCGAGGCCGCGACGCTGGCGCGAGCGACCGCGGTCTCCCTCCACGCCGGCACTCCCGAACCGCGGCGCCACCCGTTCCTCCGCGCGCTGGCCACGCGAGCGCTCGAGATCGCGAGCGAGGTGACGCTCGGTCGGATCTCCGCGTCCGACGTCAGTCGCAAGCCCCCGGCCGCGTGATCACCGACGTCGCGGGCATCCGCGTGGGTCAGGCGACCGACCCGGTCGCGCTCACGGGGGTCACGGTCGTCGTGTGTGATCGGCCCGCGACCTGCGGGGTCGAGATGCGCGGGTGCGCCACCGACGTCGTGGGCCTCGACCACCTCCGGCCGCAGCATCTGGCCGCCACCGTCGACGCCGTGGTGCTCGGCGGCGGCAGCCGCTTCGGCGAGGCGGCGATCACCGGCGTCATGCGCTACCTCGAGGCGCACCGGGTCGGCTTGCCCTTCGGTGGCTTCGTCGTGCCTCATGTCGCCGGCGCCTTTCTGTTCGATCTCG
>WNGA01021290.1_pt1 | contig 10046 bp, 9 predicted proteins | sample 5400061 | NCBI WGS metagenome assembly WNGA01 (sample SAMN13153366, study PRJNA577476) | soil metagenome | isolation source: 100 cm soil or saprolite under grassland replicate 2 | place: USA:California | collected 2016-06-15
CGCGGTCTCGTCCTACGAGGCGCTGCTGCGCCATCCGTGGGCAGGGAGCCTCTGGATGCGGCAGATGCCCGGCCCCGCGCGCCTGCGACATTTCGACGCGGTGCTCGGAAGCCTCCGGGACGCGGGCTTCTCCGAGGACTTGACGTTCCACGCGTACCACATCCTGCAGAGCTTCGTCCTCGGCTACACGCTCCAGGTGCTGACCTATCGCACGCTCGCTCTGGAGGACCTCGAGGACACCGCAGCGAGCTTCATCCAACAGCTCTCCGCCGACGAGTACCCGCACTTCGCCGATCACGTCAGGCAGCACATGGAGCCTGGGGTCAGGGACGAGAGCGCCTTCCAGCTCGGGCTCGACCTGATCCTCGACGGGCTCGAGAGGCTTCAGATCGTGCAATGAGCGACGCGCCGATCGCCGTGCTGTACGACATCCACGGAAACCTGGCCGCGCTCGAGGAGGTGATCGAAGCTGCGGAGGCCGCCGGGGCGACGCGGTACTTGCTCGGCGGGGATTACGCGACGTTCGGGCCCTGGCCGCGTGAGACGGCGGAGCTGCTCGAGGATCTGCCGGCGGTTGCGCGGATCCGGGGCAACGTCGAGCGCTGGTTACGCGAAGAGCCCAAGGTTCCGGACGACGCAAAGGAACTGGTCACCACTGCGGTCTCCGTCGCGCAGGACGCGCTCGGCCCCGATCTGGTGGCCCGCCTCTACGGGCTTCCGGAACGGGCCGAGCTCGACGGGATTCTCGTCTGTCACGGTTCGCCTCTCTCCGACATCGAGAGCTTCGCGCCGGAGGCGCAGCCGGGGGAGGAGCGCATGCTCGCGGGCGAGGCGGAGCAAACGATCCTCTTCGGTCACAGCCACCAGCAATTCGAACGCTCGGGACCGAACGGCACCTTCCTGGTGAATCCCGGCAGCGTCGGTGCGCCGCTCGACGGCGATCCGCGCGCAGCCTGGGCTCTGTACGACGACGGCGAGCTCCGCATGCAGAGGACCGCGTACGACGTCGAGCGAGCCGCCGCGCAGATGCGCTCCTACGGTGAGTGGGCCGAACCGATCGTCCGCCGCATCGAGCGCGGCCAGGCCTGAGGCGTCGACCCCAGCGGTAGCAAAAACGTGAAAGTCGTTCCCTCGCCCTCGGTGCTCTCGAAGGTGAGCGAGCCGCCGTGACCTTCGACGATCGCTCGCACGATCGTCAGGCCCAGGCCCGTGCCGGGGACATCGCTGGTCGCGCTGCTGCGAAAGAATCGCTCGAACAGCCGCGACTGCTCGGACTGTGGAATGCCACGTCCCGTGTCGGAGACGCTCGCGACGATCTCGCCCTCATCGGTTGAGACGGAGACTCCGACGCTGCCGCCGGGCCTCGTGAACTTGATCGCGTTCGAGATCAGATTGTCGAAGACCTGGGCGATCCGCTTGGGATCTGCAAACGCATGAGCCGAGCCGTGCTCCTCGAGCTCGAGCGTGAGGCTCTGCGCGTGTGCGACAGGTAGAGCCGACCGGATCGCGTTTCGGGCGAGCTCGCCGACGTCCACCTCGTCGAGGTCGAGCGAGAGGCCTTCGGCATCGACGCGTCCCACGAACAGCAGCTCCTCCACCATGTGCTGGAGCCGCGCAACGTTTCGCCGCACGACTTCCAGGAACCGGGCATCGTCGTCACCCAGCGGCGTGTCTCCGGTTCCCATCAGCTCGAGGTACCCGACGATCGACGTCAGGGGTGTCCTCAACTCGTGCGAGACGTTCGCGACCAGGGCGTCCTTGATCCGATCGATCTGCCGTGTCTCGGTGACCTCTCGCAGAGTCCAGACCCGTCCGAGGTACTCGTCGCCACTGCCGATGACGGCTCGGGTGAAGCCCTGGAAGACCCGCTCGGATTCGCGCACTTCGAATTCGTCGAAACTCTCGGTCTCCGGGTCTGCCGCGAGCTCGCGCATACGAGACTCGAAGTGCTCTCGATCGACCATCGAGTCGGCGATGGCCACGAGCCGTTCGTGGATGCGTCCCTCGGCGGGAATCCCGAGCTCCGCGGCAAACCGGAGCAGCGGGCGATTGGCAATCGCGATGTTCCCGTCGCGGTCGGTCAGCGCGATCCCGTCGACCGTACCGTCGATCAAGCCGCGCATCAGCGCGGCATTGCGTGTGAGCTTTGCCTCCCCCTCCTTCTGCTGGGTGACGTTGACGATGAATCCCTGCCGATAGGCGCGGTTCCCGTCGTCGATACAGGTTGACGAGTCGCGGACCCAGACGGTTCGCTCGTCCGGCCCTACGAGGCGGTAGTCGCACTCGAACGCCGCCCGTTCGGCGACCGCTGAGGAGTACGCGGCCAGGACGCGTTCCCTGTCCTGGGAGTGCAGGGCGCGGCGCCAGAGGTCCCGCTCTGTGAGCCACGTGGCTGCGGAATACCCGAGCAGCGGTTCGATCTGCGGGGTGATGTACGTCAGCCCGCTGTCGTCTTCGATGTACATCGCGAGCGGGAGCTCCTCGACGAGCCGTCTGCTCCGACGCTCGCTCTCCTGCAACTTCCTCCCGGCGAAGCCCACGCCGAAGCTGATGAGCAGGAACGCCGCGAGGCGGCTGAGGACGAGCGACGGAGTCACGATCAGTCCGTCCGCGGAGGCGAGCGCGAGGAACGACGCGAGGGCGACCACCGACGCGGCGAAGCCTGCCGCTGCGCCGACCTCGAAGGCCAACAGGGCAATCCAGGGCAGCAGCATCGACGGGCCGACCGTCTGGGGATTGCTCGCGACGAAGGTAGCGCCGAGCGTGAGCGCCAGCCCGGCGAGGGAGAGCAGAATGAGCGCCGGGCGTCCGCGGAGCGGGCCTGCGGCGGTCAGGGCCCGGAACGTCATGGGGGACGTATCGGCCTCCGGCAGCTCCGCCTCAAGCGGCTTGGCGGTTTAGATTCATCCCGTGTTCGGGGTCGACAAGCCGGTCATCGCCATGGCACATCTCCCTCCGCTCCCGGGGACGCCGCTGTACGACGAGGCGGGCGGGCCCGACTCGATCGTGGAATCCGTCCGTCGCGACGTCGAGATCCTCGAGCGCTCCGGCTTCGACGCCGTCCTGTTCTGCAACGAGGGCGACCGGCCGTACCAGCTGAGCGCCTCGCTCGAGGGGGTCGCCATGATGGCCCGGGTCGTCGCCGAGGTCGCGCCGGCGGACCTGCCCTTCGGCGTGGACTACCTCTGGGATGCGCAGGCGGCGCTGGCGGTCGCGGTGGCGACCGGTGCGTCCTTCATCAGAGAGGTCACGACCGGCGTCTACGAGTCGGACATGGGGCTCTGGTCGCCGGACACGGGGAAGCTCCTGCGCCGCCGCCGCGAGCTGCACGCGCAGAACGTGGCGGTCTTCATGAACATCACGCCGGAGTTCGCGTCCACGCTGGGGACGCGCGACCTCGCGACGACGGCGCGCTCTGTCAGCGTCTCGAGCCTCGCCGACGCGATCCTCGTCTCGGGCCCGATGGCGGGCGCCGAGCCGTCGCTTGATGCGGTTGGCGAGGCGAAGCGCGGTTGTCCCGGCACGCCCGTGTTCGCGAACACGGGCGTCAAGTCGACCAACGTCGCGGATTTCCTTGCCGTCGCGGACGGCGTGATCGTCGGCTCCGACCTGAAGGTGGAGGGTGGGACGTGGAATCCCGTCGACCCCGAGCGGGCGGAGCGGTTCATGGCGGAGGTCAGCCGAGTCAGGTAATGCGACATCGCCGAGATCGGCGCGGTCGAGATCCAGCTGGCAACGCGACCGCTGCGCTGACGTACAGTCGCTCGTGATGCTCGCTGCCGCATCGGGAGCGTTCGCGCAGGTCGACCAGGACTACCTGTTCCAGGCGCGCCAGATGCAGGCGCTCTCGTTCGCGGCGCACATTCCGCTCGTCTGCTTCGGCATCGCCTTCCCGGCCCTGGTGCTGTTCGTCGAATGGCTCGGCTACCGCACGGGCGATCCCGTGTACCGGACACTGGCGAAACGCTGGTCGAAGATCATGCTGGCGCTCTTCGCCGTCGGCGTCGTCACGGGCACGATCCTCAGCTTCGAGCTCGGCCTGTTGTGGCCGAACTTCATGGCGACCTTCGGCTCGGTGTTCGGCCTCGGCTTCGCCGTCGAGGGGATCTCCTTCTTCGTGGAGGCGATCTTCATCGCCATCTACGTCTACGGCTGGGGGCGGCTGTCGCCGCGCGCACACTTGCTCGCCGGTGTGCCGATCGTGATCACGGGCTTCACCGGCTCGCTGATGGTGATCGCGGTCAACGGTTGGATGAACCATCCGACCGGCTTCAAGTTCGAGAACGGGCATGCCGTTGACGTCCATCCGTTTTCCGCGCTCTTCGGGAACGACTACTTCTGGCACGAGCTCGTGCACATGTACCTGGCGGGCTTCATCGTCGCGGGTTTCGTGATGGCGTCCGTGTATGCGTTCGGCTGGCTGCGCGGCTCGCGCGGCCGTTACGAGCGGACGGCGCTCGTCATCCCGCTGACCGTCGCGGCGCTCGCGGCGCCCGTGCAGGTCCTGGTCGGCGACTGGGCCGCGCGCGACGTCGCCAAGACACAGCCCGTCAAGCTCGCGGCGCTCGAAGGGCTCGCCAAGACGGAGAAGGGTGCGCCCGTGCACATCCTCGGCTGGTACGACGGGGAGGAAGTGCAGTACGGGATCAAGATCCCGAAGCTGCTCTCGTTCCTGTCTTCCCATCACTGGAACGCGGAGGTGAAGGGCCTCGACACCGTTCCGCAGGAGGACCAACCGCCCGTCAACGTCGAGCGCTTCGCCTTCCAGACGATGGTCGGAATCGGCACGGGCCTCGCAATGCTGAGCGTCCTCTACCTCGGCATCTGGATCAGATCGCGACGGGTACCCGCGTCACCGTGGTTTTATCGCGCGCTCGTCATCGCGGGCCCGGCGTCGCTCGTCGCGCTGCTCGCCGGCTGGATCACGACCGAGGTGGGACGCCAGCCGTGGATCGTCTACAACGTCATGCGCACGGAAGAAGCCGTCACGGGTGCCAGTGGCATACCGGTCGGCTATGCGGCGCTCGCCGTCGTCTACGTCGCGTTGGCGATCGCAGTTGCCTGGATCCTCCGGCGGCTCAGCCGCGTGCCACTGGAGCATGATGTCGCTCGCTGACGCCCTGCTGATCCTTCTGCTCATCGGCCTCACCGCCTACGCGGTGCTCGGCGGGGCCGACTTCGGCGCCGGCTTCTGGCAGCTCTGGGGCGGCCAAGGAGAGCGTTCGCGCGCGGTCCGGGAGCACGCGCATCACGCGATGGGTCCGGTCTGGGAGACCAACCACGTCTGGCTGATCTTCGTGCTGGTGATCTGCTGGACGGCGTTTCCGACCGCGTTCGCGTCGATCGCGTCGACGCTGTCGATCCCGCTCTTCATCGCAGGTGTCGGGATCATCATGCGCGGCACCGCCTACGCGCTGCGTTCCGGCGCGGAGACACTCCGTGAGCAACGCCGCATCGAGCTCGCCTTCGCGGCGTCCTCGATCTTGACGCCGTTCGCGCTCGGCGCCGTCATCGGCGGGATCGCCTCCGGGCGCGTCCCGGTCGGGAATGCGGAGGGCGATCTCGTAACGAGCTGGCTCAACTGGACGTCGATCTTCGTCGGCATCCTCGCCGTTGCAGCCGCGGCCTACCTGGCGGCGGTCTACCTCGCTGCGGACGCCGTGCGCTTCGGTCGCCCCGAGCTTGCCGCGGCGTTTCGCGCGCGTGCTCTCGGCATGGGGGTTGTGGCCGGTGCGCTTGCGCTCGTGGGCCTCGGCGTCGTCCGCCACGACGCACGCCCGATCTGGGACGGGCTGACGAGCGGCGCCGGTCTGACGGCCGTGCTCGTCTCGGGAGCCGCCGGTGTGACGACGCTGCTGCTCGTCTACCGCTCACGGTTCGAGCCGGCGCGCGTCTCTGCGGCGCTCGCAGTGGCGGCGATCGTCGGCGGCTGGGCGCTGGCACAGCGTCCGGACTTCCTGCCGGGACTGACGATCGAGGAGGCGGCCGCGAGCCACTCGGCGCTCGTTGCGGTCGTCGTAGGCGTGGGGATCGGGGCCGTCGTGCTCGTCCCGTCCCTGTTCCTGCTGTTCCGGCTCTTTCTCCGGGGCCGCTTCGATCCGCACGCGGTCGCGCCCGACACTGCGCCGGCAGCACCGCGGCGTGCCGCGGCCGTGCGCCCCGAGCTGGGCTTGACGGCGCTTGCATGTCTCGCCGTGGGTGCGACGCTGACGTTCTTCTTCGAGACGGCGTGGGCCCACATCGTGGGCGTGAGCGCGCTGCTCGCCTTTGTCGGGGTCGGCTTCGTCGCGCTGGGAACGCTCGTCGCCGGCGAAGACCGCTAGTCAGGCACGCGCACCTGAGCGGGGAGGAGGCTCGCGGCGACTAGCCCGAACGCGCACGCGATCGCGCCCATCACGCCGGTAGCACGCTCGTCGTTGCGATGCGCTAGACCGAGACGATGAGGTCGATGTCGGCTCGTCTGCACAGACGGAAGCCGCGTTCGGGCTCCTGTTCGACGACGATGCCTGCCGGGACTCCGCGCTTCGGCTTCTCTGCGTGGTTGACGAACGCGTGGAACCCGGCAGCGCGTAGGCGCTTGACGGCAACTGCCCGGCGGAGGCCGACGACCCAGGGTGGTGTCGCGAGCTTGGCGGGCACGCATGTGGCAGTCCCTCCGATTCCGCCGCATTGAATGGCTGCCCGTTTCGTCGCATGCCTCTTGCCGGCCCAGATCGTCAGCGCGACGCCGTAGCAGCTCCACGGATTGCCGAGCTGCTCGACGCCCCCGGTGTGGTCGGGCGGGATTGGGTCGTCGACCTGAGCTGGGCCACAGCGCTTGCCCTGCCACGTCTCCTGCAAAGGCACGAGGTAGGGCGGCCGGTCGAAGACCCTTCGCACGAGCAGCCACTTTCTCGCCGGCGAGCCCGCCAGCAGGTAGTGCGCGATGGTGAAGTCCGGATAGATCTCTTTGTTTGAGCCCGTGCAGACGGTTGCCCGCAGGCGGACGCCGAAGAGGGGATAGCCGCCGAGCGAGCCGAGCTTGGCGACCGAGCCGCTGAGCTTCTCGATGCGCAGCGGCGCCGGCTTCGCCTGCTGCGTCCCCGTCCCGCCGCAGCCGGCGAGGACCGCACAGAGCACGGCTGCAAGGATGGTGCGATGGAGGCTCATGTCGCCGACTCCATTCTGGATGCAATCGGGAACACATCCCTCGTACGCTTGCGCCACTGTGTGCCGCCGAACGGCGCGGAGCTCTGGCTAAAGCTCGAGTACCAGAACCCGACGGGGTCCATGAAGGACCGGATGGCACTCGCGATGATCAACGGCGCCGAGCGCGACGGGCTGCTCTCACCCGGAGACACCGTCGTCGAGTACACGGGCGGAAGCACGGGCCCGGCGGTCGCGCTCGTGTGCCGCGCCAAGGGCTACGGGGCGTTGATCGTGATCGCGGACTGCTTCACCGAGGAGCGGTTCCAGCTCATGCGGGCGCTCGGAGCCAAGCTCGACGTCGTGCAATCCGTCGAAGGCCGGCCGAAGGTGACGCCGCAGGACATCGCGAACATGGTCGCGCGCGCCGCCGAGCTCGCCGCGCAGCCGGGTCACTACGCCACCGATCAGTTCAACAGCCCGTACATCATCCCCGACCACCGCGATGATGGGAGTGTCCGAGGCGCTCAAGCCGCACGGCGTGTTCATCCAGGGGCACGAGCCGGCGAGCTCGGCCGCAATCAGCGGCGGCGCGCCCGGCCCGTTCGTGATCCAGGGCTGGACGGGGTCGGTGATGCCGCACTGGATTCCCGACCACGTCGATCACGTCGAGCCGATCGAGGACGACGAGGCGCTTGCGATGACGCAGCGGCTCGCATCCGAGGAGGGGATCTTCGCCGGGATCTCCACCGGCGCGAACGTCGTCGGCGCGCATCGTCTCGCCGAGCGGCTCGGCCCCGACGCGGTGATCGTGTCGCTCGCCGTCGACACCGGCTTCAAGTACATGAGCGTCAGTCCGTACGCTGACCTGGTCTAAACCGGGTCCAAACCGGGGCTGAACCCGGCGAGCGCACCGTGGCGGCATGCGTTTCAGGCCTGTCGTCGCGGCGCTGTCCGCCCTCGTTCTCACCGGCATCGTCCTCGGGTTTACCTGGCCACGATTGCCGGCATTGCCGCGACCACTGCACGAGCGGCCGGTGCAGCGTCCCCAGTTTGTCGCCGTGTCGTTCGACGGCTCAGGCGGCAGCGACATGTTCGAATACTGGCGCGCGGTGGCGAGGCGTGTGCACGCGCACTTCACGTTCTTCGTCAGCGGTGTCTACCTGGTCGACTGGGCGCAGAACTCCCGCTACCACCCGCCTCGCCATCACCGCGGTCGGTCCGACATCGGGTTCGCGCCCGACGCGGAGTTCGCACAGGCCACGCTCGCAGAGGCCGCGGCCGCGTACGAGGAGGGCCACGAGATCGGAACGCACTTCAACGGACACTTCTGCGCGCCTTTCGAAGGAAACGTCGACGAATGGACGGGAGCGGACTGGGCAGACGAGCTCGACCAATTCGATTCCCTGCTGTTCTCCGGGCACAAGCTGCCGTTCGGGCCTGATGAGATCGTCGGCACGCGCACGCCCTGCCTCCAGGGCCGGAAGAGCGTGCTCTATCCCGTGCTCGCCAGGCGGGCCTTTCGCTACGACGCCAGCCAGGTCGCTTTGCTCGGGACATGGCCGTGGCGCGAGGGAGGCATCTGGTCGGTGCCGCTGCTCGAGCTGCCATTCGTCGGCCACACCTTCCTCGTCGTGTCGATGGACTACAACTTCCTGGCCAACCAGACGGAGGCATCGGACAGGAACAGCGAGCGCGAGACGTACCTGACGCTGCGTCGGGCGTTCCGGACGAGCTACCGCGGCAACAGGGCGCCGCTCTCGATCGGCTTTCACTTCGAGACCTGGCACGACGGCGCGTACGATCGCGCGCTCGCCCGATTCCTCGGCGAGGTGTGCCGGCTTCGCGACGTGCGCTGCACGAGCGTCCGCGAGCTCGTCGACTGGCTCGACCTCAGGTTCCCGCGGCTGGCGCTATACCCGCACTGAACCGCGGATCTACCGGGCGATCTCATCGTCTCGGGCGTGGCCAGCCGTGTGCGCGCCGTTCCCGAGCTCTTCCTCGGCCTGCTCGCGATCGGAATCGCGTTCGTGCTCGTCGCACACATCCTGGCCGGCACGGTTCGCGACGTTCGACATACGCGCGACACGCTGAGCGTCACGGCGTCCGCGCGCGTGCCGATCAGCGCCGACCTCGTCAGGTGGTCGCTGACACTCACGGCGGATGCTGCGACGACGGCATCCGGGGCACGGCGGTTGCATCGGGACAGCACGCGCGTGCGCAGGTTCCTGCTCTCGGCGGGCATCCCGTCCGACGCGATCTCGGCCTCCGTCGTGGAGAGCCACGAGGTCGTCATCCCTCTGCCGCATCACCGGCGACGTGTCCTCCACAGCGTTCTGCAGGTGCTCGAGGTCAGAACGAAGCAGATCAGCGTCGTCGAAATGGCTGCGAGCCAGGTCGGATTGCTGCTGGAGCAGGGCGTCGACGTCTCGGCGGAGCCGCTCGCCTACATCTCAACCGAGCTCGCCCAGGCGAAGCTGACCGCGCTCGAGCGCGCGACGGCCGAGGCCCGCCGGCGCGCCGAGATCCTCGCCCATGGGCTCGGCGGCAAGCTCGGCCGGATGCGCAGCAGCACCCAGGGCGTCTACCAGGTGACGCCGCGTGACTCGACCGACGTGAGCGACTACGGAATCAACGACACGAGCAGCCGGGACAAGGACGTCAATGCCGTCGTGAGCGCGACGTTCGCGGTCAATCGTTGAAACCTGCGCTACAACTCGTCCCGATGGGATCAGACCGTCGCATCGGGACCGAGCTTGGGGGCTACCGGCTGGGGGAGCCGCTCGGCCAGGGTGGCACGAGCGTCGTCTATCGGGCGGAACATGTCCGCCTCGGGCGGCAAGCCGCGTTGAAGCTCCTGTCGGCCGGGGTGGGGGAGGCGGACTTCCGCGAGCGCTTCCTGCGGGAGTCGCAAGTGGCTG
>WNGA01014260.1_pt1 | contig 10045 bp, 6 predicted proteins | sample 5400061 | NCBI WGS metagenome assembly WNGA01 (sample SAMN13153366, study PRJNA577476) | soil metagenome | isolation source: 100 cm soil or saprolite under grassland replicate 2 | place: USA:California | collected 2016-06-15
CGTATAAGGTCAATCTCTTTTTCTCGCTTGTAGCTCACCCAGGTCTCCAAGACATCGCGGGTGAAGACATTGCCTTTCAGCATGAAGTCATGGTCCTTTTCGAGATTGCGGAGCGACTCGTCCAAGCTACCCGGCATCTTTTTAATCTTGGCAGCTTCATGTGGCTCGAGGTCATAGAGATCCTTATCCATCGGAGGACCGGGATCGATCTTATTTTCAATCCCATCCAATCCGGCCATCAGCATGGCCGCGAAGGAATAGTAGGGATTGGTCGCCGGGTCAGGGAACCGGACTTCGATGCGTTTGGCCTTTGGATTCGGGACATACATCGGGATGCGTACGCCCGCGCTTCGATTCCGGCTGGAATAGGCCAGGTTGACAGGCGCTTCAAACCCAGGCGTGAGACGCTTGTAACTGTTCACCGTCGGATTCGTGATTGCCGCCAGAGCCGGCGCATGTTTCAAAATCCCGCCGATATACCAGAGGCATAATTGTGAAATCCCGGCGTATTCCTTGCCGGCGAACAGCGGCTTGTTCTCTTTCCAGATGCTCTGGTGTGTGTGCATCCCTGAGCCATTATCGCCAAACAACGGCTTGGGCATGAACGTGACGGTCTTGCCATGGCGCCGGGCCACGTTTTTGATGATGTACTTGTACATCATCATCTTGTCGGCCATATTCGTCAGACTGTCGTACCGGAGATCGATCTCCGCCTGTCCTGCCGTGGCCACCTCATGGTGTTGCTTTTCGACCATGATGCCGATCTTTTGCATCTCCAGGACCATCTCGCTGCGGATGTCCTGCTGGGTATCGATCGGCGGCACCGGGAAATAGCCTTCCTTGTGGCGCGGCTTGTTGCCGAGATTGGCACCCTCCTTCCCGGAATTCCAGATACCTTCATCCGAATCGATGAAGTAGTAGGCACTGTGGCTGTCTTGATCGTAGCGGGCGCCGTCAAAGATGAAAAATTCAGCTTCCGGCCCCCAATAGGAGATATCCCCGATTTTGGTCTGTTTAAGGTACTTCTCGGCTTTTTGCGCGACGTAGCGGGGATCGCGGCTATAGTTTTCCCGCGTGATAGGATCCACGACATTACAGATCATGCTCAGCGTGGGAACGGCCGTGAAGGGGTCCATGACGGCGGTGGCGGGATCCGGGACGACCATCATGTCGCTGTTGTTGATCGCCTGCCAGCCACGGATGGACGATCCATCGAACCCGGACCCGTCGGTGAAGACCGAGTCCGTCAATTCTTCGATTGGAATCGTGAAGTGCTGCCACGTACCGGGAAAATCAACGAATTTCAGGTCAACCATCACCACCTTGTTTTTCTTCGCCAATTCAAGCACTTCCTTCGAAGTCATAACCCCCTCCTTTAAGAATTAAAGCCGTTTAAGTCTGCGTTCCATTGCTCCGACAGACGGTCGGACGTTCTGTCGGCGCATTGCCCAGAAACTCTTCGATCCGGGCCGTTATCGTTTCGCTGATCAGTGTGCAGCGCCCCGGATCGTCAATCTTGCCCCCGGCCTGGTCGGTGACGTAAAAGACGTCGACAACCTGGTCTAATTTCGTGGAGATCTTGGCTGCATGAACGGAAAGACCCAGGTCAAAAATTGCCCGGGTGATCACGTACAGCAAGCCCTGCCGGTCATCGGCAAACGCATCGATAATGGTATAGCGATCCGAGCTGTCATTGTCGACCTGGACAACCGTCGGCTCACGCAAGGGCACGCCATGGCGGACCTGACCGAAACGTGTTCCTTCGTGCAACAGACTCTCCACGGTATAACGTCCCTCGAGGACGCCGACGATGGCGCCGCCGACCTCCCGGAACCGATGTGCCTGGTGGTCTTCGGGGCAGTCTGGATCCAAGACCCGGAAGATGTCCACCACGACCCCATCAGCCAGTGTGGCAATCTGCGCATCCAAAATTTGCGTACCTTTGGCCGCCAGGACACCGGCGATTTTTGAAAAAATGCCGGGAATGATTTTCTCTTGCGTGTAGACCGTGTATTCAGTGGTTCCCAGGGACGGATCGCACTGCGCATCAACGAGGACGGGGATGTTGTCCAGCTTTGCAATTTGCATGAGGTGGGCGGCGATCCGTTCGACCGGCATGGACGCAAGATACCGGTCCGGCCACGCTTCCAATTGTCTACTGAGCCAGTCCGCGGGGAGACGCGATCCCACCTGCACGATGACGGCCTGGCGGATTTCTTCCAGACGACGGCGTGCATCATACTTGGCTTCTGTTTCTTCTCCCCCAGCCAATTCGTTATGGGCTTTCAGAAAGAGCTCGCCCAACAACGTCTCCTTCCAGGGTGTCAGCACGCCCGGCCCCACCGCCGAGATATCGGCCGCGGTCAAGACATAGAGCATCTTGAGCGCGTCGAGCGTACCGATTTGGCGCGCAAACCGCAAGATCACCTTTTCATCGGAGGGATCGCGTCGAAATGCCGTATGTGACATCAGTAGGTGATAACGAACGAGAAAGGCCAGCAATTTCGCGTGGTGTTCATCCATACCCAGGCGTGAGGCCACGTCAATGGCCATACGTTCACCGACAAGGCTGTGATCGTCAGCCTGCCCCTTGCCGAGATCGTGGAGCAGTACCGACAGGTGCAACACATCCTTCCGCTTGATCTCGCGGTAGACCTGGGCCAGCAAGTCCTTCTTGGCTCCAATGTCTTCGGCCTGCTGCACCGCCAGCAGGCTGTGTTGATCCACGGTGTACTTGTGATAGGCATTGAACTGCATCAGGCCGCGAACTCGGCCGAACGCAGGGATCAGCCGCTCCAGCACGCGCACACGATGCATGACGGCGAGCGTCGCGGCGACTCGGCTCGGTCCGGACAAAATGGCGAGAAAGGACCGCCCCGCCGGCTCACTTGCGAACGCGGCATCCGGCATGGCGCCCACGCGCGCCGGTAGCTCCTGGAGGAGATCGTTGGCAATCGCACGGCCATGTAACTGCGAGAGTTGAAACAGTCTGAGCACCCGCGCACCGTCGGCCAATGTCGCGTCGCGCATGTCCGGAGGAACCGTAATTTCATCCCGCGTGACGGCAAAACACTGCTCGATGCGCCGTGCCGGCAACCACGCCGCGATCCGCTGCCACAGCGGGCGCGCCATCGTTCGGGATACAAATTGGCTCGTAATATCACAGATGCGGCTCGAATGCCGGTAATACTGCTGCATGAATTGCTCGACCGCAAGCAAGTGCGGCGTATCCGTGAACCCCCAAAGTTTTGCGATACGGATCTGCTCATCAAAGGTCAGAATGTCCTGTGCCCGTAAAGCGTAGAAATGCATTTCGTTGCGGACGCGCCAGAGAAAAGTCTGGGCCTCCGCAAGCGCGGTTGCATCCTCAGCGGCCAGCATCCCGCCAGCCGCGAGATCATCGAATGAAGACGTGCCGTATCGCGCGAGCGCCGTCCATTTCAACAGGTGAAGGTCTCGGAGACCGCCACGGCTTTTTTTTAGATTGGGTTCCAGTAAAAAATTGGTCGAACCGAAGCGGCTGTATTCCTGCCGTCGCTCTTCAAGCTTCTGCGCGGCATAATGCGGAATGCCTTTCCCGGAAACCTCTTCGCGGTACACGCGTGTAAATTTGCCAAAGAGTGTCCTGTCCCCTGCCAACCACCGCGCCTCCATGAGGGAAGTACGGATGGTCAGATCTGCTCGCCCCAGCGTCCAGCAGTCGAAAATCGTACGCAGGCTGTGGCCGACTTGAAATCCCAGATCCCACAAGGTGTGAAGAATCGCCGTGGATAAGGCACGCGCCTTCTGCTCGTGCTGCGGCGCATAGAGAAACATAAGATCAATATCAGAGTACGGAGCCAGTTCACGCCGTCCATAGCCGCCCAGCGCCACCAGTGCAACACCGGTCGGATCTGGCTCTTGATCATTCGAGGCCGTATAGAGATCCAGGAGAATTTCATCCGCCAAATTGGTCAACGCGGCCACGACCGCGGCGCCTGTTGTACCGCAGGTATGAGCAGCGGCGATCGCCTGACGGCGGGCATCAAGGCTATCCCGGCTCCACCTCGTCTCAGTGTTGTGATGAAGAAGCATGTTGCTCATACATGTTTACAGGGCGCGATCTCCGGTTTCCCCTGTGCGGATCCGAACAACATTTTCCAATCCGGAAACGAAAATTTTGCCGTCACCGATGCTACCGGTCTTGGCGGTGCGGATGATGGTTTCGACCACCTTGTCGGCAAGGCTGTCGGCCACGACTACTTCGATCTTGGTCTTCGGCACGAATTCGATCGTATACTCGGTGCCGCGGTAGGCCTCCTTGTGCCCTTTCTGACGGCCGAACCCACGGACCTCCGAAACGGTCATGCCGTAGACGCCCAGTTCGGTCAAGGCATCCTTCACCTCTTCCAGCTTGAAAGGTTTGATAATCGCCTCGATTTTCTTCATGAGCGCCTGCCCCTTTCTTCTCAGGCCCGCCAAAGGCAAATCATAGCCGAATCGCCCCTTCCACACAACCGCCGTTCAGCCGGCGTACCCTCGCCTGCCCCAACCAAAGGAACTGAGGGACATCCCATGAGACTGGCGGCGGGCCGCACGTCGTCGGACGACCAGCTGCCCACGTTATGTGCTACGAAGATCGACTCAGAAGTTAATGTCCAACTGCGTCGTCCACTTCCATTGGCCGTTGATGACGTGATCATTGAACCAGACCGGGCCGGTCAGGAGGCTGATATCCTTCGTGAAATAGTGGTATATCCCAAACCCGCCACCGCCGATGAAGTTCTTCCCGCTGGCGTAGTCGGCCGCAAACACCCACTTGTTGTACTCATTGCCCTCCTTGTCTTTGACCTTCCAGAATCCGTAATCATACCCGACCATGCCGCCAGCGTTATCCAATTTGCCGCTCGCACCCGGGATGCAGGTCAGGAGTGCCGCGAGCGCCGGGTTGGATTGGTCCGGGTTTGGCTTACACCCCCCCTGGCGCATCAGGACCGAATCCGGGTTACCGTAGTAGCCGCCTCCGTGGATCCGACCAAACGGACCGAGCGTTTTCCCAACGATGAAATCCACAATGTCCATGTTGGTGACCTGTTCTTTGGTCCCGACATTGAAGATGCCGATGTTAATAGCCGGAAACCAACTTCCCAAGAATGCGCCTTCCGGATTCCCGATCTTAGCGTTGAACAGCAGCGATTTCCCGATGGAAGTCATTGTTGGATGGATGCGCGTGCCTGGAAACAGGCCGTCGATGCCGACTTCCATCTGAATCTTTTCAAACGGCAAGACGCCAACGGTGAGGCCGACGTCGGTTGGGAACGAATCGAATTGCCCGTTGGCGAGTTCTTCCTGCGTGCGCGACAACCGAAAGTAGTTATCCACCCCGATATGCCAGACATTGAAGGGCTGGATATCAGAAGTAGCAGGGGTCCAGTAGGTCGTGGAAGGTGTCGCGGAAACCGTCCCCGTCAGGACAAGGGACAAGAGCAATAGTGGAATTGCGATGCGTCCAAGTCGTTTCATGGGTGTCGCCTCCTTTTTATACTTAACAGACGTGACCGACTTCTTGTTGACCGCCACACCATTGTCATTCTCGCACTCCCTTGTACGAGCAACACTTTAATAGCCGCGGTAGCGGTTCGTGATCGGCATCCGCCGATCCTTTCCCAGCGCACGATGAGTGATTTTCACGCCGGGCGGTGACTGGCGCCGTTTGTACTCGCTGTGATCTACCAGGCTTAAGACTTGCCGGACCGTGCGCCGATCGAACCCAGAGGCGACCAGGTCGTCTGGGCTCTTATCCTCCTCCACGTACCCCCGAATGAGGGGGTCAAGCATCTCATAAGGAGGGAGACAATCCTGGTCTTTTTGGTTGGGGCATAACTCGGCTGTCGGCGGCCGGGTGAAGACCCGCTTGGGAATCAGGGGCTCTGCTTCTCGTCCATTTCGCCACCGGGCGAGTTCGTACACCAGCGTTTTCGGCACGTCTTTGATGGCCGCGAATCCGCCCGCCATATCACCATACAGTGTGGTATAGCCGACGCTCATCTCGCTCTTGTTCCCCGTCGTCAAGACCAGCCATCCATATTTGTTGGAAAGCGCCATCAGGAGGTTCCCACGAACCCTGGCCTGAAGATTTTCCTCAGTCGTATCCGTCCGTCGTCCCTTAAAAGCGGGCGCCAGGATGGACCGGTAGGCTTGAAAAATCGGTGTGATCGGCAGGGTCATGAGCCGGATTCCAAGATTGCGGGCCAGGGCAGCAGCGTCCTCCCGACTCTCTTCCGATGAGAAGGGAGACGGCATGAACACGCTGATGACATTGTGTGCTCCTACGGCATCCACGGCCAGGACCGCAGTCAGGGCGGAATCGATCCCACCGCTCAGGCCGATGACCACTTTCCCGAACCCGTTCTTGCGAGCGTAATCGCCGATTCCCAGCACCAAGGCCCGGTAGACTTCTTCGAGGGGGGAAGGCATGGCAGGTATTCCCCCATGGACGAGACGACGCGTCATGGCACGGTAGCGAGAGGAAACGACAACCCGGTCAACGGATACGCCCCGTCGTTCGAAGGTGCGCCGTTCCCGGCGACGGCGCGTGTCATGCAGGCGGGCACGGGACACCGCGTCGACATCCACATCGGCGATCACGAGATCCTCCTCAAAAGCCCGGCCTCGGGCGATGACGGTCCCGTTCTGATCCACCACCAGGCTGTTACCATCAAAAACAAGCTCGTCCTGGCCACCGATGAGGTTGGCATACGCCACCACCACGAGATTGTCCATGGCACGCGTGGCCAGCATTTCCTCGCGGACCTGGAGCTTCCCTCGATGGTAGGGCGACGCGCTGATGTTCACGATGACTTCCGCATCACCGACCAACGATTGCACGCGAGTCGGTCCTTCCGGGAACCAGATGTCTTCACAAATATTGAAGCCGATCGTGATGCCGTTGAGCCTCACCGTCGAAGAGCGCGCACCCACCTGAAAATAACGATTCTCATCGAACACCCCATAGTTCGGCAGGTAGGTTTTGTGCTGGGTAGCGACGACACGTCCTCCATGTATGAACGCCGCGGCGTTATAAATGTCGTCCTGCCGATCAGCGAAGCCCACTACCGCAGCAATTCCCTTCACCTGCCGGGCAACCCGGTCCAACGCGGCCAGGTTGTCGGTAATGAATTGCGGACGGAGCAACAAGTCCTCCGGCGGGTATCCCGTCAAGGTGAGTTCGGGAAAAACGACCAGATCGGCCCGGGCCTCGCGAGCGGCTGCTATCCCACAGAGGATACGAGCCGCGTTTCCATCGAGGTCGCCGACGGTCGTATTAACCTGGGCCAGCGCAATCCGAAGAAGCCGCATCCGCCATACTCCCTTAAAAATAAAAACGTCCTCACGCCTGTATCCTCAACGGACCCAAGGCTTGAAGACGTCATCGTCTACAAACAGAACCGGCGCCTTTCCCTCTGAACCATGGAAACACGTGATCATCGTGTCCCTGGGGAAAGACGCCGTCGTCGCTTCAGCACGTCATCGTGCTCTGGGGGCCTTATAGCAGACGGTCCCATGCCTGTCAATGTTATTTTTCGGCGACCCGCTTGTCAAGCTCGCTTGTTAACAGAATCGCCTCCGCAATGTCCCGCATGGACCGCCGCGTGTCCATACTTTGGCGTTGCATGATCCGGAACGCCTCGTCCTCTGTGATGTGCTTGCTCCGCATGAGCAGGCCCTTGGCCCGTTCCACCAGCTTGCGAACCTCAAGGGCCTCCTGCATTTCAAACGACTTCTCCATCAGACTGGTATTTTCGATCGCGATCGCCGCCTGATTGGCCACGGCCTGGAGCACTTTGCTTTCCTCGGCCGTGAATAAGTGCTCATGCGCCGTGTAGCTGTTGATCACCCCGATCGGCTTGTCCTTGACCAGCATCGGGACCGAGAGCAGCGAACAGAGCCCCTCTTTCCGAGCCAAGTCCGGGTACGTGTAGCCGGGATCCTTGGTCACATCTAGGACTGCAATGGGCCGACGCTCCTTGAGCGCCTGCCCGCTGATGCTTTGCCCGACTTTCAGGTTGGGCTTGCGGCGATAGCTCTCGCTCAGGCTTTGCGTCGCGGCGATTCTGAGTTCGTCGCGTTCGGAATCCAGTAACATAATCGAACAGATGGCCGATCCCATCATCTCCGCCGTCATGGTCACCAAGAGGTGCAGGATTTCTTCCAGCAAGCGCCCCGAGGTGATGGTGGCGCTCACTCGGGAGAGGGTTTCCACTTGGCGGGCCTTTTGGGTAATTTCGGCATGAAGCCGGGCGGTTTCAATTGCCCCACCGACTTGCCGCCCCATGGTCGTCATGAGCGCCACCTCATGAGGCCGATGGCGGTGAGGGTGTTTGTGCTGCACATTAATCACCCCGATCACCTCCCGTTTGGCGATAATCGGGACGGAAAGAAAGGCCTGGTGGCGGTCTTCCGGCAGGTTATGGAACACTTTGAACCGGGGGTCATCACTGGCATTGCTGGCAATGGCGACAGGGCGCCCTTGCTGGGCCACCCAGCCGGTGATCCCCTCCCCCAGTCCCAGCCGGATATGTCCGATGAGTTTAGGATGGGGATTTTTCGAGGCCCGGAGAATGAGTTTATCCCGTCTCGGGTTCAGCAGGTAGATGAGGCAGGAATCCGCTTTGGTGACTTCAACGGCAATGTCCACGATATCATGCAGGACCGCATCGAGATCCAGATTGCCGCTGACCGTCTCGCTGACTCGATGCAGGATCTCGGCTTCCCGAGTCTTGTCACGGAGCGTCCGCCGAAGAGCAGTGAGCGATTCCTTCCCGTCTTGCTTCATGACGCCCCCGTTCTCCCTAGGATGGCGGGGACTATAGCACGAGGCATGGATCAGGTTCTAGGGCGGCGGGTAGCGAGAAATCGGCGGATTTCCGCCTCCTCGACCGGACTCACGATCACATGACCGATCCGGTCAGGTAAGACAAAATGGATGCGTTTATCCTGGACTTTTTTATCCTGGCGCATGGCGTTGATCAACCTGGAGGTCGGATATGGAGGAAGCGTGGCGGGAAGTCCCGCCTTTTCCACGAGCGTGCGGATCCGCTCGGCGACCGTGGCATCGGCCAGTCTCAGACGCTCCGCCAGGCCGGCCGCGGCAACCATGCCGATGGCGACGGTCTCGCCATGCTTATACCGCTTGTAGCCGGTAACGGTCTCAAGCGCATGCCCCAGCGTATGTCCAAAATTCAGGATGCGCCGGCGGTCCCCTTCCCGCTCGTCTTCAGCCACCACCACCGCCTTAATGGCGCTCGAAGTCCGAATAATTCTCTGCACCGACGCCGGATCCTGCTTCAGAACCAGGGCAATATCCCGCTCGAGGAACTCGAAAAACGCCGCGTCCTCGATGACGCCGTATTTGATGACTTCCGCCAGACCTGCACGATACTCCGCCACCGGCAATGTACGAAGGACAGCAGGATCGCTGAGGACCAGCTTCGGTTGGTAGAATGCGCCGATCAGATTTTTCCCGCGCGGATGGTTGACGCCCGTCTTGCCTCCGATGCTGGCATCCACCTGCGCGACCAGTGTCGTCGGGACCTGTACGAAAGGGATGCCTCGCAGATAGACCGAGGCGGCGAACCCGGCTAAATCTCCGATGACGCCACCTCCCAAGGCCAGCAGCCAGGTCTTGCGTTCATACCGTCGCTGGACAAGCTCATCAAGGATCGCGGACGCCCACTTCACGGACTTGGTGCGCTCGCCATCCGGCAGGGTCAGGACCGTCGGTTTGAATCCCACCGCTTTCAGGCTTCGGACAACGCGGGTGCCGTAGTGCCGCTTGACGACTGCGTTCGTCACCACGACCGTTTCGGGGCCCATTTTAAACGGGAGGAGGTGTTCCCCTACCTGATCAAGGAGCCCATCCTGAATGACAATCTCGTACCCGCGATCTGCGAGCTCGACCCGGATGCGGTCGGAATGCGCGGACGACATGTTAGATGTACCAGAAAAAGTGTTCATCGCAGAGGAAAAGTCGGCGAATCAAAACTGTCGGACGTAGGCCTGGTAG
>WNGA01022374.1_pt1 | contig 10044 bp, 11 predicted proteins | sample 5400061 | NCBI WGS metagenome assembly WNGA01 (sample SAMN13153366, study PRJNA577476) | soil metagenome | isolation source: 100 cm soil or saprolite under grassland replicate 2 | place: USA:California | collected 2016-06-15
CATGGATTTGGTATCGAAGTTCTTGGGATCCACGGTAGCAGAAAAGACATTTGTAAAAATCTTAAATTCATCCGCCACGCGGACGTCGTAGCCATACGATGAAACACCGTACGACACAACTCCGTTGCGAACTTGTTTCTCTTCGAACGGTTCGATCATACGATATTCGTGTGCCATCTTGCGGATCCAGTGATCAGGTTTGAGTCCCATAGTTTCTCCAAATTGAGATTTATATTAACCTTGCTCTATGCGCGGCCGGGGACGGCGGCTAGAGCAATTCTATTTCACCACAAAAACAACCTGCGTTAGCTCCCCCGATTCTACTTCAACCCAGCGTTCGTAGACTTTGCCATTCCTTTCAATAGCAATACGATAACGACCCACTGGAAGTTCCCCCAGAACTGCATTTTCCTCTCCATTCAACATATCGGCGGAATAAGTTATTCCATAATAGGATTTCACTTTTTTAGGGGATTGCTCTGGAGAATATCTGATCGTGTATTCTGCATATTTGACGAGCTTGCGATCCTCATCAACGACAGAGATTGCTAATGCCCCAAAAGGTTCGCCATCTACATCTTTTGCAGGGACTAGCCACAGTTCAGGATTTTGCGTTGAGAAGTAATCTTCTACATCCCCGCTACGGACCTCGAAATGCAGATGACTGCCGATTGCAACACCGGTTCTACCGACTTCACCAATTGGCGTTCCAGCCCCAACGATCCCACCCGGTTTCACATCGATCTTCGAAAGATGGGCATACAATGTGAACAAGTCATTCTTATGTTGAATGACAACAAGGTTGCCGTAGAAATCTGGCCATGGAGAGTAAATCGCTTCTTTATCTGGGCCAGCAAATACAACTGTTCCACTTGCTACCGCATAAACAGGCGTTCCACTTTTGTTCGGAAATTCAACTCCATGATGCGGTTCACGCGTCCCATTGGCCGTTGACCCGTACAGGTATGTCTCATCGACTAAATCGTTTGAAGGTGGACGGATCGGGCGCTGAAGGAGCAAGTGCCCGTCTGTGATGCAATAATCTACAGTGACTGGATCACACGGAGCTTCTGTAGTGGGTGTGATGGTTGGAAAAGAGGTGGAAGCTAATAACGTGTTGGTTGGAATAACTTTTGTATGAGTAACAATTGGAGTTTCGGCTATTTCGAGTCTTGTGCAAGATGAAAGGATGAGGAGCAGAAAAATATTCAGTATTCGCTTCATGGGAATACGCTTTGGAGTCCGCCAGCTTGCTGGCGTGCTTCGAGAGCACACTCTGCTAGCCCAGTGAACTCCCTGACTCCATAAGATAATTAGATCCCTCCCCGCGCCTGCATGATCTCGCGGATTTCCTTTTCAAGTGTCTCTGCTTTCGCTTCAAGTGCCTTCAACTCACCTAACATCTTCTCCCCCACTGATTTATCTTCGAGTGAATTGAGATTGATCTTCACGTTATAACCTGCCGCCGTTAGCGCGGCACGCGACATGGCAAACCCAGACATGGAGTCACTGATCGCATTGACATTCGCCTCTTTGGCACATTTCAAGGCAAGCTCCATCACCTTGACTGAATCCTTTGCAACTTTCAGAGGGACACGTGCAGCATTGAGGGTCGCGAGATGAATTGCCGCGTTCCGTTTCGTCTGTTCTTCATCTGTTCCTTTTGGAAGCCTGAAGGCGCCCATCACGGCCTCAAATGCGGAAGAGTCATCCTCTACAGCCTGAGTCAATTCCTTGCGCAAACTTTCGGCCATCACACGAATGGCTTGCATCTGCGCTTCGACTTCGGCATACTTCTTTTTGCCAATCGTGAGACCCGCCACCATCGCAACCAGCCCGGCACCCATCGCACTCGCATAGGCTGCAGCTGAACCGCCGCCCGGGGTGGCGGTCGGGGCAGCTAACTCTTCTATAAAGGAAAGAGTCTTCGGCTGAGGTGCAGAAGCGGAGGTTTCGAAGAGTCGTGATTCCAAAATCTGCTCTTTATCAAACGCATCCAATTGGGTGTACCAGACCGCCGCATCCACCAACGCCTCCTGCGGGATCAAGCCGACCAGTTCACTATGATGAACGGCAACGCCATATCGTTGAGCCTCACGCCGAATCGTTTCGACCACGCGGGCAAGCGGAGTCTCGCGGAAGTTGGTCAGGTTTATCGAAACCTGAGCATGCCCTTCCACAAGCAAGCCCAATGCTTTGACATAGCGAAGCCCGCCTGATGAATGGCGGATGGCCTTGGCGATTTTCTTTGAGATATCCACATCGTCGGTGGTGAGATAGACGTTGAAGGCAATGAGCGGATTACGCGCACCGATGACCGTTGCTCCTGCCGTTCCAAGTTTTGCAGGCCCGTAATCAGGGACGCGTTCGGGATCGGACTCAATGTCGGCTTTGAGTCCTTCGTATTGACCTCTGCGGATGTTTTCGAGGTTGGCACGCTCGGGACGCGTTGCCGCCGCTTCATACAAATAGACGGGGATGCTGAGCTCATTCCCGACGCGTTCCCCCAGCCGCTTCGCCAGCGCGATACAATCGTCCATGCTCGCACCGCCGAGAGGGACAAAGGGAACCACGTCCGTCGCGCCGATGCGCGGATGCTCGCCCGTGTGGTTGTTGAGGTCGATCAGTTCGGAGGCGGTTTTGATGGCACGGAACGCAGCTTCCTCCACCGCGAACGGAGAGCCCGCAAGGGTGAGCACTGTGCGGTTATGGTCAAGGTCAGACGAGCGGTCGAGAAGCTTGACATCGTCTACAGATTGGATGGCCGCGACGATCTGGTCAATGACTTCAGGACGCCGCGCTTCGGAAAAGTTGGGGATACATTCGATGAGTTGGATAGGCATAAGATTTTCGATTTACGATTGACGATTTTAGATTTTGGATTTATGGCCGGTGGGAACAATTATAAGGGGTGAAAGGAAAAATTTGTAAGCACTTGAATCACTTTCTGATGATTGCTATACTATTTGAGTCACAAATACGTAAATGAGTGTATGATTTCCCTAAAGCCAAGTGAGGAGTCAACCATGAAATATCGTCAAATGGGAAAGACGGGTTTGCGCGTCAGCGAGCTTTGCCTGGGTGCGATGACCTTCGGTCGCGAGACAACGGAAGAAGACAGTTTCAAGATTCTGGATCACTTCGTGGAGATGGGTGGCAACTTCATCGACACCGCCGATGTGTATTCCGCCGGAACATCCGAAGAAATTCTGGGTCGCTGGCTAAACGGGAAAAACCGCGCCGATTTTGTGATCGCTACCAAGGTCCGCTTTAGCATGGGATCTGGCACAAATGACTTTGGCTTGAGTCGTAAACATATCCTGGATGGAGTCGAAAACAGTCTTCGCCGCCTGGGGACGGATTACATTGACATCTATCAAATCCACCGGTGGGATTGGGCGACTCCTATTGAAGAAACACTCAGCGCACTCAACTCGCTTGTACAAGCTGGGAAAGTCCGCTATTTGGGCGCGAGCAACGTGGCAGGCTATCAACTTCAAAAAGCCATTGACATCAGCCGAGCCAATGGATGGGAGCCTTTCACCTGCCTCCAGCCTCTTTATAACTTACTGGACCGGTCCATCGAATGGGAGTTACTCCCTGTTTGCCGACAGGAAGGCGTGGGAGTGATTCCCTGGAGTCCGCTGCGGGGTGGATGGCTGAGCGGCAAGTATCGCAGAGATATGTCTGAGCCTCCGGCTGAGACCCGAGTCAGCGACGCTGAAAAAAATCGGTGGGGCGAACGCTGGTCAAACTACGCCAACGAGCGGACGTGGGGTGTGATCGATGAACTGCTTGCGATTGCGAAAGAGACAGAAAAAACACCCGCCCAAGTGGCGTTGAACTGGGTATTGAACCGCCCCGGGATTACCGCTCCCATCATCGGCGTACGGACCATGGCACACCTTGAGGATAATTTGGGCGCAACGGGATGGACGTTATCCGATGAGCAAATGCAGAAACTTGATCAAGTCAGTGATCAGCCATTGCCATATCCTTATGACTTATTGCGAGACTGATCCGCTTGAGGATGAGCAATTATGATGACAAATCGTTCTATGCCTCCTGGAGTGATTATTCCAGAGCTTCCTTATGATGATGTAAACGCAGCAGCGGATTGGCTCTGCCAAGCTTTTGGATTCAGGAAACGACTTCGCATCGGGAACCACCGCTGCCAACTCTCCTTCGGTCAAGGCTCGGTCGTCGTGATTGAACGTAATGAGCCAGGTATTTCTTCTGTCCTCGTGCACGTAGACAATGTTGATAGTCACTATGAGCGCGCGAAACAATTTGGGGCACGGATCATTAATACTCCAACAGATTATCCCTTCGGGGAACGGCAATACACTGTAGAGGATATCGGTGGTCATCGCTGGACGTTTTCACAGACCATCGCGGATGTTGATCCCGGAACCTGGGGCGGTGAACTGGCTTAAATCTGATACTTTTCGTAATGCTATAATGAGATTTAAGAGTTATCAATTCATCCATTTGCATTTTTTTCAAAAGAAAATCTGTTGATCTACAGGCTTTCGGCCGGAGGTGAGTATGGCTGATAACAAAGCTACGGCACGTCATGTTGCGCATCCTGCTACGCAGGATCATGCTGCGTTCACACAATCGGTGAAAACCAGTCTGGCAAGTGCCAGGGAAAAAGTAGCGCGCATTCGCCAGACCGACACACAGCTATTTGTGACGAACGTTGTGTCACCTGCAGCCGCCACGTTAATAGCATCGCTCGCCGCTTTGATTGGCGGCAACGAGATGTTCCGCGGCGCCGCGGCACAAACAGAAGATGGTGGCTGGATCCTTGCCTGCGCCCTGGTGGCTGTGTTTGGTTTCATCGCAACCGTCAGCGGCGTGTTCAAGAAGCAATTCGATGACAAACTTGCTCTAGGCAATCAATGTGTTGGCAGGCTGCTTGCCCTCGATCTGGCGATCACGAGTGGCAATACAGGATGGGAAGAGGCCGCGAAAGAGTATGGCGAGATCCTCAAAGCCGTTCCGGAATTTATCAGTTGAACTCAGAACTTATTTTGAATATTGAGGAAACTCTCTTGAACAGCACAGATATCCAGCATTTACGAACTGCGATTGAAGTCGCGCAAAATGCCCGTGAGCATGGTAATCATCCGTTTGGGGCGAATCTGGTGGATGAAAACAATGAAGTATTATTGACAGCAGAGAATACGGTAGTGACTGGCAGTGATTGTACCGGTCACGCCGAGACGAATTTGATGCGACTTGCGAGTCAACACTTCCTGCCCGAAAAGCTGTCCACTTGCACTCTGTACACAAGCACGGAGCCATGTGCGATGTGCGCGGGCGCGATCCATTGGGGAAATGTGCGACGGGTTGTGTTTGCTTTGAGTGAAACCGATTTGTATGAAATGGTTGGTCCTTCGCCTGAGCATTTGATGCTCCCTTGCCGCGAGGTCTTCGCGCGGAGCCAGCACTATGTGGAGGTGGTTGGCCCCGCCTCTGAACTGGATGCAGAAGCCCGCGCGGTCCACGAAGGATTTTGGTCCACCTGAATCATGCCGCATGAAGCGCTTTTTATCGTTCGCAATTCTTTCCCTTGTTTTATACAGTTGCTCACTAACAACGAAATGCGGCGATGCACAAGATACTTCATGCACAAGAGTTCTTTTTATCGGGAATAGCTATACCTTCGTCAATGATTTGCCGAACGTATTCGCAAAATTAGCCAGATCAGGTGGAAACAAAGTGGAAGTCGGAATGTCCGCGCAAGGCGGCTGGACTTTGTCCGATCACATCCAATCGGCAGAGACTCTCCATTTGTTGAATTCTACGAAATGGAAGTTCGTTGTCTTGCAGGAGCAAAGTCAAATTCCATCCGTCGCGCGAGCGAGAACTCAGGGGATGTATCCCGCGGCGCGTGAGCTTGTTCAGAAGATCAAAGATATAGGAGCTACCCCCATTTTCTTTGTCACCTGGGCACACCGCGACGGGTGGCCCGAAAACGGCATGAATAATTACGAAAGTATGCAGTCTCAGATCAATTATGGATATGTGGAAATTGCACAGGAGCTTAATACGCCGATCGCTCCCGTTGGAGCGGCCTGGCTTACGGCAGTGAACCAATATCCTGATTTGATTCTCTGGCAGGAAGATGGCAGTCATCCAACCGAGCAGGGAACGTACCTAGCGGCGTGTGTTTTCTACGCTGTGATCTTTCACGAAAGCCCGGCTGGATTGAAATACCGCGCGGGTTTATCCAGAGAAAATGCCAGGATCATTCAATCGATTGCTTCAAGTACAGTCTTGAACATTCCATGAGTCAAGTACGGGAGTTGACTCCTTTAAGCCCAAAGTGTAACTTTTTTCTTAGAAAGACCTCCTATAATAAGAGAACCAGACGTAGAGTGTTGGCAGATATTATTTTTGAAAGACTCGAGAGGAGCACTTATGGAAATCAGTCTTGCCGAGGAACATGCTTATTACTTTGTTCCGCAAATTTCATTGGAAATAGCCCGTGATCGTATCGAAAAGAAAAAAACAACCCTGGTAGCAGGCATGTTCGGGACGTTGATCTCGCGACCGAACCCCACGGAGATCCAAGTCGTCTCAGTGGAGAATCGCTTGGAGCCGTACTGGGTGGTGACCGTAGCAAGCCGGACAGCGTACGACCGCCAACAGGTGTACACAATCCCGATCAAAGGGGAAGAAGTGCGTGAAGTCACTGTGCTGGGACAAAGGCTGATGATCAATTCCAAAGGCAATCCCTCTTTCACCTTGAATGGAATCGAGCACTGCGTGGAGGAACGTCGCCTCACCCGATTTTTCGATGGCCTTTCCGGGCAAAAGACAGATCTAAGCCGCTTTCAACCATTCACGAAAACCGAGATCACAAACTTGGAAGACTTTGCACCGAATGATATGCTGGTGGTCCCGCCTGAAATGCGAGCCACAGCCATCGTCCGCCAGGTGTTGGGAGAAGTGATCCAACCCGTCACAAAGGCACAGATCATTCATGAGGAACGCGTGGATGTCGAGACGATTGAGATCAACTTCCGTCCTGTCTATGCGTTCGAATATGAATGGGCTAGCAAAGGGAAGCGCGTGGTCATCGAATTCGATGCGTTGCTGGGTGACATGCGCAGCGGTGGCAAAAAGTGGAGCGATCAAATCAAAGGGATTCTCACCCGCGATCTCTTCTTCGATGTGACCGCCGACGCAGTCGGAATGCTGGTGCCCGGCGGGAGCATCGCCGTCAAACTGGTCAGGGCAGTGGTGGATCGCGGGAAGAAATAGGAGCGTTTTCTTTGACAATTCTCGAGACGGAACGATTACTTCTTCGTCAGTTTTCCACGGAGGATACTGACTTCATCCTTGAGCTCTTGAACGGGTTTGGTCTGTATTTGGTCAAATTGAAAGAGACGGACGAGTCCATTGGGATGTGCGGTTTGATCAAGTGGGATACGTTGGAGGATGTGGATATTGGCTACGCCTTTCTCCCCAGGTTTTGGTCAAAAGGGTATGCTGTCGAAGCCGCGCAGGCAACAAAAGAGTATGCCAAACATGTGATTGGATTGAACCGCATCGTCGCGATTACAGATCCCAAGAACGAGGGATCGATCCGTGTCCTCCAAAAGATTGGGCTCAACTTCGAGAGAATGGTCAAGCTTTCCGAGGATGACATTGAGCTGAAATTGTTCGGAGCAAATATCTAAATACTTTCGAGTGCTCAAGCCGCCGTCCTTTGCAGAGCACCCCCGTGGAGCGGCGGCGAAGATGCTCCAAGCGCATCAACTTGAAAATTGTTTTTGACTTAGAACCTAAAATTTGAAAACGAAATACAGAGTGCCGCATAATTTGTTTACTTGACATTTGAATTCACACCTGTACATCAAAGTGAAAAGTTAATTTAATAGTAAGACAAGCGGTAATCTACGGTATACTGCCTCGTCATGACTTTAGATATAGTTCAGCAAAGACTTCACAATCAGTTACTTTTTCAAACAAAATTTACCCAGCCTAGCCAGGTTGTCTCCTGGCTGGGGGCCGTCCAATCCCAGGATTATGCCGGCGCCAAATGGGCGCTGGCTCAGCGCACAAACGGACTGACCGATGCAACCATCGATCAGGCGTTCGCAAACGGTGAAATCCTACGCACGCACATGTTGCGTCCGACCTGGCATTTTGTCACCCCTGAGGATATTCGCTGGATGCTTGCACTCACTGCACCGCGTGTCCTTACTCTTCTTGCTTACATAGATGGGCAGCTTGAATTAGATAAAACGGTCTTCAAGAGAACTAATGCAATACTGGCAAAAGTTTTAGAGGGTGAAAAACAGTTGACACGTGGCGAACTTGGGTTAGCGCTTCAAAGTAGTGGCGTCAAAACTGATGGATTACGATTGGGCCATATCATGATGCATGCTGAATTGGATGGAGTTATTTGCAGCGGTGCACGACGAGGCAAGCAATTTACATATGCATTATTGGAGGAGCGCGCCCCACAAGCCAAAACACTGGAACGAGATGAGGCATTAGCAGAACTAACCAAACGATATTTCACAGGTCATGGGCCCGCAACGTTACAGGATTTTGTATGGTGGTCAGGACTCACAATGACCGATGCTCGCAAAGGGATAGAATTCGTAAAATCTCAGGTGGAGCAAGAAGTGATCAATGATCAAGTCTATTGGTTTGTAACCTCTACATCCAGAGGGAAGACATCTCCAGTTGTACACTTGTTACCCGACTATGACGAATATACCGTTGGATATACAGACCGCAGGGCGATATTTAATATCTTGCACACCGATAAATTGGATGCGCGAGGAAGTTTTCTCGCTCAATACACGATTGTGATCGATGGAAAAGTTGTGGGAACATGGAAACGTACGATAAAGAAGAATGAAGTACTGATCGAATTGGTCCCATTCATTACGCTGACGAAAGACCAAAATCAAGCGATCATCGCAGCGACGCAACAATATAGCAAATTTCTTGGTCTTCCTGTTCAGATTACAAAGGCAGCCTAAATCTCTATAACTTTGCCCCGAGCCAGCGCGTTATACCGTTCGTGCGATGGATGGGACATCATGGTTTTTTTAGGATCCGAAGTTCGGCCCTTTGTACACGGACTTCGTGGATTGAACGGACCGCGAAGCGTCGATCTTTCCTAGAAAGAGTCCACGTGTTCCGTGTATAAAAAGAGGGTTTTATCCAGCGACTTTGAGAAGACCATTATGGGGGATTAATCTGTATATCCCAAATAGGGGTTTTTTCTTTATAATAGCATTATTCCAGCCTTCAAAAAATATGCCTTTAGAGGAAGAGAGAGCATCATGCCTGCAAAAGTTGAAATTACAGGAGAGGTTGCCCGGATTGTTTTATCTGGCGATGTTGACTTTTCGACCCAAGTAAATCTAGGCGAAGCAATTGACCTGGCTCTCAGCGTAGATGCAGCCAAAGAAATACAGGTCGATATGACCGATGCAACTTTTATCGATTCCTCCGTCATTCGCTCGTTATTGAAGCTTCAAGAAAGAGCCTTTGCAAAGAACAAAACGTTAAGCATTTGGAATTGCAATGATCATATCCGGGAAATTTTTGTGATCGGGGGATTCGATCAAATGTTTGTTATTCACTAAATAGGCAGCTCAGCAAATAAGAAATCGATTTCATAAAACCGATGACCAAATATGTTGCCTTTCTCCGCGCGATCAATGTTGGCGGACATACAATCATCAAAATGACAGACCTCAAGCAAATATTCGAAGCTTGCGGCTTGGAAAATGTACAGACCTATATCCAATCGGGAAATGTCATTTTTGAATCCATTGAAGAGGATCCTGCCTCCCTGGAAAAGCAGATCGAGAGACAGGTTGAAAAAGTTACAGGGTATAAGACCCCGCTCTTCGTGAGAACGATATGGGAAGTCCGAGCCATTGCGGGCAAAAGTCCATTCACGGCAAAAGCAGATGAGACCGTGCATGTTGCCTTGCTAAAGGAAAAGCCTGACAAAAGACAACAGCAGGTCTTGCTATCCTTCAAAAGCGATGCAGATGATTT
>WNGA01029719.1_pt1 | contig 10044 bp, 10 predicted proteins | sample 5400061 | NCBI WGS metagenome assembly WNGA01 (sample SAMN13153366, study PRJNA577476) | soil metagenome | isolation source: 100 cm soil or saprolite under grassland replicate 2 | place: USA:California | collected 2016-06-15
AAAAGATCGATGCGCTCCACCAGAAGGCGACGGCGATGCTCACCGAGAGCGACGACGAGCCGCTGCCGGAAGCGCCCGTATCCGTCCCCGTCGTCCCACAGCAGGCGCCAGCTAGGCGTACCGCGCCGGCGATCGCCGGCCTGATCGACGACGATCCCGACGCTCCGTTCTAGATTCCCAACCACTGGGACCAGGGACAAGCGAGCTTGTTCCTGGTCTCAGACTCTCTCGCTTGACGCACCTGGTTCCATAACCCGCAGCAAAGGGCGCACGCGCCGCAAGGCACCTGAAAGGGCAATTGGATAAGCCATTATGAGCAGAAGTGAACGATATGCCAACGATTGATTGGCGCGTCGAATTCTTTCGGCGCGCTTTTTTGCGCCATGCGCCACGGCGCTATGCCGTGATGCTCACCCTTGATCAGGCGCAGCGAGTCGGGCAGAAGTACATGGAGCGGCGCGGAATGATCACTGACACGATGATCACGCGCCACCTCGCTGGCGCGATCACGCTCGCAGCACCGGCCGCGGTCGACCACCGCGCGCACCTACTCCCACTGGACATCGACGCCGGCGGCATGGCGGCAATTCGGGCCTTGATCGCGGCTGCATTCCAGCAGGAGCTCTGGGCCTTCGGGCAGTACTGTCTACGGCAAGGCCAAGCTGACGATATCCAGCGTGGGTATGTGTGGTTGCCCTTCGATACACTGGCACGCCATCAGCACACCGGGCACTTCGGCGACCTCATTCTCGGCGAGCGTCGTATTGACATCGACCAGGACCCCACTGGCGCGCTCGCCGAGCTGTACGAGTCCTACCGTGAGAACCGCGCCGCGGGTCTGCCCGAACTGCCGCCCATATCTGAGTCAACAGCCAGGGCCATTTCCTCACAGAATGGCGACGGAATCACTATTACCCGGTACAACGAGGACCACGACGTCGAGGATCTGATACAGTTCTATGGCGCCAGACCGGCCAGGCGGCGCGGGCTGTATTTCTGCCCATTCCACCCGGATGATCACGCGAGCCTGAGTGTCTACACGTACCGCAGACAGCGCTATTGCCGCTGCTTCAGCGCACACAGCGACTGTCCCCTCGCCAGGCACGCCCGGAATGACGCCTTCAATGTCTACTGCATTGGCGAGGGCATCGAGGCGAAGGAGGCGCTGCGACAGCTAAATGGACGTGATTAGCCCCTGATTGCCAATCGCTGCACCTGCAACCAAACCCGCGAGCGCGCATAATGTCACGGTACACTGCGCCAGGTGTGCAGCCAGTCTTCATCTTCACAGCGCGTTAAGAATTCCCTCGTACCACGCACTTTGTTTAATGTTGTGAGTCATACGCTCTCCGATTTCAACGGCATTTTCGCGCCGCCTCTTCTTTCATATACCCTCTCCTCACTTGAGCGGGGTGCGATGTTCGCACGCCACGTACTTCCTCATTGTGAAGCCATAAACTCAATTGCGGATATTACTACGATCGCATTCAACTTGTTATCATAAGAGAAAAATAGCGCTTGACATCGAGTATATACCATTTATAATACCAGCACACATTAAGATAATTCGGCGCTCCTGTGCGATGTTCGCACCCTATGCTTTTCCGCTTCCTGGTGAAGGAAACACCGATTCATATTCGCTCCGTTTGGACAGCAGACAAGTTATGATGCTAGGGCGTAAAACCCACGAGCTTTAGCCGTGGGATATAAGCCCTTCATTTGCTTTAGCCGCTTTAGTCGTTGACCATGCAAATGACATTCCTTTCATATGCCAGAGTTCAGCGTCCTAGTGCATCAAAACGATTGTTTTAGAACGTGCGATCTGGTATAATAGAGCCATGCAACGAACGATTCAGACAACCTATCACTACCGCCTTGACCCGACTGCCGAGCAAGAAGTCCAGCTCAAGCGGTTTGCGGGCGCGCGGCGATTCGTCTGGAATTGGGCCTTGAACCGCAAGCGCGAACACTACCGAGAAACCGGCAAAACGCTTTCGTACAACGATCTTGCGGCTGAACTCACCCGACTGAAACAGCAACCCGCAACCGCATGGCTGCGCGAGATGGATTCGCAATTGCTGCAACAGACGTTGCGGGATCTTGACAGCGCCTATCAGCATTTCTTTCGCCGCGCACGGAATGGCGACAGGAAGAAGGGCTTCCCGAAATTCAAGTCCAAAAAGACGGATACGCCGCGATTTCGCATCCCGCAACGGGTTGTGCTTCAAGATGGGTCTGTCTCGGTACCCAAGATCGGCATGATCAAGGCAATCGTTCACCGACCGCTTGAAGGTATCACTAAGAGCGCAACCTTCAAGCGGGAAGCGTGCGGACACTGGTACATCAGCCTGGTGACTGAGCAGCAGCTCGCGCCGAAAGCTGACCGACCAATTGAGACGCATATCGGGATCGACGTGGGCCTGAAGTCACTGGCCGTGCTTTCGACGGGCGAAACAATCGAGAACCCGCGTTGGTATCGCACCCAAACGCGCAAGCTCAGGCACGCACAAAAGGCGCTCAGTCGGAAGATCAAAGGCAGTCGCAACCGAGGCAAGGCGCGGATCGTGGTGGCGCGCCTACACCAGAAGACGCGCAACCAGCGGAACGACTTTCTGCACAAACTGAGTACCGATATCATTCGCCATTGCGATCTCATTTCGATTGAAGATCTGAACGTTCGCGGACTTGCGAAAACCAAGCTGTCGGCGAGCGTACTCGATGTCGGTTGGGGCATGTTCCGATCGATGCTTACGTACAAAGCCGATCGGAATGATACCCACCTGATTGCAATCGGGCGCTTCTTCCCATCTTCCAAACTGTGCGGCGCGTGCGGATTGGTTAACGCCGATCTCACGCTGGCCGATCGCGCGTGGACCTGTCCCTGTGGCGTCCATCACGATCGCGACCTCAACGCCGCCCGCAACATCGATCGTGAAGGATTGCGCCTGTTTGAACAGATCGTCGCGGCAGGCTATGCCGAGACGCAAAACGCCTGTGGAGACCCGGTAAGACCAATCGAACTGATTGGCACAGGTCGTTGAGACAGGAAGCCCAAGTCCTTTAGGCTTGGGTATATCACCAAAAGGATTACACGATGCATGTATACGCAGTTGCGCTCGAAAAAGGGGGGGTCGGCAAGACGAGCATCGCTGTCAATCTGGCCGTCGCCTTTGCCTTGGTCGACCTCAAGGTGCTCCTGATCGATCTAGATGCACAATGTCACGCCAGTCAATGGTTGGGGGTACAGCTCGATCAAGTACGGCCTGATGATAGCATGCTGGGCGTAGTGCAGGGACGGCCGCTCGCCGAATGCATCCGACCGACCCAGGAAAATGTTGCGGTGCTCCCGGCCCACCCCGCAATGGTGGGTCTGCCGGCAATGCTCGTTAGTGCGCCCAACAGTGGCATTTTCGCGCTCAAGAATGCGCTAGACAAGGCACAGGCAAATGGAGCGGGCCACGATGTTGTGCTCCTCGACCTGGCACCAGCGCGCGGTCCCGTTCAGGCGACGGCCCTGGCCGCTGCAACCCGCTGTATCGCACCAGTACAGGCCGAGGACCTGGTGCTGCAGTCGCTCAAAGCGCTCACCGACTCGGTGGACCAGGCCCGCCAGATCAATCCTCGGCTACGCGGTGTGAGTGTTGTACGCAACCGCTACGCCCTGCGCGGCACGGTGGATCACGCCTATGATCAGGCACTCTGCGATGAGTACGAACCGCAACTCCTGCGCACGATCCTACCCACACGGGCTGCGCTGCGCCACGCCGCCGGGGTCCAACAGAGCGTGTTCCGCTATGCCAGCCCGGATGCGGCCGAGGTTCGCGCACTGTTTGTCGAACTGGTCGACGAGTTACTCCAACTCGACGAGGCTGACTGAGGAGATCGCAATGCCTTCAAAGACCACTGACCGCCTTGCTGAGATCCGGGCGCGCGTCGCGCGTCGTACTGTTGAGACTCCAATTCACGCTGATGAAATGACGCCAGCACCCTCGCAGAGTCCAGATGACGCCCTCGCAGCAGCGAGCGCGCACTTCTTCGGGGCAGCCGAGCAGATCATACAGAGCCGGCCAGTGCAGCGCTTACCGATCGGGCAGATCGCGCCGGACAGCCGTCCTGAAATGCGTCAGGCTCGCCTCATCCCGTTGCCCGACGAACTGCTTGCCCAGGGTCAAAGCGTTCCGTCGATGAGCTCCGTGCACTCGGGCAGTCGCTTCGTGAGCGTCAGATCCAGCCGATTATTGTGTACTCTGGCACCAGCAGTATATACCCAGCAGCGCGCTACCTGATCATGGTCGGCCACCGGCGCTGGACTGCCGCATCGCTCGCCGGGCTCGATGCCCTCGACGCGGTCGTCGTCGAGGCGCCCACGCCAACCGAGCGAGTGCGCATTCAGTACGCTGAGAACGAGGCCCGGGAGGATTTTAGCGACATGGAGCGCGCCTGGGCGCTTGCTCAGATGAAAGAGGCTCTGGGCGACACTGCACCCTGGGAGACAGTCGAAGAGCAATTTCGCATCAGCCGGTCGCGACGGCACGAGCTGACGCGCCTGCTCGTATTCACGCCGTCTCAACAGCAGCAGATTGCACTCATGCGCCTCCAAGAGACACAGATTCGCACCTTGCATAGCGCGGTGCGTGCCGGCGAGTTAGCAGCAACGCAGGTGGAGAATGTGCTAGGACGCTTATCGGAGATCGCCGCCGAGCGTGTGACAGCGCCGACCCAGAATGAGCCAGGCGACGCCAATAGAGAAGGAGCTTTACCTCGCAGAAATGGGATAGATGCTCCAACAGTTGCTCGTCTGGTTGCCCGTGCCCGCCGCGCAGCGCCCGAGGGGTCGAAGGAGCCAAGTCCTCGCTGGCTTCAACCATTGCGCGATCAATTGGCGCACGCCAGCAAAGGATTGGGGCGCGCACGTGACCGAGTCGCGATGCTGAACGACGAGGAAGCTGAAATGCTGATGACCGATCTGGCACAGCTCATGGAACGACTGGAAGGGGTGAACGAGGCGCTGCGGCTGCGCGAGAGTTAAAATCTTCCAACCCATATGTGTCGCTGTGACACACTCCCGATAGCACACACCGTATGGAGTGTGTCGCTGTGACACACTCCATACGGCGATGGGCGGCGCGACTGTGTCATGCTGACACAGGTCGCTTGACAGAGGCGAACATGTCTGCTATTGTGTCGCTGCGACACATATTCTAGAGGTGTGATATGAGCGACTCCGACTCCCAGGCTCTCCAGCCGCTGCCGCACATCGAGCCGTTCGACTTTCACGGTGACGCGCTGATCGCCGTCATTGTCGACGGTCATGAGGTTGTCCTCCCGATCCGCTCGGTCTGTGGCGCACTGGGGCTCGATATCCAGAGCCAGAGCGAGCGGTTACGCGAGCACGACGTGCTCTCCCAGGGACTCAGGATCGTCAAGATTCCCGTAGGCAATCGCGTACAGTCGGTCCTGGCGATCAATCGCCGTTACCTGGCTTTCTGGCTGGCGACGATCACCCCCAGCCAGGTCAGCGACACCGCACGCCCCAAGCTCGTCAGCTATCAGCAGGAACTGGTCGATGTGCTGGATGCGCTCTATGGAAGTGGCGAAGTGCAAGTGGCCGAATCGGGCGCTGAGCCCGCGCTCGCGACCATCAATGCACGCTTCGCCGCCCTCATAGCCGAGCTACGGATCACCCGCGCGGCGCTGCTCGCCGCGCAGCGCCAGACCGATGCGAAGATCGACGCGCAGGACGTGCGGTTGAGCGCGGTCGAGGAGCTCGTGGGCGAGCGGCTGACGACGATCCAGGGGCAGCTAGATGAAGCACAGCAACGCCTGCTGGATACGGTCAAGATCACTGCCGCCCAACAATCGGTTATCCGCCGGGCGATCGAGCGGCTCGCCAAGCGATACGAAAAGAAGACCGGGAAACCTATCTACGATCTGCTCCACGTGCGCTTCTGCGCCGAACTGGGTACGCCGCGCTACGATGCGCTGCCGGCGAAGAAGTATGGGGAAGCCCTGGTCTGGCTGCGTGCGCGAGCAGCGGAGTATCTGCCAGGTGATCCGGACGCCCTCCCGCCGTTGCAGGAGAGTTTGCTTTGATCGACGATCGACCGAGCAGCATCGATACCGCGATCGGCGCCGCGATCCGCGCAGCGCGGTTCTCGCGTGGCCTCACGCAGGGAGATCTCGCGGCACGGATTGGGGTGACGCGGGCGACGATTGCCAGCTATGAGACCGGGCGGCGTAAGATTCTCGCAGAGACCCTACTCCGAATCGCGCATCTCTGCGACCAACCGTTGAGCTTTTTCGATCCCGAAGCGAGCACCATCGCCACACGGCCGGCCACAGCCACCGTGTCCCCGCAGCAGAGCGCGATCCAGGCGGTGGTGCAGGCGCTCGAACTGCGCCCCGACGCGATCCCGCGCGTGCTAGAGACATTGGAGGCGGCGCTCGAGGGGTAGGCGATTGTGGAACTCATGCACATCAAGAATAAAGTAAAAGGAAGCACCTGTGGCATCATGGCGTTGTGAGACATCCTGATAGCCCAAGGAGCTTCCTATGAGCACGATACCACAGGTCAGCCAAGCCATGCAAACCGTCCTGACCACTGCGGCAGAGCAGGCCGATGCCACACTGCACTATACCAAACGTCCCGACCGCGCCAAGTTCAGCGCCAGCACGCTCGTGCAAACCCTCACGCTCGGCTGGCTTGGCCACCCCGATGCGACGGTCGAACAACTCGCCCAGAGTGCCGCACGCGTCGGTGTCGAGGCCAGCCCGCAAGCCATCGACCAGCGCTTGATAGTAAATAGCGTGAATGTTCGACGAATTTTGAGGTGAAACTGAGGAAATCAGCGCGAATGGTAGGAATCGACCATTCAGAACCTGGAGAAACCGCTCCCCATCTGGGGTATTAGCATGGAATATTGTAAATAAAGGGGATTCGAAAAAAATGTGTTTAGGCTATTTGCTAGCTCCTGTACATGAGGACCACGAATCGGAAAAAGGTGTGTTCGGCTCGTAGCAGAGACACATCCTTTTCCGATTCACGATGATTCCTTTCGGCTCCTCCCCATGGCCTTGAGGCCGTGGGGAGGAGCCGGAAGCGCGCCGCATGGATGAGAAGCACGGTCGGGCTGGGCGGCGCGAAAAGTGCGTTCGGGTTGCATATGTCGCTCCTTCGTCCTATAATTCAATATATGAAACTGACCGCACAATTGAAATTGCAACCGACGCCCGATCAAGCTGACGCTTTGCGTCACACGCTTGAGACGGCCAATGCTGCATGCAACTACATCAGTCGGGTGGCGTGGGAAATGAGCACCTTTGGCAAATTTGCACTTCAAAAGCTGGTCTATCAGGATGTGCGAGAGACGTTCGGCCTGTCGGCGCAGATGGTTATTCGTGCGCTTGCCAAAGTAGGCGACGGCTACAAGCTCGACAAGCAGACCAAGCGCACCTTCCGCCCACTCGCCTCCATCGCCTATGATGACCGCATTCTCTCGTGGAACCTGCACGAGCCATCGGTGTCGATCTGGACGCTTTTGGGACGCTTGTCGATCCCCTTTGTCGCTGGTGAGCGCCAGATGCAATTGCTTCAGACCCGCATGGGCGAAACCGATCTGGTCTACCATCGCGGCAACTGGTATCTGCTGGCAACCTGTGAGGTACAGGAACCCGATCCGCAAGACATTGACGACATGCTTGGGATCGATCTCGGTGTGAGGAACATCGCCACGGATAGCGACGGTGCGATCTACAGTGGCAGCACCATCAAGGGTATTCGGTATCGGCATCGGCGGCTCAGGAATAACCTCCAGAAAAAAGGAACCTTGTCGGCAAAGCGACGACTCAGGAAACTGTCGGGACAAGAGGCGCGCTTTGCAAAGGATGTCAACCACACGATCAGCAAACGCATTGTTCGGGAGGCTCAACGCACGAAGCGGGGGATCGCTCTTGAAAATCTCAAGAACATCCGCACGCGGGTGAGGGCTAGAAAGTCTCAGCGCACCGTTTTGCATAGCTGGTCGTTCTTTCAACTACAAGCCTGTATCGGATACAAGGCTGCGCTCGCAGGTGTTAGTGTCGCCTTGGTCGATCCTCGGAATACCTCCCGCACTTGTCCATCTTGCGGGCATATCGACAAGGCCAATCGTCCCAATCAAGCAACCTTCCGCTGCGTATTGTGTGGCTGCGCTGGTCATGCCGATACGATCGCTGCCGGGAACATTCGTGTTCTTGGCAGGGCTGCCGTCATACAGCCGCACGTCTCGGAGACAGCAGGGCTGTCTAGCCGGGGTGCCCTCTGGGCCACAAGCCGCCGGGTTTTAACCCGCGCGGTTCATGACATCTGATGAAACCATCTCGATCATCGCGCAGATCGATCCTTCTGGATGTGGAACAGGCGGCCGTACATATGCTGGAAGGGCAATCAGATCCCGTGCCTCCCGTGCTGGATGGCTGGGAGACGCCCTTCGACAACCAAGGACAGACCTTATGAGCAACCTTTCCTTCATTGACCCACCCTCCCTGCGGAGTATGGATAGCTCGCCTATCCGTGGGACCTCGCTTGAACTGCTTGACATGGACAAGGTTACAACCCACATTGATCGCGCCGTCGAGCGTGGCCGCTACACGGGGCCTGCGACGGCAAAGGAGTACTTACTTCGCAAGCAGTGCATCGTCGAAGTAGAGGACGCCACCTATGTAACGCTGGCTGGTCTGATGTGCTTCGGACGGGATCCACAGGCAATCTTCCCGCGCTCGGTGATTGACATTGGACACTACCGCGGCGTTGAGCCGGTCTCGTTCGAGGTGTTCCATCTCGAAAAGGATATCAGCGGCACGATCTTCGACCAACTTGCGCGCGTCGAATCCTACCTGTGGACCAATACACACCACGGCATGACCCTCAGCGAGACCAGCTTCCAGCGGGTCGAGATCCATGAATATCCGCGGGCGGTCATCCGCGAGCTGTGTGTGAACGTGCTTGCCCACCGGGACTATACTAACTTCCGCTCGGCCGCGCGGGTGCAACTCTTTCGCAATCGTATCGAGTGGATCAGCCCTGGTGGCCTCCCACCAGGCGTGACGGTCGACAACATTCTGTCCGAGCAGGCCGCACGCAACCCGCAGATTCTATCAATCCTGTATGAGGCCGGCTATGTGGAGGCCTTTGGCCAGGGCCTTGACACCGTGGTCGCGGTGCTCGGGCAGGAGGATATGACCCCGCCGCGCTTCCACGACACCGGCGCGTCATTCATCGTCACCATATTCGGTCGCCCACTCGAGGTGTTCTCCGGCGAGGGCGTCTACGCGCGGCTGAACGACAGCCAACGCAAGATCCTGGCGATCATTCGGACCCGAACCGACATCGCGCCGCGCGACATTCTGGCGCTCCTCGACGCTCGGGCCAAGCGATCCATCCAGCGAGACATCAAGGGGCTGGTCGAAGCCAAGCTGATCTATCCGGTCGGCGAGGGCCGGGCGCTACGCTACCGCTTGAATGACCCCAACGGGACATGACCTGCTGCCATTGATCAACAACCATGCCAAGTTATTCACAACTGTGCCAACCGCGCCAAAAAGTGGCGCGGTTTATTGTTCGTTGTACGTCCGTTAAGAACAACGCCAACCGCGCCACTTTTTGGCGCGGTTTTCGCAAAACATGGCGCAGTCCAAAGCCAAAACTGGCATCAAAAGTACTTGCACATGGCGCGCAAAATCGCTAGGATCAACCAACCAACTGCGAATGTACACGAGGGGATTATCAGCGCTCGCGCTGTTTGCTGGAAGCAGATCCGTGTGAAAACACATCTAGCCAATCCAGGATCTGTTCTGTAGCATGGCGAGCAAGACCGCAGCGAGGGTCATGACTCATCGGATGAGCGATCCATTGCAGGCCAGGGGCCTGCCCGTTACAAGTCGATAAAAACCGAACCGCCGACCCGGAGAAGGGTCAGCGGCAGGCGAGATCAACGATCTCAGTTGGGTGGTACCTCTGAGTATAGCATCCCGCCTGCCGATTAGCAAGCCCTTCCGGGTCTGGTT
>WNGA01021685.1_pt1 | contig 10043 bp, 8 predicted proteins | sample 5400061 | NCBI WGS metagenome assembly WNGA01 (sample SAMN13153366, study PRJNA577476) | soil metagenome | isolation source: 100 cm soil or saprolite under grassland replicate 2 | place: USA:California | collected 2016-06-15
GCGCGCGACGGCAACCGCTTCGCCGCCTTCCTGGCGACGCCGGACGAGTCGAGCGAGACCGGCGTCGTGATCCTGCCGGACGTGCGCGGCCTCTACCGCTTCTACGAGGAGCTCGCGCTGCGTTTCGCCGAGCACGGCCGCGACCTGCCCTGGCGGCGGACGCGCGACCCGTACACGATCCTCGTCTCGGAGGTGATGCTCCAGCAGACACAGGCGGCGCGGGTCGTCCCGCGCTACCTGGCCTGGCTCGAGCGCTGGCCCACGGTGGACGCGCTTGCCGGCGCGCCCACGGCGGACGTGATTCGTGAGTGGCAGGGCCTCGGCTACAACCGTCGCGCCTTGAACCTGCAGCGAGCGGCGCGGCATGTGGCGGCCGACGGCTGGCCGAGGGATCTGACCGAGCTTCCGGGCGTCGGGCCGTACACGGCCGCGGCCGTTGCGTGCTTCGCGTTCGACGGGCAGGTGCTGCCGGTCGACGTCAACGTCCGGCGCGTCCAGGAGCGGACCGGCGCGGCGTTCGGCCACACCTGCGCGCAGGCGCTGATGGACCTCGGCGCCACCGTGTGCCTCGCCCGGGTACCGCGCTGCGGCGAGTGCCCGCTCGCGAAGGCGTGCCCCTCGCGGGGACGGCGCTTCGAGCCGCTCCGCAAGCAGAGCCGGTTCGAGGGCTCGTTCCGGCAACGGCGCGCGCAGGCTCTGCGCCTCGTCGCGGAGCGCCCGCGTCCGCTTGCCGAGCTCGATCCGGAGGCCGTGCGCGCGCTCGAGCGGGACGAGCTCGTCCTGGTCGAGGACGAGCTCGTCCGCCTTCCGGCCTAGAGCCGCTCGACCCCGTCCGCGCTCGTCGGTCGAGATGACCTACGGGCGCGCAGCCGCGTCGGTTTCAGGCGGGTCGGAGCAGCGCGACCGCGAGGGCGGCGAGACCCTCGCCGCGACCCGTGAAGCCGAGCCCGTCAGTGGTCGTCGCGCGCACGGTGACGCTGCCCGGCTCGACGCCGAGCGTCTCCGCGAGCCGCGCCTGCATCGCCCCGCGCAGGGGCGCGATCCGCGGCTCCTCGCCGACGAGGACGCAATCAGCGTTTTCGAGCTCCCACCCCGCGTCTCGCACCTGAGCGTAGGCGCGGGCGAGCAGGTCGAGCGACGACGCTCCCTCCCATTCGTCCGACTCGGACGGGAAGAGCGAGCCGATGTCGCCGATCCCGGCCGCCCCGAGAAGCGCGTCGATCAGCGCATGTGCGACGACGTCACCGTCCGAGTGGCCGGCGAGACCGCGTTGCGACTCGACCTCGACGCCGCCGAGCACGAGCGGCACGCCCTCGACAAGCCGGTGCGCGTCGGCGCCGAGGCCGATCCTCACGAGCCTCTCTCCTGACGCTCCTCGTTTCGACCGGTCATTTCAGACGGACGCACGAGCAAAGCTCGCACGTCCTGAAATCGGCATCGCAAGCGACGCCTCATCCCGTCAGCGCCTCCTGGCGGCGTTCGCGCCGGTCGAAGACGGTCACCGTCTCGTAGCCGACCTCGCGGGCGAGGGCCGCAGCGCGGTCGACGTCGCGGCCGACGTGCGCCGGCTCGTGCGCATCGGACGCGAGCGTGATCGGGACGCCGCGTTCGTGGCAGAGCTCAAGCAGGTTCCGGTCCGGATAGAGCTCGCCGACCGGCTTGTGCAGGCCCGCAGCGGAGATCTCGAGACACGTCCCCGCAGCCTCGATCGCGTCCGCGGTCTCCACGTGCAGGTAGTGCGTCTCCTCGTCGCTCGGTCGCATCCCGAAGAACTTGATCAGATCGGGATGGGAAAGCGAGTCGAAGAGCCCGCTGCGGGCGGCGTCGCGTAGCCAGACGAAGTAGCGGCGCCACGCCTCGCCGGCTGGGACGCGGTGAACGAGCCCCGGCTCCTGGTCGATCGGAAAGCCGTCGACGAAGTGGATCGAGCCGAGCAGGTAGTCCCACGGGTAAGGCTCGAGCACGTCGGCGAGCTCGCGCTCGGTGCCGGGAAAGTAGTCGACCTCGAGGCCGAGCTTGACGGGCAAGCCGCGGCGCTTCGCCTCCACGACCGCGTCCACGTATTCGTCGAGGTCGTCGCCGCAGCGCTCGATCATCCACGGGATCTGCCAGACGTCGCGAGTCTGGCGGAAGTAGTAGATGTGGTCGCTGAAGCCGATCTCGTCGATCCCGCCGCGGCGCGCCTGCTCGACGTACTGCTCCGCACGCTCGGCCGAGTAGCGAGCGTCCCCGTCGTCGGGCCCGCGCAGGTGCATGTGGTAGTCGACGAGCACCGGCCGTCAGCCCTGAAGCGCGGCAAGCCAGCTCTCGACTACCGCGAGATCCTCCACGTCTGTCACCTTCAGCAGGCGCCGGTCGCCCTCGACGACCTTCACCCGGCCCCCGCCGCCCTCGACCAGCGAGGCGCAGTCGCTTGCGTTCGAGACGTCCCCGGCCAGCGCCCCGCGGAGGATCGGCGCCACGAACGCCTGAGGCGTCTGCGCCGCGACGAGCTCGCCGCGCGGCAGCGTCTCCACGACCGGCACGACGCCGTCCCAGCCTTCGGAGAGCGGCGCCAGTACGCGCTCGATCACTTCCTCGGGCACCAGCGGGCGGGCCGCGTCGTGGACGAGCACAACCGTCGCGTCCTCCGGGACGTCCTCCAGCGCGAGCCGGACCGACTCCGACCGCGCCGCACCGCCGGTGACCGCGGAGTTCACCTTCGTCGCGGCGATCTCCTCGGCGACCAGGATGCACGGCTCTTCCCACTCGGGCGGAGCCGCGATCACGATCCGGTCTATCCAGTCCGAGTTCTCGAGCCGCTCGAGGCTTTCCGCGAGCAGCGGCCTGCCGCCGAGGCGCGCAAACGCCTTCGGCCGGTCGGAGCCGAGCCGCTCGCCGCGGCCTGCCGCAGCGAGGACGGCCCACACGGACATGGATTAAGCCGTCGCGGGAACCTTGGCCGAGCTCTTCTTCGGCTTGCCGGCGAGGACGCCGTCGAGCCACTCGGCCGCCTCGGCCTCGTCCATATCCTTGGCGTACATCAGCTCGCTGGCGAGGATCTTCTTCGCCTTCACGAACATCTGCTTCTCACCGGTCGAAAGACCCTTCTCGTGGTCGCGGAGCGCCAGGTTCCGCACGACCTCGGCGAGCTCGAAGATGTCGCCGGTCTTCATCTTGTCGCGGTTGTGCTTGAAGCGCCGGTTCCAGTTCTTCGGCATCGTCGTGCCGTTGCCCGTCAGCGCCTTCAGCACCTTCGAGACCATCTGCTCGTCGATCACCTTTCGCAAGCCGACGCGTTCGGCGTTGTCGCTCGGGACGTTCACCGTCATGTCGTTGTGCAGGATCTTGATGGTCAGGTATTCGCGCTTCTCCCCGAGCACGGTTCGCGAGTCCTTCTTGACTACCGTGCCTGCCCCGTGGTGGGGGTACACCACTTTGTCGCCGACTTTGTACAACGCCGACCCTCCCGTCTCCTGGCTTTTCCACGACGACGCCGGCGCGTGAAGCTCCGCCGGCGAATGCCAAAAGTCTAGCAAAAATCGCTGGAAAACGCCATTTTTCGGCCTGACCCGCGTGCGTGCAGGGATTTTTGCCGCTAAATCTGCAAGTAGCGGTCCACCAGGTTGTGCTCCTGCAGCCGGCGCAGCCCCTCCCGAATCTCGCGAGCCCGCACGGTTCCCACGCCCGCGACCGACTCGAGCTCCCGCTGCGAGGCGCGCACGATCCCCTCGAGGCCGGCGAGGCTCGAGACGACGCGTTTCACGACCGCGTCCGGCAGCCGCGGGATGTGCGAGAGCACCCGGTAGCCGCGCGGCGAGACCGCGTGGTCGAGCGGGTTGATCGACGCTGGATAGCCGAGCACGGCCAGGAGCTCGAACTCGAGCAGCTGGTCGTACGGAAGCGCCGCCAGCGCCTCCAGCCCTTCCCGCGTGCGCTCCGCGCCGCCGTCGGCGTGGTAGTCGTAGACGAGCGCGGCCTTCTCGTCCGGGACGTCGGCGACGAGCTCCTCGAGCTGCATCCGGATCAGGCGACCCTCCTCCCCGAGCTCGACGCAGGCGCGCTCGATCTCCTCCGCCATGCGCGTCGTCAGCTCGGCGCGCTGAAGCGTGACCAGAACGTCGTCCAGCATCACTGCGCCCTGGAACTCGAGCGCGGTCAGCCGGGTGACGACCTGCTCCAGCCGCGTGCGGTACGTCTCGAGGGTCGCGACCGCCTGGTTGGTTTTTGCCAGCACGTCTGCAATCGGCTCGAGCTGGTAGCGGCTCTGGCCGACAAAGACGGTCACCGTCATCCGCTGCTGCGAGATCGAGATCACGAGGGCGTCCGTCTGCTTGGCCACGCGCTCGGCCGTCCGGTGCCGCGTCCCGGTCTCGGCCGACGAGATCGTCGGGTCCGGCATCAGCTGCACGTTCGCGCGCGCGAGCTTCGTCACCGGCGAGTTCACGATGACGGCGCCGTCCATCTTCGCCAGCTCGTACAGCAGCTGTGGCGTGAACGGCTGGTCGAGCTGAATCCCGCCGGAGAAGAGGAACGCGAGTGCCGACGGCTCGCCGATCACGATTAGCGCCCCCTCCCGCGAGCGGATGATGTCGTCGATCGCCTGCCGCAGCTCGGTGCCCGGCGCGATGCGAGCGACCGTCGCGAGGACCTTCGGGTCGAGTCGCGGATCTGCCTGTGTGGGCTGCCGGACGAGCCCGAGCGGCGGCGGGATTCGCGGGGCGGTCCTATCCTGCTTCTGCTCGTTCTCCATCGATCGCCGCCCCCGCGGCCTGCCTCAACGATTCGGCTCCCAGTATGCGTAGTTTGCCACGAGCTTTCGTGCCCGCCGGCGCGACCGCGGCGGCGAGCCCGAGCTTCGCGCACTCCTCGAGCCGCCGCTCGGCCTGCGTCGCCGGGCGCAGCCTGCCGGTGAGGCCGACCTCGCCGAAGGCCGCGAGCCCCGGCTTGAGCGGCGAGCCTTTCGCAGCGGAGACGATCGCGAGCGCGACTGCGAGGTCGGCGCCCGGCTCGTCGATCCGGACCCCTCCCGCGACGTTGACGAAGACGTCTGCCTGGCCGAGCGCGACCCCCGCGTGCCGGGAAAGAACCGCGACGATCATCGCCAGCCGTTTTGGATCGACGCCTGTCCCGACACGGCGCGGCATCGCGAGATCCGTTGGTGCGACCAGCGCCTGGATCTCCAGCAGCAGCGGGCGCGAGCCCTCCAGGGCGCAGGCGACCGCCGCGCCCACCTCACCCTCCACGCTGCGGCCGAAGAGCTCAGAGGGCTCGGGCACGCCGACGAGGCCGGTGCCGGTCATCTCGAAGACCGCCAGCTCGTTCGTCGAGCCGAACCGGTTCTTCGTCGCCCTCAGGACCCGGTGCTCGTGGTAGCGGTCGCCCTCGAACTGGAGCACGCAGTCGACCAGGTGCTCGAGCACCCTGGGCCCGGCGACCGCCCCGTCCTTCGTGACGTGGCCGACGAGGAAGATCGCGATCCCGGCCTCTTTCGCAACTCTCAGCAGGCGCGATGCCGCCTCGCGCACCTGCGCGACGGAGCCGGGCGCCGAGCCGAGCTCCGCGGAGTAAAGCGTCTGCACGGAGTCGATCACGCAGACGTCCGGGCGGACGGCGTCGAGGGTCGCGCAGACTCCTTCGAGCTCGGTCTCCGGGAGAATCGCCACATTGGCCGCCCCGCCGAGCCGTTCGGCCCGGAGCTTGACCTGCGCGGCCGACTCCTCGCCTGTTATCAGCAGCGCCTGCCTTGTCGCGCTGATCGAGCGCAACGCGCTCAGGAGCAGCGTCGACTTGCCGACGCCGGGCTCTCCGCCGACGAGGACGAGCGAGGCCGGGACGACGCCGCCGCCGAGCACGCGATCGAGCTCGGCAACGCCGGTCGGGATCCGGTCGGCCTCCTCGGCCTCGACCTCGACCAGGCGAAGCGTCTGCCGCGGTGAGGCTCCGGGAGAAGCCTCGACCTCCTCGACGAGCGTCCCGAACGCCCCGCACGACGGGCACTTGCCGAACCAACGGCCCGCGGAGTACCCGCAGTCGGTGCACGCGAACTGGGCAGCTGCCTTGGCCACGGATCCACTCTAAGGGCGGAACCGGACCGCTTTGTCACGGCTCCGTCAAGATCCTGCGCGTGAAGTGCCTCGTCACCGGCCAGGCGGGGTCGGGCAAGCCAAGCGTTGCCACGGAACTCACCCAGCGCCGTCGCATCGACCCGACCTAGTCCGAGACGTCGGCGGTTGCCGGCACGTAGCCCGGCTCCGGTGCGCGCGGCTCCTGGCGGCGGCCCGCCGAGACGATCAGCAGGCCCGACAGAATGAGCGCCACGCCGCCGAGCTGCAGTGCTGAAGGCGACTCCTCCAGGATCGCCCACGCGAACAGCACCGAGAGCACGGGCTGGAACGTGAGCAGCACGGAGGTGAGCGCCGCAGGCAGCCGCGGCAGCGTGATCGAGATCAGCAGCCACCCGAGCGCCTGGGAGCTCAGCGCGAGCAGCAACAGGTACCCCTGCGCCTTCCAGCCCGGCGTCCAATCGAGGTTGCCCCAGACAAGCCCGATCGGGATCGTCGCGAGCGCGCAGAAGAGGGTCGCGTCGAAGAGCGGCCCGGCAGGCCGGCGCAGGTCGCGGTTGCTCTCGCGGAGGACGAGCAGGAAGGCCGAGTAGGCGAGCGCGGTAAGGATCCCGTAGGCGACCCCCAGCCCCGGGTTGCGGCCGTACGCCCCGTGCTCGAAGGCGCCAGAGATGAAGATCACGCCGACGAGCGCGACCGGGATCGCGGCGAGCGATCGCCCGGACGGCCGCTCCCGCAGGATCGCCCAGGCGAGCAGCCCGACGAGGACGACCTGCAAGTTCCCGAGTACCGTGGCCAGGCCCGCGCCGACCTCCTCGATCCCTTGGTGCCAGGCGACGAGGTCGACCGCGAAGATGATCCCCGCAATCCAGGCCAGCGCCCGCTGCTTCCGCGGCCTCGGGCCGTAGCGGCGGTCCTCCAGCAGCGCGAGCGGCCAGAGAAAGGGCAGCGCGTAGAGGCAGCGAAAGAGCGCCCCGGTCGTCGGCGAGACGTGCGCGACGCGGAACAGGATCCCGGAGAACGCGATCGCGAGCGCGCCCGACAACGCGGCCAGGATCGGCCGATCGTGAAGGCGGCGCGGCACCGGCCTCAGGCTATCTGGGCGCCGTCGGCAGCCGGGGCTCGCTCGTCGAGCCGCCCCGTTCGACCTGGTCGAGGATCATGCGGTCGGTGAGCCACTCGACCGGCGCGCGGTCGTCGGTCAGCGGGGCTCCCTCGGGACGAACCGGCTCGAGGCGGCTGCGAAGGAGCGGCAGCAGGAGCCTCAGCTTACCGCGCACGGCTTGCGCATGTTGCTCCAGCTCGGCGCGCGGGGCCGGACCCCGAAGGGCGAAGAGCAGGTCGTTGAAGCGGAGCGCACGCCAGCGCCAGGCCTGCGGGAAGACCGTCAGGAGCGTCGTCCCAATCGCGTTTGAGAGGCGTTTGTCGTACGGCGTCGCGGCGACGTTGAGTGCGATCGCGCCGCCTGGGCGAAGGTGGTCGCGGACGAGCCGGAAGAACTCCTGCGTGGCCAGGTAGAACGGGACGTACGGCTGGCGGTAGGCGTCGACGAGGATCAGGTCGTACCGCCGGCTCGTCTTTTCCAGGAACGGCCGCCCGTCGGCCGCGATCAGGCGCATGCGCGGGTTGTCGCCGGCGCCGAAGTAGCGGCGAGCGACATCGTTCAGCTTCGGGTCGATCTCGACCCCGTCGATCTCGACCTGCGGATAGAAGCGGCCGTAGGCGCGCCCGACGGTCCCGCCGGCGTTCCCGATCACGAGCATCCGCTGCGGCGGATGGGGCAGCAGCGGCGGCAGCATCAGGAACAGGTCCCAGTAGCCGCCGGTCAGAACCGTGTCCGGGCGCCACTCCGAGTGGGTCACGACGCCCTCGTTCAGCTCGAGCTCACGCGCGCCGTGGCCGTCGGCGACCACACGGATGTACTGGTAAGCCGACTCCGTCTCGTAGATCGCGTGCTTGATCTGCGGCGGCGGAACCGCCAGCAGCGCCGCGACCGCCGCGGGCGCAAGCAGCCAGGCGCGTGGGAGGAGGAGCGCCCCGCCGAGAGCCGTGCACGCGGCGGTGCCGACGATCGTCCGCTGCGTCCCCGCCCACGGGATCGTCACGAGCGCGGAGACGAATGTCCCGACGAGGCTGCCGGCGGTCGAGAGCGCGTACAGGCGCCCGGCCACCTTGCCTGCCTCCTCGACGGACGGAAGCGCGAGCCGGACGAGGAACGGCGCGGCCGCGCCGAGCGCCGTGACCGGGACGGCGAAGAGCGCCAGCGCGGAGAAGAACGAGCCGGCAACGGCACCCACCGAGACGACGTCGAAGCCGTGCAGCGCCCAGCGCAGGAACGGCCGGGCCGCAAACGGCGTCGCCGCGAGGGCGGCCGCAGCGACGAGCAGGATGGCGCCCAGCACCCGCGCGTCTGGCCGGCGGTCGGCGATCCGGCCTCCGAGCCAGTAACCGAGCGACAGGTACGCCAGGGTCAGCCCGATGATGTTGGCCCAGACGAACGTGGAAGCTCCGAAGTAGGGAGCAAGCAGTCGCGAGGCCGAGATCTCGGTCGAAAGCGCCGCACCGCCGACGAGGAACGCCACCGCGCCGAGGCGGGCCGCGCCGGCCGTGGCGGCCACGCTCGCGGCCGGAGCCTGCGCCGCAACCCGCGGTGGATCCGCGACGCTCGTCACCGAGTCAGTCTAGGAGCAGCCCGCGGCGGGTGCAGCCTCACTCGGGAGAGGGACGAGGCGACGGTCGTCAGCGCCGATACCGAGAAGGCCGGAGAAATCACTGCGGCTCTTCGACGTGTCAAAACACGACTACCCGTCTCATAGACGGCGTCTCCTGCGGCAGGCGGCGCTGCGGCTCTCCGAGCAGAGCGGCTTCGCCCTTGTCATGGCGCTCGGCGCCCTCGTCGTGCTCTCGATCGTGGGCACGACCCTCGTGGAGTACGCGACCTCGAACGCGGGGAACGCCAGTCGGAGCGGCGCCGACCAGGCCGCCTACGCGCTGGCGGAGGGCGGTGCCAACGCCGGAGCGGGCGTGCTCGTGAACAACGCGCACCCGGACGTCTGGACCGGGCATCCCACGCAGGCCAGCCCGGCCACGATCACTTACAGCAACGGGACGGTCTCGTGGTGGGCGAGCTCGCTCAGCTGCGCGCCGGAAGCGTGCTGGAAGATCTCGGCCAAGTCGACCGTCAGGAACCCGACGGGCCCGAAAGCGGCCGCCGTCCACAGGACCGTCTCGATTTCGATGAAGGTCGTCAGGCACCACACCAACGGCTCGAACGTCGGCAACTACATCTACGCCGACGGCGACATAAAGGTCGACGGCGGCGCGGCCATCCAGGAGCCCATCATCGCGGGCGGCAACCTCGACATGAGCGCCTCGTCGTCGGCCAACTTCATCATGTCGATCAGCCAGCTCATCAGCGTCAGGGGCCAGATCAAGACCAACCTCGGGTACATCGGCAACGGCCCGACCACGACGCTGACCGCGCCGATCAACGCCAGCTCGAGCTCGATCCTGGTCGCAGACGCGACCGCGTTCGCGTCGAGCGGCACGCTGAAGATCGACAACGAGTGGATGAAGTACAAGTCACACAACCCCACGAGCTTCTCGATCGCGACCGACTGCGGCACTGGTACCGCGCTGTGCCGCGGCTTCGGCGGCTACGGCGCCCCCCCAGCCGCCTCGCACAGCACGGGCGCGGTCGCCGACGGCCGCCTGCACGAGATCCACGCCGCGCTGGGCTGCAGCCCTCTCGCCTGCAACCTGGTCGCCCGGCTCTTCTCGGCGACCACGCCTGACACGACGCCGATCTCCTTCACGAAGCCCACCTTCGACCAGACGCAGGCGTTCGCGAACGCGGCGCCGGGGCCGAAGAGCACCAACACGTGCACCGGCACCTCCCCGACCGGCTCGTTCTCGACCTTCTTCGACAACCAGTCACCCGCGTCGGCGATCCTCGATCACAGCATCAGCACGCCCATCAACCTGACCGGCAGCGTCTAC
>WNGA01014269.1_pt1 | contig 10042 bp, 7 predicted proteins | sample 5400061 | NCBI WGS metagenome assembly WNGA01 (sample SAMN13153366, study PRJNA577476) | soil metagenome | isolation source: 100 cm soil or saprolite under grassland replicate 2 | place: USA:California | collected 2016-06-15
CACGCGGCAACGACAAGTACTCCAAGACACGCCAGCGCGAACGCGAGCCGCATCATGCTCACCGACGCGACTCTAATGGTGCGGGGCTGCGCAGCAGGAGCAAGCGCGCGTCAATCGAAATCCGCGCTCGGGGCCACGATCTTGTAGTCCGGCCAGCGGGCCGAGAGTCGGCTAGGCGTGCATCAATGGAGCAGGTGTCACAACAGAACCAGTCCCGACCTCGGCGGTAGACACCACGACGACATTTCGTTGGTTTGTTTACAGAAGCTCGGGCTGGGATAGCGGGCAGTGCGTTGATCGCGATTCCGCGAGAGGTGCGATATTCGCGGCTGCGACCCCAGTTCGACCGGCGATCTTCGTCTTCGAAATGCGGTAGGACGTTCGACATCGAGCGCTAGCGCCGCCGCTGACTGCTTTCACGCACTCGCCTCCTGCGCGTCCCACCAAGCAATCCACTCGGCGAGCCCGTCCACGGTGACGTGGTGTAGCTGGGCGCCGTCGCGCTGGTGCGGCGGCACATAGACACGCGAACGCAGACCCTCCGGGTGCAGCAGCAGATCGGCGAGGGCCTCATCTGTCGCGTCGCCCATGAAGAGCGCCGAGAAACGACCGCGCTCGACGCGCAGCACGAGCGAGGGAGTATCGACACGCGGATCGTTCTCCGGCGAGAGCACCGTGATGACCGCGTCACCGACATGCAAGCGCTGCCCCGCGCGCACGGCGTGGCGCTCGGCGTGCGCGCGCGAGATCGCAGCCGCCCAGAGATCCGTCAGCGCACCCGGGTTCAGCCCGACCGGCTCCAGCGTCATCCCCACCTCGTAGCGATCCAGCGCGGCGATGAGACCCGCGCCGTGATCGAGGTGCGCGTGCGTAAGAACGATGACGTCGATGCGCCGTCGCCATGGCGGCAGGCTCGCGCCGAGCTCCTCCATGAGGCGCGCGGGATCGGGACCGCCGTCGATGAGCAACGTCGCCCCGCCGAGCTCGACCAGGTACGCGTCGCCCTGCCCGACGTCGAGCGCGCGCACGCGCACCTCGGGATCCGCGCTCGGCCACGCGAGCACGCCCGCGACGACGAGCGCGGGTACCGCGAGCAATGCGCCACGCGGTGCCGCGAACGATGGCAGCGCGAGCTGCGGGAGGCGAACGTGCCGCCCCAAGATCAGTGGCGCGCCCCGCACCGCCGCGATGAGCGCGAGCGCAACGATCACGCCGGTCACGGGACCGGCTGGAACGCTCACGGCCGCGATGGGTAGCGCCGCGAATGTCTCGACGACGATTCGCAGGGCCAGTGCGCATCCGTACGCGACGAGGGCGACCGGGCGCCCGAGATCGATCGAGAGCGCGCCGAGCGCGCTCGCCGCAGCGCCCGCGATCATCAGCGGCGGGAACAGCGGCACCGCGACGAGGTTCGCGATCGGTGAGACGAGCGACACGCGCCCGAATGCGGCGGCGACGACGGGCAGCGTCGGCGCGCTGGCCGCGAGCGTGGTCGCCAGTCCCTCGCGAAGCGCGCCGGGCAGAATCGCGAAGCGCGCCGCGAGCGGCGCCTGCCACAGCACGAGGCCCGCGGTCGCGGTGGCGGAGAGCACGAAGCCGAGATCCGCGATCGCGGCGGGATCGGCGAAGAGCATGGCCGTGACCGCGACGCAGAGCGCGTTCGCTGTCGCGGCGCGGCGGCCGGAAGCCAGCCCGACGGACGCGACGGATGCCATCAGTGCAGCGCGCATGACACTGGGCGCGAGGCCGACGAGCAGGCTGTACGCCACGATCGCCGCGACGGTGGCGACCGCACGCGTGGTCGGACGCGCGCGACCCCGCAGCGCCATGGCCACGGCGGTGCCGACGAGCGTCATGTTGAAACCGGAGATCGCGAGCAGGTGCGTGGTGCCGCTCACGGCGAACGCGTACGCGAGATCCGCTGAGACGCTCGCGCGCTCACCGAGCACGATCCCGAGCAGGATGCCGCTCTCGGGCTCTGGGACGAGCAGTCGAAGAGGACGCGCGAGATCCGCGCGCATCCCATCGAGCGCTACAAGCTGCGTGATGTCGAGACCGGGAACCGGACCGAGCACCAGCCGCGCCGTGACGCCGACGGCCGAAGCGCACGCGCACGCCCAGAGCGACCGGCGCGGCCGGTCGGCGCTCGCGAGCGCGAGCGCCGCGCAGGCGACGGCGATGACCGTCCCGAGCACGAGGGCGAGCGGGACCCCGGCGCGAGCGGTGAGGGCGACGAGGACTGCGATGAACGCGGCGGGCAGAAGTGGCGAGACCAGCAGGGCGCTCACAGCGTGCGCTATCGCGTGGTGACGAGATCGCGGATGTCGGAGAGGACACGAGCGCTGACGAGCCCGCGGGTCTGGAGCTCCTCGACCTTCGTGAACGCCTTCAGCTCACGCGCGCGAATGATGCGTGCAGCAGTGCTCGGCCCGATGCCGGGCAGCGATTCCAGCTCGGCGGGAGTGGCGTGGTTGATGTCGACCTTGCGCTCCGACTCGCTTCCGATGCTGCCCGCGGGCGGCGTCTCGCCGTAGCGGGGCACGTACACACGCGCCCCATCCCGCAGCGTCGCAGCCTTATTCAGGGCCGCCGGATCCGCGTCCGGCGTCGTCCCGCCTGCCGCTGCGAGCGCGTCGGCGACACGCGCGCCGGAGGCGAGCTTGACCACGCCGGGTCGCGCGACGGCCCCCTCGACGTCCACCACGATGAGCGGCGGTGCGGTCGGCTCTGGCGTCGCCTCGACGACCTCGACCGGTACGGGCGCGGGCGTGCGCGCACGCACGACGAGGACGAGCGCGCCAGCCGCGACAGCGACGATCACGGCGATGACAAGTGGTCGGGACATGTCCGGAGCGTGGCTGGCTCACGGCGTCGTGGGAAGCCCCCAGGGCCTCGCGGCTGTCACACGTTCGTGTGACAAGGCCGACTAATTCGCGCGACGGCGCTCCCCGGGCGGCTGCATCTGGACGATCGAGACGGGAAGGCTGCCGACCGCCTCGCCGTCGACGGTGAGCTCGAAGCGGTGCATCCCGTACGTCGTGAAGCTCATGTTGTTGAGCTCGACGATGACGTTCACGTCCTGTCCGGCGACGGCGTGGACGGAGATCTCCGGCGGATTCGGCATCGACTGCTGCCCGTCGGGCCGCAGGAGGCGCACCACGACGTTATGCGCACCGACGTCGAGGCCGAGGATCGCGACAAGGAACATACGCGGATGCTGCGCGGGCAGCCCGCTCACGCTGATGTTCCGGAAGATCCCGAGCAGGCTCACCTTCCCGTCCTGCCCCACGAGCGCGTGATCGCAGAGGGCTCCGAGCCTGATCTCTCCACTCACGCGGTCACGATACTCACAATGCGGTCGGCCACGACGATCACCTTCGCCGGCGTCCTGCCGTTCAGCGCCGCCTGGACCTTCGGGCTCGCCAGCGCCGCGCGCTCCACCTCTACCTCCGGCAGACCCGCGGGCATCGGGATGCGATCGCGGACCTTGCCGTCGACCTGAACGACGATCGTCACCTCGCGCAGGGCGGCGACCGCCTCGTCGTACGCGGGCCAGCGCTGCTGATGGACCGAGTCCGCGCCACCGCGGCGGTGCCACAGCTCCTCGGTCACGTGCGGCGCGAACGGCGCCAGCAGCAGGATCAGCGACGCGATCCCCTCGTTGCGTGACGAACCCTGCGCGTGCTGCAGCGTGTTGGCCAGCTCCATCATCGCCGCGACCGCGGTGTTGAAGTGCTCCTGGCTGAGATCCTCGGTCACCTTCTTGATCGTGCGCTGCACCGCGCCGTCGACATCGATGTCGCGCGGACCTGCGGGCTCCGGGTCGGTCAGGGCCAGCTCCCACACGCGTCGCAGGAAGCGATGCACGCCCTCGATGCCCGAGGCGTCCCAGTCCGCGCCATCGACCCACGGCCCCATGAACATCATGAACAGGCGCAGCGTGTCGGCGCCGTAGCGGTTCACGTATTCGTCCGGCGTCTGCACGTTGCCGCGCGACTTCGACATCTTGCGGCCCTTGAAGACGATCGTGCCCTGGTAACGGAAGCGCAGCACCGGCTCGTCGAAGGGCAGCTCGCCCAGATCGCGCAGCGCCTTGGTCATGAAGCGCATGTACAGCAGATGCAGGATCGCGTGCTCGACGCCACCCGTGTACTGCTTTACGGGCAACCACCTGCGGCCGACGGCCTTGTTCATGAATGCCGTGTCGATCTTGGGATCGACGTAGCGGTACATGTACCAGGACGAGTCGACGAACGTGTCCATCGTGTCCGTGTCACGGCACGCCGGCTTGCCGCACTTAGGGCAGGTCGTGTTGACGAACGAGGCCACGCGGGCCAGCGGCGACCCGCCGCGTCCGGTGAACTCGACGTCTCTGGGCAGCTCAACGGGCAGCTGGTCGTACGGCACCGGAACGGCGCCGTCGGTGTCGCAGTGGATGATCGGGATCGGGGTGCCCCAGTAGCGCTGCCGGGAAATCAGCCAGTCCCGCAGGCGATACGTCACCGATGGTCCGCCGATACCCCGCTTCGTGGCATCAGCGGCGACGGCGCTCTTCCCCACGTCGCTGCGACTCCCGGTGAAGGGGCCGCTGCGGACCATCACGCCCTCGCCGATGTACGGCGCGTCCAGTGAAGCGTGCTCCTTGCCGTCGGGGCTGATGACGTCGCGGATCTCCAGCTTGTGCTTCTTCGCGAACTCGAAGTCGCGCTCGTCGTGCCCGGGCACCGCCATGATCGCGCCGGTCCCATACGTGGACAGGACGTAGTCGGCCACGAAGATCGGGATGCGCTCGCCGGTGAACACGTTGCGCGCGAACGCGCCGGTGTCGACGCCGGTCTTCTCTCGCTCGGCCGAGGTGCGCTCGATCTCGGCCATGTTGCGCGCGCGCTCCACATACTTGTCGACCTCGGCGCGACGCGGGGGCACGGTGATCTTCGCGACGAGCGAATGCTCCGGCGCCAGCACCATGAACGTGGCGCCGTAGATCGTGTCCGGCCGTGTCGTGAAGAAGCGGATCTCGTCGCCGGCGTGGCCCTCGACCGGGAACGCGATCTCCGCGCCCTCGGAGCGCCCGATCCAGTTCGTCTGCAGAACGCGAACGCGCTCAGGCCAGTCCAGGCCCTCGAACTTCAGCAGCTCGTCCGCGTACTGCGTGATCTTGTAGAACCATTGCGTCATCTGGCGCTTCACGACGGGCGTGTCGCAGCGCTCGCAGCGGCCGGCGATGACCTGCTCGTTGGCCAGCACCGTCTCGTCTCGCGGACACCAGTTGACGGGCGCATCGCCCCGGTAGGCCAGGCCCTTCTCGAACAGCTTCAGGAACATCCACTGGTTCCAGCGGTAGTACTCGGGGTAGCAGGTGACGACCTCGCGGCGCCAGTCGATCGCGGTGCCCATCCGCCGGAACTGGTCGCGCATGTGCGCCATGTTCTTTTCGGTCCACACCGCGGGGTGGATCTTGCGATCGATGGCCGCGTTCTCGGCATTGATGCCGAACGCGTCGAAGCCCATCGGGAACAGCACGTTGTGGCCGCGCATTCGCAGGAAGCGCGCGGCGGCGTCCGGCGGCGCGAACGCGTACCAGTGGCCGACGTGGATGTCGCCCGATGGGTACGGGAACATCGTCAGGAAGTAGAAGTTCGGGCGATCGCTCTCGTCCGGCGTGTCGTGGAGGCCGGACCGCACCCACTCGTCCTGCCATTTCGGCTCGATGCTCGCCGGGTCATATTTTTCGATCCGCTGCTTCGCCACTGCCATCTCGCGCCTCCTTTCGCCCGAATAGAAAACGCCCTCCGCCCCGCCGGCTGTTGCCGGACCAGGGGACGGAAGGCGACTTCCGCGGTACCACCCCTCGTTGAGAACGATGTACCGCTTCGCGGTGGAGCTGGCGGGATTCGAACCCGCGACCCCCACACTGCCAGTGTGATGCGCTCCCACTGCGCCACAGCCCCGATCGTTCTCCGCTCGAGCACGCTGCTAACGGACGTGACTCCGGCGAGCGCTAGATCTTGCGACTCACGCTCGCGGCTCCCGGGCGAGTTCAGCGTTCCCAGACACCGGCTCGCACCATCCGCCGGCTCTCTTCGTCAGGGGTTTCGCGTACTGCTCCCGATCGCGGCCTTTCGGACCAAAGTATAGGCGGATGTACCCGCTGATCCGCATCGACAAACGCATCCCCGACGGCTCGATCTGGCAGGCGCGTCGCGCTCATCTTCTCCCCGGCGTGCTCGGATGGACGCGCGTTTACAGCCCCGCGGGGACACTCTGGTCGAATCCGTTCGGCACGTGGACGACCCAGGACGACGGCATGTCGATCTTCCACCCGGACAGGCCCTTCACGATCGCGTGCCACGGTCCAACCGATCAGAAGCGCTTCTACATCGACATCGCGCATCGGGTGCGGGTCGAGTCCACCATCATCGAGTTCTTCGACCTGTTCCTCGACGTGATGATCGATCCGTCCGGTGCGGCGACTGAGAAGGACGAACACCAGCTGATCTTCCTGCCGGGCGCGTTACGAGACTTCGCGCGCGCCTCGCGCGACGAGGTCCGCCGCCTCATCGCCGCCGGCGATCCACTCTTCGATCCGCGCAGCGCGTACTACGCGCTGCCCGCCGACGCCGCGACGCTGCAGACCACGACCGAGCGCCTCGAGCTAGACTAACCGATCTCCGGTCCGGGGCGCCGCATCGCGACCGATTGCAGGACGCCGAGCGCGAAGCAGATCGACACGAGCGAGCTGCCGCCGTGCGAGATGAACGGAAGCGGGATGCCGGTCACGGGCATGAGCGAGATCGCCATGCCGACGTTCACCAGGATCTGGAACACGAGCATGGCAACGACGCCGGACGCCAGGAGCATCCCGAACGGATCACGCGCGCGGAACGCGACTCGCAGGGCGGCCATGAGCAGCACGATGTAGAGCGCGAACAGGATCACGGCGCCCATGAAGCCGAGATCCTCGGCGAGTCCGGCGAAGACGAAGTCCGACTCGGCGATCGGGAGATAGCCGAGCGGTGACTGCGTTCCGGCCGTGAGTCCCTTCCCCGTCGGGCCACCCGAGCCCACCGCGATGAGCGACTGGATGATGTTCCAACCCGCTCCCTGCGGGTCGGCGTATGGATCGAGGAACGCGGTGAGACGCGCCTGCTGGTACGGCTTGAGGACGCCCCAGATCAGCGGAAACGACGCCCCGGCGATCGCGACCATGGCGATGAGCTGCCAGAGGCGCGCACCGGCCATGAACGCCATCCCGAAGAAGATCGCGACGAACACGAGGCTCGTGCCGAGGTCCGGCTGGCGGTAGACGAGCAGCACCGCGGGTCCGAGGAACACGAGTGCGCCGAGGATCGTGACGGGCGAGCCGATCTTGTCGGTGCGATCGGCAAAGAACTTCGCGAGCACCACGATCATGAGGACCTTCGCGACCTCGCTGAACTGGAACGACAGGCCGCCGAAGTTCACCGAGCGCTGCGCGCCGAGAGACGACGTGCCGATCGCCAGCACCACGCCAAGCAGGCCGAGCGTGAGCAGATAGAGGAGCGGCGCGAAGGTTCCGAGCCAGGCGTAGTCGAACATCGCGACGGTCACCATGACCGCGACGCCGATCGCCGCCCACAGCGCGCCGCGGATGACGAACTGCATCGGATCGCCGGTGAGCGTGCGCGACTCGACCGTGACCGCGTACGTCATGACGAGCCCGTACCCGATGAGGAGCAGCGTCGCGATGAGCAGGTACGGATCGACCTGATCGAGACGTCGCGCGTGCGGCCGGTCGTGCAGCGGCGACGCCGACGAGCGCCGCATGTCGAGCGCCTTAACGCTCACTTTGGCCCCAACACGTAGGCCTCGAGGATCCGCTGCGTCATCCCCACAGCGGGGTTGAAGCAGTTCTCGCACAGCGAGCGGCTGGAGTCGAACGTGAAGATGACCATTGCGATCTCTGCCGTGGGATCGGTGTTGTCCGCCTTCGGCAGGAACGACACGAACCAGTTGTGGAAGCCGAGCTTATTGCGTCCGGCGCTGTCCTTCCCCGCCGACGAGCCGAACTCGGCTGTCCCCGTCTTCCCCGCGATCGGCAGCTTCGCATTCGGCATGAAGGCGTGGCCGATCGTGACCACGCGCCGTGCCGACTCGCGCAGCAGCGTGAGGTTGTCCTGCGTGATGCCCACCCTGCGCACGACCTTCGGCTGCTGTGTGAAGACGACGTTCCCCTGCGGACCGACGACCTGTTTCAGCAGGTGCGGCTGGTAGAACGTTCCGCCGTTCGCGACGATCGAGTACGCGTTGAGCAGCTGCAGCGGCGTGACCGCGACGAAGCCCTGGCCGATCGACTCGTGATACGTGTTGCCGATCGTCCACGGCTCATCGAACGCCTGCAGCTTCCACTCCGGGCTCGGCATGATCCCGTTCGCCTCGCCGGGAAGGTCGATGCCGGTCCTGGCGCCAAAGCCGAGGTCGCTCCCGTACTTGTAGATCGCTTCCGGCCCGACACCGGCGCGGCCGGTGTTCGGGTTGCCACCGCCCAGCGTGTAGAAGTAGATGTCGCTCGAGTGCGCGAAGCCGTTGACGAAATCGAGCGACCCGTGGGCGCGCCAGTCGTAGAAGTTGAAGCCGCCGACACTCAGCACGTTCGACGTCACGTTCACGACGGTGTTGCGGTTCGCGACTCCTTCGCTCAGCGCGGAGAGGCCGGTGACCAACTTGAAGGTCGAACCCGGCGGGTAGATGTCGCCGATGGCTTTGTTCACGAGCGGGTGCCGATCGTCGCCGTTGAGCTGCGCCATCTGCTCGGGCGTGATGCCGTTGATGAACCAGTTGTTGTCGTAGCCGGGGTTCGAGTACATCGCGAGGATCTCGCCGTTCTGCGGGTTCATCGCGATACCGACGGCCTGGGTGAAGAGATCCTGGTCGACGCCCTTCTTCAGCTCGCCCTCGATCAGCTTCTGCAGGCGGTCGTCGATCGTGAGCACCAGGCTGTTGCCCGTCGTCGGCGGTGAGAAGGCGAGCTGCTTGATCTCGCGCTGCGCCGCGTCGCGCTCGATCTCGCGCCATCCATACCCGCCGCGAAGGTACTGCTCGTACTCGTACTCGAGACCGGTGCGGCCGATGAGATCCGTCTGGAGGTAGCCCTTCTCGCGGAGGGCCGCGAACTCATCCTCGGTCACCGGACCGACGTAACCGAGCAGCGGCGAGTAGAGGACCGCGTCGGCGTAGGAACGGATCGACTCGGCCTCGACGCGCACACCGGGGAACATCTCGCCACGTTCCGAGAGCAACAGCGCGACGTCGCGCGCGACGGGCTTCAACGAGATCTTGACCGGCTCGTAGGGGTTGCGCGCGCGCTGTACGTCGATCGCGCTCGAGACATCGCTCGGCTTGCGAGCGACGAGCGCGCCGAGGCGCTGCGCGAGCTCCTCCTGTTTCGCCCGCGGAACGTCCACCGGGATGACCGTGACGGCGAAGCCGGGAAGATTCCGGGCGAGCACCTTCCCGTTCCGGTCGACGATCGTGCCCCGCTCCGCCTCGACCGGAAGGCGCAGCACCCGGTTCTGCTCCGCCAGGTCGCGGTAGTGGCCACCGCTCACGACCTGCAGATCCCAGAGGCGCACGGTGAGCCCGGTGAAGATGAGCACGACGGCGATCCCCATCGCGATGAAGCGATTCGGTCGGACGAAGTCGCGCGGGGTGTGTCTCACAGTCAGAAGGATGCCTGCTTCTCGGTCACGTGGCGCATCGATCTCGCGATCGGATAGGTAGCGATCGCGAGGACGCCGTTGTAGATCGCTCCTGCGCCCGCGCCTCCGGCGAGGCGCACCGGATCTGAGAGCGGCTGTCCGACGACGAGCAGGATCAGCAGGTACAGCAGCCCGGCACCGAGCGTCGCGAGGCCGACGAGCAGCGCTCCGCTGAGGATCGACCGCGGGCGAAGCGTGCTCTCCCCCAACCCGACCGCCGCCACCGGCACGAGCGACGCCAGGGCGAGCGCGCCGAGCGGGCCCCCGGAGAGCAGATCCGCCGCGAGTCCACCCACAAACGCCCA
>WNGA01049468.1_pt1 | contig 10042 bp, 7 predicted proteins | sample 5400061 | NCBI WGS metagenome assembly WNGA01 (sample SAMN13153366, study PRJNA577476) | soil metagenome | isolation source: 100 cm soil or saprolite under grassland replicate 2 | place: USA:California | collected 2016-06-15
TCTCCCTCCAGCACGACCTGCCGGCGAGCGCGCTGCACCGACGGATCGGGGACGACCGCCGCCGACAGGAGCGCCTGCGTGTACGGGTGCTGCGGGTTGCGGAACAGCTCCGGCCGCGAGGCGAGCTCGACGATCTCGCCGAGGTACATCACGGCGACCCGGTCGCAGAGGAACTCGACCGTCGCGAGATCGTGCGTGATGAAGAGGCAGGAGAAGCCCATGTCGCGCTGGAGGTCGCGGAGCAGGTTGAGGATCGACGCCTGCACCGAGACGTCGAGCGCCGACACCGGCTCGTCGGCGATGAGCACGCTCGGGTTCAGGACGAGCGACCGCGCGAGGCCGACGCGCTGGCGCTGGCCGCCCGAGAGCTCGTGCGGATAGCGGTAGCGCAATCCCGGGCGCAGCCCGACGGCGTCGAGAATCGTCGCGACCCGCGCGTCCAGCAGGCGGCCCTTCGCGAGCCCGTGCAGGCGAACGGGCTCACCGACGATGTCGCCGACGGTCATGCGCGGGTTCAGCGACGAGTAGGGATCCTGGAAGACCATGTGCAGCTCCCGCCGCAGCGGGCGCATCTGGCGGCGCGAGAGGTGCGTAATGTCGGTTCCGTGGAGTCGGATCGCGCCCGAGCTCGGCTCGATCAGCCGGAGCACGCAGTTCGCTACCGTCGTCTTGCCGCTCCCCGACTCGCCTACGAGGCCGAGGATCTCGCCGCGGGCCAGCTCGAACGAGACGCCGTCGACGGCGTGCACCGTGCCGCGGCCGCCCGTGAGCCGCCCGCCCACCTGGAAGTGCTTGACGAGGTCCGTGACCTCGAGGATCGCCCCCGTGCGCGGTCGGCAGCTCGCGCAGCGAGGGAACGCGGCCCGGAATCTCCTGCAGCCGCCGCCGCGTCTCGTCGCCCTCGTAGGGCCGCGGGATCGCGCCGAGCAGGCCGATCGTGTACGGATGCTGCGGATGCGCGAACAGGTCGTCGACAGCCGCCTCCTCCGCCTTCCGGCCCGCGTACATGACGAGCACCCGGTCGGCGAGGTCGGCGACGACGCCGAGGTTGTGCGTGATCAGGATGATCGCCGTCCCGAGCCGCTCGCGAATGTCGCGCATCAGGTCGAGGATCCCCGCCTGGATGGTCACGTCGAGCGCGGTCGTCGGCTCGTCGGCGACGAGCACCTTCGGGTCGCAGGCGAGCGCCATCGCGATCATCACCCGCTGACGCATCCCGCCGGAGAGCTGATGCGGGTACTCGTCGAGGCGCCGCTCCGGCGCCGGGATCCGCACGAGGCGGAGCAGCTCCAGCGCGCGTGCGCGGGCAGCCGTCCGTGAGAGATCGAGATGGCGCTGCAGGACCTCGCTGATCTGGCGGCCGACGGTGAAGACCGGATTGAGCGAGGTCATCGGCTCCTGGAAGACGAAGGAGATCGCGCGGCCGCGCACGCGCCGGAGCTCGCGCGGCGTCATGGCGAGCAAATCGCGACCCTCGAACACGGCCTGGCCGCCGATGACCGCGGTCTCGGGCAGCAGGCGGACGAGCGACATGCACGTGACGCTCTTGCCGCAGCCCGACTCGCCGACGATGCCGAGCACCTCGCCCTGGCCGAGCGTGAAGGACAGCCGGTCGACCGCGTGCACGGTTCCGTCGTCGGTGTCGAAGCGGACAGAGAGGTCCGCTACCTCGAGCAGCGGCTGCGCCATCAGCGCGTCGTCCGCGGATCGAGAATGTCGCGCAGCCCGTCGCCCAGCACGTTGAACGCGAGCGCGGCGAGCACGATCGCCAGGCCGGGAAAGACCGCGAGGCGCGGCGCCTGCGAGAGGTAGGACTGGGCGTCCTGGAGCATCGTCCCCCACGACGGCGTCGGCAGCTGCACGCCGAGACCGAGAAAGGAGAGGACCGCCTCGCCGACGATCGCCCCGGGGATCGTCACGGTGGCCTGCACGATCAGCGTGTTCGTCATGTTCGGGAGGATGTGCCGGAAGATGATCGTTGCGTCGCCGGCGCCGTTGGCGATCGCCGCGGGAACGTAGTCCTCCTCCCGCAGCGCGAGCGTCTCTCCCCGGGCTATGCGGATCAGCGGCGGCACGGCGCCGATCCCGAGCGCGAGCGTGGCGTTGAGGAGCGACGGCCCGAGGATCGCGGCGAGGCCGACCGCGAGGATGAGGAACGGGAAGGCCAGCAGGACGTCGGTCACGCGCGCGACGACGGTGTCGACCCAGCCGCGGTAGTAGCCGGCGACCATCCCGATCGGCACGGCGATCACCAGCGCGAGCATCGTCGCGAAGAAGCCCGCCTGCATCGACGCGCGGGCGCCCCACAGGATCCTCGAGAGCACGTCGCGACCGAGCGCGTCGGTGCCCAGCAGGTGCTTGCCGGACGGATGCGCGAGCGTCGCGCCGAAGTCGGTCGCGCCGGCGCCGTAGGGGGCGAGCAGCGGCGCGAAGATCGCCGCCACGACGAACACGAGCACCACGAACAACCCGGCGACGGCCATCGGACGTCGCAGGAAGCGCTTGCGCAACAGCCGACGGCGGCGCGCACGACGACGTAGCCGGTCGCAGCGACCAGCACCACTCCCTGGATGAGCGTGTAGTCGCGCTGGTTGATGGAGTCGATCGTCAGGCGCCCGAAGCCGGCAATGCCGAAGATCGTCTCGGTGATCACCGCGCCGGAGATCAAGGCGCCGAGCTGGAGGCCGAGCAGGGTCGTGATGGTGATCAGGCTGTTCCGGAAGGCGTGGCGCCCGACCACCTGCCATTCGCTGAGTCCCTTGGCACGGGCGGTCCGCACGTAGTCGGCCCCGAGCGAGCCCAGCATCGACGAGCGCATCTGCCGCATCAGCACGGCCGCGAAGCCGGTGCCGAGCACGATCGCCGGCATGACCATGTGCTTCAGGTTCGCGACCGGGTGGTGCATCGTCACGTAGCCGCTCGCCGGCAGCCAGTGCAGGTCGACGGCGAACCAGATGATGAAGAGCAGCCCGAGCCAGAAGTGCGGCACGCTGAGGCCGATCAGCGCCGCCGCCGTCGCCGCGTAGTCCTCGGGCTTGCCGCGCCGGACGGCGGCGATCACCCCCGCCGGAATCCCCACGAGCGTCGCGACGAGCAGCGAGAGCACGGCCAGCTCGAGGGTGATCGGGATGCGCGTGACGATGGTGTGCGCGACGGAGAGCTGGCGCTGGTCGACGCCGAGATCTCCATGCACCGCGAGCCACACCCAATGCACGTACTGCACGGACAGCGGCCGGTCGAGCAGGTACTTGTGGCGGACGGCCGCGATGACGTCGGGGTCGCGGTTCTCGGCACCGAGCGCGGTCGCAGGATCGCCGGGGATCGCACGGACGCCGACGAACACGAGCATGCTCGCCAGCACGAGCACGACGAGGGCGGCTCCCGACTTGCGTAGCAGGAAGCCGCCCATCGTCGGTCGAAGCCCGCGGCCCGCTCGGGCTACTTGTAGCCCGCGAACGCCACGCGGAGGAGGGTGTCCGGATACAGCTTCACGCCTACGACACGCTTCTGCAGGCTGGCGCGCGTGACGCCGTGATAGAGGTAGATGAGGGGACGGTCGTTGAGGATGATCTTCTGTGCGGCGCGGTAAAGCGTCTTGCGCGCCTTCTCCGTCGACGCCTTGCGCGCGTTGTTGAGGATCAGGTCGAGACGCGGGTTCGAGTAGCCGCTGTCGTTCTGCGAGCCGGTCGTCGAGACGAACTGGTAGATGTTGCCGTCGGGATCGACGCGGCCCGACCAGCCGATCTGGAACGTCTCGTACGTTCCGGCATCGGCCTTGCTGAGCGAGGTGACGAAGTCGGTGGTGTCGATGACGAGGTGAATCCCCACCGCCTCCTCCTGAGCCTGCAGGAACTGCGCCGCGCGGAGCGCAACCGTTCCCACCGGCACCATCAGGTGCACCGTCGGGTTTGAGATCCCCGCCGACTGCACGAGCTTGCGCGCCTGCGTCGGGTTGTAGCCCATGCACTTGACGGTCGGGTCGTACCAGGCGCTGGAGGGCGAGATCGGGGTGCAGCCGGGCAGCACCGTGCCTCCGAAGACGACCTTGTTGAACTGCTTGCGGTTGATCGCCATCTCGAACGCCTTACGCAGGTTGGCGCTCGACGCGATCGCGGTGCCGGTGTTCGAGTAGCCCTTGAGCAGGCCGTTCTTGTTCCCGATGTTGAGCGTGATGCCCTGGTAGCCGAGCGAGGTCTGCTTGATCACGTGCAGCGTCGGGGTGTGCACGATGGCCTGTAGCTGGGTGGAGTCGGTCCCGTCCAGCGCCTGCAGGTCGCCGGCCTTGAGCGCTGCGGCCGCGGCGGCGGCGTCGTTCTCCACCTTGAAGACGATCTTCGAGAGGTGGACGTTCTTCTTGCCGTAGTAGAACGGTGACTTCACGACCGTGATGCTGTCGCCGGCCACCCGGTTGTCGTACATGAACGGGCCGACGCAGATCGGGTTCGTCGCGAACTTGTCGCCGAGCTTGTCGAGCTGTGCCGGGGACATGATCATCCCGGAGCGGTCGGCGAACTGCGCGGTGAGCGGCGAGTACGGCGTCTTGAGATGGATGACGACCGTGGACGCCCCGCGTGCGGTGACGCTGTCGATCGGCGAGATCTCGCTCGCGCGGGTCGAGCCCTTCAGCGTCTGGTGGCGCTGGAGCGTCTTCACGACTGCCGCGGCGTTGAAGGCCGTGCCGTCGTTGAACTTGATCCCTGTGCGCAGCCGGATCGTCACGGTCAGCTTGTCCTTCGAGATGCTCGGCATCGCTGCGGCGAGCTGCGGGACGATCTGAGCCTTGGCGTTGAGGTCGTAGAGCTTCTCGCAGAAGGTCAGGAAGACCTCACGACCCGAGAAGGTGCGGGCGAGGCTCGGGTCGAGTACGTCGGGCTCGCCGGCCGTGAGGCCGACGACGAGCGTGCCGCCGTTGCGCACCGCAGGCGCCGAGCCGCCGCGGGTCGCAGCGCCGGCAGAGGCGGCGAGGGCAAGCAGCCCGAGCGCCGCCGCGGTGAGGAGGGCGGCTCGGATGCGGATGCGAGTCATCGCATACGTCCTTCCGTGAGAGGGCCAGGACTCCGAGGAGAGAACGAAGACGAAACTCTAGACTTGGATCCACTCTCTAGTCAAATGGATACAGTAGATGGTACTGTCGGCCCATGGGCCAAGCTCCTGGAGGGGCGACCGAGGAACGCCGCGCCCTCGTCGACAAGCTCGCGGCGCAGCTGCAGGCACGCGTCCTCAACGGCGAGCTCCCGTCCGGGACGCGCCTCCGCCAGGAGGCGCTTGCGGAGGAGTTCGGCGTCAGCCGAACGCCCGTGCGCGAGGCGCTCCGCAAGCTCCAGGCGAGCGGCATCGTCGAGCTGCGCCCCCACCGGGGAGCCCTCGTCCGCGGCCTCTCGCCGCGCGAGATCCGCGACGCCTACCAGGTACGCGCCGAGCTCGAGGCGCTCGCCGCGGAGGTCGCCGCGCTGCGCATCCGGCAGGAGCAGCTCGAGCGGCTGCACCAGGCGCAGGCGCAGTTCCGCGAGGCGCTCCGGCGCATGACCCGGCGCACGCGAAACGGCCGGCGCCGGCTGTCCGAGACCGACATCTCGGCCTGGGGCCGCGCGAACGACGAGTTCCACCAGGTGATCCAGGAGGCGGCGGGCAACGAGGTGCTCGCCGCGACGCTGGCCCACCTGCACCGGAGCTTCCCGCGCGACCTCAGCCGCATCGTCCTGAGCGAGAGCACGAACCTGCTCAAGGAGAACGTCGCCGAGCACGAGGCCGTCCTCGACGCGATCGAGCGCGGCGACGCCGAGTCGGCCCGCTCGCTCATGCAGCGCCACGTCCTCCGCGCCGGGTCGCTCGTCACACTGCGCTTCGAGCAGCGCGCCGCGGGTTAGGCGCGGAGGCTCTTACGGATGGCGACGCCAGGCCTCGCCAGGTGGCGACGCCACGCCTCGCCACCTGACTACTCGGGCACGAGCCACACCGCGGCGAGCGGCGGCAGCGCGAGCAGCGCCGAGAATGGCTGGTCGTGCCACGGGACGGCCTCGGCCTCGACCCCGCCGAGGTTCCCGACGCCCGAGCCGCCGTAGAAGGCCGAGTCGGTGTTCACGGCCTCGCGCCAGCGGCAGCACACCGGCATGCCGACGCGGTAGTCGTACCGGGGCAGGGGCGAGAGGTTGAGCACGCAGACGAGCGGACGCTCGCCGTCGGCGTCGAGGCGCGCGAACGCGAGCACGTTGCTGGACGCGTCGTTCGGCTCGAGCCAGCGGAAGCCGGAGGGATCGAAGTCGACCTGCCACAGCGAGGGCGTCTCCCGGTAGATCCGGTTGAGGTCGCGGACGAGCGCGTGCACGCCCTGGTGCTCTGCGTATTCGAGCAGGTTCCAGTGGAGCGACCCCTCGGCGTTCCACTCCTCCCACTCGCCGAGCTCGCCGCCCATGAAGAGCAGCTTCTTGCCGGGATGCGCCCACATGTACGCGTAGAGCGCACGCAGGTTGGCGAACTTCTGCCAGCGGTCGCCCGGCATCTTGTCGAGCAGCGACCGCTTGCCGTGCACGACCTCGTCGTGCGAGAGCGGCAGGATGAAGTTCTCGCTGAACGCGTACATGTCGTGCATCCAGCCCATGTTCCACTTGAAGCCGAAGCCGAGGCCGCCGAGGTAGGTCGGCCGCGACACGCCCGGCCACGCGGTCGACTCCTCCGCCGCGGAGATCACGCCCGGCTCGCGCGCGTAGAGCGCCTCGTTCAGCTCCTTCAGGAACTGCACGGCGTCGAGGTCCTCGCGACCGCCGAACTGGTTCGGCACCCACTCGCCGTCCTTGCGCGAGTAGTCGAGGTAAAGCATCGAGGCGACGGCGTCGACGCGGATCCCGTCGGCGTGATGCTCCCGCAGCCAGTAGAGGCCGTTCGAGAGCAGGAAGTTCTTCACTTCGGCACGCCCGAGGTTGAACACGAGCGTCCCCCAGTCCGGGTGGGCGCCCCGCCGCGGGTCGGCGTGCTCGTAGAGGTGCGTGCCGTCGAACGTGGCGAGCGCCCAGTCGTCGCGCGGGAAGTGCGCCGGCACCCAGTCGAGGATCACGCCGACGCCGCGTCGGTGCAGCCGGTCGACGAAGCAGCGGAAGTCGTCGGGGGTGCCGAAGCGGGACGTCGGCGCGAAGTAGCCGGTGACCTGGTAGCCCCAGGAGCCCGAGAACGGATGCTCCATCACCGGCAGCAGCTCGACATGCGTGAAGCCGAGATCCGCGGCGTAGTCGCCGAGCTCGTCCGCGAGCTCGAGATAGGAGAGGGGCCGGTTGCCCTCGACGCCGTTGCGCCGCCACGAGCCGAGGTGCACCTCGTAGATCGACACGGGCTCGGCGAGCGGGTCGGACGCATGTCGCCGCTCGAGCCACTCCGCGTCCGCCCACTCGTGCTTCGTCTGCCAGACGATCGACGCGTTGTTGGGCGGTCGCTCCGCCGCGAACGCCAGCGGGTCGGCCTTGATGCGCAGCCGCCCGTCCTGCGTGCGGATCTCGAACTTGTACTTCGTCCCCTGCTCGACGCCGGGGACGAACAGCTCCCAGATGCCGGACGAGCCGAGGGACCGCATCGGATGCAGGCGGCCGTCCCACGAGTTGAAGTCGCCGACGACCGAGACCGCCCGCGCGTTCGGGGCCCACACGGCGAACGCGGTGCCGACGACGCCGTCGATCTCGCGCACGTGGGCGCCGAGCTTCTCGTAGAGCTGCTCGTGGCGCCCCTCCATCGCCAGGTGCAGGTCGAGGTCGCCGAGCGTGGGCAGGAACGCGTACGGATCGCGCAGCGTAAACGTGTTCCCGTCCGGATACTCGATCTCGAGCTCGTAGTCGAGCGGCAGCTTCGCCTTCGGCAGCATCGCCTCCCAGAGCCCGGCCGGGTCCTTCAGCTCCGCCTCGACGGACTTCGCCTCGGGTTGCGCCGGCTGCACGCGCACGGCCTGCGCCTCCGGACGGTAGGCGCGCACGACGACGCCGCCGTCCGCCTCGTGGGCGCCGAGGATGCCGTGCGGGTTCGCTCCGAGCTCGATCAAGGCGTCGCGGTGGTCTGTTCTATGAGTCGCTGTATCCCCGCGACCGGTATGCCAACCCACTCGGGGCGATTGTCGAGCTCGTAGCGGAGCTCGTAGACGGCCTTCTCCAACTCGAAGACGGCGAGCAGCCGGTCGATCGCGGGCTGGCCGGCGGGCAGGAGCGAGGGATCGACCGTCTCCATGTAGCCGTCGAGGAACCGCGCGCGCGCCTGCTCCTCCCACCCCTCCGGAGCCTCCGTCTCGTGCCGGAGCGAGGCGGCGCTCGCGGCGTACGCGAAGGAGCGCAGCATCCCCGCCACGTCGCGGAGCGCCGAGCGCTTGCGGCGCCGCTCTGTGAGCGAGCGCGCCGGCTCGCCCTCGAAGTCGAGGATCACCCAGTCGTCGTCGACCCACATGGTCTGGCCGAGGTGGTAGTCGCCGTGGACGCGGATGATCTTTCCAGTCGCACCGGCATGTGTGAGCAGGCGCAGGTGCTCCCGCACCTCCTCGCCGCGGCCGACAATCGGCGCCAGCCGCTCGTCGTCGTCCGGCAGGTCGAGGAAGACACGCTCGATCTCCTCGTCGACCGTCGCGGTCAGCAGCCCGAGCGACTCCACGCTCGGCGTCTCGGAGCAGAACGCCGGCTCGTTCGGATCGGAGGCCAGGGCGGTGTGCATCCGGCCCGTCACCTCGCCGAGACGGCCTAGCCGTGCGAGGAACCGCTCCGGCGCCCTGCCGATCTCGTCCAGCGCGAGCTCCCAGCCGTCGAGGCCGCCGCGCACGAACTCCTGCAGGATGCCGAGGGTTGCTCCGAGCGGCCCCCCGGAGTACGCATACCAGCCGCCTAGCGCGGCGATGTTCGGGTAGCCGTGCTCGGTCAGGAACCGCAGCATCTCGAGCTCGGGGTTGATGCCGGGCTCGAGGCGGCGGAAGACCTTGAGGATCAGCTCCTCGTCGAACACGATCGACGTGTTCGACTGCTCGGCGCCGACGGAGCGCGCCTCGATCAGCTCGCGGCCGAGGCCGGCGAAGCCCTCGATCGGGCGGAACTCGGCGATCCCCTCCGCACCCTGCAGCGTCAGGCCGGAGCGCATCGCGCTCACGAGCTCCCGTGGGAGCGCCGGATCGGCCAGCCCGTCCAGCTCGAGCTCGCCCTCACGCAGCGCATAGAGCAGCTGGTAGATGTCGTGGGCTCCCGTCTCGTAGCGCATCTCGACGAGGGCGAGCGCGAACTGCGGCTCGGCCGTGCGCAGCACGACCGAGTCGAGGACCTGGGAATGGGCCACCGCTCGCGACTTCGCCCCGTACCAGCGCTGCTGCGTGACGTGCTCGATCAGCGAGCGCTCGTCGAAACTCATCTCGGCTGCCTCAGCTGGAACCAGAAGAAGCCGCGCGGCGCGAACGTCAGCAGGTACGGCAGGTCTCCGATCGCCGGGAAGCTCGTGCGCCCGAACATCTCCTCCGGGACCAGGCCCACGTACTCGGAGAGGTCGAGCTGCACCGCCTGCGCCGAGCGAGCGACATTGTGAACGCAGAGCACGATGTCCTCTTCCCAGCGTCGGATATGCGCAAAGATCCGCGAGTTGTCGGAGCGCAGCGGCTGGTACGTCCCGAGGCCGAAGACGGGATGCTCCTTGCGCAGCGCGATGAAGCGGTGCAGCCAGCGCAGGTACGAGGTCGGGGTCCGCAGCTGCGCCTCTATGTTCACTGCCTGGTAGCCGTAGACGGGGTCCATCAGCGGCTGCAGGTAGAGCTGGGCCCAGTCGGCGCGAGAGAAGCCGGCGTTGCGGTCGCCCGTCCACTGCATCGGCGTCCGGACGCCGTCGCGGTCGCCGAGGTAGACGTTGTCGCCCATCCCGATCTCGTCGCCGTAGTAGACGACCGGCGAGCCGGGAAGCGAGAAGAGGATCGCGTGCATGAGCTCGATCTCGTCGCGACCGTTGTCGAGCAACGGTGCGAGCCGGCGGCGGATGCCGAGGTTGATCTTCATCCTCGGGTCCTTCGCGTACTCGGTGTACATGTAGTCACGCTCCTCGTCGGTGA
>WNGA01040321.1_pt1 | contig 10039 bp, 14 predicted proteins | sample 5400061 | NCBI WGS metagenome assembly WNGA01 (sample SAMN13153366, study PRJNA577476) | soil metagenome | isolation source: 100 cm soil or saprolite under grassland replicate 2 | place: USA:California | collected 2016-06-15
CGGCGCCGTGGGATCGGTCATGACCGCGGCTCCCTACGCCGAGCCGCCGCCGGTCCGCTCGGCGGCGCGGCGGCGCAGCTCGGCGGCCACGAACTGGTCCAGCTCACCGTCCAGCACTGCCTGCACATTGCCGGTCTCGACCCCGGTGCGATGGTCCTTGACCAGCTGGTAGGGGTGCAGCACATAAGAGCGGATCTGGTTGCCGAAGGCAATCTCGCCACGATCGCCGCGCAGCGCCGCAAGCTGCTGCTCCCGCTCCTTCCGCGCCCGCTCGGCCAGACGCGCGGCCAGGATCTTCAGCGCGATGGTCTTGTTGGCCAGTTGCGACCGCTCGTTCTGGACCGCGACCACGATTCCGGTCGGCAAGTGGGTGATGCGCACCGCGGAGTCGGTGGTGTTCACCCCCTGACCGCCCGGCCCGGATGAGCGGTAGATGTCGATCCGCAGGTCGCTCTCGTCGATCTCCGGCGCGTCCTCCTCGTCGAGCACCGGGATCACGTCAAGTGCCGCGAACGAGGTGTGCCGCCGCCGGGCCTGGTCGAATGGGGAGATCCGCACCAGCCGGTGGGTGCCAGCCTCGGCTGACAGCAGCCCATAGGCGCGCGGGCCCTCGATCGTCAGGGTCACCGACTTGATGCCCGCCTCGTCACCCTCTTGGTAGTCGTTGACCGTGACTTTGAAGCCACGGCGCTCCGCCCACCGGGCCACCATGCGCCACAGCATCTCCGCCCAGTCCTGCGACTCGGTGCCGCCGGCGCCAGGGTGGATCGTGGCGATCGCGTCGCGGTCGTCGTGCTCGCCGCTCAGCAGCGCGAGCACCTCGAGGTCCTCGGTCTCCTTGGTGAGCGTGACAAGCCCCTGCTCGACCTCCAATGCCGAGGCATCGTCCTCCTCCTCGAGCGCCAGCTCGTTCAGCGTCTCGAGGTCGGAGAGCTGCCGCGAGAGCCGCTCGACCTCGCCGACGTCGGTCTCCACCTGCGCCATGCGCCGCATGACCCTGCGAGCGCGGTCGGGGTCCTCCCACAGATCGGGTGCCGACGCCTGCTCGCGCAGCCCGCTCAGCTCGCGCTGCTTGGCGTCGAGGTCAAAGGAACTCCTTTGCGTCCGCGAGACGCTTGGCCAGCGCCGCGAGCTCCGGGGCGTGATCGATCGGCATGATGTTCCAGCGCTCCTGCTAGCTTCCGAGCCTGACGTACGGGCAATGAGCAATGACCTCCTCATCCTACCGGCCGCCACCACTCTCGGCGGTCACCTCTCGGCGGTCACCCCGTCCCCCCTCAGCGGGTGCCGGTCCCTATCCCTCACCGGGTGCTGTCGCCGTCCCCTCAGCCGGGTGCCGGCCACGTTCACTCAGCGGGTGCGGCCACGTTCTGTCTCGTCACAGCGGCTACCCGGGCCCTCTCCTGTGGACCGCTGCCTGCCCTGTGGACCGCTGCCTGCCCTGTGGACCGCTGCCTGCCCTGTGGACCGCTGCCTGCCCTGTGGACCGCTGCCGTGCGTCCGCCTCAGCCCAGGACCTCCGCAGTCGCCGTCGCCCGCCCCACAATCATCGGCGGCACCAACCCGAGATAGCGCAACAACTCCACCGGTGCGGCGGCCTGCAGCTCCACCGTCACCCGCGGCCCACCACCTCCGCCCGGCGGCGCCGGACGCTGCTCGACGCGGACCGCGGCCACCGATACACCATCGACCCCCGAGTCTCCCGCCACGTCGTCCAGATAGCGGTGCACCGTCGCCGCGGCCGCTCTCTCGGACAGCTCAACCCGACGGCCACCGCTGGCATAGAAAGCCCGCACGTCGACCTCGGTCGCCGCGGCGATCGCCGCTCCGTCCGCCAGGTTGTTCAGCGCCCGATGGCCCAGAAACCAGTTGGACGCGTCCCATCCCAGCCCGAGCACCATCAGGATGAGCACCACCAAGCCGAGCAGGAAGACCGCCATCTGACCGCCCTCCCCATGGGCAGCAGCCCACGCGGTCCTTTGCGCCCAGTCGTCACCACCATGCGCCATCACGGGCCGAGCCCCCGGTACCGATCCACCCGCGTGTGATGCGTGGCACCCACTCGCAGGTTCGGACCCGCGATGGCACCAATGAACGGTACGCGAGCGACCGGAACCCGATAGGTCACCACCACGGTCACCTCCGTCCCCGGACCGAACTCCTCCGCGCAGACAGGCCCCGCCCCGGTCGGGCAGCCAGTCCGCAGATCGATGCGCGCCCGTGGGTCCGCTGCCGTGTAGCCGAAGTTCCGCATCACGTCCTCGTAGGCGCCACCGGCCCGCGTAAGCGCCTCGGCAGAGTCAGAAGCCGTCACATACGCTCGGCCGGCCTCACGAGCCGCGGTCGACACCGCCAGCAACGCCCGCTGCACGTCGGCCATGACCGCGATCGCGTAGAGCACCGGCACGACCAACGTCAGGAAGACCGCCAGGAACTCCACCGTGGCCGCCCCCCGCGCCGCGCCATCCGTGGACCATCCGGCGGCCACGCCAACCCGCCTCATCGCTTCAGCCCCTCCTCGTCTTGGCGCAGCCACTCCTCCTTGTGCATGGATGCGGTCATGCTGACGTTCAGTCCGGGAACAGCGGGCAGAAAGGACGGCAGCACGCCCTCTGCCCGCAGAACCACCAGGCCGCCCTCCATCACCCCCCGGACGGGCACCTCGCTGGCGACGGGCCCGCCCAGCGACTGGCGCAGCAGTTCGTGCGCGACTCGCTCGCCGTCCGCAACCGTCCGGCCCTCGACCGCGGCGACCCGAGCACCCTCTGAAAGCGAGCCCATGACGACGTTTCGCTCGTACAGGAACAGGGCCAGCTGCGCCACGGCCAGCGCGACCGCCACGGCCAGTGGCGTGAGGAGCGCGAACTCGACCACCGCCGAGCCTCTGCGACCATCTCCAGCCATGACGTCACGACCCGAAGCGCAAGCCGTCCAGGAACCGGCTGAGAATGTCCCGCAACGCGCTGCTGGCGACGCCCCAGATCATCATCACCAGCGCGACCGTCATCGCCGTCACCAGGACCCACCCGGGCACGTCGCCGCGCTCGTCCCTCGACCACCCCAGCAGCCGGACGGCGAGCGCGCCGACCACAGACTCCAGACGCGCCACACCGCGGCCCCGGCCCACCGCCTGCGGCACCGCCCGCGGTGATGAAGGCTCGGCGCCGATGGATGCAGAGCGCTCTCGCTGGTGGATCGTGAGCACCGGTCGTGCCTCCTCCGCTCTCATCCCCTCGCTCATCCCCTCGGCCATCGACACTCCTCAACGCGCGATCTGCGACAGACTGAACAACCCCGGATACAGAGCAAACAAAACGACCACCGGCAAAATGAGGAACACGACCGGCACGAGCATGAGCACCTCGCGCCTGCCGCCCGCTTCGATCAGCTCACGTTTGCGCTGCTCGCGGATGTCAGCGGCCTGGGCCCTGAGCACGTCAGCCAGTGGGGTGCCTCGCTCGACCGCGACGACTAGGCCGTCAACGAAGCGCACGACCTGCGGGACGGACACCCGCGCGGCGAGCCGCTCCATCGCCGTAGTGAAGGGCGTGCCGGCTCGCAGGCCCGATCGCCGGGGGGCGCCCACCGGCCATGACCAGGAGCATCGACCCCAAGACGGCCGCCCCGGACCCGGCGAGGCCCCACAGGACCTGCTCGGCCCGGAATCGCGGGAGGCCCCCGTGCAGTCCAGCCTGGTGGAGGCGGCGCGCCGCCGCCGCCGAGCCGCCCAGCCAGCGCTCGATGATGCGGGTGCCCTCCTCGAGCAGCGGTTGGAGCAGCCGCTCGAGCGTGGGGGAGGGCATGAGCGGCGGCTGCTCCTCGTGGAGCAGGCGGGAGCGTTGCGGCTCGAGCCCGCGCAGGTACGGGTCGAGGCGGGCGAGCAGCGTCGGCCGCCGCAGCCGTGGCGCCGCCGAGGCGAGCAGGGCCAGCCCGACCACGAGGGTCAAGCTGACCAGGACAGCGGTCGGCTGGCTCATGCGCCGGCCCTCATCGCAGCACCCGTTCCTCGGACGGGAGACGGCCGATCAGCAGCATGAGGCGGTAGCCCAGCGTCGCCATGGCGGCGCCCACAGCGAGCACGACAGTGCCACCAGTGCCACGATAGGCGGCCAGGGTCTCGGGCTTGGTGGTGAGCAGCAGGAGCACAAGCCAAGGGGTCGCGAAGGACATGCGTGCGGCGACGAGCACCCAGGTCTGGCGAGCCTCGAGCTCTTTGCGCACGCGGTGCTCGTCGCGCAGGAAGCCAGAGAGCGTCCGAAGGATCCGCCCGAGCTCGCTGCCCCCGACCTCGCGAGCGACCCGGAGCGCCTCCACCACCCGATCGGCCGTGTGGTCGGCCAGCTCGGCCTTGAGGAAGTCCAGCGCCTGCCCGAAGCGACCGGTGGCCTGGTAGACGATGGCGAACCGGGCGAACGGCTCGCGCAGCGCCTGTGGTCCCCGCTCGGCCAGAGCAGCCATTGCCTCGGGCAGCGACAGGCCGGCGCGCACCCCGGAGACCAGGTGATCGATCGCTTCCGGCCAGACCTCGCGCAGCTCCCGCACGTGGCGCCGCTGGCGGGCCCGCAGCGCGAGGATGGGCAGGTACCCTGCCAGCACCGCAAATGTGAGCGCGAGCGGGGCGGAGCCGGTTATGCCAAGCAGCACGAGCCCAACGAGCAGCCCGAGCGCAAAGCACAGCGCGAGCAGCTGGCCAGCCGAAGCTCCGCCGGCGCCCGCCTGCGCCATCCAGTCGCGCAGCCGCCGCATCTGTTGGCTGTGCCTGCCAGGGTGATGCGAGCTCGAGGCGCCCTTGCCGGTGGCGCCCAGCAGGATCAGCACCATCCCCGCGGCGGCCAGGCCCGGGATCAGCACGACGGCAGGGTCGCTCATCGGCGCGGCCTCCCTGCAACGTCGACGCGTGCAGTCGGGGTCATCCGCACAGCACCGCTCCTACCTCCAGGCCCGCGGCGACGTAGCGCTCCTCGTGTGGCGGGTAGTGGCCGGTCCACAACAGCTCGTTCTCCAGCCGCCGAAAGATGTGGTTCGCTTCGATCACGCCCTCCTCGACTCGGCCGGACACGCCCAGGACCTCCTCGACCCGTCGCCGACCCTGCCCGCCGAGGCGCAAGAACACGACCAGGTCGATCGTGGCCGCGACCGTGGGCACGATGAAGCGGTCCGAGATGTTCTCTCCCGCCAGGAGCGGCAGGGTGGACAGCTTGACCAGCGCCTCCCTGGCTGAATTGGCATGAAGCGACGTCATTCCTGGAATGCCACTGTTCAGTGCGATGAGCAGGTCAAGGCACTCCTCTTGGCGGACCTCACCGACCAGCAGTCGATTGGGACGCATCCGTAGGGCTTCCTTGATGAGCCGCCGCAGCCGGACCTCACCCTCGCCCTCGAGAGCGCATGGGTAACTCTCCCACCAGCACCTTTGCCTCGCCGCCTGGCCATCAAGGGCAGCTTCGCGGTCATCGACCCCCAGCAGCGCCGCCAGCTCGATCAGGCGGGCGTGCGCCGCTCCCCACGGGCGGCCCGCAGCGCCCACCAGCGCCGTCGCACCGACCAGCGCCTAGAGGCCCGCGCCGCCCAGCTCGGCTTTGCCAGCCTCCATGCCTATCTGACCGACCGAGTAACCCTGCAGGCATGGTCGCTGGCCCAGGTCGCCCGCGACCTGGGCAGCGACCCGGCCACCGTCCGGGACCGGCTGGACCACCATGGGCTGCGCCGCACCCGCCAGACCCCCGCACAGCGAGATGGCAGCCGCCGCGCCGCCGAGCGCAACCGGGCTCGCGGGCAGGCGCGGCGGGCGGCGCGGCTGGCGGCGCTTGGGTCTGCGGATCTGCAAGAGTACCTACGGATGCGGCGGGTGGTGCAGGGCTGGCCGATGTGGCGCCTGCGGGCCGAGCTTGGGGTGGACCTGGCCTGGCTCCGGCGGCAGATGACCGAGCTTGGCATCCCATGATGGCGGCACCGAGCACCATGCTGGCGTCCGGGTCACCCGGCGCGAGCACCTCCTACACCACGCCATGGACGACCCCGCAGGTCGACGCAAGGTTGTCGTGGGCGTGGTCGATCATGGACGAGGTCCGCCAAGCGCGGTGACGTGGCTTCGCTCTCGGCGCGAGCAGCTCGAACGGAAGGAGAACCGGTGAAGATCCGCTTGGAAGGCACCGAGGCCGAGTGCGAGGCTGCCGTGCGCCAAATCGATCAAGTGCTGCTTGTGGGCCGGGTCAGTGAGCCGCGGCTGGTGGGGTCGAGATATCGTCGAAATCTGTGGATGAGCCCCTGGCATGAGAACGCGGCGTACCTTCCACCCTGACCTGTTGGAAGGACGCCGGCGAGCAAACGCCGGCGAGGAAGGAACGCCGCGACATGTTGAGTGTAATCGCAGACGATACTGCCCAGGCCGAGTTGCGCCTGGACTTGGACGAGCTGTTCCGGGAGGGCGCGAGGCGGATGCTGGCCGCAGCGCTGGAGGCCGAGGTCGAGGCCTACATCGGCGCCTATGCTGAGCTGGTCGACGAGCGCGGGCACCGGCTGGTGCGCCGCAACGGCCACGCCCCAGCCCGCCAGGTCGCCGCCGGTGTCGGCCAAGTCGACGTCGTCCGCCCCAGGGTGGACGACCGGCGGGTCGACCCTGCCACGGGAGCGCGCCGGCAGTTCCAGAGCATGATCCTGCCCAGGTGGGTCAGGCGCAGCCCGAAGGTGGCTGCGGTGCTGCCGCTGCTGTACCTGCACGGGCTCAGCTCCAGCGACTTCGTGCCAGCCCTGACCGAGCTGTTGGGCTCGGCGGCGGGGCTGTCGGCCTCGGTGATCACCCGGCTGACCACCCAGTGGCAGGCCGAACACCAGGCCTTCCAGCGGCGCGACCTTCAAGGGGTCGACTACGTGTACTGCTTTGCCGACGGGGTGCACTTCAGCATCCGCTTGGGCGAGCGGGGCCGGCTGTGCTGCCTGGTGATCGTGGGCGTGCGGGCTGACGGTCGCAAGGAGCTGGTGGCCGTGGCCGATGGCACCAGGGAGTCGACCGATGACTGGGCCGAGCTGCTGCGCGACCTGCGGCGCCGTGGCATGGGTGCGCCGGTGGTGATGGTCGGTGACGGGGCGCTTGGGCTGTGGCGGGCGCTGCGGGAGGTCTTCCCCGCCACCCGCGAGCAAAGATGCTGGCAGCATGTGGTCAGAAACGTTCTCGGTGCGCTGCCCAAGAGCGTCCACGCCGGCGCCCGCCGTGCGCTCAACGAGATCATCCTGGCCGAGGACCGCCCCCATGCCGAGCGCGCCATCGACGCCTTCGCCGCCGACTATGGCGTCAAGTGGCCCAAGGCGGTCGCCAAGGTCACCGGCGAGACCGAGCGGCTGCTGTGCTTCTTCGACTACCCGGCCGAGCACTGGGTCCACCTGCGGACCACCAATCCCATCTCGGTTAACCGGCCATGGGACCTGCCTGGGGGCAGGGTGGCCTGAAGGTCCCACACCTTGGCGGGCCTTGGGTGCAGACTCGTTGCCGGCACTGGAGGTTGGCAGTGGCTGCGGTTGTGCGGGGTCGTGGCGCCGACTGCCGTCTCGAGGGGTCCTGGCCCGATGTCGAGGCGGCCAACGGCTTTCTCAACCACCTCGTGGCCCGAGCGTTCTCGCCGGCGACGGTGCGCGCCTACGCATTCGATCTGGTGAACTTCGCGCGCTTTTGTGAGCAGCATCGGCTGCGGCTGGCTGACGTGGTCGCCTCGGACCTGTTCGACTGGCTGGCGTGGCAGCAGGTCGGTGGGCGCCCGCGGGCCGGCAATGTGGTCGCTCTGGCCCGCAGTGGCGGGGCGGCGCCGGCCACGGTCAACCGTCGGGTGGCGGCGGTGCGGGCGCTGTTTGAGCATCAGGTCCTGGTCGGCGTGCGGGCTGACAACCCGGTGCCAGCACCGCGGCGCGGTCAGGGGCTGCGCCCCAAGGTCCGCGGGGTGCTGGGTCACCTGGGCCCTGGGCGTAGTCGGGGTGGCGGGCGGCTGGTCCGCCAGCCCAAGCGGCTGCCCGAGGCGCTGGACCCTGAGGATGTGGCCGCGTTCCTGGCCGACCTTGCCACCCACCGGGACCGAGCGATCACCCTGGCGATGGTGCTGGGTGGGCTGCGGGCCACCGAGGTGCGCTCGCTACGGCTGGCCGATGTCGACCAGGGCCTGCGGCGGGTGCGGGTGGTGGGCAAGGGCGGCCGTGAGCGCGTCGTGCCGGTCGATGGCGCGTTCTTCGCTGAGCTGGCCGCCTACCTGCGTGCCGAGCGTCCGCCGGGGCTGGCCACCCCGGAGTGCTTTGTGGTGCTGCGCGGCCCGACCACCGGAGGGCCGCTGTCGGAGGCTGGGCTGCGCCGCATCTTCCGTTACCACCGTGCCACCTCGGGCGCCGCCAGGGTGCGGCCCCACCGGTTGCGCCACACCTACGGCACGGAACTGGCGGCCGCCGGCATCGACCTGCTGGTGCTGCGTGAGCTCATGGGCCACGTCAGCCCCGAGACCACGGCCGGCTACGTGCACCTGTCGGCAGAGCATCTGGCCGCCGAGTATGCCGCGGCCAAGGCGGTGCTCGAGCGGTGACCGCCGCCGTCGCCCGGGTCGCCACCCCCGACGACCACCGGCTGCTGGACGGCTACGCGGCCTGGTGCCACACCCTGGGGGTGAGCGACCGGGTCCTGCGGGAGCGGCTGTTGCAGGCCCGCCGGTTCCTGGCCACCCATCCCGACCTGGATGCCTGGATGCGCCGCCCGGTGGCCGCCCGTCTGGCCGACCTTGGCCGCATCCGGGCGTGGCCACTGGTCACCTACCTGATCCTCACCGGCCAGGTCGACGTCGACCTGGACTTGTTGCTGGCCAGGGCCTGGGCGGCTTCGGGCAGGCAGCCGAGCGGCTGCGACCAGACGACTTCGGCGCCGCCCGGGCGGCTGCCGAGCGGCTTGGCTGGTCGCCTCGCCAGACCGTGGATGTGGTCGTCGAGTTCCTCCCGGTCGTGCTCGCCTGGTGCCACCGCGCCACCGACGCCCTCACCGAAGCCGACCTGGACGGATTCTGGGCTGCGGTCGACGCATCGCTGGTCGCCTCCAGCTGGGCCAGAGGCACCTGGCGGTCACGCCTTTACGGGCTGCGCCAGCTGCTCTATGAGGCCCGCATCCTGGACCTGCCCCCGACCCGCAGGCCCACCGGGGCTGGCATCGCCGGACGGCTGGCCGCCGTGCCCGCCCCCGAGATCCGCCGGGTCATGGTCCGCTATCTGCACGCCAGAGCGTCCGCCCTGCGGCCCTCCTCGATCAACGGGCTCACCGAGGCGCTGATCTGCTTTGGCGAGTTCCTGGGTGCCGCCTTCCCGCAGGTGACCTCGCTGCGGCAGCTCCAGCGGTCCCACCTGGAGGCGTTCTTGGCCTGGAACCAGACCAGACCATGGCGGGGGCGGGTGGCCCGACCCCGCCCGGTGGCCGCCTCAGTCGCCCACGCCACCGTGCTGGCCGTGCGCAACTTCCTCGACGACCTGACCTTGTGGGGCTGGGCGGAGCGGCCACGGCACCGCCTGGTGTTCGCCACCGACGTCCCCCGGCTGGCCCGACCGCTGCCCCGCGCGCTCGCCCCCGACGTCGACGCTGCGCTGATGGCAGCCGTGCACACCCTCGGCGACCCGTTCGCCCGCTGCGGGCTACTCATCCTGCGCGCGACCGGGCTGCGCCTTGGCGAGCTCCTCGACCTGGAGCTTGGCAGCATCATCGACTATGGCCCGGCCGGGACCTGGCTGCGCGTCCCCTTGGGCAAGCTCGCCAGCGAACGCTCAGTGCCGCTGGACGCCGACACCGTCGCCATCTTCGACCAGTGGGCGGCCATGCGCGGCCCGCAACGGGCCCTGCCGCACCCGCGCGACGGCCACCTGGTCGACTTCCTGTTCTGCCAGCGTGGCCGGCGCCTGACACCGTGGCGGCTACGGCGCGGCCTGGAGGCCGCTGTGCGCCAAGCGGGGCTGCTGGGCACCGACGGCGCGCCGCTGCGGGTGGTGCCCCACCAGCTGCGGCACACCTACGCCACCACGCTCGCCAACG
>WNGA01019004.1_pt1 | contig 10038 bp, 8 predicted proteins | sample 5400061 | NCBI WGS metagenome assembly WNGA01 (sample SAMN13153366, study PRJNA577476) | soil metagenome | isolation source: 100 cm soil or saprolite under grassland replicate 2 | place: USA:California | collected 2016-06-15
CCGGCGACCGCGACACGGCGTACAGCGCGCTCTTCGAGCGGATCGTCGAGAGCGACCAGGCGCCCGTCTCGACGAAGCTCGTGCTCGCGGCGGAGAAGGCGGTGATTGCGCAGAGCTTCGGCGGTTCGCGGGCCGCGTACGTCGACGCCTTGCACGCGGCGCACGCCAACGTGTCGGTCGCGCGCGGCGTGCTCGGCGACCAGCTGCGCCGAGCGACCGTGATGTCGAAGCTGCCTTCCGGCGTGCCGACCGCCGACCAGATCCAGACGTTCTACGAGTCGTACCCGGATCTCTCCGTGCGGCTCGTGCAGGCGAGAGAGCCGGTGCCCTCGTGGCTCGGTGCGACACCGAAGGGCTTCGCCCTCTCGGAGGTGGCGCCCGCCGCCGTCTTCACCTTCAGGCGCGGCCGCTTCGCCGGCGTGCGCACGAGCGAAGGCGTCTTCCGAATCAAGCCGCTCGACGACCCGCTGCCCCTCGGCGCTGTTCCACTCGCCAAGGCGACACCGGCGATCAAAGCCGCGCTCGGCAGCTTCGCCCGCGGCGAGGCGTTCGAGAACTGGACGATCGGCAAGCAGCGCTACGTGTTGAACACCGCCGTCTGCCGGCGCGACGATCTGCCTCAGCCCTCGGCCGTCGACCTCACGTCGTACCTGCCGTTCCTCCGGCTGGGCTAATCCATCCTCTCGGCCAGGTTTGCGCTCTTGAAGCGGGCGCGCGAACGTGGCAAGGTCGTTGGCTCGCGGCCAAGGGGAGTTTGGTGGGTCTGAACGCACGTCGTAGGGCTGTAAGGCCCTCGAAGAGGTGGTGGTTCACGGGAGCAGCGCTCCTCGTGGTTCTGCTCGCTCTTCTCGGGGCCGGCGCTGCGGGCGCCGACAACACCGTCACCTACACCGCGACACAGACGATTCCGGTGCCCCCGGCCTCGGACTTCGCCGGTAGCGCAGGAGGAGACGGCTGGGCGGTCGCAATGACGCCGACGGCGGTTTACAACGTGTTCCACCACGCTTCTTCGCTTCGGGTCGCGTGCCATCTTCAAACGAACGCGAAGCCGTGCTGGGGAACCGAGGCGGCGCCGATCGAGACCCGGACGATCACCGACACGAGCGTTGTCGGCGCTGCGAGTGGCAGCAGCTTTGCCACGTCGGGACAGCCGGGGCTCTGGCTCGATCAAGGCACCGGGCGCCTCTACGTGTTCGCGATGCGGACGTCCGACTCAATCGGCGGCGTCGTGTGCATCGACACGACAAGCGCGCCGACAACCGCGAATCCTTTCTGCGGCTTTACCGCCCTCACGGGTGCCGGTGAGGCCGTACCAGGCGGAATCAGCGACCCCGCAGTCGTCGGATCGCGGTGGTTCGCCTTCAACTACGTCAGCGGCGCAGTGACTGGAGCCAGAAACGCGCTGTTGTGTTTCGACCTGACGACGTTCTCCGCGTGTGCCGGACAACCCTTCGCGGTGGGCATCGGAAGCGGCGCGGTTTCCGCCGGCACCTTCCCGGCTCCGGCCGTTGCAGCGATCGGCAACGACGTGATCGTTCCGATCACGATCGACCGCGGCGCCGAGCTGGCCTGTTTCGACGGCACGACCCTCGCCGCCTGCGCCGGAACGTGGCCTGTCGCCCTCGACTTCAGCTATCCGTCGGCCAACGGCGCGCCCTTCCCGCTGCTGACGGCTTCGGGGAGCATCACCGGGCTCTGTCTCCCGGGCTCCGACATTCCCTGCTACAGCCTGTCCGGCGCGAGCGTCGCTACGCCCCAGGGCATGACCGATGCGATCTTCCCGACCTCCGGTTGGAACGGCCCGGCGTTCGTCCTCGGTCCGCGGGTCTACGTGCCGAACGGCAACCGGGACGAAGTCGACTGCTACGACTACAACCTGTCCAAGGGCTGCACGAACTTTCCGAAGTCACTCGACCAGCTCGGACTGCTCTACACCGTGAATGCAGATCCGCAGCGACCCGCCTGCATCTGGGTCAATGCCGACAACGGCGCACACCAGATCCAGAACTTCGACGCGTTCACCGGGGGGGCCTGCGGTGCGGGGGCTATCCGCGTGCTGGCGTCGAGCTCCGTCGTGGGAACCCCGCTGTGCACACCGGGTTCCTGGACGTCGCTCCAGGTTACTGCGCCGGCGCGCAACACGTACGCGAGCGGATCCGTCGCGTTCCAGGACGCATCCGGCATCGCGATTCCAGGCGCCACCGACGTGCAACTCGACAACACGGGCACGGCAAGCCTGAGCGGTCTGAATCTCGCTGCAGGTAGCGGGCTGCCGCAGTTCCTGATCACGCTCGCGGGCGCGCAGGGTACGTCCGAGGTCGTCGTGCAGCTGACCTGGACCGGAGCCTTCGATCCATCGTGCACGACGAAGCCGGGGACGACCGTGGTCAATCCCCCGTCCAACGAGCCATCTGCGCCTGCGCCGGCAGGGTCGGCGGCCAAAGCGGACGTGAAGGTTGCGGTCTCGCCGCCGACCGTTGCCCGCACCGGCAAGCTGTTGACGTTCACCGTGGTCGTCTCGAACAGCGGTCCGAACACGTCGACCGGTGTCGTGCTGCGGACGCCGGTGCCGGCGAGCGCGACACTCGTCTCTGCATCCTCGACAGTCGGTAACGGCTGCACCCTGGGCACAGCCGCCACCTGCTTCATCGGCACGCTCGTCCCCGGCGGCTCGGCGACGGTGACGATGGTCTTCCTGACCGGACAGCTGGGGCCGTTCACGATCTCGCCGACGGTTCAGGCCGACTACGACACGAATTCCGACAACAACAGCTCCTCAACCACCACGACCGTCGTCTCACCGACGGCGCCCGCGCCGCCCCCGCCGCCGCCCGCCCAGCCGGGCACGTACAACGCGGTCGGCACGGGGACGATCAAGGTGAACGGTGCCGACCGTCCGGCAGACCTGCTCTTCGTGCTGAGCCCGGGCGACGTCGTCGACGTGACGAACGGCATGATCACGATCAGGGGGTTCGACGGAGGCTTCGGCGTCTTCTCAGGCACTCAGGACGGGTCGCCGTCCACCGTGCCCTCACAGTTCACGGTCTCGATCGTCGACGGGGTGACGGTACTGACCCTCGTGGGCGGTGACTTCTCGGTGTGCTCCGCTCCTCGCTCGGTCTCGGCCAACGGCACACCGATTCGGCAGCTGTGGGGATCCGCGAAGGGCAAGTTCCGGACGACGGGACGGTATGCCTCTGCAACTGTGCGCGGGACGGTCTGGCTCATCCAGGACCGGTGCGACGGGACGTTCACCTCGGTCGTCGAGGACATCGTCGACGTCGCTGATCTGCCACTCGCCAAGACGACCGCCGTCGGTCCGGGCCAGAGCTATCTCGCCAAGCCGCCGGCGAAGAAGGGAGCCTTCAAGCCGCCGGTCGTGAAATCGGGGAAGAAGATCGCGCAGATCAAGCGGGTCGGCCTCGTCTGGGCCGGGCGGACGTTCAAGACGCGCGCCGCGTTCGAGGCCTGGCTCGTCGAACGCGGCAGCACCTGGCAGGCGTTCAAGAGCGCCCATCCGGCTCTCGCCGCCGCGCTCGCGTCGCGCCGATAGCGAAGGACGGTTAGGCGACGCCGCGGCCGTCGGCCGTGACGCTCTGCCCCTTGCCGGCTTCCTTCGCACGGTAGAGCGCTTCGTCTGCGCGCTCGAAGAAGCTGATCGAGTCGTCATCCGGCTTCAGCTCTGCGAGACCGGCGGAGATGTGCAGGCGTCCGCCCTGACCGATCGGACGGCTCGAAATCGTGCCCTGGAGCCGCCCGAAGAGCTGCTCGGCCTGCTCGATGCCCGACTCGGGCATGATCACCGAGAACTCGTCGCCGCCGACGCGGCACGCGACGTCAGCGGTGCGGATCACCTCGCCCACCCGCTCGGCCGCCTCGGCCAGCACCGCGTCGCCGGCCAGGTGTCCGACTTGGTCGTTCACGTCCTTGAAGTCGTCGAGGTCGAACACGATCAGCGCGAGCCGCCGGCCGTAGCGGTGGGCCCGCGAACACTCGCGGGCGAGCGTCTCGTGGAAGTACCGCCGGTTGTGCAGGCCGGTCAATGCGTCGAGATCGGCCAGCTGCCGAGCCTCCCGGAACTTCCGGGCGTTCTCGATCGACGGCCCCGCGCGCAGGGTCAGCTTCTCGAGCACGCGCACGTCCTCGTCGCCGAAGCGTCGGCTCCGGTCCCGCGTGTAGACCGCGAGGTAGCCGAGCAGGCTCCCCATCGCCTCGAGTGGCACCGCGAGGCCGCCGTGGATGAGCGACTCCGGATGCTCGACGTCGTCTCCGTATCGGTACGCGACCTCGATCGCCCGCGCCCGCGATCCGTCCGGCGGGCCTGTGATCGACTCGGCCCCGTCGGCGGACAGTCCGTGCGCCGCGAGCGTCGGGATCCCGTCCGTGCCTTCCAGCCGGACGAGCGCGGCGTCGACGCCGCTCAACCGGGTGCCGGCTTCGAGCGTCCGGGCCAACACCTCGTCCATGTCGATCGAGCTGGCGATCTCGCCGAGGAACCGGCTCCGCCGCCCTTCGTCTTCGGCTCGCTCGACCGCCCCGGCGAGCTCCTGTGCCAGCTCGTCCATCCGTTTCTCGAGCGTCTGGACGACGGCTCCGACTTGCTCCTCCGCCCGTTTTCCCGTCCGGCGGCCGAGGCTCAGGAGCAGGACCAGGAGAACGAGGACGAGCCCGCCCAGAACCCCGGTTATGACGATGAGCGTCGGATTCACCGCAGATTCCCGCAGAACCTTACGGCCGCCCCGCGAAGCGGGTCGCGCAGGCTGCGCACAGCTATGCTTTACGACCGGCAAACGGGCCCGAGCGCCGCGTTTGACGGCCCCAAGCGGCTTCGGTACCATGCCGCGGGCCGGTTGGCAGGGCCTCGCCGCCCCGCCGACCGTCTCTTTGTGGATAGGAAGTAACAGGAGAAGACGTAGACCCATGCCGACTGTCAATCAACTCGTTCGCAAGGGCCGGAAGCCACCGGTCTCCAAGAACAAGACCCCTGCGCTCGCGGGTTCCCCGCAGAAGCGCGGCGTCTGCACGCGCGTCTACACGACGACTCCGAAAAAGCCGAACTCGGCCCTCCGCAAGGTGGCCCGCGTCCGCCTGACGAACGCGATGGAGATCGGCGCCTACATCCCGGGCGAGGGCCACAACCTGCAGGAGCACTCGGTCGTGCTCGTCCGCGGCGGCCGCGTCAAGGATCTCCCGGGCTTCCGGTACAAGATCATCCGCGCCGCGCTCGATACGGGCGGCGTCGCTGACCGCAAGCAGGCGCGCTCGAAGTACGGCGCCAAGAGAGGCTCGAACTAATGCCCCGCCGAGGCGAAGTCCAGGCCCGGCCCGTCGAGGCCGACGCCGTCCATTCCTCGCCGCTCGTCACGCAGGTGATCAACAAGGTCATGCTCGACGGCAAGAAGTCGATCGCCGAGCAGATCGTTTACGACGCGCTCGAGCAGGTCGGCGCGAAGACCGGCCGGCCGCCGGTCGAGGTGCTCGAGCAGGCGGTGAAGACCGTGACCCCTGTCCTCGAGGTCCGCGGTCGCCGCGTCGGCGGCGCGAACTACCAGGTTCCGGTCGAGGTGCCGCAGCGCCGGGCCCGCACGCTCGCCGTGCGCTGGCTCGTGACGTTCGCGCGCGAGCGGCGGGAGAAGGGCATGAGCAACAAGCTGGCCAACGAGATTCTGGACGCGCTCAACCAGCAGGGCGGCGCGTTCAAGCGCAAGGACGACGTCTACCGGATGGCGCAGGCCAACAAGGCCTTCGCGCACTACCGCTGGTAGACGCAGGCAGAAAGGGAAATTTGAGCACCAAAGTCACAGAACAAGCAGTCGCGCTCGACCGTGTCCGCAACATCGGGATCATGGCCCATATCGACGCGGGCAAGACGACGACGACGGAGCGGATCCTCTACTACACGGGCCGCACGCACAAGATGGGCGAGGTCCACGAGGGCGCCGCGACGATGGACTGGATGGCGCAGGAGCAGGAGCGCGGCATCACGATCACGTCGGCCGCCACGACGGCGTTCTGGCGCGACCATCGGATCAACATCATCGATACGCCCGGGCACGTGGACTTTACGGTCGAGGTGGAGCGCAGCCTGCGCGTCCTCGACGGCGCGGTCGCGGTCTTCGACTCGGTCGCCGGCGTGCAGCCGCAATCCGAGACCGTCTGGCGCCAGGCCGACAAGTACAAGGTCCCGCGGATCGCGTTCATCAACAAGATGGACCGCACCGGCGCGAACTTCTTCGCCGCCGTGCAGTCCATGCGCGAGCGCCTGAGCGCGAACCCGGTGCCGATCCAGATCCCGATCGGGCAGGAGGACGGCTTCCAGGGCGTCGTCGACCTCGTCGAGATGCAGGCGATCGTCTACAAGGACGATCTCGGCCAGGAATTCGAGACGACCGACGTACCCGCCGAGCTCGCAGAGCAGGCACACGAGTACCACCACCAGCTGATCGACACGATCTCGCACTTCGACGACGAGGTGCTCGAGGCGTACATCGAGGACGAGTCCTCCGTGACGCCGGAGATGATCAAGCGCGCCCTGCGTGCCGGAACCCTCGCCGACGAGATCACGCCGGTGCTGCTCGGCTCCGCGTTCAAGAACAAGGGCGTCCAGCCGCTGCTCGACGCGGTGATCGACTACCTTCCGAGCCCGCTCGACGTGCCGCCCATGATCGGGATCGACCCGAAGACCGAGCAGGAGGTCACCCGCCTGCCGGCCCCGGGGGAGCCGTTCTCGGCGCTGGCGTTCAAGGTGATGTCCGATCCGTATGTCGGCAAGCTGACGTACTTCCGCGTCTACTCGGGCACGCTCAAGGCCGGCGACCGCGTCCTCAACACGACGACCGGCAAGACCGAGCGCGTCGGCCGCATCCTCCAGATGCACGCGAACCACCGCGAGGAGCGCGACCAGATCATGGCGGGCGAGATCGCCGCGGGCGTCGGGCTCAAGAACACGACGACGGGCGACACTCTCGCCGCCGAGAGCGCGCCGATCGTGCTCGAGTCGATGACCTTCCCGGAGCCGGTGATCGCGGTCGCAGTCGAGCCGAAGTCGAAGGCCGACCAGGACAAGCTCGGCAGCGGACTTGCGCGGCTCGCCGAGGAGGATCCGACCTTCCGCGTCGCGACCGACGAGGAGACCGGCCAGACGATCATCTCCGGCATGGGCGAGCTCCACCTCGAGATCATCGTCGACCGCCTCAAGCGCGAGTTCAGCGTCGAGGCGAACGTCGGCCGCCCGCAGGTCGCCTACCGCGAGACTGCAGGCAAGCCCGTCCAGAACATCCGCGAGAAGTTCGTCCGCCAGACCGGCGGTTCGGGCCAGTACGCCGACGTCGTGATCAACCTCGATCCTACGGCGCCCGGCGAGGGCTACTCGTTCAGCGACAAGATCGTCGGGGGCAAGATCCCGAAGGAGTACATCCCGGCCGTCGACGCGGGCATCCGCGAGGCGATGGACTCGGGCGTGCTCGCGGGCTACCCGGTCGTCGACGTGAAGATCGAGCTCGTCGACGGGTCGTACCACGAGGTCGACTCGAGCGAGCGCGCCTTCAAGATCGCCGGCTCGATTGCGTTCAAGGAGGCCATGAGGCGCTCCAAGCCGAAGCTGCTGGAGCCTGTCATGGCAGTCGAAGTGACGACGCCGGAGGATTACCTCGGCGACGTCATGGGGAACCTCAGCGGCCGCCGCGGGCGCATCGAGTCGATGGCCCCGCTGGGCAACGCCCAGGTGATCAAGGCGGTCGTTCCACTTTCGGAGATGTTCGGGTACGCAACCGACCTGCGCTCGATGACGCAGGGCCGGGCCGACTTCACCATGCAGTTTGATCGGTACGAGGAAGTGCCTCAGTCGATCGCGAGCGACATCATCGACGCTCGGGTCTAACTCGGAACAGAAGAGGAGCAGGGAGCCACCAATGGCCAAGCAGAAGTTCGAGCGGACGAAGCCGCACGTCAACGTCGGCACGATCGGTCACATCGACCACGGCAAGACGACGCTGACTGCCGCGATCACGAAGGTGCTCGCCGAGAAGAGCGGCGGCACCGCCGTCGCCTTCGACGAGATCGACAAGGCGCCGGAGGAGCGGCAGCGCGGCATCACGATCAACACCGCGCACGTCGAGTACGAGACGGACAACCGCCACTACGCGCACGTCGACTGCCCGGGGCACGCCGACTACATCAAGAACATGATCACGGGCGCCGCACAGATGGACGGCGCGATCCTCGTGGTCTCGGCAGCCGACGGCCCCATGCCGCAGGGCGACGACATCCCGGTCGTGCAGGTCTCGGCGCTGAAGGCGCTCGAGGGCGACGCGGAGTGGACGCCGAAGATCCTCGAGCTCATGGAGGCGGTCGACACCCACATCCCGGAGCCGGTCCGCGACGTCGACAAGCCGTTCCTGATGCCGATCGAGGACGTCTTCACGATCACCGGCCGCGGCACCGTCGTGACCGGCCGCATCGAGCAGGGCAAGATCGAGTCGGGCAACGAGGTCGAGATCGTCGGCATCCACCCGCAGGTGGCGAAGACGGTCGTCACGGGCCTCGAGATGTTCCAGAAGACGCTCGACTACGCGCAGGCCGGCGACAACGCGGGTGCGCTCCTTCGCGGCACGAAGCGCGAAGAGGTGGAGCGCGGCCAGGTGCTCGCGAAGCCGGGCTCGATCACGCCGCACACGCACTTCAAGGCCGAGGTCTACGTCCTCTCGAAGGAGGAGGGCGGCCGCCACACGCCGTTCTTCAACGGCTACCGGCCGCAGTTCTACTTCCGCACGACGGACGTGACGGGCGCGATCAAGCTGCCGGAGGGCCAGGAGATGGTCATGCCGGGCGACAACACGAACATGGAGATCGAGCTCATCCAGCCGATCGCCATGGATCCGGGTCTCCGCTTCGCGATCCGCGAGGGCGGCCGCACCGTCGGTGCGGGCGTCGTCACAGACATCCTCAAGTAGAAACCCACGACTAGGTGAAAGGAGGCGCCGGTGCCACAGCAGAAGATCCGAATCAGGCTGAAGGGCTATGACCACCAGCAGGTGGACAAGTCGGCGAAGGACATCGTCGATACCGCCCAGCGCACCGGCGCCACCATCACCGGTCCCGTACCGCTGCCGACCGAGAAGAACGTCTACTGCGTCATCCGCTCGCCCTTCAAGGACAAGGACTCGCGGGAGCACTTCGAGATCCGCACGCACAAGCGGCTGATCGACATCCACTCGCCCACGCCGAAGACGGTCGACTCGCTCATGCGGCTCGACCTCCCGGCCGGCGTCGACATCGAAATCAAGTTGTGAGCCCGACCGTGACCGAGATCCATTTTGAGACCCAGACTCGTGCCCGAAACCTTCCGGCCGCCAGGATGTCGGCCTAGATGAGAGGCATCATCGGCCGGAAGGTAGGGATGACGCAGCTCTTCGACGAGGAGAGCGGCGTCGTGACGCCGGTCACGGTCGTCGAGGCGGGGCCGTGCCCCGTCGTCGCGGTCCGAACGCCGGATGCCGACGGCTACGAAGCGGTGCAGCTCGCGTACGAGGCGGTCGCCGACCGCAAGGTCTCGAAGGCCGAACGCGGGCACCTCGCGGCCAACGGCGTCGACGGTGCGTATCGCCACCTGGTCGAGTTCCGCGGCCACTTCTCGGACGCGGTGCAGGGCGAGAACGTGACGGTCGAGATCTTCAGCCCCGGCGACAAGGTGAAGGTGGCGGGTACCTCGATCGGCAAGGGCTTCCAGGGAACGATCAAACGCCACCGGTTCCATCGCGGCCCGAAGACGCACGGCTCGCACAACATCCGTAAGCCGGGCTCGATCGGCGCGTCCGCGACCCCGTCTCGCGTCTTCAAGGGCATGAAGATGGCCGGTCAATTGGGCAACAAGCGAGCGACGCAGGTAGGCCTCACGATCCACGCGGTCGACCCGGAGCGCAACCTGCTGCTGATCAAGGGCGCCGTGCCGGGACCGAAGAACGGCCTCGTCGAGGTCAGGGAGGACTCGCGCTGATGCCCACCCCGAAGGCGCCGGTGCTTGGCGCGAAGAGCGCGAAG
>WNGA01014281.1_pt1 | contig 10037 bp, 6 predicted proteins | sample 5400061 | NCBI WGS metagenome assembly WNGA01 (sample SAMN13153366, study PRJNA577476) | soil metagenome | isolation source: 100 cm soil or saprolite under grassland replicate 2 | place: USA:California | collected 2016-06-15
GGAGCAGCGCCCGTTCGAGTCGTGGGCCGAGCTCGACGCGGTCGCCGCCAATCTCGCCCCTCGGTATGCACCGATGGTGATCTTTGCGGCCGCGACCGGGCTTCGTCCAGCCGGATGGCTCGCCCTCGAACGACGCGACGTCGATCTCAAAGCGCACGTCGTTTATGTCCGTCGCTCGTTCACGAAAGGTCGGCTGAAGTGCACGAAAACAGAGGCGAGCCTGCGGGCGGTGCCGCTGCAAGCAATCGCTCTCGACGCGCTCGAACGCCAGCCGCCGAACCCGCACAGCCCGCTGCTCTTCCCGGCCGAGCGTGGGGGCTACCTCGACCTGCACAACTTCCGCAACCGGGAGTGGTAGCCCGCACAACTCGCCGCCGGCATCGAGCCTCTGCGCAGGGTTTACGATCTTCGGCACACCTTCGCCACCTTCGCGCTCCGTGCCGGCATCTCCACCTTCGATCTTTCCCGCTACATGGGCGCCAGCCTGACCATGATCGACCGGCATTACGGCCTGAGGGGTTCCAAAAATGCCGGTTCGGTTCACGCTGCAGCCCGGTAGTACTCGTGGATGAGTCCGCCGAGTTGGTCGCGGCGCTTGATCTCGCCCGTGGCTAGTGGACTGGCCGTGTTGACCGCTTCGGGCGTGTGGCGTGCGTAAAGTCGATTTCGAGCAATTAGGCGCGTTCTAACAACCGTCGCGCGCTCGTGGCCTCCTCAGGGCGCGCGCGACACCAGCGTCGCCTCGATGGGCGACCGTCGAGCAGGCTCCCGCGATGTCATGCCTTGATGGACATGACAGCGCCTGCGCTCCGCCGGATCTGACGTCGTCGCAACTTCAGCAGCTCGCGGACGACAGCGGTCGGCCGAAACGGGTCGCTCAGTGGTTCCGGGGCGGAATCGACCGATGCGGCGGCAACGAGCTCGCCGTTATCTCCCCCAGCAAGACAGGACCCTTTGGTGGCTGCCGGCTGTCGAGCGCGGCCAGGTGCTCGAGCGCCCCTGGTCGCCGTCGCGGCTGTACCGGATCAGAACCGGCTCCAGCGGGTCCAGCTGCGCCCTTGGCGAGCGCCGGCGCGAAATCCGGGTTGCCCTCGTTTGCATTCGACGTAGCTTCGCATCCCTCCTCCTATCGGTTGTCCGATCCCGCGGGGATCGGTGCAAGAGGAAGGAGACACGACCGCGGTTGCCCCTCGATTGACCGGGCGGTAAACGTTGGTAGCTCCGAGCGGCGGTCGCCGGTGCTCGGCGCGGCCGCCGAACGATGCCTAGTACGTTGTCCCGTCTTTGCAGTTCATCTGGTCAGCGGCTTGCCGGCGTAGGTCCAGGCGAACGGCTTGGCGGTCGGGTTGTAGCGCTCGATGAAGCCGAGCAGCTGTGTCTTGAGGTCGTCTTTGCTGGTGAAGACGCCGCGCTTTAACAGCCGGCGGGAGAGGATCGAGAAGAAGAGCTCGATCTGGTTGAGCCAAGAGGCGTGCGTCGGGGTGAAGTGGAACTGCCAGCGCGGATGCGCCTCCAGCCATTGGCACACCTCGGGCGTCTTGTGCACCTGCAGGTTGTCGAGGATCGCGTGCACCTTCTTGCCGGCAGGGATTTCCGCCTCGAGCCGGTCGAGGAAGTCGACGAACTCGACGCGGCTGTTGCGCGCGTAGACGCCTCCCTTGACCTCACCGCTGTGCACGAGCAGCGCCGCCAGCAGCGCGAGCGTGCCGTGCCGCTTGTACTCGAACTCGCGTCGCTCCGCCTTGCCCGGCGTGGCCGGGATCGTCGGCCGCACCGGCTGCTTGGCCTGAATCGAGGTCTTCTCGTCGATCGAGACGACGATCGCGCCCTTCGGCGGCTTGAGATACAGACCGCAGACTTGCGCCTGCTTGGTGTCGAAGTCGGGATCGAGGCTCGTGAGCCAGCTGCGCACCTGGTGGGGTTTGAGGTCGGCGTCGTCGAGGATCACGTGCACGCGGCTCTTGCTGATCCCAACCGCGGCTGCAAGAGCACGCACCGTCCAGTGCGTCTCGCCCTCGGGCGGCGCCGCGCACGCGGTCCGGAAAACCGCCAAGCGCTCGTCGTGACCGTAGCGGCACGGCCCACCCGGCCGCGGTCGATCGAACAGCCCGGCCAGCCGCTCCTCGGCAAAGCGCGTCCGCCACTTCGACACCTTGTGCGCAGACAGACCGACCCGCGGCGCGATCACCGCGTTGGTCTCGCCGGCCGCCGCCAGCAGCACCACCTGCGCCCGCCGCACCATTCGCTGCTCGCTCGTCGCGGCGCGCACGATCCGCTCCAACTCAACCCGCTCCTCGCGATCCAGCACGACCACCCTCGCCTTCCGAGCCACGGCCACCATCCTCCTCGACGGTATGGACGTGACTTGGTTCAAGACCGAAACACAGGTCCCTCTATTCAGAACCGTAAACACGGGACGGTGTACTAGACCCGCCGGGAACGAGGGTCGATAATGCTCTGCGGAGGGCAGGCAGCTGGACTTTCGCATACTGGGGCCACTCGAGGCACTCGACGACGGGACGCCCGTGCCGCTGACGGGCGGCAGGCAGCGAGCGCTATTGGCGCTGCTGTTGCTTCACGCCGACCGGGTCGTGCCGATGGCCAGGCTCATCGACGATCTTTGGGGCGACCAGGCGCCAGATTCGGCGCAGAAGATGGTGCAAATCTTCGTCTCTCAGCTGCGCAAGCAGCTTCCAGCCGGGCTGCTGCGCACGCGGGCGCCTGGCTATCTCGTCGAGCTCGACGGGCACTCGCTCGACCTGCGCCACTTCGAGCAACTCGGGCAGCAGGGCCGTGAGGCACTCGCTGGGGGCAGAGCGGACGACGCGGCGAAGGACCTTCGCGACGCGCTGGCGCTCTGGCGGGGGGCCGCGCTCGGCGAGTTCGAGGAACCGTTTGCGCTGCTCGAGTCGTCTCGGCTCGAGGAGCAGCGCGTGGCCTGTCTCGAAGATCGAATCGACGCGGACCTCGCTCTCGGCAGGCACGCCGAGGTTGTCGGCGAGCTGGACGCGCTCGTACGCCGCCATGCACAGCGAGAGCGGCTGCGTGGGCAGCTGATGCTCGCCCTCTACCGGTCGGGCCGTCATGCGGAAGCGCTCGGGAGCTACCAGGTGTTTCGGCGGATGTTGGATGCCGAGCTCGGCATCCAACCGTCCGCGCGGCTGAAGGAGCTCGAACGACGGATGCTCCGGCAGGATCCGTCACTCGAGCCCGTTGTGCGCCCGGCTCCGGATGCGACGATGCCGCCGCGCCCCGCGGCGGCGACGCCGGTACAGGCCTTGAGCGCGCCGCGCGCTGGGCTGACGGCGACGGTATGTGGCCGCTGCGGAGGGGAGATTCCGGCGGAGGCGAGCTTCTGCCCCGGCTGCGCGGCCCCTGTCGCGGACGACCAATCGAGCGAGGAGAGGAAGCTGGCGACGGTGTTGTTTGCCGATCTCGTGAACTCGACGGCCCTCGCCGCGTCACAGGATCCGGAGCGGACGCGAGTGCTGCTCGGCCGCTTCCACGACGCGATGACGGAGGAGATCGAGCGTGCCGGAGGGACGATCGAGAAGTTCGCCGGAGACGCGGTCATGGCGGCCTTCGGCGCTCCGATTGCGCTCGAGGATCACGCCGAGCGGGCGATCCACGCGGCGCTGGCGATGCAGAAACGGCTGGCCGCCCTGCTGGGTGGGCAGCTCGAGCTGCGGATCGGCATAAACACGGGCGATGTCGTCGTCGGGCGCGCCCGTGCCGGAAGCTCCTTCGTCGCCGGCCACGCGGTCAACATCGCTGCTCGGCTGGAGCAGGCTGCGCCCGCCGGGGAGATCCTCGTCGGAGAGCGCACTGCCGTCGCGGCGCGTGGCGCCTTCGAGTTCGAGCAGCCGGCAGCGGTCGACGCGAAGGGCATCTCGGAAGGGGTGGTCGCGCAGCGGGTCGTACGCGGACTCTCACGCACTCGGACGCGCGGCGTCAGCGGCCTCGCGCGAGTCTTTGTGGGCCGCGACGAGGAGCTCGAAGGCCTCTGCGCTGCCTACAGAGCAGCCGTCGACCAGCGGCGGCCCAGCCTCGTGACGATTGTCGGAGATGCAGGCGTTGGCAAGACACGACTGGCGGACGAGCTGTGGCAGCGGCTGCCCGAGCAGAAACCGGCGCCGCTACTCCGCACCGGCCGCTGCCTCTCGTACGGAACGGGAACCGCCTACTGGGCGCTCGGCGAGGTGCTGAAGGAGCACCTGGGCCTCTTGGAGAGCGACGCGCCGGAGGTAGCCCGCGACCGACTCGGCAAGCACGAGATTCTCGGGCTCACGCTCGGTCTCGATGTCGCCCGCGACTTGCACCCGCTCGCCGCCCGCGATCGATTCCAGGACGCCTGGGCCGATTTCCTGACAGATCTCGCCGCCGAGCGGCCGACGGTGCTGCTCATCGAGGACGTTCACTGGGGAGAAGTCCAGCTCCTCGACCTGATCGAGTACGTGCTCGAGAGCGCCCGCGGGCCGCTGCTGGTGATCGTCACCGCGCGCCCCGAGCTTCTCCAACGTCGGCCAGGTTGGGGCGCACGCGTCGGCGGCGAGCTGCTCGAGCTGGAGCCGCTCTCCGCGCAGAACGCGGTCCGGATGCTCGATGAGATGCTCGGGGGCGATCTGCCCCTGGCGTTGAGCGAGCTTGTGGTGAAGTCGGCCGAAGGCAACCCCTTCTTCGTCGAGGAGTTGCTCAGCGTGCTGATCGATCGCCGCCTGCTCGCCCGCGAGAACGGAGGGTGGATGCTGCGCGAGCTTCCGCACGAGTTCGCCGTCCCCGACTCGGTGCAGGCGGTTCTCGCTGCCCGGATCGATCTGCTCGGCGCAGCCGAGAAATCCGCGCTTCAGGCGGCAGCCGTGATCGGGCGCGTCTTCTGGACCGGGCCGGTCTACGAGCTTGTCGAGGCGAAGCCCGATCTGCGCGTGCTCGAGGACCGCGACTTCGTCCGCCGTCGCCCGGGCTCGAGCATCGCCGGCGAGCGCGAGTACGTGATCAAGCACGCGCTGACGCGCGAGGTGGCATACGAGAGCCTTCCCCGAGCGCAGCGGCCGCGGATGCATGCAGTGTTCGCCGGCTGGCTGGAGCGCCGAGCGCCGGGTCACGAGGATCTCGCATCTCTGATCGCTCACCACTACGCAGAGGCGGCTCGACCCGATGACGCCGATCTCGCCTGGGCAGGAGACGAGGAAGAGTTCGAACGCCTGCGCGGGAGTGCGCTTCTCTGGCTCGAGCGGGCCGCATGGTTCGCGATGCGGCGATACGAAATCGAGGATGCGCTCGAGCTCCTGCGCAAGGCGCTCTTGCAGCAGCCCGATGAGGAGGCGCAGGCGCGGGTCTGGCAGGCGATCGGAAAGGCGAACGCCCTCAAGTTCGACGGTGAGGCCTTCTGGACCGCGATGCAGAAGTCGCTCAAGGTTTGCTCGAACAGGGCTACGTGCGCCGACGCCTACAGCGAGCTGGCCTTCCAGACTGCGATCCGCTCCTCGATGTGGGCGAAGCGACCGGATCGGGAAGTCGTCGCCGATTGGATCGAGCAAGCGCTCGAGCTCTCCGAGCCGGAGAGTAATTCGCGCGCCAGGGCGCTCATCGCGCGCAGCTATTGGCAGCCCTCTCCCGAGCCGGCGCGCGAAGCGAGCGAACTCGCGGAGCGCTCCGGTGATGTCGAACTGCGCTCGTACGCCTGGGGAGCACGGACGACGGTTGCGTTCGAGGAAGGAGATTTCGAGTCGGCGCTGACATGGTCTCAACTGCGACTGAACATCAGGAAGGAGATCAGCGACCCCGACCACGTCGCCGAGATCTACGAGCTCGCGATTCCATCCTGCTGTGCCAACGCGCGATTTGCCGAGGCGAGGAGACTAGCCGCCGAGCACGGCACGGTCGTCGAGCCCCTTTCGGATCACCACCGTCTGCACGGAATCGCTGTGCTCCTCGAAATCGAGGAGGTCTGCGGCGGCTGGAGCCGGATCCTCGGATTCGCCAACCGGACGGAAGAGGCCGTCGAAGCCAACCTCATGACTCCGTGCGTACGCAACGCCCGTACGCTTCTCCTGACTGCCCTCGCCGCGGCGTACACCGGAGACGACGAGACGGCGCGCTACTACGAGCAACGCGCCGAGGACGTAGCGACCGAAGGCTACGACCTCGTGCTGACCGCGCCGAGAACCTGGCTCGCGCTGCTGCGCGGCGACATCGACGCGGTGGAGCGTCTGGCACCAATCGAACATGCGTCCGTGAAGCTCGAGTACGCCCTGCCCACCGCCGCAGCACGCCTCGATGCGCTCGCGGCGCTGAGAGAACGGACGCTTGTGGAGCGGGACGCGCGATCACTCATGCGACCGGGTAGCTACCTCGAGCCATACGCGCTGCGGGCGCTCGGCACGGTCCGAGAAGATGAGCTACTCATCGAGCGAGCCGCCGACCGTTTCCATGCTATCGGGCTCCGTTGGCACGCCGAGCAGACCCGAAAGCTCCTCGCGGCGACGTGAGGCGACAGGGGGCAGCCATCATGCCGCGTCGGTGAGCGCTCGGACGGCGTCATCGGAGCGCTTCGTCGATCGCGGGGCCTTTCAAAGCGCCACTTGCTCATCCGTGCTGTTTCGGGTGAAACGTGTGGGGTAAAGAAGCTCGATTCGGCCAGCGGTGCTGCTGATCCCGTCGAGCTGGTTCAGACTGGGCATCGTGCTGGCGTGTTTGCTGTACCGGCTCTTGTGCGGCGTCGTTCGGTTGCTAACCCGCGGCGGCGGTGAGGGGAGCTCGAGATCGTGGTCCTGCGACACCAGCTCGCGATCCTCAGACGGGGAAGGAAGCGGCCGCGGTACACGAGCGTCGACCGGGCCTTGCTCGCGGCGGCGAGCCGGCTGCTCCCGCCCGAGCGGTGGTCGTGCTTTGCGGTGAGTCCGCAGACGCTTCGCCGCTGGCACCGGGCACTGCTGCAGGGAGGTCGGGGACGCCGCCGCCTGAGGCCCGGTCGGCCGCCGCTGCGGACCGAGACGCGTAGCCTGATCCAACGGATGGCGAGGGAGAACCCGAGGTGGGGCTACATGCGCATCCAGGGGGAGCTGCTCAAGCTTGGGATCAGTATGCTCCGCCACCACGATCGCGACCGTGTTGCGCAGCTCGGGCCTGGGGCCGGCGCCGCGGCGCATCGGCCCCACCGGGTCTGAGTTCCTACGCGCCCAGGCGTACGGAATGCTCGGCGGCGACCTGCGTCGTGCGGCGGGAGACGGCCTTGAGCGCGACGCGTCCGAGCCGAGCGGGGCGGCACCGCATGAGGAGGCCGCTTGCCAGGAGGAAGCTGACGACCACCTCTCGCCGGCTGCTGCGAACGAGCCTCGGTGGGCTTCTCGCCCGCTGCCAGCTGCCGAGCCGCCAGGCGCTGCCGCGGCAGTGCGCTCTCCCTGTGACTCGAGGATCGTGCCCCTGCGTCCATCGCATCGATCGCATGCTCGCGACGGACCGCCAAGCGCGGACCGGCGCTTGCCCACAACTCCGTGTTCTGGCCGGACGTCAAGCCGTCGCCGGCACCCGACCAGCGTCCCGGCAACCCCAGGCCGGGTCCTCTTGGGCAGTTCCCAACGATCGTCAGCCTCGCGGCGTCAACGAAACGGACCAACCACGACCCAAGCCGGAAGTCTGAACCGAGTTTCTTTACCCCACAGGGTCTTGCCTGAACCCCACATGTGGCATCGATCACAATGTCTGCAGTGGCTGCACTCGGCGTTCGCTCGGGTTCGGAGGCGTTCGCTTGACGAAGCCGAAGTCCCCGGAAAATGACAGGTTTCGGCGAACTCACGCGAACGGGTGCGAACGCCCGCCACTCCTTGCCATGCAGAAGGTCGTGGGTTCGAGTCCCATCATCCGCTCCTAAAACCCCCGGAAATCGGGGGTTTTCGTTTTGGGAGTAGACAACATGAGTCCCAAATGAGTCCCAAAGAGTTGACTCCAAACTGCGTCTGTCACGGCGCTTCACCACGACGCACGCGCGCGCTCGCGTAAGGCAAAGGCGAAGCTGCGATGCTGGCGTAGAAGCCCGTCCTCACGAAGAGACGACCTGCTCGCGTACCGACAACGCAGAGCGTCGCCACGATCAACCTCTCAGTTTTTCGGCGTGATCCGTCCGTACAGCGGTGATGTCAGCCGTAGAGGCTGAATCGGCGTGTTGCAGGGAAGATCGAGTTTGCGCACCCCACGGGCGCCCGACCAGCTCTGGAAGATGGGCTCCAGAGGCGACTGCTACGACAACGCCGTCTGCGAGAACTTCCACGCCTCGCTTGAGAAGGACCTGCTCCGCCGCCGCTCGCTCCGCACCCGCCAGGAGGCACGGACAGCGGTGTTCGACTACATCGAGGTCTTCTTCAACCGCGAGCGGCTGCACTCGACGCTCGGCTACCGCTCTCCCGACGAATACGAACGCGACCACGAAAAGGAGTGACTGCACGCAGGAGGCCGACACGATCATCATTGAAGAACAAGCAAAGGCTGCCTAACGTCTACGTGTCCACCGAAGCGGGGGAAGCCAGGGAGGCTGCGGGCTGGCGCGGAGCGCACCGTTGAAGCTCGGGTCTCGGGTAAGAGAGCCGGGTCGATCGCTCGCGGCTGCGCTCTTCGCACGACAACCGGCCGGGATTCACATCTCAGAGAGTTTGCGCACCTACACCCGCCCTTCAGCAGCGGCGGCGTGTGGTGAAGCTTGTTCCGGACCGGGAGAGGCTGATGCCGCCTTGGGCGAAGGTGAGCGGCTGGGTCAGGCCCGTTAGCGTGCGCGAGAAGGTGTAGCGGACGGTTATGTCGGCGAAGCCGAACGCGAAGGCGTTGCACGCGGGTGACCCGGCGGTCCAGTTTTCAGCCACGATCTGCGCCTGCCACTTCCCGTGGCTGCCGGGGAGTAACAGCAGCGGGCTCGCTGGGGCGCCGTCAACGAACGCGCGCCACCATCCCGGACGCGAGGCGCTCTCGACCACCGCGATTCGGTGCGGCTCGCCGAGGCCGACTCCGGGCAGGAGCGCTGCGTAGCGGTAGAAGCTGCCGCGCTTGACCTCGAGATAGATGGTGCCGGTTGAGGCTTCGGCGAAGCCGTTGAGTCCAACCTGGATCCATTCGTCGTCGCCAGCCAAGCCTTGGCCGGGGCCGCCGACACCGACCCAGGCGGCGACATGGCCCGCGCGGACGTGGGCGAGGTCGAATGCGGTGACCGTCGCAGCGACCGCCCCGACCGCGCTCCTCGACGCGCCACCCGCGTAGCTGTAGCCAGGCAGCCCCTCCGCGCCGGGCGGAAGACCGACGATCAACACCGCAGCCACCGAACCAATCGAGACCGCGACACGAACCACCCGATCGCCTCCCGGCCTCGGATGCCGCAGTGTCGACGGCGGCATACCCCGCAGTCAGCAACCAGAAACACGGTGATTGACGACCGTAAGCGCCGCCCTCTCCTGATGCGTGGAAGCAGAGGCGAAGGGTGTGAGCAACGCGGCAAAGGGGAATCGGCTGGTTGCGTGGCTGCTGTGCCCAACCTCGACCTTGTTCGATCGCTCGCCAAGACGATCGATCGCCTTCGCCGAGGCGAGCTCGGCCGGGTTTGCGTGGTCGGGCTATCCGTGGTCGATCCGGAGCGGGCAGCGCTCACACGCGAGCTCGTCCAGGACATGAGCGACGTCTTAGGGCGAGAGGTGCAGCTGCGCGCCAGAGCGGGCGGGGACACGCTCGAGCTCTGGCATACACGCGTTCCGGGAGAGACGGCCGTGCTCGATGTGGCCTACGCTCCGCCACGCGAACTCGCGGACCTCCGCGTGGACAGCAAGTCGCGACCGTTGCCTCGCCGAGACACCGCCGCCTATAGATAAGGAAAGGATCTGGCACGTCGCCGCTGGCGCGCCGAGTCGCAGCCTTCAGCGCCGTCGTCGAAACTCGTCGGCGCCGTCCTCGTCGAGCAAAACGATGAGTGGCAAGTTGCACGTCGCTACATGAGCGCCGAGTCGATCACGAAGCGCTCGCCGACCGTGTCGGCGAACCTGAGGAGGTGATCGCGATCGCAA
>WNGA01031742.1_pt1 | contig 10036 bp, 8 predicted proteins | sample 5400061 | NCBI WGS metagenome assembly WNGA01 (sample SAMN13153366, study PRJNA577476) | soil metagenome | isolation source: 100 cm soil or saprolite under grassland replicate 2 | place: USA:California | collected 2016-06-15
ACGTCCCGATCGAGACCTTCGACTTCATCATCACCGATGAATGCCACCGCTCCATCTACAATCTCTGGCGCCAGGTGCTCGAATACTTCGACGCCTATCTCATCGGCCTTACCGCCACGCCTTCGAAGCAGACCATCGGTTTCTTTAATAAGAACCTCGTCATGGAATACGGACACGAGCACGCCGTCACCGACAACGTGAACGTCCCCTATGATGTTTACAAGATAGATACGGAGATCACTGTCGCCGGCAGTCGTGTCGACAAAGGTTTCTATGTCGATAAACGCGACCGTCTCACGCGCAAAGTCCGCTGGGAACAGCTCGACGAAGACCTTGCCTATGCGCCTAACGAGCTCGACCGCGCCGTCGTTGCGCCCGATCAAATCCGCACCGTGATAAGAGCCTTTCGCGATCGCCTCTTCACCGAAATCTTCCCTGGCCGCACCGTTGTTCCTAAGACACTCATCTTCGCGAAGGATGACTCACACGCCGACGATATCGTGAAGATCGTGCGCGAGGAGTTCGATAAAGGAAACGACTTCTGCCAGAAGATCACCTACCGCACCACCGGCGCTTCGCCGAAGGAATTGATTCAAAGATTCCGCAATAGCCCGAATCCGCGCATCGCCGTTACCGTCGACATGATTGCCACCGGCACCGACATCAAACCGCTCGAGATCGTGATGTTCATGCGCTCGGTAAAATCGAGATCATTCTTCGAGCAGATGAAAGGCCGCGGTGTCCGCGTCATATCCGACACCGACTTCCAATCGGTCACGCCCGATGCGAAAACGAAAACGCACTTCGTCATCGTCGATGCCGTTGGCGTCTGCGAGCGCGACAAGACAGATTCACGCCCGCTGGAACAAAAGCCGAGCGTCCCGCTTGAGAAGTTGATGGAACACATCGCTATCGGTGCGCGAGAACCTGAACTTCTGTCATCATTAGCTGGCCGACTCATCCGTTTGGAAAAGCGCATCGAACCCGATGTGCGCGCCGAGGTAGAAAAGCTCTCCGGCGGCAAAACGCTCTCAAACATCGCGCGCGACCTTCTCGACGCGATCGATCCTGACAAGATCGAATCACTGGGAGGGACGAGCTCCGTCTCGTCCCAAGAATTTTTTAAGACCGCCGTCGCTCCAATCGCCACGAATCCGGACCTCCGGAACAAAATTCTCGCGATCCAGCGCGCCGCTGATCAAACTATCGACACCGTCTCGCTAGACAAACTCCTGTTCGCAGGCGCGGATGCCAAAACCAGCGAAGCCGCGCGCAATACTATCCGCTCCTTCCGCGACTACATCGAGCAACACAAAGCCGAGATCGAAGCGCTCCAGATTCTCTACAGCCGCCCATTCAAAAAACGCCTAACTGAAGAATCGCTTCGCGACCTCGAAGCAAAGCTAAAGCCCGAGTTCGGTCCTCAACCGGTGCCCACAATTTGGAATGCCTTCGAGAAAGGTGGAACGCGTTCTCCGAACGCGTTGGCAATACCTAAATCACAAACGCGCAGGTTCACGGATCTCGTATCTCTAGTCCGCACCGCTATCGAGCCCACAACTCCGCTCGAACCATTCGAAGAACACGTTCGTCAGCGCTTCGATGCGTGGCTCGAGGAGAAACGCGCCGTCGGAACCGCTTTCACCCCTGATCAACTCGCGTGGCTAGAGAAAATGCGTGATTATATCAGCGCCAGCGGCAGCGTCGATCGCCAACACCTCGAAGCCGACAACGTCCCCGGCCCAATCTACAAAGCTTTCGGCGAGAAACTTTGGCCGTTAATGGACGAGCTTAACTTGACGTTAGCCGCATGAGAATCCGCGAAGTCATCGAGACGATCAATCAGATGCAAGCTGATGGCATTATAGATCGGTACGCCATCGGCGGCGCAGTTGGCGCGACGTTTTATCTCGAACCGGTCTCCACTCTGGATGTCGACGTATTCATGGAACTGCACGCTAGCCAAGGGCTGCTCGTTGTAGATCCCTCACCCATTTTTCAATACCTAAAAGAAAAGGGATGCGCGATGGAGGGCCAATACATGGTCGTCGCAGACTCGCCCGTTCAGTTTATTCCGCCTGGCAATCCGCTAGCCGAGGAAGCACTTGACGAAGCAGTCAAAAAAGAAATCGAAGACACACCCACGTGGGTATTCACGGCTGAGCATCTCGCAGCGCTCGCACTTCAAGTTGGTCGCACGAAAGACAAGCTTCGCATCATGCAGTTTATTGAAGCGGGCAAGTTAGATATGGAGCGCTTCCAATCAATTATCGAACGACATCAGCTCGAAGAACGCTGGCGCGAGTTCCAAGAGCTCTTTCTCAAGAAGTAGGCATGGGCTTCGACATTAATGAGATGGTTAAGAGCAAGGAGGCACTGCGCCGCAAACTTGCCGACCGTCCTATTGCCGAAAAGCTGCGTTTGGCTGAAGAGCTGAGCGAGCGGGCGCTTGCCCTCCGGCCCGATACCGCGCCTTCGCCGCCGGATGCGCCATGGCCAATTCCTTCTCATTGGAAATGGAAGAAGATGGCAGATGTCGCGACAGTTGTCGGCGGCAGCACGCCAGCTACCGACCACAGAGAATATTTCGGCGGCGACATTCCTTGGATAACGCCTGCCGACCTGTCGAAATACACTGCGAAGACGATCTCTCAAGGCGCTCGGAACATCACGCAGGCTGGTTTAGACAATTCAGGCGCTCGCGTGTTGCCGGCGGGAACTGTTCTTTTTAGCTCGCGGGCTCCAATTGGATATGTTGCGATCGCTGCGAATCCCGTCGCCACGAATCAAGGATTCAAAAGCTTCATTCTCGGCGAGGAGGTCAGACCTGACTTCGTTTACTACTACCTGCAACGTGCTCGACAGCTAGCGCGTTCGCTCGCGAGTGGTACGACCTTCCTTGAAATCTCCGGAAAGAAGGCTGCGCAAATTCCAATTCCAGTTCCCCCGCCCGACGAGCAACAGCGCATCGTCGCGGAGATTGAAAAGCAGTTCACGCGATTGGATGCAGGAGTGGCGTCGCTGAAGCGTGTGCAGACCGCGCTGAAACGCAACCGGGCCAGCGTGCTCAACGCCGCGTGCGAAGGCTGTCTCGTTCGTACTGAAGCTGAAATTGCCCGACGCGAATCCCGCTCATATGAACCCGCCATCACCCTGCTCAGCCGCATCCTTGATGAGCGCAGGCTGGATTGGCGAGGCGCTGCAAGACATCGCGAACCTGCATCGCCACACCTCGACCACCTTTCGTCTCTTCCGGAAGGTTGGACTTGGGCAACCCCGGACCAACTTTCAGAAGCCGATAGCAATGCCATATGTGCCGGTCCCTTCGGTACTATTTTTAAAGCCAAAGATTTCCGCCCTGCGGGAGTTCCGATCATTTTTCTGCGCCATGTTCTTCCCGGAAGATACATCACGCAGAAGCCAGGATTTATGGCCGAGGCGAAGTGGAAAGAGCTGTTCCAGCCTTACTCAGTATTTGGTGGCGAGCTTCTCGTTACAAAACTCGGTGAGCCGCCAGGCGTCTGTGCAATCTATCCTGAGAACGCCGGCCCAGCGATGGTGACACCCGATGTGATCAAGCTGTCTGCCAAAGCAACCGCGGTTCTCCCGAAGTACTTGATGCATTACTTCAATAGCGACACCGCTCGGAGATTTGCAACTGGCGCAGCGTTCGGAACGACACGACTCAGACTAACGCTTCCGATCTTTCGCGAGATGCCCGTTCCGCTACCACCACTCGCCGAGCAAGAGCGCATTGTAGCAGAAGTAGAACGGCGACTATCGGTGATCGAGGAATTGGACTCTGTCGTAACATTAAACCTTCAGCGCGCAAAGATCCTGCGCCAGTCAATTCTTCACCGCGCCTTCAGTGGAAAACTAGGCGCGAGTAATAGCTCCAATGGTGAAAAGTAAGGTTAAAGAAATCCGGTTGTCAGATCATTTTGGTCTTGGAAAAGCGCAACCGGGTCTGGATTTCGTTGATATTCCCGTCAACGGCGATATTCGGCTTTTTGTCGACCCGTACGCTTTCACGCTCGAGAACGATCCTTGGTTCGTCGACAGCAACAACCTGATTATCGATTACTTTTCGCTTCTCATCGAAGCCATCAGGGCTGGGAACATAGATCATGCGAACCGGTTGCTAACGAATCTTCACGAGCCACGAGAAACACATTTGGGGTTTTCTGCTGTAGGATCGTCAGGTCGCGGGATCGGACCTGATCAGGCAACAGACTTGCTCGATGCGCTAAGGAACAGTCAGGCGGTTCAAACCGGCAAGCTGAAAGATCTCGCCGACGCCGAGCTCCTAATTCCAGGAATTAGTGCAGACAAAATCTCAGACATCACAACTAATATTATACGCGTTGCCGGTGGCGTATTTTGGGATTCCGACAGGAGAAACTGGGTTAATCGATACGCGAATTTGCCGCTGTTTAACAACGAGAAGATAATTTTGGTTCCAAAGGCCGCAGTGCGATTCCGTCCAGAAATCACGGCGGACGAATTTTATAATCGCTACGTATTGGATTTCCTCCAAGCGGAGCATCTGAAAGCGAACGATGCGCTGGTACAAACCCTAAAGAATGGAAAGCGGGTTGTCCGCCGAAACGATCTAAAGAAAAGATATCCTCTTACAAAAGAATTCTTGTTCGAATTTACGCAAGCACACCCGGAATTACTAAACGCCTATAAAGCCCAGGTTCGCGACCGTTCTAGACCATTGGACGACGAAGAACTGGAGTGGCCGCACCAAGATGCTCGCGATGTCGACTACGATGCATTCGCGACCGAACTGGATGCAATCCCAACGGGCACTCAACACGCAACAAATTATCACAACTTCATCTTTGGAGCGCTGGAGGCAATCTTCTATCCGTCGCTGCGTTACCCACAAAAGGAAGAGGAGATTCACGAAGGAAGAAAGCGCATTGATATCACGTTCAACAACGGCGGCAGATTCGGCTTTTTTGCAGAATTGGCCTCGAAGTACGGCGTTTTCTGCCCGTTCATCTTTTTCGAGTGCAAAAACTACAGCAGCGATCCGGGCAATCCTGAACTCGATCAGCTAAGCGGTAGGTTCAGCGATAAACGCGGAAAATTCGGAGTGATGGTTTGTCGCGAGATCAAAGACAAAGCAACCATGCTCAAACGTTGTAAAGACATAATGCTCGACAACCGTGGAGTTGTCTTGGTGTTCGACGATGACGATATCAAGTCGCTCCTGAAGATGCGTGCCGAGAAGGATGTGGCGGGAATCAACCGCTTTATGCACGAGCAAATGCGGCGACTAACAATGTAACAGACTCAACCATGGGTAACGACTCCAATCAGCTTGTTCAGAAACTCTGGAACTACTGCAATATTCTGCGGGATGATGGACTGTCGTACGGCGACTACCTCGAGCAGCTGACGTTTCTTTTGTTTTTGAAAATGGCCGACGAGCAGAGTCGCCCACCGTTCAACAGGAAATCTCCGATTCCGGAAAAATATTCATGGCCAGAATTGTTGAAGCTCGATGGAGATGAACTTGAGATTCATTATCGTCACACCCTCGAAGAACTTGGCAAAGAACCGGGACTGATCGGCGTCATCTTTCGAAAGGCGCAAAACAAAATCCAAGACCCGGCGAAGCTGCGCCGCCTCATAGCTGATCTGATCGACAAGGAAGAGTGGTCGTCGCTCGACACCGATGTCAAAGGCGACGCTTACGAAGGTCTCCTACAAAAGAACGCCGAGGACGTGAAAGGCGGCGCGGGCCAATATTTCACTCCGCGTCCACTCATTCGCGCAATCGTCGATGTGATGCAGCCGCAGCCGGGCGACAGTGCGAGCCGCACGGGCGTTATTTGCGATCCAGCCTGTGGCACCGGTGGGTTCCTCCTAATCGCCCACGAGTTCATTCGGAATCACAACAAGCTCGATAAGAAACAACTCACGTTTCTCAACACCGAGCAGCTACGCGGGGTCGAGCTGGTCGATGGCGTCGCGCGCCTTTGCAGCATGAATCTCGTGCTACATGGCATTGGATCAGACGCGACGCACGTACCGGTGATTGTCAAAGACGCGCTTGCCGGTAAACATGGCGAATACGAGATGGTGCTGACCAATCCGCCGTTCGGGAAAAAGAGCAGCGTCACGATCGTCAACGAAGCCGGTGACGAAGAGAAACAATCACTTGTAGTTCATCGTGACGACTTCTGGGCCAGCACAAGCAACAAACAGCTCAACTTCCTCCAGCACGTCTTTACCATTCTGAAGCAGCATGGTCGCGCTGCGATTGTTGTTCCAGACAATGTTCTCTTCGAAGGTGGCGCCGGCGAAACAGTAAGGCGCGAGCTACTCAAGCAAGCTGATGTTCACACCTTGCTTCGCTTGCCGACCGGCATCTTCTACGCCCAAGGCGTGAAGGCCAACGTCCTCTTCTTCGACCGCAAACCCGCAGCCGAAAAACCGTGGACAACGAAGCTCTGGATTTACGACCTGCGCACCAACAAACACTTCACTCTCAAGGAAAATCCTCTAAAACGAAGCGATCTCGACGACTTCGTCGCCTGTTACAATCCAAAGAACCGCCACGACCGAAAAGAGTCCGACCCCTTCAAGAGCTTCACTTACGAAGAACTCCTCAAGCGCGACAAACTCAATCTCGATATCTTCTGGCTGAAAGATGAAAGCCTCGAAGACAGCGCCAATCTCCCCGATCCCGATGTGATCGCGCAAGAAATTGTCGAGGACTTGGAAGCCGCACTCTCTCAATTCGCCCAAATCGCATCTGATCTGAAGAAATAGATGCGTATGGCAAACCGCGATCCCCAGCTGAGCGACAAGTCTTCGAGAGGAAACGCGACAAATTCAAGATAGTAGATAGGGGTCAGTCAACAAATCTTGACAGATTTATGAGATAGAGCCTCAAAGACAGCGCCAACCTTCCCGATCCGGATGTTATCGCCGCCGAAATTGATTCACGAATTCCCATTCGCTCACCCCTTCGGACTTCCCGTCCATGTCGCCCGCTCCCGCGAACTCCATTGTCGAAGACCTCCAAGCCGCGCTCGCGCAGTTCGCCGAAATTGCGTCTGACGTCGGAAATAACTATAAAACCAACAAATGACACCGAATTACCTCAAGCCAGAAAAGATCAACCTCAGAAGCCATCCTGAGCTTTCTGAAAAGTGGGTGCAGCAGCGTATTGCTGAAGATCCAACTTTGCTCGGCCTTGGAGAATTGGTCTTGAAAGACAAAGAGCGGATTCAACCGAGAGCGGGCCGGTTGGATTTGCTCCTTCAAGACGTTGAATCGACGCATCGCTATGAGGTTGAGATTCAGCTCGGCTCGACAGACGAGGCCCACATCATTCGAACAATCGAATATTGGGACGTCGAGAGAAAGCGGTATCCCCAATATGATCACACAGCAGTCATCATCGCCGAAGATATAACGACGCGGTTCTTGAACGTCATTAACCTTTTTAACGGCGCGATTCCTTTGGTGGCGATTCAAATGAATGCATACAAAATCGGGGAACACCTCTCGCTAATCTTCACCCCGGTTATGAACCAATTAAGCCTTGGTCTGGTTGACGAGGATGAAGAAGTCCAAGAGGTGACGAATCGCGACTATTGGGAACATCGCGGCACAAAGGAGACTGTGGCGATGGCCGATCAAATTCTTGACATGATTCACAAGTTCGATCCACAACTTGAACTTAAGTACAACAAATTTTACATCGGCTTAGCTAAAAACGACCAGCCCAATAACTTCGTCACGCTTAAACCCAAGAAAAACAATTTGCGGCTCGAAGTGAGATTAGCACGGACAGATGAGCTAGACACGAAGCTGGAAAACTCGAATCTCGACGCGATGGATTACGATAATCGTTGGGGAAGATACCGAATCCGGTTGTCGAAGGCCGATCTGCAAAAACATACGGATTTCGTGACGGAGCTTCTCAAGCAAGCTTTCGAAGCGGCTAACGCGTAGATGGGACAGCAGCCCAGCAGTCCAAATTTAAAGTGCCTGAACTGCTCTTGTATAACCAGCCGGTGCCCAGTGTGTTTAACCTTCTGGGTCAAAAAGAAAATGACATCACTTTCAGCATGGGGTGGGCGCTATCGCGAAGTCCTTTATTGCTCCAAAAGTTCCTACAAAAGGTAACGAGAACAAAGCAGCGGTATGATACCGATCGAATCGTCGTCGCGCTCCAGATAGGAAGGATAGGGATAGGAAGGATAGGATAGGATAGGAAGGATAGGGGTCAGTCAACAAATCTTGACAGATTTATAAGATAGAGCCTCAAAGACAGCACGGTGGAACGAGAGGTCAGATGTCAGATTTCCGCAGACAAGAATCTCCAAGCCGCCCTCGCGCAGTTGAAACCCGCTCGTTGCCCACACTCGCTCACTGCTTCCCTCGCAGCTTTACCTTCTATGTCGCTTTTCCCGTTCGCTCCGTTCGCCGAATGGAGCAGCAGGGACGCCAGCGACATAGATGGGTTAAGCCGAGAGGCCGAAATGAGCGGAAGCCAATGAGTCAAATTGCTAACGATCTGAAGACTAACTGATCTTTCCGTTTACTGTAACGATGAAGGATTCGCCGGGCTTTGATCGGCGAGCGCAATCGATAATGTTCGAAAAGCAGCGGGCGAGCTTCTGGACCTGTTGCCAAAACTCGATGTTCGTCCAGCCGGCTTTCAGAAAGAAAATTGTGTGGCCGGCAGCTTTCCAAGCTTCCACTTCGTGAGGGTTGCGCCCGATTGCGACGTCTCCGGATAGGATAACCCAGCCGCTCTCATCAGCTAACTGCTGCATCCACTCGACGTCAGGCGTCTCCTGGCTGAAGCGGTCGCGCAAATGGACGACCTCATGTTCGCCGAGAACGAACTGATGGAAACCGCGAGCCAACTTGGGCGCGAGATTGTTGTCGAGAAAGAATCTCAAGCAGCCAGGCGTGTCTCGAACTCCACTGCGTCGCGGACCTCAGCTTCGGACACCTCAAACCAGTGACTTACCGTTTTAATTGATCGGTTGGTTTTCACGCTACGGGCGAGCACACGTGCCGGTACCCCCGAACGCGCGGCGCTTGGCTGGCCGAAGTTACGTTTTGGATCAACTATGATCTGGCGCTCTCTGCCGAGCGGCCACCAGACGATGTCATTACCGGAGAACTCAAGTTCCTTCCGAAACGGTTCGACAATGCGAGCGAACTCAGCCTGATCATTGGCCAAGTCGATCAACGCCTGATCGGAATCCTCTTCGCCCTGCCGTAGAAGAATGCTTCGGCCATCAGTGAAGATACGGTTCGAGCAAAACGGATGGGTAGTGCGCAACTTCTGCTGCGCCTTCGTGTGCGCCCGGCGCATCGTGCGCCAACTCACGCCCGCGCGAATGAACGCATCTACAAAACGCAATTCGAGAAGATCGCGAAAGCTGAGCGCGAGTTTGTTTTCTATTGGCTTAATTTCACCTTGCCAAACCGCCTCTGAATGACGAAGCGACATGCCGCTGCGAAAATCATAACCTTTTAGCCAACGGCGAACTTTTCCGACAGAAATTCGGGTAAGCCGCGCAGCTTCCGGTACAGTATAAAGTCCAGCATTTAGAAGGTGGGGTTCACGCTCGTGCACCGACGCTAATGAAGCCTCTACAGTGCCTCAATGCAATCAATTCTATGTGGTGGCACTTCGGCCGTCCGTTGAGAAAATGGGGTCGCATCTAAACTCCGAAAGCTTTGAAACTCGCTCGTTGCCCACGTTGACTCATGTGTTCCCGCCCATTTGAAACTCGTTCGCTTCCCAGCTCGCTCGCCAGTACCCATCGCGGCTTTGCCTTCTATGTCGCTTTTCCCAAAAGCTCCATTCGACCTCTCGGTTTGCCCATCTATGTCGCGCGCGTCCCCTCGGCTCCATTGATGCGCTCGGATCCCGCGAGTCTTATCTGTTACCCTCACAGACTTGACCGTCCAACTCGCTCGTTCCCACGGCTCGGTTCGCGAGCAAAGCATTTGACATTCGCTAAAACCGGGTGCCCTTTCTGCGCCC
>WNGA01014290.1_pt1 | contig 10032 bp, 10 predicted proteins | sample 5400061 | NCBI WGS metagenome assembly WNGA01 (sample SAMN13153366, study PRJNA577476) | soil metagenome | isolation source: 100 cm soil or saprolite under grassland replicate 2 | place: USA:California | collected 2016-06-15
GGCTGCTTCTGGTGCATGGAAGAGGCGCTGGACAAGGTGGCCGGCGTGGTCTCCACCACGTCCGGCTATACCGGCGGCAAGAAAAAGAACCCGACCTACGAGGATGTGTCGGCCGGGGAGACCGGGCACGCGGAGTCGGTCGAGGTCCTTTATGATCCGGCCAAGGTCAGCTATGCCAAGCTCCTGGAGGTCTTCTGGCACAACGTCGACCCCACCACGCCGGACCGGCAGTTCTGCGACAATGGGGATCAGTACCGCTCGGCCATCTTCTACCATGACGAGACGCAGAAACGGCTCGCCGAGGAATCCAAGAAGGCGCTGGTGAAGTCCAAGCCATTCAAAGGGCTGATCGTCACCGAGATCGTGCCGGCCTCGGAGTTCTACCCCGCGGAGGAGTACCACCAGGACTTCTACCAGAAGAATCCGATCCGATACCGGCTCTACAAATACAACTGCGGGCGGGCCCAGCGCCTCCAGGAGCTCTGGGGCAAATAGCGGGTCCTGGCATGCAATGTCCGGCAGTTTTGGGGTAGAATAGCGCGTCATGAAACAGAAATCAGCGTATACCGTCGCGGTCGTCGGCGCCACCGGCGCCGTCGGCGCCGAGATGATCGCGATCCTGGAGGAGCGCAAGTTCCCCGTGGGCGTGCTGCAGCCGCTGGCTTCGTACCGGTCGGCCGGCGAGCGCGTGACCTTCCACGATCAGGAGCTCGTCGTCCGGGAGCTGACCAAGGACTCCTTCGAGGGCGTGGACATCGCCCTCTTCTCGGCGGGAGCCGACATCAGCCGGGAGTTTGCCCCCATCGCCGCCAAGGCCGGCGCGGTGGTGATCGACAACAGCTCCGCCTGGCGGATGGGGAAGGACGTGCCGCTGGTGGTGCCGGAGGTCAACCCCGCAGACATCGCCAAGCACAAGGGCATTATCGCCAACCCGAATTGCTCCACAGTCCAGATGGTGATCGCGCTGAAGCCCCTGCACGACCGGGCGCGCATCCGGCGGATCGTCGTGACCACGTTCCAGTCCGTGTCCGGCACCGGCAAGGAGGCGATGGACGAGCTGCTCGAGCAGTCGCAGGACCTGCTCTCCTTCAAGGAGCCCGCGCCCAACGTCTACCCGTACCAGATAGCGTTCAACTGCCTGCCGCACATCGACGACTTCCTGCCGAGCGGGTACACGAAGGAAGAGATGAAGCTGCTGAACGAGACCCGCAAGATCATGGGCGACGACTCGATCCGGGTGACGGCGACGACCGTGCGGGTGCCGGTCTACGTCGGGCACTCGGAGTCGGTGAACATCGAGACCGAGAAGAAGCTCACGGCCAACGAGGCGCGCGCGATCCTCAGCGAGGCTCCTGGGGTCCTGCTCTACGACGACCCGGTACACAAGATCTACCCGATGCCGATCGACGTGGCGGGGAAGGATGAGGTGTTCGTGGGCCGCATCCGCGAAGACGAGTCCATCCCTAACGGCCTCAACCTCTGGATCGTGGCGGATAATCTACGGAAGGGCGCAGCCCTCAATGCCATCCAGATCGCGGAGGAATTGATTGCTGCCGCACGCTGACGGGAGGCGTTCATACGGACATAAGCGGCTTCGGCAAGATCCTGATCGGGATCGGGGTGGTGATCATGCTGATGGGGGCCGTTCTCGTCTTGGCCGGACGCCTCCCCGGCTTCGGCCCGCTCGGCAAGTTGCCCGGCGACATCCTGATCAAGCGTGACAACTTCACTTTCTATTTCCCCATCACGACCAGCATCCTGGCGAGCGTCATCCTGAGCCTCCTGGCGTGGCTCCTGTTCCGGAAATGACGCGGCCGGACCTATGTAGGGGCGGGGTTGATCCCCGCCCGTTCGAATTCGAAGTGGGAGGGGGTAAACCCCTCCCCTACGTATTCCTTGTCCTGCTTTTGGTCTTCACGCCGCGCCTCGTCTCGGCCGACGAGACCATCCGGGTGGCCATCTTCCAAAACGTGGAGTCGGTGACGGTGGCGTCCTCCGCGGGCCTCCTCGTCCAGGCGCCGAACGACACGGTCGACTCGAACGGGCAGGTCACCGTGGGGGCCGGAGCTTCCGGACTGATTGTGGACGGCCAGCGCCTGCGATCCGACCGCCTCGACGTGCGCGGGCGCGACGGCGAGCTCACCGTCAACGGCCTCACCGTGGGCGGGCGGGTGATCGTCAAGCGCCAGAACGGCAAGCTGCTGGCGATCAACGAGCTGCCGCTCGAGGACTACGTGAAGGGCGTCGTCCCTTCCGAGATGAGCACTGCCTGGCATCCCGAAGCGCTCAAGGCGCAGGCCATCGCCGCGCGGACGTACGGGCTGTACCAGATTCGTCGAAACGGCAAGAAAGACTTCGACGTGGCGGCCACGGTCAAGGACCAGGTGTACCAGTACCGCGGGCGCGCGACGGCAAGCGGGCAGGCCGCGCGCGCCGTGGACGAGACCCGCGACCTGGTGCTGGCCTACCGGGACGAGCCGATCTTCGCGGCCTACTTCTCCACATCGGCCGGGCAGACCGAGGACGCCCTCAACGTGTGGGGCTTCGATCTCCCGTACCTCAAAGGCGTGGAGTGCCCCTTCGATCTGAACTCGCCCTGGTACCAGTGGCGGACAGACGTTGGGCTCCCGACGCTGGAGCAGCGCCTGCGGGAAGAAGGGTTCCGGGTCGGAGTCATCGCAAGCCTCGCGCCCGCTTTCCCCTCCAGGACGGGGCGGGTCACCTCCGTCCGCATTCTCCATTCGGACGGCGTGCTCTATGTCAGAGGCGATGAGCTGCGCCGTGTGCTAATGCTCGCGAGCACCAAGTTCGACTTCGACATTGTCGGGATGCAGGTCCAGTTCACCGGGCGCGGCAGCGGCCACGGCGTGGGCATGTGCCAGTGGGGCGCCAAGGAGCTGGCCGAAAAAGGCTACAGCGCGGAGACCATCCTGCGCTACTACTATTCCGGCGCCGACATCCGCGACCTCGACAGCCTGCCTCGCCGTTAGTCGTTTAATGCGGCTGGAGGACTTCGACTATCCCTTCGACGAGTCACTGATCGCCCAGCATCCAATCGAGCCCCGCGACCGTGCCCGGCTCCTCGTCGTGGATCGGCGTACCGGCGCGCTGGCCCACCATCGCTTCGCCGAGCTCCCCACACTGCTTCGTCCGAACGACCTGCTCGTCCTCAACGACACGCAGGTCATTCCCACGCGTCTGCAGGGCCACAAGCGGCCGAGCGGGGGCAAGGTGGAGGTGCTGCTGGTCAAGCCCGTGCTACCCTTCCCCCTTGAGGGGGAGGGTGGGGGTGGGGGGAAATCCGCCTGGCACGCCCTCGTGCGTGGCCATGTGCGGTCCGGCCAGCAGGTGGAGCTGCCGCACGGCGTCCTCGCGAGCGTGACCACCGCCGGCGAAGGCGGGCATGCCGTGATCACCTTCCCCGGTGGCCTGGACGTTCTTGCCTATGCGGAGAAGGCCGGGCAGGTGCCTCTACCGCCTTACATCCATCGCGCGCCTGTTGAAGACGACCGCATCCACTACCAGACCGTGTTCGCGCGCCGTCCCGGCGCGGTGGCCGCGCCGACCGCGGGCCTCCACTTCACGGAGCCGCTGCTGCAAGCGCTCACCGCGCAGGGTGTCAGGACGGGGTATGTGACGCTGCACGTGGGGCCGGGCACCTTCAAGCCGGTCACCTGCGAGGACATCCGCCGGCACGTGATGGACCCGGAATGGTACGAGCTTCCGGCCGCGACGGCCAAGCTGGTGAACGAGACGAGGGCGGCCGGGGGGCGGATCGTCGCCGTGGGGAGCACGGCGGTGCGGGTGCTGGAGAGAGCGGCGCAGAACGGGTTGCCGCTGGAAGCCGGCGCCGGGGAGACGGGCCTGTTCATCTACCCCGGCTTTCGCTTTTCGGTCGTGGACGTGCTGCTCACCAACTTCCACCTGCCGAAGAGCACTCTCTTCATGCTGGTCTGCGCGCTGGCCGGACGGGAGCGCATACTGGAGGCCTACCGCGTCGCCGCCGCCGAACGGTACCGGTTCTACTCTTACGGCGACGCGATGCTGATCGTGTAGGCCTACTCCTGGATCTGTCTCTTGCGCTTGTTCAGGTAGAAGTTGCGGACGGCGCTGTAGAGGTCGAGCGTCGCTTCCTCCACGCTCTCGAAGGTCTCCAGATTGAGCGCCCGCTCGTTGAGGATGTCTTCGGTCTTCTTGCCGAAGGACGCGGCCAGCGGAATGACGTAGCTGATCGGGTCCATGGCGATGTCGAACACGTACCCCACGCCGTCGCGGAGCGTGAGGGGAGGCAGCAGCGGCAGCACCAGGTAGCGGCTCTGCTTCCAGCCCCACACGCCGAACGTCTGTCCGGTGTCCTCGTCGCTCTTCTCGATGCCGAACTGATACTTGGCGACGTCGGTCATGCCCGCCCCTCCGAGCGTGGTGTTGATGAGGAAGCGCGCCAGCTCCCGGCCGGCGCCGTCCAATTTGCCCTGGAGCACGCTGTTCACGAAACGCTTGGGAAAGCCGATGTTGTCAAAGAGGTTATGGATGATCTGCTTCTCCCCGTCGCCCACGACGACGTCATAGCCCTTGGCCGCGGGCTTGAGCACATACACGTCCAGATAATCGTGGTTGAACGTGAACATCTTCTCGTTGAACGGCTCCCAGGGATCGTAATCCCCGCTCGTCTCCTCGTCGGGCTTGGCGATCTGCTTGCCGGTCACGACCACCTCTTCCAGGGCCTGCGCTTCCCGTGAAGCCCCGCCGGTCAGACTGAGTCCCACAGTCCCAACGATCAGGAAGACGGCTAGCCGCGCTGTTCCGCGTCTCTCCACAATCACCTCCTCGTGGCGTTTACGGCAGCGGTAGAGTGCCTAAGCAGCCTGCGATAGTCAAGGTTGGGCCCGGGCCCGTCATGCCAGATGCCGCATCGCCTGCCTGCTGTGGCGGTAGCCGTAGACGAAATACAGAACCAGGCCGAACAGCATCCAGCTGACAAATCCCAGCCAGGTGATGGCGGGCAGAAACGACATGATGCCCAGGCAAGCCAGCATGCCCAGAACCGGGACGACCGGCACGAAGGGCGTCCGGAAGGGACGCATCAGCTCAGGACGAATCCGACGCGAGACGAGCACGGCCAGGCACACGAGCGTGAAGGCGAACAGGGTCCCGATGTTGGTGAGCTCCGCGGCGACCCCGATCGGGACGACGCCCGCCAGGATAGCCACGGTGATACCGGTGACCAGTGTGGCATGGTGCGGCGTGCCGTAGCGGGGATGGACAGCCGACAACCAGGGCGAGAGCAGCCCGTCCCGGGACATGGCGTAGAACACCCGGATCTGCCCCAGAAGCATCACGATCAGCACGCTGGTGATTCCGGCCAACGCGCCGGTCGCCACCAGCGCGCTGCCCCAGCGGTACCCGACCGCGTTCAGGGCCTCGGCCACCGGCGCCTTCACGTGAATCTTCGCGTACGGCACGATGCCCGTCAGCACCGCGGAAACGGCGACGTAGAGCAGCGTGCAGATGGCCAGAGAGGTGAGGATCGCCATCGGCACGTCGCGCTGCGGGTTCCGGGCCTCTTCGGCGGTCGTTGAGACCGCGTCGAAGCCGATGTAGGCGAAGAAGATGACGGCGGCGGCGGCGCCGACCCCCGTGAAGCCGTTCGGCATGAAGGGCGACCAGTTGGCAGGGTCCACCGCGAAGGCGCCCACCGCGATGAAGAACAGGACGACCGCGATCTTGATCGTCACGATCACGCTCGTGACCCTGGCGCTCTCCTTGATCCCGATCACCAGCAGGCCGGTCAATGCCAGCACGATCAGGGATGCCGGCAAGTTGATGAGACCTCCTTCATACGGAGCGTTGATCAGCGGCGCCGGCAGGTGAACGCCCATCCGCTCGAGGACGCTGACGAAGTACCCGGACCAGCCGATGGACACGGCCCCGCAGGCGATCCCGTATTCCAGCACCAGGGCCCAACCCGTGATCCAGGCGAAGAGCTCGCCGATGGTGGCGTAGGTGTAGGTGTAGGCCGAGCCCGCCACCGGGATCATCGAGGCGAACTCCGCATAGCAGAGCGCGGCCAGCATGCAGGCCGCGCCGGACATGATGAACGACAGGGCCAGGGCCGGCCCCGCGCCAGGCCGGTCGGCGTCCCCCACGGCCGCGGTCCCGACCAGCACGAAGATGCCTGTGCCGATGATCGCGCCGATGCCCAGCGCGGTCAGATCGAAGACACTCAGCGTGCGCTTGAGCTTGTGTGGCTGGGTCTCGCAGTCGGTGAGGATTTGCTCGATGGACTTGGCGCGGAATGCGCGATGCACGGATCAGGCTTTCGCCGCGGGACGTCGAACGGCGCGGCGGGAGCCGCGGGCGGCCGCGACGAGGGCCTCAAAGAGCGCCCGGTGGGCGCGGTGGCGCGGGTAGAGATACTCCGGGTGCCACTGCACCCCGATGAAGAACCGCCGGCCGCGGTCCTCCAGCGCTTCGATCACGCCGTCGGGCGCGACGGCACTGACCGCGAGCGCGCGGGGCACGGTCTTCACCGCCTGGTGGTGCGAGCTGTTCACCTGCACGGTGCTCCGCCCGAGCACGTCGTGCAACCGCGAGCTCGGCTCCACCGTCACAGGATGGAACACCTCGGTCGCCGCCCCCGTCATCCGGTGCGGCAGCGCGCCCGGCACCTGCCGGTCGATGTCCTGCACCAGCGTGCCGCCCAAGGCGACGTTCATGAGTTGCATGCCGCCGCAGATCCCCAGCACCGGCAGGTTCCGCCGGCGGGCCTCCGTGACCAGGGCGATCTCCGAATCGGTGCGCTCCTGGCTCATGACCTTGAAGGGAAAGCGCTTTCGCTCGCCGTACCGGCGGGGATCGATGTCGGGCCCGCTGCCGGTCAGCACCAGCCCGTCCAGACGGTCCAGGATGGCGCTGCTGAGGGCTTGCCCGGTGATGACGGGAAGGATGACAGGAATGCCGCCGGCCGCCTCGATGGCCGTCACGTAGCGGTTCCGGATGAAGATCGTGGCCTCGCTCTCGCTCCCGCCCTTGCCGGCCCCCGGGTTGAAATCCGGCGCGATCCCAATGACAGGTTTCAATCTATTGCTGCCCGTCGCGAGGTCGCTCCGGCGGGACACCCATGAAGCGGAAGTCTTTCTTCCCGCGCAGATGGTCCGGCGTGATGATGTAGTCGCCGCCCATGGTTGTGTACCAGACCGAGTTCGCGGCCCCCCTGTCTAAGCCGGACAGGACGTAGGTGAAGCCTCCTATCACGCCGCCCAAGATCGCCACGGCGACCTTGACGGCGCCGTACGGGACCGAGCAGACGAAGCTGGCCACCCCGAGCCCGGCGTTGCTGGCCAAGTTGTCGTCATTGTCTTTCTCCGCCGCCCAGGCGCCTGGCGCCAGACAGATCGACAGGGCCACGATCACTGCCACCATCCGCAGCGCGACGCGCTTCATGGTCGTTCCTCCTGAGGTTATCATCCTGTGCACTCAAACACCGTTCAGTTCCTTATATACAATCTGTACCGATGATTCAAGGTAGCCTCATTTAACGCCGAGCGCCAGCACGGCTTCGTTGGGAATCCGGAGCCTGCCGTTCCGTTCGTACTTCGCCAGCGCGCGCAACACGTCGGCTCTGACGGCCCGGCGGACGGCCGGCGAGACTGCGGCGAGCGCCCGCCGCAGGGACGGGCCTTGCTTCATCGAGTTCCAGAATTCCCCCGGACTGTTGAAAACCCATTTCGCCGTCACGCGCTCGCTGCGCACGTGGCGAAAGCCTGCCTTCCGCAGCGCTCGCTCCATGGCCCCCCCTTTGCCGAAGCGGAACAAATCGGGGGCGCCAGGAGGCGGGTGGAACGCGTCGTGGCGTTCGAGAGCGCGGCGGACGATCCCCAGCGTGTTGACCTTGCTCTGCGCGCTCCAGACAGCGACGCCGATGCGCCCGCCCGGGACCAGCACGCGGTGCATTTCCGCGAGCGCGCGTTCGGCAGCCGGCATCAGCATGAGCCCGAACCGGCAGACCACCCGGTCGAAGGTCAGATCCGCGAAGGTAAGGCTCTCGGCGTCCATCTCGTGGAACTGTACGTTCCGCACGCCGAGGGCGCGCGCCCGGGCGCGGGCCCTCCGCAGCATGGTCGGGGAGAAGTCCACGCCCGCCACCAGGCCGCGCGGCCCTACGCGGCGGGCGATGGTGAGGGCCGGTTCGCCCGGCCCGGTGGCCACGTCCAGCACCCACATGCCCGAGCGGATTCCGGCCAGCTTGATCAGCCGCCGGCCGAACGGGCGGAACTCCGGCAGGACGACTTCGGTGTAGCGACGTGAGAACTGACCCCACATCTCCCGTTCGTTCTTCTTGAAAGCTGCCGCTGATGAAGACAATTTTCGGTGCCGCTCTGTAGGGGCGGGGTTTATCCCCGCCCATCAATCCGGGCGGGCGTAAAGCCCTCCCCTACGTTACACATCCAATTCCGTCAGGATCGCCTGACGGATCGCATCGGCTCTGGCCCTTGCCGACTCGTCCAGCTCCGGCTGAAACGCCTCGGCGGAAATCGTCTGGTTCTCCTGGGTTATCCCGGCCCGGATGGCCAGATCCAATTTGGCCCAGCAGACCTGTTGCGTGAACAGGTCGCGGGCCCGCAGCTCATACTCGGCGAACGTCTCCGGCTCCACCTTCGCGCGGATCATCTCGATGAGCTCGCCCACCTGCCCGCGGTCCCGGATTCGTTCGAGCTGGGCCGCCACGAGCTCGACCGTCACCTGGACGCCCCCCTTCCAGCTTCGCTTCTTGACGTTGAACACGCACCGCACAACGCCGTGGCGGTCCGGCGCTGCTTCCGGCCCGAAGAAGAATGTGATGCGAAACTCGTCGGTCATCGCGCCGCAGAGTACTGAGAAACAGCCGGCGAGTCAATTCGTGTATACTCACCACCCATGAAAAGCGCCGACCAGATCGCCGCCATCCAGCAGGCCCTCCGCGACGCCGGCCTCGACGGGTGGCTCTTCTACGACTTCCGCGGCAGCGACCCGCTGGCCGCCCGCATCCTGAAGCTCGATCCGACCCGCCACATGACGCGGCGTTGGCACTACCTGATACCCGCGCAGGGAACTCCGACCAAGATTCTCCACAAGATTGAACCGCACTCCCTGGACGAGGTTCCCGGCGAGAGCCGGCTTTACCTGTCGTGGCAGGAACAACATGAGTGCCTGCGGCAGACGTTGGCCTCACTGGGCCGCCAATCTCGAAGGCCTGTTCGAGTATGGGGGTCTTGGACAGCAGGGCCCGCTTGGATGGGCGCGCGCGCCCCCGTTCGAATCGCCATGCAGTACTCGCCGCTGAACGCCATCCCGTACATCTCGCGAGTGGACGCCGGCACCATCGAGCTCGTCCGGTCGCTCGGCGCAGAGGTCGTGACCTCGGCCGACCTCGTGCACCGTTTCGAGGCGGTCTGGACGAAGGACCAGTACGCGTCACACTGCGAGGCGGCCGCCAAGCTGCGGCAGATCGTGGACGAAGCGTTCGCGCGTGTGCGCGCGGAGATCATCCGCGGCGCGACCTTCACCGAGCGCGACCTGCAGCAGGACATCCTGGCCCGTATCACCGCACGTGGCATGCACACCTACGCGCCGCCCATCGCCGCCATCAACGCCCACGCCGCCGACCCGCACTACTCCCCCCCAGAGCACGGCTCTTCGCCGATCCGGCGCGGGGACCTGGTCTTGATCGACCTGTGGGCGAAGAGCACGGCGCCGGGCAGCATGTACGGTGACATCACCTGGACCGGGTACGTGGGCGAGACCGTGCCGGCCCGCCACGCCGAGATCTTCGCGATCGTCGCGAGCGCGCGCGACGCCGCCATCGCGTTCGTCCAGCAGGAAGTGCGCGCGGGCCGCTTCCCGCGCGGCGGGGACGTGGACGACGTGTGCCGCCGCGTCATCCGCAAGGCCGGGTACGCGGACCAATTCCTCCACCGCACGGGGCACTCGATCGGTGAAGAAGTGCACGGCAACGGCGCCAACATCGACAACCTCGAGACCCAGGACGGGCGG
>WNGA01014291.1_pt1 | contig 10032 bp, 17 predicted proteins | sample 5400061 | NCBI WGS metagenome assembly WNGA01 (sample SAMN13153366, study PRJNA577476) | soil metagenome | isolation source: 100 cm soil or saprolite under grassland replicate 2 | place: USA:California | collected 2016-06-15
GCCGATCAGGTCGGCGCCGAGCTGCGGGCCGATCTGCGTCTCGCGAATCCGAAAACCCTCGTGCTCCATACCCAACTCGCACTCGACGGTGAAGACATTGGCGATCTCCATCCCCGCAAAACTAGGCGCTGGCCCTTCCGACCGCAATCCGGCGCCATTCGCGGTCTGGAAACTGCGTGACTCCGGCGGTGCTTCTTGGGAAACGAGAGAGCCCGCTACTTGTCAGCGGGCTCTCAACGTAGCTTTTAGTTAACGCAGATCCTCGCCAGTTAGCGGAGATCGTCGCGATATCCGGCCCCGCCTCGGCCGTAATAGCCGCCGAGTTCGGTGCGGTAGCCCTCGTCGCGATAGCGGTCCTCGTCGAACTCAGGTGCGTTCTTGATTTCGTCCTTTGTGCGATTGACGAAAACCGACTGCGCGTCATCATCGACATCGCCCAGGATGCCAGCCGGGAGAAGCACCTTCTTGCCGAAGATCCATGGGCCAGTATCGACCACGACGAAGCTGCCGCCGACCTCATTTGTAGCCTCGTCGATCTTGCCGATGTCGCCGTCAAGCGCCTCGACTTTGTAGCCGGTCAGGTCGCGCGTTGTAAGAGCTGAGTTGCGGTATGACCACATGTCCGTCGTCGCCATGGAAACCTCCTTCGGAAGCGCAAAAAGCTTCGTTGATTTCGACTGCTAGCACTAGTTCGCCTACCCCACGACCTCCCGCTGAAACCGGCCTAGACCCCTGAAAACAAGCGGCATGACGAAGCTTCCTGCCACCGATCACGGTCGTGTGGCGCGAGAGCCGCGAGGTGTCATGGCACTTCTTCTTCCAAGGAGCTTGGGAGGTCATCCGGGACCGTGATCGTCGGATTCAGCTCGAACAGACGCGGCAGGAACGGTTTGAACACCGGATCCAGCACGCGAGCCTTGCCCGAGTCGTGGCGAATCATCATGTAGCCCTCGTCCCAGTCGATTTGCTTGATCCGATTCACGCGTAGGCATACTCGCGCAAGACACTGCGAAACGAGCACGTCAATCGTCTGAACCGTGACCCACGGAGATCTGAGCCTTACGATCCCAACATGGGTGAGGCGCTCTCCAGGCAGCAGCTCGAGGCCGCGCACTGCTGGAAAGCGGACGACCGGGTGCCGGGGCGACCGGAGATGACCGCCTTCCGCCGACAGGTGCGCCACCACCAGTCGCGATGGCGGGAGTCGAAGGGCCACCCGATCGGATCGCAGCCGATCGCGCCGAAGCCCGGCGGCCGAGCACGTCTGATCGGAAGCCGCCTACCGCTCGCCTACGCCCGAGAAACCGGCGCGAACTTTCTCACGGCAGGCGCACTCGGTGCCGCGAGGGCTCGAAGCTCCACCATCGAGCCTCACCAGAGCGTCGACCACCAGCGACTGTGGGCCGACCTCCTGTGGTCGCCGGCGATGGCTTTCAACCTCTTCGGTGACCTGGCCGCCGACCTCGGCCTCGCTGACCGGGCCGTCCACGCGTGGTGGCCAGACGCGCCCGGAACCGTGCGCGACGTCCTCTTCGCGCACTCGCCCGGTCGCTTCGATCCTGCCTATCTCAGCAGCCTCCGCGCTTTCGATGCTGCGTTCGTGCTCGATCTCGACAACGGGACGCAGGGGATCGTCGGCGTCGACACCAACTACCACGAGCGAACGAAGCCAGAGATCCCGAAGCCAACCAACCTCACGCGGTACCTCGAGGTCGCCGAGAGATCAGGCGTCTTCGGGCCGAGCGCGATCGACGCGGTCAAGGGGAGGTCGGATCTAGCCGTGATGTGGCTCGAGCACCTGCTGCTCCTGTCGATGCTCCAGCATGCAAGCGGCACGTGGATGTGGGGGCGCTATGTCGTCGCCCACCCCGCCCACAACTCGGACTTCGTCGACGCGTGCGCCCGCTACCGAAACCTCCTCGTGGACCAGTCGACATTCTCGTCCGTGACCATTGAGGAGCTCCTCGACGCCAATGTCCTCCCAGCGCAGACGACTGCCGCCCTGCGTGAACGGTATCTACCTAGATGAGACATTCCTGAGCGCTGAAGCGATGGTTCCCGAGTCGAAACTGGAGAAGACCGAGCACGGGCTCGTCCCGAAGGGCGAGGGATGGTTCGTCCTCAACATGCGCGATGCCGAGTGGCGTCACAGCGACGGCCGCGGTGCCGTCTGCGTCGTTGGCGATGATTTCGAAGGTGAGCGGCAACTCGAACAGTTCGGCGTCAATCCGTTCGTGCTCGGGCCGGGCGAGCCGATGGCCCTGTACCACTGGGAGGCCGATCGGGAGGACTTCCTCGTCGTCTCGGGCGAAGCGGTTCTGATCATTGAAGGCGAGGAGCGGCAGTTGCGCGCGTGGGACTTCGTGCATTGCCCGCCGAACACGAAGCACGTGATCATCGGGGCAGGAAGCGGTCCGTGCCTGGTAGTGGCAGTTGGCGCGCGCGAACGCGACTCGCTTGGCTTCACCGTTGACGAAGTCGCGAAGCGCCACGGTGCAAGTGTCGAGGAGGACACGACGGATGGGGGGATCGCGTACGCCCGGGTCCCGCGCCGCGAGCCGACCGCGTACCGCGACGGCTGGCTTCCCGAGTAGTCGCGTCGCATTGGTGAACATTCGAGTTGGCGTAAGGACGTCCGGCCAAGCAAGAGTCGGCGCCCTAAGCGAGTCCGTGGGGGAGGCGGAGGGGGCGGATTCTGTTCGACGGCTTGTAAGCGCCGGAATCGTCATGGATACATCCTCGGGCAGTACGGCTGTCAGACGGCCGGTGTACTGAACCTCGCAGCGGAGGACGACCAAGGGCCTCCTCGCGGAACCGTTACTGTCCCTTTTGGACAGGAGCGGAGAGACGGACTTCACGGGCGGCGACTGTCGTATAGGGATCGTGAGGCGCGTGTTCTTTTTGTCCGCCGCACTCTTTGGTGTGCTCTGTGCGACAGCACGCGCGGATGTCGGGCCGCCTCGGCTCAGCCCATCGGCAGGCAAGCCGGGTCAGGTGGTCATAGGACGGGGGTCGAGCGGGATGCCGGTGCTGATGATTCCGGCGTGGCTTGCGCCGAGGCGGTATTCGTGTCGCGGCGACGCCGTTTGTGAGCCGTATTCCGTCGGAGCACCGTCGCGACGGCCTTGGATCCGGCTCGGTCGAATGAGCGGACATGTTCTGCCGGTCACGTTCGGGACGATTCGGTTCCGTGTTCCGCGTGTTGCGCCGGGGCGGTACAAGGTCTTCGTCTATTGCGAGCCGTGCTATCCAGGCCCACGGGGAAGTCTGATCACGGACGACCGGATCTTCCGAGTGGTGCGCGCTGGCTCGGGCGGAAAACGCATCGTGTACGCACGCGATCGACTCTCCTTCGTACTCCCGTCGGGATGGCACGTCACATCCGCCCGCATCAATGGTGTCGTCGATCCCGTCACTATTTTCACGGCGACCAGCTTCGGACTCAGGCGTCCATGGCCTTCAGATGGGATCTGCTCTGCCACGCTGCAGCGGCAGTGGCACGTTCGCGGCGCGTACGTCCAACTCAGTGAGGAACGAGACGGTGCCTCGCGGAAGCGGATGCTGCGACGGGTTCCACCGAGACCACAACACTTCGAGACGCGCCGAGAGGGAGCGGGTGGTCTCTGCACGCCAGCGGACAGCGGCCAGATCACGTTCCACGAGCGCGGGCGGGCGTTCTACGTCTATTACGGGATTGGTAAACGCGCATCATCCGCCATGCGGATCGCCGTTCGAGCACTCTTGGACAGTCTCCGGATTGGGGGTCGTTAGGCGGCTCGGTCACGGCGATGACGAGGTAAACCCGATCGCTTCGACGGCTGCCTTTGCGCATTTTCAGCACGACCACGCTGACCGTCGAGCGGGTGGCGTCGACCAGCAGACCGCAAGTCTGGTCGGTGCCTACATCACGACGATCGACTGACGCTCCGGAAATGGTCCTGCTCCATCCGCGCCTCGTCCGGGTTAGAGTCACCCAACATTCGACAAGGAGGCGTTATGCCGCTCGCACGAGTCGTGTCCTTCGATGGCGTCAGCAGCGAACGGATGGCGGAGATGCAGCGCGAGATGCAGGGCAGCGAGCGGCCGGACAACGTACCGGCCGGGGAGATCATCGTTCTGCACGATCCGGAAGGCGAGAAGTCCCTCGTGATTGTCTTCTTCGAGACCGATGAGGACTACCAGCGCGGTGACGAGGCACTGAGCGCGATGCCGGCCGGCGATACTCCCGGCCAGCGCACGTCGGTTGCGAAGTATCAGGTCGCGTTCCGTATGACGGACTAGCGTCGCCGGCCCGAGCGCCGAAAAGCGTTGTCAGCAGCCGACGAAGCGCTACGTTGCAATGGTGGAACCGGGGAAAGCACCGTTGCTCGTCTACGACGGCGATTGCTCGTTCTGTAGTTCCAGCGCCCGTTGGATTGCCGCACGCTGGCAGGGGCCAGAGCAAGCCGTCGCCTGGCAGCACCTCAGCGCCGACCAGCTCGAACACCTCGGTTTGACTCTCGATGACGTGCGCCGCGCCGTGTGGTGGGTCGACCGGGGCGGGCGCCGTTCACGCGGCCACGTAGCCATCGCTCGCGCGCTCCGCGCCGCACACGGTTGGCCCTCGGCCGTCGGCCACGTCTTGCTCATCCCTCCGTTTCGGTGGCTTGCGGCCGGCGCCTACCCGCTGATCGCCCACTGGCGCCACCGCCTGCCAGGCGGCACACCCGCGTGCCGAATGTGATTGATCCGGCACACACGTAGACTCGGGAAATGAGTCCAGTCCTCAGCCTCGTGCTGCGCATCCTTGGAATCGGCGCCCTCGTCGCCGGCGGGCTTGTGGTTGCGCTCGCGGCGCTCATCGCAGCGATCCTGCTCGGTCCGCTGATCTTCTGGGTCGCTTGGAACGTGCTCGACTTCGCATCCGCAGTGAGCCTTCCGGAGTTGGGCTTCTGGGGCATCGTTCTCGCGACGCTGTTCCTCGTCGTGAGTTGGTTCGGAAAGGTCGTGATCACGGCGATCGTCTTCCTCGTCGACCCTTCCTGGTTCCACGGTGCTGCGGAGGTTCGCTGGCCCGAGCCCACGTTCCGCAACTTCGTTGCCGTGGCCCTGCTCGCCCTGCTCGCGTCGCGACCGCACGCGCACGCGCACGAACGCACCCGTCGCAGCAAACGCCGAGGGACTTAGCCGGGGAGCCAGCCGTCGCGGTATCGCGTCGGCTCGGACTCCGGAAACCGAGCGTAGGCCTGCTGCTCGTCAGTCGTCTCCGCCTCGACGCCCGCAGCGTGCCGTACTGCAGCCTGGTCCACCGTATAGGCGCCCCACTCCGCGGTCCACTGCAAGGTGCCGTCGGGTGCGCGAATGGTCTGATGCTCTCGCGCACCGACGGCGAGGACGGTGCAGGGTGCGTCTCCGGCCCCGACGATCACATGGTTTGTCCCGGCAGGGCAGTGCACGAAGTCCCACTGCTGCAACGGCCGTTCCTCGCCTTCGATGATGAGCAGAGCCTTCCCGGAGAGCACGAGAAAATCTTCCTGATCGGCTTCCCAGTGGTACATCGCCATCGGCTCACCCGGCCAGAGCACGACGAGGACGATTCCGATCTGAGTGAAGTCCGTTTCGCCCTCGAACTTCAGACTCGCCCTCCCCTCACGGTGGCGCCAGCGCGCCGCACGAGCGTTCACGACGAACCAGCCCTCGCCGGTAGCAACAAGTCCGTGCTCGGTCTGCTCGAGCGGGGCCTCGGGAACCATCAACCGATCATAAGAACACGCGGCGGGTGATCGTCCTAGGGGAGGGGTAGCTTTCCTCCACCGTCAATGCAGTCGGCGAGGTAGAGGGCTGTGCCGAGGTCACCCGTCCAGAGCGTGTAGCGGCCGCGCCCGTAATCCGACCGGTTGTGCTCGACCTGACCTGCGGCGTGCATCGCGAACGCGCGGGCTCGCGTGAGCCACCGTTCGTCTCCCGTGTGTTCGAGGAGCGCCAAGAATGCGTATCCGTTCCCCGCTGTGCCGTGACAGAGGTTCGCGCCCTTTTGCAGCGGTCCAGCACGCCACGTCAACTCGCCGCCGGCGACCGCAAGCTCCTCGTCAAGGAGATCGGCGAGCGTCGCGACGATCCCGGGCGCGCCATGGCACCATTGCGTGCGGATCTGGCCGTCGCGGCTTCCTTCGCCGAGTTGCAACCCCGGAAGTGGCGGCCAGTTGACGAGCCCGTCCTCCTCGATGGCAAAGCGCTGGAGCGTCTCCGAGACGTCGGGGACCTCGCCGAGTGCGAGCACACATCCTGCGAACCCGTGTGCCGGACCGAGATACCGCGTGGTTCGCCCGTACAGTTCCTGCGTCCACAGGCCGTCCCTGTCACGTCGGCCCCGCAACCACTCGCTGCTCGCCGTCACGTCGAGCCCGAGCTCGCGACCCGCGAGAATCGTGCCGGGACTGCCCCACATCAATTCGCAACGCTCGTCTCGCTCGTTCGCCGCGATCAGCTCCGACAGCCGCTCGAGATTGGCCTGCGAAGGTGCGAGCCTCTGCAACACGAGCCTGATTCCCGTCTCGCCCATCCAGAGGCTGCGCTCCGGGTCATCGTCCGGAAAATCCGGCTGAGCCTCGAGCGAAAGCTTCAGATACGGGACGTAGTCCCGTCGTAACTCGACGAAGCCGCGTCGCGCGAGGCGGTCGAGCGCAGCCACGACCCCCGCGCCCCCGATATACACCGTCCGGAACCGCGAATCCGTGTAGTCCTCGACGTCCTTGTCCTGTGAATGCAGCGGCCAACCATCGTCGAAGGCACTCTCCGTGTCGGCGACGATCGAGGCGATCGCCGTGCGCACCTTTTCAGCGCTCCACGCTTCATCCGTGAGCGCCTCGTGCGCTTCCGGCGAAAACAGCATCGGGCCGCTATAGCTCGTCGAATTGAGGCAGGTCGTCGGTGATCTCGAACCACGCTGCCTTGGAGCCGACGTAGATGTGCTGCGTCGGACGGATGGTGGGAGCGTCTATCAGCGACCCCATCGCGACATGCACAAAGGCGCCGTCCCGCACCACGGAGAAGAGGAAGGATCCGCATGCCCCGCAGCGCGTGTCGTTGAGGTCTTCCTCTCCGAAGACGGCGATGTCGTCCATGCCCTCCGTAATCGTGAGCTTCTCCCGCTCGATACCGGCGAACGCCTTGAAGGCGGAGCCGGTCGCTGCTCGGCATTCCGAGCAGTGACAGTTCGCCGCGTACAGGAATGCATCCGAGACCTCGTAGCGAACCGCCCCACACCGACACTTCCCCGCGAGCACGCGGTTAGTCGCCTGGCTGTCGGATGACGTCATGGGAGCCAGCCGTCACGGTATTCCGTCGGCTGGAGCTCCGGAAACCGGGCGTATGCCTCGTCGGCGTTGGTCGTCTCCTTCTCGACGCCGGCGCCGTGGCGCAACGCAGCCTCGTCGACGGTACAGGCGCCCCAGTCCGCGACCCCCTGCAAGGTGCCGTCGACCCGCGACCTCGTGGTGTGACGCTCTAGCGCGCCGACGGCGAAGACGGTGCAGGGGAGCTCTCCGGCCCCGACACTCACCACCGCGCCTCGCGCGCGTTCAAGACGAACCACCCCTTGCCAACAGCCATCGGTCCGTGCTCGGTCCGTTCGAGCGGGGCCTCGGGAGTCATAGCGGAGAGCCGACGCGGACGAGGTTCCCGCTCTTGTCCACGAGCGCGAATTCGCGGATCCCGTAGTCAGTGTCCACGGGCGGCATCAATCGACTACCCGTGGTCGGGTCGGACTGGATACCGACTCCCTGCCATTCGCGGTGCAGAGCGTCTGCGTCATCGACTCGGATGTAGCACGAAGCGTCGGTGGTGAGGGGATCGACGTCCGGTGCGTCCCAGAAGTGAAGCTCGATCCGGCCGCGCCCGATGATGAGGTAGCGGTACTTCTCGATCGGCGCGCCTTGCAGCTCAAACCCGAGCCGTGAGTAGAACTCGAGCGTCTCGTCGAGGTTGCGGCTCGGGAGGATCGGGACTGCGAACTCCGCCATTCGCGGGGAGCGTACCGGCCCACTCTCGGGGAGACATTGCCGTCTAGACCAACTAAGTCTGCGCTGCGGGCTCCTGCCTTTCCACGGGCCGGCTGCGTCCGAGCGTCAGGGTCAGGAACGAGACGACGAGCGCCACGCCGAGCGCGGCTACGCCCCACCAGACGCCGGAGATGTTGTCATCCCAACCGATCGCGCGGTCGATCGAGAAGCGACCCGGGCCGATTGCCGCAAGCGACACGGCGGTCGTGAGGTATGTGATCTCGATCTCTGACCCGAGCATGAAACTCTTCTTGAACGTCACCGACGCGATTGCGTTGATCATCACAGTCGCCAGCATCGCCGCGGCCAGCGGCGTGGCGAAGCCGAGCGCGAGCAGCGTGCCTCCTCCCGCTTCGGACAGTCCGGCCACGACCGCCATCAGCACCCCTGCGCGGTAGCCCTGCGACGCGAAGAACCCGCCGGTTCCTTTTGGCCCGTAGCCGCCGAACCAGCCGAAAAGCTTCTGCGTCCCGTGTCCGATGAAGGCGATCCCGACGACCAGGCGCAGCAACAGAATCCCGTACGACATCACTGGCTCCTTTCTCGACCCCCTTCGTAACGACGCGCACAAATGAAGTATTCCGCGTCAGGGTCGGAATTTCAGGAGCCCGAAAGAAAAGAGCCCCGGGGGCTTGCGGCCTGTCACCGGGGCTCTGCCATGGAAGGTGCTGTGCCTTATGAGATGCCGCGACTCTTACTTTCTTGCGCGCGACATGCCGTCACCCGTTTTGAGTACATGCTCCGCTCGTCGCTGATCCCTCGATCGGGTGAATCGCGCCGTTCCCTCCCCCTGAAGGGGGACGCAACCCCCGTTCGCCCCACGCAGAGTGGACTCGAAGGATCCACTTCACGTACGTGGAGATCTGCGGCGAGAGGGAAGGGGACATGGCGAGGAAGACATCTGGAAAGCGTGGGTCGGCGATCATCGTCTTGATGGTTGTCGCGGCGATTGCGGGGAGCCCTTCGACTGCGGCTGCCTCGACGACGCCGCAGCCTTTGGTCAGCGTGGCCGTTTCGGCCCCCGTGCTGGGGTTCGATTTCGCCAGCTGGGCTGAAGCTAGCTGGGCCGAAGAGTGATCTGGGCGCCGGGCGCGCATGGCGCGTCCGGCGTTCTACTCAAGCGAAGCGCGAGAGGGCCCGATAACTCGGGTCATGCGTGTGTTCGGACTTGTCTCGATGGTGTGCTCGCTGGCGATCGTCGGCGCTCTGATGATGCTGAGCATGAACCACAACGGACCGACCTCGAATAACACGAAGCTTGCCAAGGCGGAGGCCGCTGCCGCCGTCGGATCGCTCAACTTCACGGGCGCCGCGACGGAGCTCGAGGCGTACAAATCGGAGCACGCGACCTACGCAGGCGCGGTGCTGCCGCCGGCATTCGCCGTGACGGTGGTGCGCGCAGACGCGGCCACGTACTGCCTGCAGGCCGACGGCGGCGGCAGGGTTGAGCACTTCATCGGTCCGGGCGGGACGCCCTTGACCGGTCCCTGCTAGGTCAAACTCCGCTTGTGACAAACGGGTGCGGCGGCGGCGTATGAAGGCTGTGAACGCGGTGACGACCTCGTGGCCCGGCTTGCGGGTCGACCGTCCGACGTTCTCGGCAGTCGCCGAGTCCGAGCTGGACGCGGTGCACCGCTATCTGCTGTTTCTCACCGGTAACCGGACGGTGGCCGAAGACCTGACGGGGGAGACCTTCGAGAAGGCGTTTCGCATCTGGCGGCGCTTCGATCCCCGGCGAGGGAGCCCGCGCGCGTGGCTCTGTGGAATCGCGCGGACGACCGCGCTCGATCACTTCCGTTCCGAGGAGCGGCGCCGCCGGCGGGAGGAGCGCTACGCGCGCGATCTGCCGGACAGGGAAGAGAATGCGCTCGGCCCCGGCGAGCTCGAAACCGCATTGGGACGTCTGTCCGCGGCTGAGCGTGAGATCGTCGCGCTACGCGTCCTGCTCGAGCTCGACGGGCCGACTGCGGCCCGCGTGCTCGGAATCAGCACT
>WNGA01018170.1_pt1 | contig 10032 bp, 7 predicted proteins | sample 5400061 | NCBI WGS metagenome assembly WNGA01 (sample SAMN13153366, study PRJNA577476) | soil metagenome | isolation source: 100 cm soil or saprolite under grassland replicate 2 | place: USA:California | collected 2016-06-15
CCCGCCTGCGCGAGCGGTACGTTCCTGTTCACGGCGGTTCCTCCTCTTGATCTTGGACGGATCGCCTCGAACGCTCCCAACAAGAGCGGACGAGGCCGGAGGGACCGCCGTCAAGTTCTACGAGCTACGGGACATCCTCAGCGCACGCCTGGTCGTGCGTCAACAGAGACCACCTTGGGGTCTAAGAACGAAGGCGTGGCGAGCGGTCAGGAGAGGCTATTCAGCGCCGCGCCGATTCGCGCGATTTGCAGCGGGATCGAATTTCCGCACCCCACACGCCACGGTCCTGCAGCGGCCTTGGCCGCAGCGGCGTTCGACGACTTCTGCGCTTTTACCTGCTGCGGCCCTAGCCGGAACGGGAGGACGCGGACGAAGATCTTCGTTTTTCTCGCTCGGCTCATGCGTTCACGCGCAGACGTTGCCAACCCCCCGGGCCGATACTGTGCCCGACGAATGGATCGCTTCGTCTTCGATCCATCGTGGCTCGGGGACGTTCCCCCGCCTCGCCGGCCACTCTTGTTATTCGACGGCGGCTGACCGTTTTGTCGTGCGGCGGCGAGGCTCGTCGCCAGGCTGGATCGCAAGGAGCGACTCGCGCTCTTAAGCCGGGACGATGAGGCGGCCGCGCCGTATGCCGCGCGTATCCCCGAGCACGAGGTCAACGAGTCGTGGCAGCTCATCGAGCCTACCGGGGTGCGGATGATGCACGGCCCGGCAGGGATCCGCCTGCTCGAATACATCCCCGCCACCCGGTGGTTGGGCTGGGCCCTGCGCAGTCTCCGGCTCACGCCGCTCGTGACCGCGGTTAACCGGCTCCTCAGCCGGATAAGGAAGCCGCTCGGCCGATTCTTCCCCAACCCTCGGTTGCCCCGCCGGTGGCCGTAGTCGTATGAGCGGACGGATCGGAGGGCACAGATAGATACCGGTTGCGGCGATTGCACGGGATACTCGCCGGGCTGCGAAGGAACTACAACCAGCTCGAGATCGACACCGCCTACCACGAAGCCGCACATACAGCCGCGCATCTCGTCCTCGGACACACGCTGTTTACGGTCAACCTCTCAGTTTTTCGGCGTCATCCGTGTGAGGCGTCAGCACTCGGTTCCGCCTGCAAATCGGGATGATCCCGGGGTGTGAACGGAGCTTTGGCACCCCACAGGTCGTCCGTCAACAGCCGGCACCGTGCAGCGACGCGGTCGCCTCGGCGGCCTCATCCATGAGTACCACCGAGCCGCGGGCCTCACCGGACGAACCTCGACACCGAGTTAGATGTTCACGCGCGCGCGCGCGAGTATCAAATCTGCCCGGTCGAGGTCAAGCGGTCGAGCCCTGACACGCCTCCGAGTTACGGCGCCGGCTGAGACCTGGCATCACGGTCGCGCCGGGGGTGTGTGAGCACGCCAAGCCCTGGATCGACCTCACGAACTGGGGCGATTCACAGGCGGAACCAGGTTTTGGCGCCCCACAGCAGCCGGGTACCACCAGCGTGCTCCGAAAGCGGACCTCCCCGGGGCATCCCGTCGACTGGCCGCGTGAACCGAGTTTCGCGACCCACGCGCTAGCGCTCGAGGCCCGCCACCTGCCACACGAGCGGGTGATGCGCGAACGTCGGTCGCAGCCGTGATGCGCGAACGTCGGTCGCAGCCCGCGCTCGGCAAGAACAGCAAGCATCGCGGACGGCGGATGGGCAAAGGTCCGGAACTCCCTCCGCAGCAGCCGGAAGACGAGGTTCTGGGCGGCGATCAACAGACGCGAGACGGCGTTGCGCGGCGGATAACTGAAGACCAGCAAACGCCGAGCGTGTTCAGCCGCCGCCCCCAACAGCCGCTCATAGTCCGGGTAACAGCAGACCACCCGGTGCAACACGACGACGTCGGCCGCCTCCACGCCCTCCGGATCGACGGCGATGTCGTACAGGCGCCGCTCCACGCGCTCCTCCAACCCCGCCGCGCGCAGGAGTGACGTCGCCTCCTCCTCATAGGCCGGTGAGAGCTCGAGATTGAGCGCGTGGGCGGCGCCGCGCTTCAACAGCTCGATCTGGATCTCGCCGACGCCGCCGCCGACTTCGAGCACCGTCGCCCCCTCGATCCCGCGCAACTCAAGAAACTCGACCATCCGCCGCGCCGTCTCATCGAGTCCTTTCTTTCGATAGCGCTTCACCACGCGGCGAGCGAAACGCCGTGTGAAGAACTTGTCACAACCGCGCGGATTACAGCAGCTCGCCACAGCAAGAGCTTACGCGCGTGATCGGCTCCACGCGCACGCGCTCGCGCTACAGGCCCTCGTCCCGGTCGGGTGCACCAAATCGGTTCCGCCTGCAAATCCGCACGTCCTAAGCGGTCGAACCGAATCGGCACCCCTATACGCTTCGCGGTCAGCACGCGGCGCGAGCATGTGGGGTGTCAAAACTCGGTTCGCCTGGCACCCCACAGGCTCGGCCGGTCGCTGCGCGTAAGTAATAAGCAGAGCTCACCACCTCCGAGCGCGGCGGGCTGGCAATTGCCGTCGGGGGCGAGCCGCAGCGTTCGCACATTCGATTTCCCTGCAAACTTCGGGATCGGCGCGGCTGACCGAGTTGGCTGGCGAATCAGAAGGATTTTGCGCAGGTCGTTCGGGACGTTCACCAGCGCGGAGGCACGCTCCAGGCGTACGTGGGGTCACCGCTGGTCGTAAGGCAGTCTCCTCAAGCTTCCTACGTACCGCGATGCTCGCCCGGAGCCAGAGGGTTGTCGTTGCAGCTTCGGGCGCTTAGCCGTCTCGGCCTCTGCGGGAGGCCCCTGACGGGTCAATGCCGATGCTGGGGCCGCCTCATCCGCTTCCACAGCCCACTCCTCGATGCCGGTGTCGACGCGATCGGATTCGACGCGTCGCCCGACTTTCACCCCGGCGACTGCATGGATCGCTTGGTGCGGTCGCTTCTGACGAAAGGGATCGAGGTGATGATCGAGCCGTGGCCGAGAAGGGATCGCGACTATCCGCCCGTCAGCTGGATCATCCGCGAGGTCATGTACCAGCGGGTCACACTCGACCCGGGGGACAAATGGGCTCATCTCGAATCGGTCCGAGGCAAGATCTATCGGATCGTGCCCGCCGACGGCCCGGCGGGAACAAGCGAGCTCGACGACATCAACCGCGTCAGGACGCATTACGAGCAACTGGCGTTTGAGCGTGTTCAAGCGGTCCTCGATGCTGTTAGAAGCTCCGGCCACATCCCTATGGTTCGCGCCGCTCAACTTTCTGAAAACCTCGCCTGACACTCCGACTCCACCGTAGCCCGCCCCGTCCCTCCGCACCGGAGTAGCCTCGTGTTCGTCCGATCGATCATGTTGCCCTCATGGTGACCGCAGACGACATTCGTCGGGTGCGCGTTTTCGCGGACCTCGAGCCGCCCGCGTGCGAGCGGCTTTCGCGCGTTGCGGCCGACATGCCGCCGAGCCGCCGCCGCCTCGGGCCCTGGTGCTCGGGCACCAATGGGATCGTTCGTGCGCGGAACTGCGGCGCTTTCTCCACCGCAACCAGATCTCGTTCAAGTGGCTGAAGCCGGACGAGCCGGACGTCGCCGAGCAGTGGGGCGGCCCCGTCCCCACCGACGACGACCTGCCGGCGATCCGCGCCATCGGCGGCAAGACGGTGGTGAGGCCACAGCACCGGCGAATCGCGGATCTGCTCGGGCTCGAGACGGAGCCTGCGGCCCGCGGAGTACGACACGGTGATCGTGGGCGGCGGACCTGCCGGGCTCGCAGCAGCCGTCTACGGCGCGTCGGAGGGACTGCGGACGATCGTGGTCGAGCGGGATGCTCCGGGCGGCCAGGCCGGCACGTCGTCGCGAATCGAGAACTACCTCGGTTTTCGTCAGGCGTCTCCGGCGACGAGCTCGCGATGCGCGCATTGCAGCAGGCGCGGAGGCTCGGCGCCGAGATCCTCGTCACGCGCTCGATCACGCGCATCGACCCGGCGGCACGCCAGGTGCACCTCGACGGTGGTGACGTGCTGCGCGCGAAGACGATCATTCTCGCTTGCGGCGTCTCGTGGCGGCATCTGTCAGTCGAGGGATTCGACGGGCTCATCGGGAAAGGCGTCTTCTACGGCGCCGCCCGCAGCGAGGCTGCGAACACGCACGGGCTGGACGTCCACATCGTCGGGGCCGGGAACTCGGCGGGTCAGGCCGCGATGTTCTTCGCGAACCACGCACGAAGCGTGACGGCGACGGCCACCTCTCGTCAGCGCGATCTCATCGCCACTCGACGCGAGCGAGCAGTTCCCGCCAGCGAGTACGACCGGAGCGACCGGTGTCGTCAGCTCATCGACGAGTCGCACGGCGAGCGCCCGGCGGAAGACGTCGGCGCCATTCCGTGGATGTCGTTCTTCCCCCCGGTTTCTCGCCCCACCGCCCGCGCCTCGCACGCCACCGACTCCCGACGCCGCGCCCGACCCGCGTGTCGGTCGGAGCCCAAGCGCCTAGCGCATGACGCTGAACCGGCCTGCTGTCAAAGTGGCGCCGCCAGGCCCGTGCTAACTCAAAGCTGCGTAGATGGCGACCGCGACTGCGATGCCTCCCACGATGAACGCCGCGCTTCCAGCGGCGGCGCGCAGCCAGAACGGGAACGGCGAGACCCTGAACTCGGACCGCAGCCGCTCCAGCACCAGCGCACGCTGCTCGCCGGGGCTGCCGGGCGCGACGGCTGGCGCTTGCGAGCCTCGCTGCCCGAACCGGTGGGGGGTCCAGTCGGCATCGAAGAACAGGAATTGGCTGTCGCCGGCGCGGTCCGGAAGTCCGCGCGGAAACACCGTCGCAAACCTGGCGGCGAAGCTGGCGTAGCGCTCTTCCCTCGAGCGCTGCCCACGCGAGGCGTCGAGCGGCAGGACGACGATGACGCGCTCCGGCGCTCTGCGTTCGAGGACGTACTCGATCTCCCATGCCAGCCCGTCCGATGCGCCCGAGTGGACGATGATGGTCCCGGCCCGGGACGTGAGAGACGCCACCTTGTCCTGCCATTCGTCGTCGCACGCCGAAAGACGCTTGGCGCCCATCTCAGGCAATGCCTCGGAGGGGTTCGCGATCGCGAGCATGGGCGCGACATCCGCCACGAGCCGAGCGACGCGCTGTTCGAACATCGTTTCTCCCAGCCATGACCTGACGGGGCGGAGGCGGCCGCGCCGCCTGGGCGCTTCGACGCCGTCCGTCTCGAACGGGCGCAGGTAGACGACCGGCGGCCGCGGATCCTGCTCCACCGTCGTCCAGTCTCCGGCCGTCACTCGCAACCGGCGACCGAGCCTGATCACCGGACGCGAGACACCGATCATCATCGCCCCAAAGCCGTACACAGACAGCCGCACCGGCCACGCCGCGCTATATCCAAGCCTGATGGCGGTCAGCCCCAGCGGAATGCAGAGCAGGCCGAGCGCGACCACGAGCACGCCGGCGTTCCGGCGCGTCCGGACGGCCGCGATCGAACCGGTCCGGCGGCGCCGACCACGCGGACCGCCGGGCCCGGCCGGATCAGGCGTCGCTGCCGGGGCACCGCCTGACGGCAGCGACGAACCACTAGTGGTGTTGCCGGAGCGAGCCGCCGTCACAGCTGGGAGCACCCCTTGCGTCTACGATCTCTGCGGCCGCAACGGGTTCGGCCGATCATACGACTGCGACGGCGCGCGCCCGAGGAGCTCGCCACGGTCGATCGTAGCTCGAGCGCGACGAGGTGCTCGCACGCGAGGAAGCTGTTGGGTCGGAAGGTGAGAGAACGGTCAACCGACGGCCCCGACGGGCGGCGTCTTTGCCTGGAAGCGGGAAAGCCGCGCGACGTGGGCCCGCGCGAGCGCTAGAAGCCGATCCTCGTCGGCGCAGATCTCGCAGCGCACGACGTGCACATCTCCGTTGGCGTCTCGCGCGACGAGGAAACCGGATGTCGGCCCGAAGGAGATCGTGATGTTGACGGGGCCGTTTTGAGGGGTGAGCGGGAAAGCGGTGTCGGTCTGTATGACCGCTCGTGTACGGGTTCTCAGGTCGACGATCGCGATGCCCCCGTCATCTCGCGGCGTCGCGACGAGTGTTCCGTCCTGCGAGAACACGGCTCCGTCGAAGGAGCCTGCAACGGACGAGACAAGCTTGCCGTCGTCCGTAGCAAAGATGGCAGCGCGGTCGGCGAACGTCGCGCGCGCGACTTGCCCGTCCGCGCTGAATCGGACGTCGCTGATCCCCTCATCCTTGCGGCCGAGATCCGCGATCCGCGCGCCGGTGGTCGCATTCCAGAGCCGAGCGCCGGAAGACCACGTCGTGAGCAAGCGGCTGCCGTCAGGACTGAAGAGGGCGACAACGTCGTAGCCCTCGCGGACGTCGCTGGCGAGAGGCCCCGCCTTTCGAAGCCAGGCTATCGGTCTTCCCGAGTGGAGGTTCACGATCGAGAGCGCACCGCGCCGGAGCACAAGCGCCACCTTCCGGTTCTGACCGAGCGCAACGACGCTGCCGACCCCGGGAACGCGCGTGCGGGTCGCGGTCCGCCACAGGTGTCCGCCGACTGCGACGAGATCTCCGTGCGTGTCGAGCAGGAGGGGCCCCTCGTCGGGCAGCACCCGCCAAGGCTTCCGGCCACCGACGCGCCAGAGCGCCGTGAAGTACTTCTCACCCCGGCTCCTAGCGCAGAAACTTCCGGACGTTGCCGCGGCGACCATCTTCCCGTCGCCGCTGAACGCCGCCGAGCCAACGTTGCTTTCGTTGCCCGCGGGCCGCGCCGGCGGGCGAAAAACGGCGAGGCGCGTGCCGTCGAGCGTCCAGAGGCCCGCGCCTCGACCGCCGCGCGCGAGGGCGTACTTGCCGTCGGGACTGACGAGCGGGGAGAAGTCGGGCGTACAGGTGGACGGCGTCAAGCCCGTACGAAGCGGAACGCTCGCGGATGCACGAGCGACCACGACATCCCCGTTCCACGTCATCGCCGCGAGCTTGTTTCCGCGCGGGGCGAACGCCAGCGCGTTCGCCCAGCCGGCCGCAACGGCGCCGACCTGCTTGCGCGTCGCAACCTCCCAGATCCGGACGATCCCGTCGTCGTTTGCGATTGCCACAAGACGTCCGTCGGGACTGAACGCGGCGCCCGGGGAGAAACGCGTTGACTCTCCGGCCCCGGCGCCCAGGCTTCCGAAGCCGGGAAAGGCGGCGATCTGGCTCCCGGTCGCCACGTTCCAGAGGCCGGCGCTGCCGCTCGTGTCGACTGCGAGAACGAGCTTGCCGTCAGGGCTGAAGAAAACGCCGTCGGCCTCGCCGAGATCGGCGAGCCGAGCCCGGTCGCCCACGCGCCAGAGCGCCGCCGTTCCATAGATCGTTGCGACGAAGCGTCCATCCGGGCTGACGGCCGCCTTGTCTGCGATCGGCAGTGTCGCGAGTAGCCGGCCGGACCGGGCATCCCAGACGCGCGTCGGCGAGTTGTTGCTGTACAGGCTCACCGCCAGGGTGACGACGCGACGGCCGTCGTGGCTGAACATCGCCTGCGTGGCGCGTATGCGAAGGCGGACCGCGCGGCCCGTCGGCACATCCTCCAGAGCGACGGCGCCACGGGCGGCGACCGCTGCGCGCGGGACTCCCCGGGTGAAGCCGACGCCGATGACCCGCATGCCCTTCGGCGCGTGCAGGACGCGAGACGCGCCCGACCGGAGATCAACGACACGGGCCGCGCGACCTCCGCCGGTGAGGACGAGCCGGCCATGCTGCGCGAACGCCGTGGCCCTAGTGCCGAGGTCGAGCGGACGACCGGACGCGCTCCGCCAGACGTGCAGCGCCTGGTCGGGCGTGAGCCCGAGCAGCGCGCGTCCGTCGCTGCTGAAGGCCAGCGCGTCGCCTCCGGCGGCTCGAGATGGACTCGCGGGGGCGGCCGCGGGAATCGTGTACTCGATCGGATTGGCGAGGATCGCTCGCCGCAGCGCGACCCTGGCCTCTGACGTGCGCTTCATGTCCATCGCCTCGACGGCGTCACGCAGCGCCCGGACCGGTGCCGTGTCGAGCGATTCGACGGCCTGCGCCGCGAGTGCCTGGGAACGCGCAATCCGGGCGCGGTCGTTCGCCGCGTTGCGCTGGAGGAGCGCAACGATGCCGAGCGAGACGGAGACGACGAGCGCCAGCGAGACGCTGCCGAGGATGATCCGCTGCCGCCGAGCCGATGCGCGGCGGCTCGCGAGGAGGTACTCCTTCTGAAGCTCAGTGGGCACCGGTTGCTTGCCGGCGTTCTCGGCGATGACGTGTACGGCCCTGTCGAGATCGCGCCCGCGAAGGAGAAGGCTGTTGTCGCGCCGCGCATCCCACTCGACTGCGCGCACGAGCAGACGGGTGTGTGCACGCGCCCACGTGAGGTCGGTGTCGAGGGCCTCGAGAAGCTTCTTGAACGCGACCGTGCGGTCGTCGTCCGTGCGGCACCAGATCCAGTTGAGCTGGCGTAGCGCCTCGGGCGCGAGCCCAGGGTCGACGCCGTCGCAGGCGATCGGGACGATCCGCTTGCCGCGCTCGCCGGCGTGGCGGAACTCGCCGGCGCAGTACTCGGACGCGAGCGAGCTGCCGCTGATGACGAAGACGAAGCTGTCGGCCGCGTCGATGTTGTCGTCGATGTCCTGCTCCCACTGAGAGCCCGGCGGGATGTCCTCCCAGTCGACCCAGACCTCCTTGCCGCGCTCGGTGAGGAACGCGTGAAGCTCGCGAACGAACGCGCCGTCGGCGCGTGAATAGGAGACGAAGACGTCCGCCACGGCGTTAGCTCAGCGGCGCGGCAGGGTGCGCAGGCGCATTGGAATCCGCCCGTCCGCCCCGACCCCTCCGTGTCACGTGCGTGGCGTCCTCCAGCGCGAGTCGAGATCGACGTTCGCTTTGACGATAGAACGAACGACTCGGCGGGACAATGCTGTTCGCGGCGCAATCTCGCGTAGGGTTCGCAAATTCAGGCGGCCTCGTATTCGTGGATGAGTCCGCCAACTAGATCGCGGCGGCGGAGGCGAGCGGTCGGGTTCGGCGGTGTCGGGTCCAGTCCGTTGGGCGGGAGGAGGTGGAGTGCGCGGTGCGGCCTGTGCTGGTTATAGTGCTGCCGGTAGACGCGGAGCACGTGCTTGAGATGGCCGCGGCCGAGGATGAAGATGCGGTCGAGGCAGTCGCCGCGGAGAGCGCGCACCCAGCGCTCGGCGTAGGCATTTGCGTTCGGGGCTTGGACCGGCGTGCGGATCACCCTGATGCCTCTGGGTGCGAAAGATCTCATCGAAGGCGTGGCTGAACTTCGTGTCGCGATCATGGATGAGGAACCGGAACGGCTGCTCATCGTCGAGTTGCATGACGAGATTGCGCGCCTGTTGGGCGACCCAGCGTCCGTCCGGGTTTGAGCTGGAGGCGATGTACTCGATTCGCCGGGTCGCCAGCGAGATGAAGAAGAGGACGTAGATCCGCTGCAGGAAGGCTGTCTCGACGGTGAGAAAGTCGCAGGCGAGCACGCTCGCTCCCTGCGCTCGCAGGAACGCGCGCCACGAGGAGCGGGTCCGCTCCGGCGCTGGCTGCAGCCCTTGTTCACGCAGGACCTTCCGGACTGAGGTCGCAGACACGTGATGCCGACTCCCTTCAGTTCGCCGGCGATGCGGCGGTATCCCCAGTGTGGGTTCTCACGGGCCAGGCGGAGGATCAGCGCGCGCAACGACGACTCGAGCGGCGCCCGTGCCTGGGCTCGTATGCGAATACGTCCAACGGCGGGCGACCAGGTGGCGGTGCCAGCGCAGGAGCGTGTCCGGCTTCACGGGGAAGCTCATCCAGGCCCGCCCGTGGCAGCGAGCGGTTCAGCGCCGCCAGCAGCGCCCGATCAGTTCGGGTCAGCTTTGGCGGTGCAGCCTGCCGCCGCAAAATCGCCAGCTCGTGGCGGAGGACGAGGATCTCCAGCTCCTTCGAGCGACGCGGGAGGATGTCCCGTAGCTCGTAGAACTTGACGGCGGTCCCTCCGGCCTCGTCCGCTCTTGTTGGGAGCGTTCGAGGCGATCCGTCCAAGATCAAGAGGAGGAACCGCCGTGAACAGGAACGTACCG
>WNGA01029968.1_pt1 | contig 10032 bp, 16 predicted proteins | sample 5400061 | NCBI WGS metagenome assembly WNGA01 (sample SAMN13153366, study PRJNA577476) | soil metagenome | isolation source: 100 cm soil or saprolite under grassland replicate 2 | place: USA:California | collected 2016-06-15
GCGATCACTCGCGACGCACGTCAGGGCGGGGCCAGGCCATGAGCACGGACCTGGAACTACGCCGCCGTCATCTACGGCCCTCCTATCTGCGAGTCCACTCGCAACGTGCGACTTCGTGTCGCAAGCTGATCCACGAGTACCATGCCCGGGCGGCCTGAACCAGGCCACCCTCGTCTCGCCCAGGTGACCCCCGGAGCGACGATCGTGCTCAATCGAGCGGCTCTGATCCTTCGGTACCGCCAGCCGTTCGTCGATTGGATGAACGCCGTCGATCCCTCCCCCTCGTCCCACTCCCTGACCCTGGCCGATGTCAACCACGAGCACACCGTGTATCTCGTCGAGGTCGAAGACGAGGACGAACTCGACCGGTGGCTGGCCCGTCATCACCGGGAGCTGTTCGAGCAGGAGTTGAGCGGATGGTACACGGACCCCGCCCTGTGGCCGCGGGACCGGTCGCTCCGGATGCTTCGGCGATGGTGCTCGTTCGAGCTTCACACCGTCGTCGAGGACACGGGGGTGTCTCCACTGTACGACGATGAGCTCGGGGGATGAGCGGTGATAGGCAGAGCGAACCGGTCCGATTTTCGACCCCCACAGGCTGCCGGAACGCCTGCATCCATGCCTGGAACACATTGAGCCGAGACTTGAGTCTGAGAGACTCAGGTCTTCGCCCCAGGAACGCCGGGCGCGAGGGCATCGGGCATCCCTGAAAGGCTGTAGGGCACGAAAACTCCGATCGGCGTGTTGACCTGCGGAAACGCGAATGGCGATCGAGGATCGGGACGGGCCCTCCTACCGTGGTAGGAAGCGCCGCGATGAACGTCCCCCCTGTTCTTACTCTGGTAGTAACGATCGGCCGCCCGAGTCCGTTTTCCCTGCTCAGCGCCCATGTCCGAATAAGTGCACCCCACAGGGTCGCGATCTTGATCTGGCCGGGCGTAGCGTTCATCCTGTGTGCGCCGTGAGACGGCTCTTACTCCCCGTGGCGATCGTGCTCGCGTCCTGCTCAGGCGGTGGGACCACGGGGAGCCCACCCGCCTCCGTGGCCACCAGTTCCAGCGAATCCCCGGGCCCATCTCTCTCCCCGAGCCCATCTCTCTCCCCGACCGCTCCTCCGAGCCCGACCTCGCCCGATTCCCCGGGACTGTGGGTAACGATCGGAGGCCGGGTGCTCTCGGGCTCTCCGACCAGCGCCGTCATCGACGTCCAGCGTCCCCTGGATCCGCCGGGGATCGTGCGCGTGGAGATCCAGTCCGTCGACTGGGGCACTGCTCGCGGCCCGCGCCCTTCGATCCCACCCCCGCAGGGGACAGCGGTCTGCGCGGTCGTCCGCGTCACGCCGCCAGGCCTTCGAACGGGATCGCTTCCGTACGGGAAGGTCATCATCGGGGAGCTTTGCCCATCCTGGTTCTACCGACCGAGCCCGGAGCCAGCATCGACATAGATCTCTTCAACAGGGCATGACGGCGATCCGGCGTGTGATGTGCGCAAGCACGCTCTCGTGGAAGAACCTGAGGGCCTTCGGCACCACGGCTCCCTAAGCTGTGATCCCGCGAGGCACTTCTTGCTCCGGCTGCAGGGCAGCTTCACCGACGTCGGACGAGCTGATCGCGGCGGTGCGCTAAGACCTGATCGGCCTGCACCCGGGGCGACTTCGATCGAAGTCGAGGGCCATCCCGAGCCCGTTCGAATGGTCCAGCTGCTCGTCTCACCGGGGGACCGGACGATCGCGACGATGGACGGGTGGCTCGCGCTCGAGCGGCCGGATCCGACGGTCATCGCCCACGCGTGCCCGGATGGGCCTCAGCTCTCGATCACAGGGCCCCGGCGCGTAATGAACGTTCTGGTGAGCGCGCCACCCCACACGCCAGCGTGACCCAATGTCACCTGAGCCGATCAGTTAGCGAAGCGATCCCGGTTGATTCCCCAAATGGAGAACGGCCTGTTGCAGCCAGCCTGAGAGCAGCGGTAACGCGTCCCGAAGCTGATCCGCCTCGATGCGCTGCATCCCATGGCTACGTTGGTCTCCGGCTGTCCCTCGGGTTTCCAGCACGGCGTTCTCTCCGAATCGCAGGAGCATCGCATCGACCTGTCCCGATGACGCGCGGATGCTCACGTGGCCGTGATCGAGGAGCACCCGGGCTTTGGCTTCGAAGAAGTCCGCATGCTGAGTAGCCAGTACGGCCCGAGCTCGTTCCTGAGCCTCCCGGTGGCGGGCAATCTCCTCGTCCAATCGCCGATGCCGCTCGGCATCATCGGGCTCGTCCGGCATGTATGCCACCCATCCACGGGACCCTCTGGGGCGCTTCGGTCGGATGTTTTCCCCGTCATGCGTCCGCATGTACCACTCCGCAGGATCGACCAGCCGTAGGACGGCGAGTCGCCACGGAGCGAGGTAGCCGTCGCGATTGACCGCTCTGCGGATACTGGTTCGCCAGGTCATCTCGACAGCATCGTAGACGTAGCCACGAGGCAGACTCAGGTGCCGTGTTCTCGGCCATGCGAGTGTTACGAAATGCCACAAGGGCCCGGCGGGACGACGGAGTTCTGCGAGAGAATCGGGTCAACGAACATGGCCCTGCGAGCACGTGCTCTCCTGCTTCTGCTCCTCGCGCTAGAGACGGCCGCCTGCTCCGGGGCGAGAGGCGGTGAGGCGGTTGCCCCGCCGGGGATCTTCTTCCCGACCGTCCCGATCGGAGACGACTATCCAGCCGCTCTGATCGAGGGCACGCTCGAAGTGCGGTCCGGATGCGTGTTCGTCTCCAGGCCCGAAGATCGCTGGCTCCTGCTGTGGCCGGAGGGGTATACGGCGACGTTCGCCAACGATCGGCTCGAGGTCATGAATGGTGGGGGCGACGTGGTCGGGCGCGAGGGCGAAATTATCCGTCTCGGCGGCGGCGAAGGCCGGCCCATCGAGATGGGCGGTAAGACGGCAGCCGAGGATTGGGCATCCAGACTGACTGGCTCCGAGATCCCGGAACGCTGCGGTGACCTCTACTGGCTCGTCTCGCCCTAGCTCCGGTCACGGGTGCAGCAACAGCGCGATGGGTCACGCGAGTGTTCGCGAATGACACTCGAAACTGCGGGATGTCGTCGGTCAGTGTCGGCCGGGCTTGAGCAGAGCCGTCCCCGCAGACGTTCGAATCCGACGGCGCGAGACCATGCTCGCGATGAGCACGGACACCACGAGCACCCCCAAAGCCTCCAGCCACGCCGTTGTGGAAGGGACGACGCAGTAGCTGGCGGTCGCGCCGTCGATGTGACCGGCCCCGAGCTGCTGCATGATTCGCCGCGCAAGTCGATCTAGGAGGTTCCCCTCGCCGCAGACGACTGTCGTGCTCGGTCCCATCACCGCTATGGCCACAGCGCCGACGAGTCCAGCGACAACGATCCCCGCTGTCACCAGGCCGCTCCGGGGCGATCGCATAGAAGGATTATCGACCTGCAAGACGAGCGGAGTGACGGGCCAGCCCCACACGCCAGTGTTCATCGATGTCATCAGACGGGCGTGGTCACGGCGAGGCAAGTCCGACGGAGCGAGCGATTGTTGACAGCTAGGCGCTGATTCACCTTGCTCGGATTGTGGAGACTGACCTCGTAGGTCACGCCCCCGGTGCGCCAACGGACAACGATGTGGCCCGAGTTGAGTCCAGAGCCGCCAGCCACGCATGCCAGCAGCGTTGCCGGCATCCCGAGCACCCTTGTCTTTCCGAAGTTCACGGCGCCAGAGCACATCGCGAACTCGTTCATACCGCCGAAGACCATGCCGCCGCGCGCCGCGATGATGAAGAGGTGATTGGACGGAGCACCCCCCGGGATCCCCACATACCCCGGCGGGCCAGCGAAGTCCCATTCGAACTCGAACGACCCGCGCCGAGCAAAGACACCGGCCAGGCTACCCGTTGACGGCACGAACCCGGGACAGGGTACGGAGAAGCCAGCGCGTCGAGCGGCGCGGCGGCATCGTTCCGTGACCGCGTGGCTCGCCGGGACGAGGTAGATACCGCCGATCTCGCGATCCGACGGGGGCAGCGGCGCCAGCCGGTATCCGGCGGTACGGGCGTCGCCTGCTGTCACGAAGCACTCGACGGGGCGAATGGTGCCAGCAGGAATGGCCGGATGACCCGGCGGGTAGAACAGGTGATCCGCGTACCCCGGATATTCGAAGCCCCCGGGACACTCGAACGTCCGACCCGCCTTGAAGGGGGGAGCTGTTGGCACGGCGACTCGGCCGGGAGACGTTGATTCGTGGGCTGATGGCGTCGGGGCAGGACTTGACCCCGCGCACGCGGTCATCAAGAGGATGGAGATGGCCCCGTAGATCGGGACACCGATCCGACTTCGCACTCCACCATTCAACCCTCGACTGTGCATTCAAGGGAACATGCATTCCGGCATGCCAGCGTGCGTTGATGTCACCAGAGGAAGACGGTTCGTATTGAGCGGAAGCGAGGGTTTACCGTACTGGCATGGGCTGGCGGGACCGCGTGCGCAGAGCTGTGAACCGAGCGGACTATGTGGGTCCCTGGCGGCTCGCAGTTCTTCGCGTGGTGGATCCAATGGAGTGGTACATGCGGAGCCACGACGAGGACAACGTCCGTCCCCACCGCCCCCAACCCCGGCGATCCGAGGGAGTTGGGTGGACGTCGTACGCGCCCCTTGGGAACGCCCCGCCCGACCGAGAGAGTCGGCACGTTCAGGCCGCCGAGGATCGCGAACGCCGCCGGGCCGAGGCCCGACAACGGCGCGAACTCCTCAACGAGCGATACACGTCCTTCTTGGAGAGCAAGGCCCGCGAGCTTCTGCAAGGCCGATCGACCCGGATCCACGTGGGCGAAGGCGTCGTCCAGGCCAGGCTGGTGCGGTTCCGGACCGGGGCGGTGTTTGAGCACCACGAGACTTCTCCCAGAGGGACGGGACACGGCATGGCTCGGATCGAGCGGAGCCAACTTGCAGAAGCCGTGCCCCTCCTCGTCGGGTATCTCGAGAATGCCGTCGTGGGCCAGTGGAACGGGTTTGATCCCATCGGCTGAGCATTGAGCATCGCGATTCCAGCGAGGACCTCCGGTGAGCGAACCGGCGCACAGGCCAGTGTCGCCAGATGTCACTCGACGGACGCCGCCACCGAGCCGGGGGAACGTCCTGCTCGCCACGGGCGGACGAGCGCGACGGCGACCAGCCCGATGGCCACCGCTGCACAGGCGGCCAACGCCAGGACCCGCCCGTAATGAGAGTTGCTCGCGCCAGGATTCTGTTTGCCGCCAACGATGAGAAGTCCGATGGAGAGCATGGCGAGCCCGGCAAGAGTGGAGGCGAGCAACACGCTGGCCCACCTCGCTGATCGGGGTGACCAGTAGACCATCCCAGCCGCGAGCAGCGTCACCACGGCCGTCGCGATAGTCGTGAGGACGACGACGAGCACTCCTTGGACAGAGACCGTCTCAGCGGTCCCCTTGACGACAACGCTGCTCGCTACGGCGGCAACTCCGGCCGCGATCATGCCGAGGGTGAACGGGCGACCCGATCGGTCTTGGGAGGGGAGCCGTGCCGGACGCTCGGGGATCGCCACGGTGATCAGAGTTCCTTCTGCGTACTCAGGTCACCATCCTAGAACCGAAGCGAGCCCGGACCGCAGTACCCGGCGTCGTCGCTGACCCGCACGCCAGCGTTCGCGGATGTCACCCGACACGCACGACTGAGTCAGCGATCGTCTCCGCGATGCGCTGGTTCACCGTGCTCGCGTTGTGCAGGCTGACCTCGTAGAGCAACCCTCGCACGCGCCAACGGATGACGACATGACCGGAGTTGAGTTCTGACTCCCCGCCGCACGCCAGGAACATCGCTGTACGGTGTCGCACGTCGGTCCGACCGATGACCACGGCCTCCGGACAGGTGGCGAACTCGTTCGGCCCCCCGGCGAACATGCCGCCCCGGACACCGATCACGAACAGGTGATTCGAAGGAGCCCCACCGGGGATCCCGAGGGAAACCGGCCCTTCGAGCGCCGCGTCGGCACCGATGCTCCACGCCCGGCGCGGCCGAGACCAGGTAGATCCCCCCGACTTGGCGATCGGAGGCGGGAAGGGCCGCCAGGCGGTATGCGGCGGCCCGAGCCTCCGCCCCTGTGGCGAAGCACCGGGCCGGGCGAACCGTATCCCGTGGGGTGGCTGGATGCCCTGGTGGATAGAAGAGGTGATCGGGGTATCCCTTGTAGCTGAACCCTCTGGGGCAGAAGAACAGCCGCCCCGTTCCGAACGGTGCGACCCCAGGGGCAGCGGAGGGCTTCGGCGACTCCAATACACGAGCTGAGGGCGTGGGCGACAGGCTCGGCGGGGGACCCTGGGTACACGATGCCAACAACAGCAGGCAGATTGCTCCGAAGGTCGAGGTCCGGGTCACGATCGAACTGACCACCAGCAACGAGCGCAGATCTCGCTGAGGGTGCACCCAGTGGCTATCTGACACCGCACCCCCAAATGTAACCTCTGCAAACAGCCGGGCACGAGTCAGCGCGCCGCCTCACCCCAGCGTCCACGAATGTCACCTGGCGAGCGTTCGGGCGATGTCAGCCCTGTCCCCTCGGGGAACCATGAGCGCGGAACGGACGTCCTTGACCGAGGGGACCAAGACCAGGTGAAGTCTCGTGCGACAGGGGCCGCCACACGGGGGGCGCTGTTGGTCTTGCTCATCGTGGGGGTTGTACCGCCACCACCGTCGGACCGACGGGACGGGCGACACCCGACGCCTTCCGAGCGCTGCGAAACAGGGATCTTGACCTCGCCGATGTGACCCGGGGGGCATGTCCTCTCTCATCCGCAATCCACATTCCCGGCATTCCGGCAGAGGCTGGTCTCGGGCCGGGGAGGACAGATGCGGAGGGAGTCCGGAAAGGCCCTGTCTATACGGTCTTCCAAGGCATCCCCCGGAACTTGGACCTCTTCCCACCCTCGCTCGACGGTTGGCGGAGTGCGAGGATCTTGGTCGTGGGCCGGACGAGCTATCTGGGGCCGGTCCTGATCCGAGGGGCACGGCTCGACGGGGAAAGCCCCGTCGCGTTCGGTTCGGCTTCGGGTAGGAACGGGGAGCTTCGGTTGCCAGCTGGCCGGTGGGACGAGCTGAAGGGGCCTGTGAACGTCTGGGGCCAAACGATTCAACCCCGGCCGCGCCTGCGGGTTGCCGTTGTTGACGTTTGGGCGAAGGCAGGGGGCTGCTACGGCCTCCAGATGGACGGTGGTTCCTTCAGCTACCGGATCGTTTTTCACGGGGCCTGGCAGCCATAGAGGACGTGCGAGTGTTCAGGTTCGGGCGGCTGGCCATGGGCCAGGTCTCCGCATCCGATAAGGCCACCACAGACCACGCCAGAGGAGTGGTCTGTGGTGGTGCCCGAGAACGCAGAACCGATCGCCCCCCCGGCGCGTTCTTGTCTGTTGGGAGGAAAGAAATCAGCGAGGCTGACGACGAGTTCGCCGAGTTCTACCTGGTCAACTGGCCGAGACTCGTCGCTGGGCTCACGTGGTCGATCCCGCCGGGAGTGGACGCCGATGACGTCGCGCAGGAAGCCATGGCTCGAGCGTACGAACGGTGGCGTCGCGTGAGGAGCCATGAGCGGCCCGACGCGTGGCTGTTTCTCACGGCATACCGACTCGCAACCAGCGAGTGGCGACTCTGGGCTGTGCGACGCCGACACTCGCGCACCGGCACGCCGGCAGCTCCGGACGTGTTCGACGGTCTCGTTCTGAGCGAGTTGCTCCACGCTCTGGAACCGCGCCAACGCGCCGTCCTGCTGCTGCGCCACCACTACGGCTTTTCCACCCGCGAGACCGCGAGGCTCCTCCGCTGTCCTGAAGGGACGGTCAAGTCGCTCGCGTCCCGGGCGCGAGCAGCCCTGGAGGCGGCGATCTCGCAGAGAGGGACGCAAGATGAGTGATCCCGATCTCGACGTCCTGGCCTCGGCGCTGGAATCAGCCGCACGGCGGGTGGGACCGCCCCCCGAAGGAGGGGTTTCGGCCGCGACAGCCAGGGGCCGTCGACGGCGGCTGGTCCGGCGGGCCGGCTTCGCGGGGGCGGCGGCCGGCCTGATCCTCGCCGCCATCGTTCCGCTCCTGCTGCTGTCGCCATTGGCCGGGGACCATGGTCCTGTCCCCCCTGCCATCAGCCCAACGCAGCCCGAGCCCTCGGTTCCAGAGACTCCGGACACGACACCACCTCCGTCTACCGGGAAGTGGCCCGCCACGATCGCTCCCGAGGAGGGCCGGATGGCGGCCTTTGCACCGGCGACGCACCGCGAGGACGGCTCCGTCGTCATCCCGGTCACGTTCCCCGACGGCACGACGGCCGAGCTTGTGTACCCCCCGGCCCTCGATCTGGCCGGCGAGCCGTTTCGCCCGTACAGCTCGGGACACCTGTCGGGCGTGGCACGAGACTTCGCGATCGAGTACGGGGCCGTCGAGGACGTGCTCGCTCGCTGGGGAGGCGCCACGCTCGTCGCCGAGTACCGCGACGGCCTCGGCGGCACCGTCGGATTCTGGGACCTCCAATCCGAGCGCGACGCGGACTTCCTCGCGTTCCAGTTCGGCTCGTGGACGGTGCTCGTGTACGACTACACGTTAGAAGCGGCGGCGGGGGTGCCCATGTCGGACGACGTCCGTGAACAGTGGGCGCGGAGCCTCCAAGGTGAGGAGGCAAAGGATGGACTCCTCGTGCTCAGCGCGCTGGACCCACTCAACCTTGCCGGGGCCGGGGAGCACGCTGGTCCCGAGCTGATGATCGGGTACGGGAACCCTCGCCTGATCCTGCTGTTTCCCGGTCGGTGCGAGGAGCTCCGGGCGGGAGTGGGGGGGCTCGAGGAGGACGATCTCGTTGAATCGCACGGCATCGTCATGAGCCGCTCACCCGGGTTCGCGTCGTGGTGCGACCCCGGCGGGCTGATGAGCGTCCACGTGTACCAGGCTCCAGGCGATGACTACATCGATCGGGTTGCACGCGGCCTCGTCATCCGAGACGTGCGCCTCGCTTCGTAGTCGTTCGGCGTTTCGGTCTGACAAGCGCCCACCGCCACCTCTGCGGCCGCCTCCGAGACGGCCGCAGGGTCAGAAGCCCGGCTCACGCCAGTGTGCGAAAATGACACCAGAAGCCGCGTCCCGTGCCTCGCCGGACTTGTTCACAGGGAACCATCATGCTTCAGCATCGGTCACTTGCTTAGAGTTCACTAGGAAGGGAGTCTGCGTGAAGCGTGGTGCGGTCCTGCTTGCGGTGGCAGCATCTCTGATCGCGGCTCCCGACCCCGCCGCGGCGAAGGGCAGCATCCAAGCGCGCGGCTACGCCGTGATCACCGGACCTGACCTCTCGCATCCAATCGTGTACAGCGCCCCGTGGGGCTCATCCAAGGGGGGGTACTACTCGGACGACGCCGAGATCTTCCTGAACTTGGCTACGTACAGTGGCGCTATTGCCGCCGGAAGAGACCTTATCTCCGGAAGTGGTTCCGTCCCAGACGGAGTTCTGCCGCTGCGCTCGGTGCCCATGCGGGATGCGCTTGGTCCCGGATACCGGTTGACGTGGTTCCGCGACGATGTGAGCGACGTGGCCAGCCAGGACATCTATCCGTACGCACGGGGTGGCCCGATCGTGTACACATTCCCCTCATCCCGGCAAGCCTTGATTACCCTCTTCGGTCGCTTCCAGGACCCGGATCACGTGTGGACGGGATGGGGCCGAGACACTCCGCAAAGCACCTTGCTGGGCATCCTTCAAGGCAAAGGCCTGCCCAGAAGGGTCCCCTCAGTCGGAGTTGGCGCCCCCGCGCACCGCTCGTGGTCTGGCCTGGCGCTTTCGCTCTCTGCCCTCGGCATCCTGGCCGTGCTGGTGACGTCAGGCTTGTGGTTCCGGCGCCACAGACGGAAGGCCGATGCAGCGGGGATGAGCACGTAGCCTAGTTTCTCGTACCGAGACCCGAGTGCGCCACCCTGGGTCACGCCAGCGTGATCACACCTGACCGCTTGAGGGCAGGGACCCGGTCAGTTGGAGCGGGGT